>WNFR01008265.1_pt1 | contig 10517 bp, 7 predicted proteins | sample 5400221 | NCBI WGS metagenome assembly WNFR01 (sample SAMN13153357, study PRJNA577476) | soil metagenome | isolation source: 40 cm soil under Madrone tree | place: USA:California | collected 2016-06-14 | reverse complement strand
AAACTCGCGGGAACCAGCGTGACCGCCGGCTGGGGCGCGACTCCTGTGCCGCTCAGAGGAATGGATTGCGGGCTGCCAGGCGCGTTATCCGTCGCCAGTAAATTGGCCAGGCGCGTTCCCGCCGCCGTGGGCAAGAAGCGCACGCTGACTGTGCAGGTGGCATTGGGCGCGAGGACTGTGGGCACCGTGCAATTCGGCGTGGCTACAAAATCGCCCGGGTTCGCTCCACCTAGGCTGATGCTATTAACGCTAAGTCCTTGATCACCAGCATTGGTGAGCGTAACCAGTTGCGAATTGCTGGACTGCCCCACGGTGACGGCGCCGAAATTTTCAGACGCAGGAAAGAACGCCGCCACGGGTCCACTGAGGGCTTGAACCGGCGAACCGGAAATAGCCAGCGCGCCCTGTGCCAGCGCGCCGCCAAAGGGCGAGCCTGGCACTTCCGAAAGGCTTCCCGTTTGCGGGTCGATCAAGAACCCGTGAATGCCGTCAGTCTGCAAGGAATAGATGTATGGACCAAGGGGATCGGCGGCGGCGCTGGTGATGTTGAAGCTGAGAACGGACAGTGGCTTGGCTGGGACTGCCAGTGCTCCGCTGGTTTGATCGATCGAATATACGACAGACGCCGAGCCTTGCTGCACATAGAGAAATTTTCCGCTGCCGTCCGCCAGCATGGCCGATGGAATCTGGCCGGCAGCCAGGTTCACCGTGGAAATTCCCGTGATGGCCGTGCCGTCGGCCGGCGAAATCAACGCGCTGTCGATACCTCCACTTGTCGTGCCCCAGCCGTCGAAGAAGAAGCGTCCCTGAGGATCGATGGCGATGCTTCTGCCCGCAAACAGAGCATTGCCGGCGTTGCCCGCAAACACGATTTGGCCGGTTACGGGATCAATGGAATAGACGTTGGTTCCGGCGTCCTGCACGCCCGTCGACAAATTGAGCCCCAGTCCGACATAAAGGTGAACGCCCTTGGGATCACTGACCATGCCTATCGGGGATGAAGGGATATCCGTAGTGAGCTGCACAGCCAGTGGAACCAATTGTTGCCGGGCTTGGTCGATCAAGAACTCGTTCACCGCGCCTTGATTTGCGAAACTTCCAAAACGATAACCTACATACAAGAACTGCCCGGATTTTTCGGCCGCCAGGCAAACCGGTCCGGTTGCAGCCATATTGGGATTTTCTGTGGGGCCAGTCGAAAAAGGCGAGCCGGGCACTTCCGTTAGCTTGCCGCTGCTCGAGTCGATCTGGAACATGGAAATATTGCTGGTGCTCGGATTCACCTCAAACAGAAAATGACCCTGGCCCTCAATGGCCATTGCCCCGCCCAGTAGGGCGTCGGAAAAGGGAGAACCAGCAACTGCCGAGAGAGCGCCACTTTGAGCAGCTTTAGAATACGCCACGACTTGCGACGCAGTCGTGCTGATCGGAACCGAGCCATAGACATACTGCTGCTGGGCAGACTGTGCGGAGGAAGAAACGGAAGACATGAGCACTGCGATGTGCAGCAGCGCAACGCGCTTCGGGTTTCGTTTACTGATCAGACCGAGAGCGTGCTTGGACACCCGGAGCGATGGGCATGGAACTGACGGCTGTGCCATGGATCATCCTCGGCCAACAAACAGCGCAGCGTTGATTCTGAGAGGGGCCTCGAAGAGCACCATAAAAGAGAATTTTTTGATAGTCAATAGAATAAATTACTGAACGGTATTTTAGTGATTCCCAAGATGGGAAACTTGGTCCCCTTGTGCCTTTTCCCTGCCGCTAAATCCATTGGCCACTGAGTGTTAATGCGAGCTCCGCCTGCAGTCTGTGCAACACCCTGATGAGCCTGGGGCGCTGCTATACTCCCGCTCATGGACGAGTCGCCACGTTTCGAGGGTGTGGATCCGGAGTTTGCCGGCCGCGTTCTCGATAGCTTTGAACCCCACGATTCGCGCGCCATACCGCATCGAGATTACGCAGCAGCACAACTATTTTCATGCCGGCGTTTCCGGCGCCATTGCGGACAGCGCTTGCGGCTACGCCGCGTACACATTGATGCCCGCCGATTCTTCCGTGCTCACCGTGGAATACAAGATCAATCTGATGGCGCCCGCTGACGGCGAAGTGCTCATCGCGCGGGCGCGCGTGTTGCGCTCAGGAAAAACTCTCAAGATTTGTGCCGCGGATATTTACGTCCGGAAAGGAGAAGCGGAGACGCACTGCGCCACCATGCTTGCCACCGTGATGTGCCTGCCAGGAAAGAGCGACCGCCCGAAATAGCTTAGCTGGGACTCCAGACAGGGTGCGCCGTGAGGAGGCCGTCAACGAACCCGATTTGATAGCAGACGAACAGACCGAAGGCCAGGCTCACCACACCGGAGCCCGTAACCAGAGCGCGATTGAGCCAGCCGAAGCGGTGTCCCGCAAACGAAAACGGAAGTGCAATTATGCTGGTGATCAGCATCATCCCGGCAATTGTGCCCACGCCAAAAACCAGGAGATACAGTACCGCCCACTTCGGCTCGCGAATGGTGCTGAGCACCAGCAGCGCGACCGCCGCCGAGCCCGCCAGCCCGTGCACGATGCCCACGAACAGGGGCCGTAACGCTTGATACAGGCCTAGTCCGCCAAACGATTTGTCCAGCCATTTAGGAGGCGCAAGGCTTTCGCCATGATGCTGGCTGGCGGGAGCATGCGAGTGCCAGTGAAAATGCATCTTGGAGCCGTGTTCGTGTACGTGCGCGTGCTCTCCCGCCACACGCGGATGCGTGGGAGAGCATTTCTCACGAAGCCAGCTCATGGTGCCGGTAAGATTCAGCGCGCCCAGCAAGATCAGCATGACGCCGACACAAAACTCCATGGTCAGCCCGGCGCGCGCGGGAATCGCCAAGCCGAAGAGAATAATGGCCGCGCCGACGACAAGAATCGTCAGCGTATGTCCCAGGCCCCACAAAATGCCGATCAGCCCCGCCTTAGAAATGGAACGTTCGCGGCTGACTATGGTGGAGACGGCAATAACGTGGTCCGGGTCGGTGGCGTGCCGCATCCCCAGAAGGAAACCGATCGCGAGAATTGCCAGTCCGGTAGTCATGTCTTCGCTGGTGCTCAATTTCCTTGCAGAATACCTGAGAACGGGCAGGGAAGCACGCCTTGCGGAAGAGTCGCCGAAGCTAAGTTTGTTCTTGGAATTGTGCTGACAGGAGCCGCATCGAGCCTGCCTGTCGCGCACGAGGTGTGACCCTACGGATTATTCTCCGTCGCGCAGGATTCGCATCAGCTCCGCAGCCGCATGCGGCAGCCGCGCGCCGCGCCGCGAAACGAGATAAACGTGGCGGGGCAGGTTCAGTTGCCGCACCTTTACTTCCTTCATCCAGCCCCGCTCGATTTCCCATTGCACGCACATGCGCGGCACAATGGCCACGCCCATGCCCATCTGCACGAAGCGCTTGATGCTTTCGATGGTCGGCATTTCGATGGGCATGTTCAATATCGCGCGATTTCTGGCAAAAAGCTCGATAACCCGCCGGCGGTACGGCGATTCCACGATATGCCCGATAAAGGTCTCATTGGCCAGATCCTCGACGTCTACTTCGCGACGCTTGGCCAGCGGATGCTTCAATGGCACCACCAGCGTCAACTCGTCCTTCAATATTTCCGTGGCCTGGAGCTGCGTATCCCGCGGCACAAATGAAATGGCGCCGACATCCAGCCGGTAATTCAGCACTTCATGCGGAATATCCCGCGAAAACATACGATGCACCCGCACTTGCACACCCGGATGCATTTCGCGGAATTTCGAAAGCGCCGGCAGCAAAGCGTGAATCGAGCTCTCGTTCACACCCAGGGAAAGCTCGCCGCGTTTCAGCCCTTCGAGCTCGCTGAGGCCCTTCTTGACCTCGTCGCGCAGGTTAAGTAGCCGCTCCGCGTATTCCTTCAGCAGTACGCCAGCGTCCGTGAGGCGCACCGGCCGGGAGCCGCGCACGAACAGCGGCTGGCCCAGCGAGTCCTCGAGCTTGCGAATGCCCAGGCTGATGGCCGGCTGCGTTCGATACAAACGCTCCGCAGCGCGCGAAAAGCTGCCTTCGCGGGCCACGGTCAGGAATACCTGCAATTCGCCCAGGTCCAAGCCCGTTCCCCCTGCCAGGCAAGTATAAGGCAGTATTATCAAAAGTAGAATAAAGATAAATTTGACCCACAGCCCCCGTTCTGCTTATCTACTCTTGGGAGGCTCTATGGACTCCGTACGCATCTTTGACACCACGTTGCGCGATGGCGAGCAGTCGCCGGGCTTTTCCATGAACACCGCGGAGAAAATCCGCATGGCGCGCCAGCTTGCCAGGCTCGGCGTCGACGTGATCGAGGCGGGTTTCCCGATCGCCTCGCGCGGGGACCTCGATGCCGTGCGCCTGGTGGCCAAGGAAGTCCGCGACGTGCCCATCGCGGCTTTGGCGCGCGCCAAGAAAGAAGACGTCACGGCGGCCATAGAAGCCCTCGAACCCGCCGCCGCTCCCCGCCTGCACATTTTTCTGGCCACTTCGGACTTGCACCTGCGCGTCAAGCTCAACTTCTCCCGCGAGCAGGCTCTCGAAGCCATCGCCTCCATGATTCGCTTTGGCCGCCAGCATGTCGGCGAAGTGGAATTTTCCGCCGAAGACGCCGGCCGCACGGATATCGCCTTTTTGTGCCAGGTTTGCCGCGTTGCGGTGGAAGCTGGGGCTACCGTTTTGAATCTTCCGGACACGGTGGGATACGCGGTGCCCGAGGAGTACGGCGCGATGTTCCGGGAAGTGCGTGAATATTTGGGTGATCCGCAGGGCGTGACGCTCAGCGCGCATTGCCATGATGACCTGGGCATGGCCGTCGCCAATTCATTAGCCGCCGTGCGCGCCGGTGCGCGCCAGATCGAATGCACCATCAACGGCATTGGCGAACGCGCTGGCAATGCCGCGCTAGAAGAAGTCGTGGTGGCCCTCGCGGTGCGCAAGGAAAGCTTTGGAGTCACCACCGGAATCCGTCTCGAAGAGCTTTTCCCGTCCAGTCGCATGCTCTCGGAGATTACCGGCGCGGCGGTGGCGCCCAACAAGGCTGTCGTCGGCGCCAACGCTTTCGCTCACGAAGCAGGCATTCACCAGGACGGCATCATCAAGAATCCGCTGACCTACGAGATCATTTCGCCGCAATCGGTGGGAGTCCCTGCGCGGTCCCTTGTGCTTGGCAAGCATTCTGGGCGTAACGCGCTGCGTTTAAGCCTGCGCGATCTCGGTTACGAGCCCAGCGACGCGGAGCTCGCGGAAGTCTACCGCCGCGTCACGGCACTGGCGGATCAGCAAAAGGATGTTCGCCAGCGCGACTTGGTAGCCATCGCTCACGAAGTCATCCGCCGCAGAGCCGTCGCCGTGGGAGCAGAAGCGGCATCGCCCGCGGCTTGAGCCTTTCCGCACTCTAGCTCTGAACGCGACCGCAGCGATTTCGTCGCAGGCACTTCGCGAAGCATTTCGATTTTATCGACCGGGGTTTGCAATGAAGAAGACCATAGTTTTGTTGCCGGGTGACGGGATCGGTCCGGAAGTGACGCGGGCCGCTGCCGTCGTGCTGCGCGAGACCGCTCATGAATTTCACCATCAGTTTGAATTCGCGGAGTTTCCGATTGGCGGCGCCGCTATCGACGCCGCCGGGACGCCGCTTCCGAACTCCACGCTCGACGCTTGCCACAACGCCGACGCGGTTTTTCTTGGTGCGGTCGGCGGGCCCAAGTGGGATTCGCTGCCGGTCGGCAAGCGCCCGGAAAGCGGGCTGCTTGCACTTCGCAAGGGCCTGGGCCTTTATGTGAACGTTCGACCCGTGAAGCTGCTCGAGCCCCTGCGCGGGATTTCGCCGCTCAAGTCCGACCGGCTGGGCGAACTGGATCTCGAAATTGTTCGCGAACTCGCCGGCGGGATTTATTTCGGCCAGCGCGGAAACTCCGTCGAAAACGGAGTCGAACGCGCTTTCGATACCGAGTCGTACTCCACGTCGGAGATCGAGCGCATCGCCACCTTTGCCTATGCACGCGCGGAGAGCCGCTCGCGCCGCCTGTGCTCGGTCGACAAAGCCAACGTGCTGGCGAGCTCGCAGCTTTGGCGAACCACCGTAACTGCGATGAGCGCGGCGTATCCGGGTATCCGCCTTGAGCACATGTACGTCGACAATGCCGCCATGCAGCTCACCCTGCGGCCTTCACAATTTGACGTCATGCTCACCACCAACATGTTCGGCGACATCTTGAGCGACGCCGCCGCGGCCCTGGCTGGCTCCATCGGTGTCATTCCTTCGGCAAGCTTCGGCTCCAGCGCGCCGCTGTTCGAGCCTATTCACGGTTCGGCGCCCTCACTGGCTGGCACCGACCAGGCCAATCCCATCGGTTCGATCCTCAGCGTCACCATGATGCTGCGCGATGCCTTCGGGCTGTCCCTCGAAGCCGATTGGGTTGAGCAATCGTTGCTGCGGGTTCTCAGTGGTGGCTACCGCACCCCAGATATCGCCGAACTCGGCGCTCGCACCGTCACCGGTTCCGCATTCACGGAAATGCTGCGCGAAGAAATGCAGCGCACGCTTGAGCACGCCGAGCGTTACGGCTGGGGCGTCTAGCCAATCACCCCTGTTCAGCAAAATCTCCTTTCGTTGCCTTGCGGGAACCTCTTGAGGGTGCTACTTTGGCCCTTCCCAACTAGGTGACCGCACACCTACGTCGGGGACAGATTGGCCCAGGTGTGGAGGCGAGCCACGGCTCTCCTTCAGGCTACTCGCTCAGGTGCGCCATAACATCAGTTTGGAATATCAGGGATATGCGCGGTGCTGTGGCTTGTTCGATAATTGTTCGCGGGAATGACGGCAACCATACTCAAACCGGAACACGCTCTCGAGCCCACGCGCGCCAGGACCTACTGGCGTGTTGAGGGCTCCCTGCTCGAAATCGGCGCGATGCGCCCCATCGGATTTTTCACCTGGAATGCGCAGAGTTTCTCTGAGCGCTGGGCGCGGCGCCTTGGCATGGTCGGCATGGCGTTGTCCCGCCCCTTTGTGTACGCCGCCAGCCGCACGTTCGCCACTCGATTTCTGCATACGCTGCTGCGTGGGGTCAGCCAAGATCGCCTCGATCTTCTCGGTGAGGAATATTTTCAGTATGTGCTGAGGCCGCAGCTTCGCCGCGACGCCGTCGAGAAGCTTCTTGCCGCCGTGCGAAGCGGCGAAGAAGTTGTGCTGGTGAGCCAGTTGCTCGAACACGTGACCCGGCCGCTGGCCAATCACTTTGGCATCTCCTTTTTCATTTCCAACCGGCTGGAATTTCGCGACGGCTATGCCACTGGCCGCCTCGCGTTTCCCGTCGTGCGCCCACGCGGGCCCTTGGCTTGGATCGCCAGCGGCTCGATCGAGGGCCGCGTCTCTCAAGAGAAATTGCTTTCGCGGCTTGGCTGGGCAACAGAGCCGCGGCGCCTCGACACTGCAAGGCAAACTGCGGCGCGTCCCCCCGCTCCGGCCAGCCGAGCGGTCGTCGCCTTTGGAGCAGCCCCTCGGATTGACCGGCTCAGCGTACGCGAGACCCTGGCCAATCGCCATATCTTGCTCGTAGGCGTCACCGGCTTTATCGGCAAGGTTTGGCTCGTGGATTTGCTCGAACATGTTTCCGGCATCGGCAAGATCACGCTGCTCATTCGGCGAAATCGGACCACTTCGGCTCAGCGTCGTTTTGAGAAAATCCTCGAGGAATCACCGGCTTTCGATACCCTGCAGGCACGGTACGGCCGCCAACTCGGTGCTTTGTTGAAAGAAAAAATAGAAGTCGTGGAAGGCGACGTCAGTCAGCTGGGACTAGGGTTGGACAAAGCCACGCAAGCGCGCTTGGCGAAATCGCTGGATCTCATTGTCAATAGCGCCGGGCTGACGGATTTCAATCCCGATCTTCGCGAGGCGCTGGCCTCCAACGTCGACTCCGCCATTCACCTGCTCGATTTTCTCCGCCAATGCAGTCATGCGGGCTTGATGCATCTTTCCACCTGCTACGTGGTGGGCATGCGCGACGGCCGCGTCAGCGAAGAACTGCAGGACAATTACAATCCCGCTCATGATTCCAATTTCCACGCACGACGCGAAGTGGATTCGCTTCGCGAAATGATTACCCGCATCGAAGCACGCGCGGAAAGTCCGGAGCTGACCCGCGCTCTTCGCCGCCAGGCCCTGGGGCGCTCCGGGGACCCGTCTTCCGTCCCCGCGGCGGAGCTGGAAGGCGTGCTAAAGCGCAATCGCGGGCGCTGGGCGCGCAATCGCTTGCTGCGCGTGGGCCTGCGGCGCGCGCAACATCTCGGCTGGCCGAACACCTACACCTTTACGAAGAGCCTGGGCGAATCCATTCTCGCGCGAGATGGCCAGGATCTGCCGATTGCCATCGTGCGGCCTTCTATCGTCGAAAGTTCCGCGCGCTCACCGTTTTCTGGATGGAATGAGGGCATCAACACTTCGGGCCCCTTGTCCTATCTGCTGGGAACCAATTTTCGCCAGCTTCCCACCAATGAGCGCAAATGCCTGGACGTTATTCCTGTCGACATGGTCAGCCGCGGCATGACCCTGATTGCGGCGGCCATTATTGCCCGGCGCAACGCGCGCATCTATCAGCTCGCCACTTCCGCGATAAATCCCGTCAACATGGCGCGCAGCATCGAACTCACCGGGCTGGCGCACCGCAAGCACTACCGCACGCAACAGGGTATCGAGCACTGGCTCAAGCTGAAATTCGAGACCATTCCCGTCTCCAAGCAACGCTACGAGCGGCTTTCCATCCCCATGCAGAAAGCCCTCATTTCGCGCATCAATCGCATTGCCGTCACGCTGCGCATGAAAAAGGCGCCCCTCGCCAGGCAGGAGCGCGATCTGCTGCGCGCGGAAAAGCTCATCGAGCTCTACGAACCGTTCATTCTCCACAACGAGCACGTCTTTGAGTGCGAAAATGCGCGCCTGCTTTCCGGCGCGCTTTCGCCGGAGGAACACGCGCTTTTCGCCTTTGATCCCGAGTCCATCGACTGGTGGGACTACTGGATCAACGTCCACATTCCGGCGCTACGGCGGTGGTGTTATCCGCTGATGGAAGGGCGTCCGCTCGAGCCGCGCGCGCCTCGCGAGCTCGATTGGTCCGCGCAAGCCGCGCGCGCCTCCGCAAGCTCCAACTCCGTGCCGCCGTCCGATCCCTTATGGCGATCTTCGTAACCGGCTCGACCGGCTATCTCGGCAGCTACCTGGTGACGGGTCTGCTGCGAGGGCATCGCGACTCGCTCAATCTGCTGGTGCGCGCAAGCTCGCAGCAGCAAGCGCGCGAGCGCCTCTGGCAATCCTTGCAGCTCCATTTCGAGTTTCCGGAATTCATCGAGCACCTCAATTCCCGCGTGCGCACCTTCCGCGGCGACCTTATCTCCGAGCGCTTCGCGCTTGCCGACGATGAGTACCACGCTTTGGTGGACACCACGGACTCCATCATTCATTGTGCTGCTTCCCTTAACCGTAAATCCGAAAGGCAATGCCTCAACGTGAATCTCCGCGGCTCGCTCGAGGTGATTCAACTCGCGCGGCGTGTTCAAAATCGCAAAGGCCTGCGCCGGTATTCTCATGTATCCACCGTGGCCGTCGCGGGAAAGCGCAGGAACGAAATCGTCACCGAAGATGCGGCCATCGATTGGGCGCGCTCGGACTATGATCCGTACGCGCGCACCAAGAAGTTCTCCGAGCACATGGTTCATCAGCTTCTGCCCGACGTGCCGCGCACCATCTTTCGCCCGGCCATTGTTATGGGCGACAGCCGACGTGCGGAGACTTCGCAGTTCGACATGGTGCAGGCCTTCGACCTTCTCGCGCGCTTGCCTGTCCTTCCTCTGCGTCCTCAAGATAAAATCGATATTGTGCCGGCGGACTTCGTCGGCAAAGCCATCGTGGCCATTCATCAAAAAGAACTGCCGGCGCACGGCATCTATCATTTATCTGCCGGCACCGCCTCGCAGACCTACCGCGAGCTTACCGACAGTCTGGCGCAAGCCGGCGGCTGGCGGCATACGGCGTATTGGCCGGCTCTCGGGCGGCCCTTCTCCGCTACCGTGAACTGGCTCGCGAACCGCGGCGGCGCGGTGGCCCATGGCGCATCGTTGATGAAGGTATTCTGGCCCTATCTCGACTGGAACACCGTCTTCGATAACTCGCGCATCGTCGCAGAGCTCGGCGAGTCGCCTGCGAAGTTCTCCACCTACGCGTATCCGCTGTTGAAGTTCAGCCGCGAAAACAAGTTTCGCTATCCCGCCAGGCCTTGGCCTTCTTCTGCTGACGCCGCCAGCAAAATGCCCATCGCCGGGAGCGCTCGGGCATGACTGATTTTCTCCTCGTCGCTTGGGTCAGCGCGCTGATCGAAATCCGCCGCATCGGCTGGATGTTTGGTCTGGGCCGCCGCTGGGAACCCGGCGAAAAACTCCGCCTGCTGTTCGCCGGCTACAACGGCACACGCAACACCGGCTCCGATG
>WNFR01008263.1_pt1 | contig 10518 bp, 9 predicted proteins | sample 5400221 | NCBI WGS metagenome assembly WNFR01 (sample SAMN13153357, study PRJNA577476) | soil metagenome | isolation source: 40 cm soil under Madrone tree | place: USA:California | collected 2016-06-14 | reverse complement strand
TGCTCAAGTCGTACAGCTTGAGCAAGCTTTCCGATCTTGACCAAGCTTCTGTAGCGGCCGGCGAACTTAGTTTTGTACAGATCAGCGATAGCCACATGGGATTCAACAAGCCGGCGAACCCGGATGTTGCGGGAACGCTTAAGGCGGCGGTAGACAAGATCAATGCGCTGGAGAAGGCGCCCGAATTTCTGTTGCATACCGGCGATATCAGCCATTTGTCCAAGCCGGAAGAGTTCGACTCTGTGGATCAGATTTTGAAGGCAACGCGCAAGGAAGTTTTCTTCGTGCCCGGCGAACACGATGTGTTGAATGATGACGGCGCGCAATTTCACGAGCGCTATGGCAAGGGATCAAAGGGCAGCGGCTGGTACAGTTTCGATAAGAAGGGCGTGCATTTCGTCGGCCTGGTAAACGTCATGAACCTGAAAGCTGGTGGCCTGGGCACGCTGGGCCACGACCAACTCGAATGGCTGGAAAATGATGTGAAGCACTTGAAGAGCAGCACTCCGATCGTCGTCTTCGCGCACATTCCGCTGTGGTCCGTGTATCCGGAATGGGGTTGGGGCACGGAAGACAGCGCGCAAGCACTGGCGTATCTCAAGAAATTCGGCTCAGTCACCGTGCTGAACGGGCACATTCACCAGACCATGCAAAAGGTGGAAGGCAACGTAACCTTTCATACCGCGGCCTCCACGGCATTTCCGCAACCTCAGCCGGGCAAGGCCGATTCACCGGGACCAATGAAAGTGCCTGCGGAGCAGTTGCGCAGCATATTGGGAATTACTGACGTGAACTACATTCGCGGGCAGCATGCCCTCGCCGTGGTCGATTCTTCGCTCGCGTAGTCGACAACGGACGCGGCGACGAAGTTTTCATCTACAAAAAACAGAGAGGAAGAAAAGTCATGAGGAGACGTGTGTGGAATTTAGTTTCGGCGGCGCCGCTGGTTATAGCCGCGCTGTTAGCAGGCAATTCAAGAACTCTCGCCGCGAGAGCGGAACAGACGCAGGCATCCAGCGCGGAAGTCAAGATCGACAACTTCAGCTTTGGGCCAACGACGTTGACCGTAGCGGTGGGAACCATGGTGACGTGGACCAATCGCGACGACATCCCGCATACCGTGGTCAGCGACGACAAAGTCTTCAAGTCCAAGGTGCTGGATACCGACGAGAAGTTTTCATTCACCTTCACCAAGCCCGGGACGTACCCCTATTTCTGTTCCGTCCATCCGAAGATGACCGGCAAAGTGGTGGTGCAGTGACCAGCATCGGGAAGGCATTTGACCCGGAAACGATTTTGCTCGCCAAGCACGCGCAGCACGTCGTGTTGGTGCACTTCCCCATCGCGCTGTTCATTACGGGTGTAGCTTTTGACTGGTCTGGCCGATTGACCAAGCGGAGAGCGTTGGAGGAGGCGGGCTATTACAACTTCCTGATCGCAGCATTCTCTACTTTGCCTGTCCTGGTGACTGGCCTACTCGCCTGGCGGTTTCAACTGGAAGGGCAAAAGCTGAAAGGCATTCTGCTGCTCCATTTGGTAATGGCTGGGATCTCGAGCCTGCTGATTTGGTCAGTATGGTGGCTGCATTTTCAGGCCCGGCAGCGCAACGCAGCCTCGGCCGGATCCTCGTGGATGCTGGAAGCCTTCGCTGTGGCCGCGATAGGATTCACTGCACATTTAGGCGGCTTCTTGAGCGGGATCAATGTCGGCTAGATCTTCTAAGTCATTAGTGGTCAATAACTTGAGAGGCTGTCCGAAGGACTAGTAGAGCACTAGTACCACGACCCGCGTACCCTACGCGGTGGCTCCCCTGGCCCATTGAGCAATACAAGCCGGACCCGTAATGTGCGAAGAACGGGTTGGGGGCCGCGCGGGGACAGCGGCCCCGCAAGGGGTCGTGTGCGAGCTACCCAACCCGCCAATTTTCTTCCCTCCCAAATGCTCACGCCAGCCATAGGGTTGGCGTGAAGCCCGGCAAAACCAAACACCCTGACAGCACATTCGTGAAAAAATGGGAACCTGAAATGCCATCCTGATGAGTCCAGGCTTGCTTGGGCGAAATTCTAACCAGCGTTTTCATGGAGTTGCAACGCGAGATGCTCCGGCGAGGTGACCGATTTGCGAGACAGGTGACGAGAGTGCCAGACACTTGCCAAGCCGGCATATTCCTATTGGGCGGCCTGCTGATACTGGCGCCATGGCTGTCTGGAAGGGAGGCAGCAGGCGCTGGCGCGCCCTTGAAGCCGAACACGGTAGCGGCTTTCGAGCAATACGTGAAGCTGACTGAAGCGCGTAGCGCTGAAGAGTATCAGCGCGGGACGAATCTGCTGTGGATCGACAGCCTGAAGGAGAACGAACGAGCGCAGGCGTATGAGGCGCTCAAGGGCGGCGAAGTAAAAGTGCAAAAACTGGAGACGCGGGCGAACGGAGAGAAAATCCACTGTCCCGACGGGATGATCCATCACTGGGTTGGCGTTGCCTTCATTCCCAAGGCAAAAATGCAGGACGTGCTGCGAGTGCTCCAGGATTATGACCATCACGCGCAATACTACGCGCCCGATGTGGAGCAGTCGAAAATCGAATCGCATGACGGCAATCACTTCCTGGTATTCCTGCGTTTTCGGCGACACAAAGTGATCACGGTGGTGCTTAACACCGAACACGACGTGCGCTACTTCCCCGATTCCGACACACGCGAACACAGCCGGAGCTCCGCCATGCGCATCGCGGAAGTGGAAGACGCCGGCAAAGCCAATGAGCGGGAGAAGGCCCCGGGCGACGACGGCGGGTATCTGTGGCGAATGGAAACATGGTGGTGGATGGACGAGCGCGATGGCGGAGTTTACGTACAGAGCGAAGTGGTTTCCCTGACCCGCGATATTCCGAAGGGTCTGGGCTGGCTGATCGGGCCATTCGTGAACAGCATTCCGAAAGAGACGCTGGCTTTTACACTTGAAGCGACGCGCAAAGCGGTACAAGGAAAGGACAAGAATTAATTACGAATGGGAGGCGATTCCTCTTTTATCGCGCAGAGCAAGACACCGCCGCTAGTCAACAGCGGGTGGAACCAACTGATATGTTTTTCTTCACCGCAGGGAACAGTAACGATGCGGTTCGCCCATTGAGCGATCAAGTCAAAAGAGTCGTAAACGCTATACGAATAAGCGAGGCCGTCGCCCTCGGTGATCATGTAGCCTTTTCCGCGCGTACGCAGGTAAGTGAAGACAGTCCACAGCTTGGTCTTATAAAGCGCAAGTTTGATGAGTCTTGCGAGTAGTGGACCTTGCCCGAAGCGATTCGAGTCGCAAATAATAACGCCCTTGCGAGCAACACGAAGCATTTCCCGGACAACGGCATTCGGATTTGCTACGTGATGCAAGGCTGCGAATTCGCAGACCATGTCAAAACTGCTGTCTGGAAAAGGAAGGGCGTCTCCGGAACCACGAACGATGGCGATACCGGAAGTGTAGCCTTCTCGGACTCCTTGCCTGATTAGGGCATCCACAGGCTCGATACCGCAGACGAACAGATCCGGCAATTCACGCTTGAAGTCGGACAGACCACGCCCGGTAGCGGTGCCCACGTCAAGAACAGAGCGTGCCCCCAGCAGACGCAGGAAGGCATACACGTATTTTGTTATCGAGGGATCGTTGGCGCCCTCATAGGCGTGCATGGAATCGTACTTAGGGGCCGTATCGGTGTAATACTTCCGCTGAATCGCGACTGCGCGGCGCAGCTCGGATGGTTTGCTGCGCCTTGCGAAAATAAGATTCACAAACGCTGTGAGCGAAAATGTCATCGGACTCGCTGTTGCCCTACCATTAGCGGTTCTCCTGACGGATAGCTAAACGCCTCTTTTTCGTCGCGGCCTGGTTTAAAAGGTCCCAGACCGCCGCAGCGTTTCGATCCCACGTCTGCTCCGCCGCGGTGAGAGCGGCTTCTCGCCCGATCTGTGCGCAGAATCTGGGGTTTGCGCAAAGTTCTCGCAATAGCTCCGCGAGTTCTCCGGCGTCCTGCGGATTATGCAAAATCATGCCGTTTTTGCGGTGCGTGATAATTTCGCTCACGCCGGCGCGCGAACTGGCGATAACTGGTAGGCCGCAAGCCATGGCTTCCAGAATTGGCAGGCCATAAGCGTCCTCGAGAGAGGGGCCAACGTAGGCATCCGCGGCAGCGTAAAATTGCATCACGTCCGGAGCGGCGTCAAGAAAAAGAACCCGCTCCTCTCCAAGGCCAAGTTTTCCCGCCATCGCTTCATAGTCGGCTCGGCGATCACTGCCCACAACGAGTAGCTTAAGACTCAGCTCCCGGCATGCGGCCGACGCAGCTAACAGGCAATCAAGGCCCTTCTTTTTCCAATCGTTCCCTATGAGCAGAAGGACAAAGTCAGAGGACGAAAGGCGAAATCGGTCGCGAGCCGAAATGCGAAGTTCCTTCCGCTGCGAGCACGAAAAGCGCGTGGTATCCACGCTGTTAGGAATAACGACAACGTCCGAACGTTGGAAATATTCGGCCAATTGAGACCCCACGAGACCTGAAACGCTACTGAGAGAAACCGCAGGACGACGATAGACAAGTCGCTCAAGCGCCATAATGAGGTGGTAATAGACTAAGCGATGCAAGAGCCTGGGCCAACGTGTAGGAGCCGCCTTACCCAGGCTTAGATGGCCGCGAACCTGTTTGTAAAACTCGTGAAACACAATGTGGACGGCAATGACATCCGCATCGAGCGCGTTGATCCCGGGTGAATAGAGGAGATCGAATTTTATTCCGCGAATTCGCGAATCCCAAAAACGCTGCAGATGATTGGCGATGAACCACCAGATGTAGGCAAAAAGATGAGGCCCAGGTATTGCGGGAATCTTGTGCCAGAGAATACGAGACGAGGATAAAGAGGCCGGATAGCGGGCGACACCATTAAGATCTGCTATTCGCTGCGAGTAAATATGGATTTCCATGTCGTCGCGCGCAGCTAATCGCTCAAGCTGCTCGACTATGCAGCGCTCGGTGCCGTGCACGCGATCTAAGAACGGCGATACCACGGCGAGCCGCAATTCAGCGCGACCATCGGCCGTTGGATTGTTGCGCAGGTAGACTGGGCTGCAACGATGCGGACAGCGCCAATTTTGGCAAGCGAAAGAGAACCCCAAGCAACAGCCACATATATGCATTCATTATGAAGTCTTGATATGGCGTCATCGCGGAAAAGGTCATGGGAATAAGTAGCACGCCCGCGTACCAGAAAATCATGAAGGCTACCGGAAACCACGGCGAGCCTTTGAGTTCGACGACAACCTTCCAGGCATGAAACAAGATGGTGGCGCTCATGACGAGCCAAAGGATCAAGCCGCCAATTCCCATTTCGACGACGATGCATCCGAACCCACTCTCGACCGCACTAACGATCGGGCGCACATTGAAGAATCGCGAAACGTACTGGCCGCCCAGCGAAATGGCTCCGATGCCGTAGCCGTAAGGCCAACGCGGATAATCGAACGCGGCTAGAAAATTTTTGAGGGGGTAATCGCGGGTGCGGTGAACCAGCTCGTTGGCGGAACTTCGGGGGTCCAGGGTCTCGGAGTAAACCGCGAGGCGACCGAGGAAGGCTTCCGGAAATGTAAACGAGAGCACGACGACCGCGAGCGCTATGCCCAGGGACGCGCGCTGAAGAGTGCGAACCACACGCAAAGCCTCGCCATGCCGCCAAGGGGCGCCCCAAATAAAAGCAATGGAACCGACGATGGTGCTGCCCAGGGTCAACATGAAAACGCCTCGAGACGCGCACATCAAAGAACCTGCAGCGACCAGGGCCAGTGCCAGGAAGGCAAATGTGCGCCCGCGGCGGTGCCGGAGGAGAAGGTAACCGCTGAATCCGAAAACGAGCATCCAGGCGACAATCAGCATGTCGGCAAAACGGCCGGCGCTGACGAACACGGAGGTCGGACGGTAGACACTGACACCTGAAATAGGGGCGACGCGATAGGTTTCGCTCAACAAGCGAATATCGTCAGCCATCACTGCAGGATTCAAGAAGCGAGGTCCCGCAATGGATTGAATGATCCCGAGCGCCACGATCACAAGCATGAGGCCAAGGTTCACATAGAAGAACTTGCGCAGCTCGGTTTCCGAATTGATGAGGTAATAGCCGATAACCAGGAGCGGCATGTAGTAGAGATAGAGCTTGGCGCCAAGTATTCCATAAGCAATGTGCGCAGAAGCCGGATTGAAGATTTGAATGATGCTGAACCATACGAAGACGAACAACGCCACTCGAAATGGAAAACGAAAAGGCTTGGTCTCATCCTTGCGGCTTCGTCGGTAGGCAATGAAGAAGGCCAGATAAATAAGGGCGACGATTATGTCTTTCGCGAAATAGATGGCCATGTTGTTGCCAAGAAACTTGCGGCTTAGATCTTCAAATAAGAGCCACGCTAGAAAGAAATAAAGACCTTTGCGCCAGTCGTGCAGAATAAAAACTACGATGGCCCCCATGGCGAGGGACATTCCAATGTAGGCCAATCCTACAAAGTCGCCGGTTACGATATGTGTGGCCGCCTCATAGGCGATCACTGCTCCGAAAATAAGGAAGGCTAATGAAACAATCGAACCGCGTCGGAACTGACCCGGAAATGGTTGGACCAGGAATTTCAACGGGCAGCCTCAAGCACCAGCACGTGATGATCACCGCTGATCACCTTTGCTCGAAACATTTTGGACGCAATGCTCAGCGCGGTAGCGATAGATTTTCGGGTTAACTGATGTCCATTTGGCGGGTAAACGAAGTGTTCCTTAACCTTCAAGCCGGCGCGCGGCAAAAATTGCCGAAGCAAGAGATCGGTAAAAATGGGAGAAATATGCGTAGGATCGCCATGTTCGTCCATCATTCGGAGCTTACCGGCCAGCAAGAACTTGAGCCGTGCAGCGAGCGAATCAACATTGGGTGTGGTGATGACCGCCACACCGTTCTTTGCGAGCAGCCCAGCGACGTTTCGCAGAAACCCTACCGGGCTTTCGACGTGCTCGATCACCTCGACCGCAAGTACCAAATCAAAAGCCCCGACACCCAAGGTCTGGGCGAATGAAGGGCCGTCGAAATCTACGGCAACAAACGGATGTTTTCCCTGGTATGCGGCGGAGTCTTTATCTGCCGCAATGACATCCATGCGCAAAAACTCCACGCGCTCGCCCATGGCGCCGGGACCGCAGCCCAAGTCAACCATGCGATCACCAGGAGAGGCGTGACGAGCGATGACGCTTGACGTAAATTCGTGCAAGCCTGAAGGGGTAGGGGTCGGTAGCATAAAAGATCAAACCATTTTTACTATAAATCGCCGGTAACTAATCTGGGCGTCTAGCATAATACCAACACCTAACGAATGGTGGTTTGCGGCAAATCTTGACTGGCCGAAGTTGCCGCATGTTCCAGCGCATCTCGATATAGACGCGCGTGCTCGTCGAGCATTCGGGGTCGAGCGAATAAGCTGAGGGCGCGCATGCGAGCCTCGTAACCCAGGGCATCGATCAGCCCCGGCTCCTGCAAGACGCGCCGCATGCATTCCGCTAAAGCATCAGTGCTGCCGGGGGCGAAGCAAAGCCCTGTGGGCCCGACGATTTCAGCCAAGCCACCGATTTTAGAAGCAATCACCAGCCTCCCACGCATCATCTGCTCAATCGCGGCAAGGCCCGCGGTCTCTTCCCAAACGGAAGGCATTACGACGACGCGCACATCACTAAGGGCCTCAGTCAACTTCTGGCCTCTAAGGTAACCAGTGATGGTCACATGATTTTCCAAATGGTCTCGACGGATAAGGCCCTCTAGCATCGCCCGTTCGGGGCCGTCCCCAATCAGACGAACGGCAAACATGCGGCCCTCTTTCGCAAGGTGGTGAGCGGCTTTGAGGAGTATGGGAATTCCCTTCTCCCGCACAAAGCGGCCCACAAAAGCAAAGGTGGTGTCTACCGCGTTGGTCGCGGAAAGACCCGAGCTTCCTTTTACGAGCGGATCCTCGATACCGTAATAGACGACTTGCGAGCGCGGAAGATTATGGCGCTCCAGCACATGCCGCGTAATTGCGACGTTTTTCGCGGCCCGACGAACCAACCATAATCGCGGGAACATCAAAAGCAAACTTGACAGGCTACGAACGGCCGACACTTCACAATTTCGGCAGCGGAAGCATTTCCAATAGCGGTGCGCCTGAAAATGTCCGGGACATATCGCGCCGCTGGGCAGGTAGGTGAGCAATCCATTAGGGCAAATCGCTTGATACCCGTGATGCTCTACGACAAACGGCTTACGCGCCAGGAAAGCGAGAAAAAGCGGCGCCAGTGAAGGCCCAGCGATGTGCACGATATCGGTGTCGCGAATCAGCACCAAGAGTTTGGTCAGGGTCGGGCGGCGAACAACCCTAAAAGGGAACGCGTCGTCCTCAAACGTCGCACTAGCCGTTTGTGTGACAACCGTCACATTCATATCGGGACTGCGCGCCCCGAGCAACCCCTGGGCGAGAGATTCTACGCTGGTCTCGACACCGCCAACGCTTGGCGCGAAAAAATGTGAGTAGATCAAAAGCTTCATTCTGGACTCTTGCGGAGAAAACCCACGCCTCGCAGAATTCGCGAATCGGGCTCATGAACTTTTCTGCCAAAATCAGCAAAGGCGCTGTTCCACAATGCGTCGTCAGAAAGCAAAAGTCCACCGGGACGCAAAGTGGGATAAGCGGCCTCGAATTCCCAGAGCATATGCTCGTAGGTATGAAGACTGTCGTGAATGAACATGTCAATGGGGCGGTGCTGCGACAATAGCTGCGGAAGAACCTGGCGTGAATCGCCGATGTGCACTTGCCACGGGCCCCGTAGCCACACAGGCACAAGCCAGCCGGGTTCTGTCCCTACGGGCAGAAAGCTGGGATCCGCCAATCCAATAGAGTGCAACTGGCCCTTGCCATTTTTATGAATCGCCAACAGAAGGTAGGCAGACGAAACTCCGTTCGCGATTCCCGTCTCGACAATGCATGCGGGAGCTAACGCCCGCGCCGCAGCGTACTGTAACAGGACTTTCTTGGCAAAAAGATCCGCGGACGGTATAGAGAGCTTGCTCATTTCTTCTCTTGCCGTCGTTAGCAGCTTCGCGAAATCGGGCGTCGCGATCGGTTCGTCCATGTATGCGCGAATTTGGCCGGGCGATACACGCGTGATATGTCCAATAAACTTTTCGTCCGACTGCGTCAATTCATCGACGATAGCGTTCACGGCATAGCCGGGATTTCTCAAAGCGAAGGCCGCGCGGCGGCGCACATTCTGGAGTAGCCATTTCATGATTAACCTGGATTTTGCAGGCTAGGCCGCTCAGCTTCCCACATTGGACTCTTTCTCCTTCGCTTAAACCCTACGCCGCTTCGTAATTGCTTTAGCGAGAACGGCATTTCTTCCTTGCCGCTCACCCTTGACTTTGTACCTGTGCCTGCCTGGATCGCGCGACCGGCTTGGAGCGTGACACCGCTTGAATGACGGCATCGACAAGCGCAGCTACGGCGGCCTGAGGCGACCAGTCTTGCATCCGAATACGCGCTCTGGCGCTGGTCTCCCGCAAAAATTGATCTCTTGTAAATATATCTCGAAGAACGCTTGCTAGCCCATCTATGTCGCCACAGCGATAAACGAAACCAGTCGAAGTTGGAACGATCAGATCGCGACAAGCGCCGACTTTATCGCTGGCCACTACGACGCAGCCGCACAGCATGGCTTCGTTCACAACCAGGCCAAATGGCTCGTAGTCGGAAGAAATTACCATAACGTCTGACGCTCGATAAATCGCAGGGAGCTGCGACTGATTTACGAAACCGAGCATGCGCACGCGATTGCTAATACCAAGGACTGCGGCCTCTGCTTCAATGGTGGAACGCAAAGCTCCATCCCCGGCGAACACCAGCGTGGAGCGCAAAATATCCGCGGCGGCGAATGCGCGCAAAACGTCCAGAGGGCGCTTCCACGGCTGCAGCTTGCCACAAAACAGAACGACTTTTTCCGTGGGGTCTATTCCCCACGATGCGCGGACTTCGGTGCGATCAACGCGTTCGGATCGTTCGATCCACCAGTCATTATCCACGGTGTCCAGCGTCATCGAAATTCGCTCTTCCGGAATTCCGAAGGAGCGCATCATCCGTTTTCCGGCGCTGGAAGCGGTGAGTACTTGACTGGATAAGCGAAAGAGCAGCGGCCAAGCCATGCGCTTGAAAATGCGTTTCCATTTTCGGCCGTCGCGGGGCTCGATGGAGGAGGCGTCCGTTCCGAAGATAAACGGCACGCCACGAATGCGCGCAGCTAGAAAGCTGATCCAGAAAGTCCATCGAACGTAGCTTACGAAACAAACTAAAGCGTCGAATTGACCTTTGCGGATGAGTCTCCACAGCCCCGAGTTTCGCAGCCCGAAGAAGGATTCCGCACCTGATCCGCGATTCGGCACGTGAGTCCATGCATAGCCATCGAGCAGCGGCACGTCCCATTGTACGTTTTGGC
>WNFR01013984.1_pt1 | contig 10519 bp, 9 predicted proteins | sample 5400221 | NCBI WGS metagenome assembly WNFR01 (sample SAMN13153357, study PRJNA577476) | soil metagenome | isolation source: 40 cm soil under Madrone tree | place: USA:California | collected 2016-06-14 | reverse complement strand
CGCCTGGATCCCGCCGCGCACGCCCATGACGAAGTCGAAGTGGGCGGGCAGCTCGATCACGCCCTCTTGCGCCAGGCGCAGGCAGGCTTCGACGTGGCCCACGTCGTAGCATTCCAGCTCGTAGGCGACGCCCTTCTCGCGCATGCGTCGGGCGAACTCCCGGACCAGCGGAAACGGGTTCAGGAACACGTCGTCGCCGAAGTTCAGCGACCCGGCGTTCAGGGTCGCCATCTCCGGCGGCGGAGCGCACTCGAGCGGCTGCGCCCGCTCGTCGGCGGTCATGCCGACCGCGCCGCCGGTGCTGGTCTGCACGATCACGTCGGTGCGTCGGCGGATGGCGTCGAGCGCTTTCTGGAACAGGCCACGGTCCTGCGTCGGCGTCCCGTCCTCGCGGCGCACGTGCAGGTGGATGACGGAGGCGCCCGCCTCCCGGCAGCGCACCGCCTCCTCCGCCAACTCGTCCGCGGTGAGGGGCAGGTGCGGAGTCATCTCGCGGGTGGTCTCGGCGCCGCAGATCGCCGCCGTGATGATGGCTGGATGGCTCACCGGCCCTGTCTAGCACAGCCCGCCGGGTCAGGGCCGCTTGCGCTGCTTGCCGGCGGGCGTGACGCAGGTGCCCACCGCGCGGCAGACCACCACGGGCTCGGTCAGGAGGTCGGCAGCCGAGTCGCCCAGGTCCGGCCGCGGCGAGATGTACTTGCGCGCCTCGAACCGCATCTTCCGGCTGGTCTTGCCGGCCGATACGATCTCGCCTTCCACCTCGACGAAGTCCCCCGCGTGCAGCGGGGCGAGGAACTCTACCGACTCGTAGGCGCGGAACAGGCCCTCGTCGCCGTCGTGGCGGACGAGGAGCTCGGTGGCGACGTCGCCGAACAGCCCGAGCACGCGCGCGCCGTCCACCAGCCCCCCGCCGTAGTGCGCGTCGTGGGAGGAGAGCCGCAGCCGCAGCGTCACCTTCACAGTGTGTCTCCCAGCTTCTCGCCGGTGGCGGGCACCGTCGCGTCCGGGGTGCCGTGCGCGGTCCTTTGCGGTGCCAGCGGGCGACCCGATCTCTCCATCAGACGATAGTAGATGAAATTCGCCACGTCGCTCGGCCGGGTCCCCGGTCCGAAGCCCGCGTCGAACCCCAGCTCCAGCGCGGTCTTGTGATCCACCCGCGGCCCCCCGAACAGGAAGATGGTCTTCTCGAAGATGCCTTGCTCCTTCGCCAGCTGGAGCAGCGCGCGCGCGTCCTCCTTGTGCACGTCGCGCTGGGTGACGACCTTGCTCACCAGGATGGCGTCGGCGCTCTCCGCCTTGGCGCGCGCGACCAGCTTCTCGGGCTCCACCTGCGACCCCATGTTGACGGCGCGGAACATCGGGTAGCGCTCGAGGCCGTAGTCGCCGGCGAAACCCTTCATGTTCATGATGGCGTCGATCCCGGTCGTGTGCGAGTCGGTGCCGATGCAGGCGCCGACCACCACGATGCGGCGTCCCAGGTCCCGGCGGATGACGTCGTTCAGCTCGTCGTACGGATGCTTGCGGTGCAGGACGACCGGGACCTCGATGGCGTTGTAGTCGAGCTGCATGTGCGTGCGGCCGTACACCACGAAGAAGCTGTAGCCCTCCCCGGCCTGCTCCATCGCCGAGACCAGCACGTGGGAGAGGCCCAGCTTCTTCGCCACCGCCGCGGCCGCCTCCTTCGCCTGCTCGCTGACGGGGACCGGCAGCACGAACGAGAGCTGGATGACTCCGTCGTCCTTGCGATCGCCGTAGGGCCGGATGAGATGCTTCTCCTTCTCGGCGCTCATGCCTTGCCCTCGAGGATCTCGAGGAACGGGTTGAAGTACCCCGGACCCCGCTCCACCACTCCGTCGAGCCCCTTTCCGCCTTCGGGCGTGCGGGCGGTGTCGCCGAAGCGCGCCTTGCCGATGGCGGCCATCATGCCGTCCTTGGCCACCTCCTCGAGCAGCGCGAGCGCTTCGTCGAACACCTGGCGCTGGCGGCGGGCGACGATGCCCTCGGGCTTGAAGCCGATCTCGTCGCCCAGGTGGCGCGCGGCCCGGTACACGTACGCGGCCGACTTCAGGGCGACGTAGCGATCCATCAGGAACGGATTGTGCATCGCTTCCGTCATCATGCCCAGGAGCTGGATGCCCTGGCGCGTGGTGATGGCCACCAGGTCGGCCATCACGTCGTACGCGTGGCTGAAGAAGATGTCGCCCTCCTTGTGCTTGGTGGGCGGCATGTACTTGATGGGGCTTTTGGGGAAGAGCTCGCGCACCATCATGGCCATGGCGAGCTCGCGCAGCAGGGTGTCCTCGCGGGCGGGATCGATCTCGAACGAATGCCCGAAACCGATCAGCTCGTCCTTCATGCCCGCCAGGCGCGCGAAGGTCTCGTTGATCAGCTGGGAGGCGATGACGGTGTGCGCGGCCTCGTCGGCGTCGGCGGTGGTGATGTAGTTGTCCTCGCCGGTGTTGATGATGATCTCCGCGAAGGCGCAGATCCGGCGCGAGAAGTACTGGTCGGCGCAGATCCGGCGCGAGAAGTACTGGTCGCAGAACGTGCGCTGCATGTTGATGTCGCGGAAGAGGATGCCGTACATGGCGTCGTTGAGCAGCATGTCGAGGCGCTCGTAGGCCGCCATGAAGGCGATCTCCGGCATGCAGAGGCCGGAGCTGTAGTTGGTGAGATGGATGTAGCGCCCGAGCTTCCGCGACTCGGCGTCCAGGGCCTCGCGCATGATGCGGAAGTTCTCCTGGGTGGCGTAGGTGCCGCCGTATCCCTCGGTGGTGGCGCCGTGCGGCACGTAGTCGAGCAGCGACTGCGCGGTGCTGCGGATCACGGCGATCACGTCGGCGCCCTGCTGGGCAGCGGCCCTGGCCTGCTCCACGTCGTCGTGGATGTTGCCGGTGGCGACGATCACGTACTTCCAGGGCGCGCCTTCGAAGGAGCCGACCCGGAGCGACTTCTTCAGCTCCTTGCGCTGTTCGATGCGCCCTTGCAGCTCGCGCACCGCCGAGCGAGCGTCCGCGCGCATCTGCTCGCGGAGCTGCTCCTCCTCGGCGGGCGAGAGCGGCGGCAGCTTCTCCGGGTGCGCCGCGACCCGCTCCAGGGCGTGCAGCGGGTCCTTGCCTGGCGACGCCTTGAGGGCTCGCCCCAGCCAGTACGCCGCTCCCTTGTTCAGCACGCCCGAGTCGCGCAGGCGATCGACCATCAGATTCGCCAGCGGCGCGCCGCGGGTGCCGGCGCCCGCGATCCCGAGCAGCCGGAGGACGGTGCGCTCGATCGAGACCGTGGTGTGGCGATCGATGAACGACTGCACGCCCAGGGCCGCGCTGCGGGCCAGATCCCGCGCGCGGGCGATCTTCTCAGCATCGACGAAGAGCTGCGCCATGGGGAGGGCTGCGTCTATCCCAACGTCGCGCCTCCCGCAAGACAGCGGCTAGCCCCGGCCACCGAAGGTGGCTTAGGGGCTACGCTTGAGCGCGGTTACTCGCAAGCTCGGTTATGAGATGCGTTCTAATCGGGGACGTTCAGGGTCCCGTTCGAGAACGTGATCTGGTCCGCAGCTGCCGGGGTCGCCGAGACCGGCGGAACGTTCGAGGAGTTGATCATCGTGCCCGAGGTGGGACGCGGAGTGGTGCGGACCACCTGGCTGGGGGGGATCGCGGCGCCGGTCTTGAGATGGGCGTACATCAGATCGAGGGACTGGATGACGTAGCGATGCAGGGGAATGAACCGCGTCTGGTACCCGGCGAAACTGGTGATGAACGCGTCGAAGTGCTGCGCATTCGTCACCTCGTAGTACACCGTGGGGCTGTTCGCGCCTTCGGCCATCTTGTTCGCGCCGAGATACGCGCGCGAGCCATGGTTCACCGGCACCAGCGTGTCATTCCGGCCTTGCAGCAGGATCGTCGGGATGCCGCGCAGCCTTCCGCTGCGCAGCACCTGGTTGACGCCGGACTTCACCGCGTTCGACTGGGCGAGCAGGTTCCCGGTCAGCGGTGCGCCGGAGCCGTCGGTGGTGCCGGTCCAGAGGCCGCGCAGGCAGGCCGAGCCATCGATGTTGAAATCGGAGACGCCTGTCGACGTAGAGACGGAGACCTGGTCGCGCTTCGGCCCGCCTTGCGAGTTGTTGTTGATGAGCTCGAGAGGGAAACCTCCTGTAGCTCCTGCAGAAGTGGGCGGGACTCCGTTGCCGTTCGCGAACATCTGCGCCAGCCCGTTGGCGTTCGCGGCGACTGTCCCAAGGGCGACCGGCAAGCCGCTGGCCTGCGAATCCACCACCGCGAAGCTGTAACCGCAAAGATTGTCCTTCACGCTCGCGAGCGAATAAGCGTTCGCGTAGGTCAACGCCACGGCGGGGGTCGCATACGTGCCGAAGTGCGAGGCGTGCAGAGCGATGGTCTCGCTCTCGTATCCTGCATCCGCGAGCCGCTGCAGCGCCTCATTCGACTGCGCAGGCTGCTGGTTCGCGCCCGCCGTGAGCAGGCCCTTCGCCGTCAGGCCGTTGCACCGCGCATTGATCTGGGTTCCCGTCAGGAACGGGTCCCTCATGTTTCCGCCTGGGGCCGCGCTCGCCCCCGCCGCGCAGCCCTGGTAGAGCGTCGCCAGCGTCATGTAATCGTAGAGCGGCTTCGCCTTCGCCGCGACCGGGACGCCGTTCCGCTGGATGGTCGCGGTCGAGGAGACCTGGACCTGTGGCTCGCCCGCAACGACGCCGCTGATCCAGTGCTGCGGATCCTGCTCGACCGCCGCCAACGAGGCCCCTGCGCCGTTCGAGACGCCGGCCGCGATGGTGAGGATCTGTCCCGGGTGGTACTTGCGCGCGACCTGGGCGTTGCCTGCATCGCTTTGCGGGGTTCCGAACTTCTGGTTCAGCACGTAGTACGCGAACTCGATCGCGTGCAGCGTATACGTGCCCCAGTCCCTCTCCGGATTGCGCTGCGAGTGCGCGTGCTTGACCGCGAAGCGGTTCGGCGAGGCCAGGTTGAAGGCGTTGCGGTCGGCATCGCTCAGGTTGGCGGTGAAGTTCGAGCTCGTGCCGGCGTCGGTCGCGCCCTGGCGCGTTCCGTCGATGCGATTGACGGTGTTGTTCTGCAGGTCGTGCACGCCCATGCCGCTGCCCTTGTCCGTGTAGGCGACGGCACAGCCGTTCTTGAGGCCCCACTCGCCCGCGGTAGCAATCGCGCCGTAGACGCCGCGCGATCCCGAGGAGGTCGCCGTGACGATGCAGGGCTTGTCCTGGTCGAAGCTCGACGGGACCTGCACCATCATCGTCACGTTCACCCGGCCCGTCCCGTCGTCGTCGTAGGCGAGCCACTCTTCACCCGCGATCTTGCCTTGCGTGAGCTGGGGGGTGCCGTTCACGTCCACGTTGGGTCCGTAGAGGGTGCCGTATCCCCCGTTCGTGGAGATGTCCACGAGCGCCCGATAGTTCACGTAGATGGCCCGCTTCCGGAGCTCGGCCGCCGTCGGGGCCGCCGGGTCCACGAACGTCGGCCCTGAACCCGTCAGACCCAGCGCGCCCAGCCCGCCGGTGAGCAGATCGTCGTTGTTCCCGTCGTACGGCGTGCTCGTCACTGAACCCGGCACGACGAACGAGGGCACCTCGTTCAGGTCCGTGCCGGTGTGGCAGGCGGCGAAGACGAGGCACAACGGAACGGTGCGCTTCAACACTAGAGGACCTCCGCGACAGATTCGCTCACCGTAGAAAGAGGAGGAAAGGAGGTCAATGTAAGCAAACGTAACCCCGCCTCGCGGTATGCTGCCTCGATGCGGAACCTGCTCGCGGTGGCGGCCCTGCTGCTCGCGTTCGTGCTCGGCGCCGGCCTCGCCTGGCAGCTCACGCACCGCCAGGAGCGGCTGCCGGACGCGCCCGCGCTGGTGTTGAAGATCCGCGAGGTCGCCCGGCTGGAGACGCTCGACGTCTCGCTCTACAAGAAGATCGATTTCTCGCCCGATCCGCGGGAGCAGGCGACGGTCTGGGGATCGATCGCGCAGTGGGCCAGCTACACCGTGCGGCCGCCCCGCGGGCGCGCCATCATCTTCGCCGTCGCGCACCTCGGCCTCGATCTGCGCAAGCTGGACGTCGCTTCGCTGCGCGTCTCCGGCCGCCGCGTCGAGGTGGTGCTCCCCAGGGTGCAGACGCAGGTGGAGCTGCGGCCCGCCGAAGTGGAGATCATCGGGTCGAATCTCGATTCCGCGCAGACCGCGCAGCTCTTCGAGCGCGCGCGCAACGCCTTCGAGGCCGAGGTCGGCGCGGACAAGGCGCTGCAAGAGCGCGCGCGGGACTCGGCGCGGCAGTCGCTCCGGTCCCTGTTCGTCGGCCTGGGCTTCTCGGAGGTGGTCTTCGTCGACAAGCTCACGCCCGAGCCGCAGCGTGGGTAATCCGTTCGCCGCCCACTGGACCCTCGATCCACAGGTACACTTCCTCAATCACGGCTCGTTCGGCGCCTGCCCGCGGCCTGTGCTGGAGGCGCAGAGCGAGCTGCGGGCGCGGATGGAGCGGCAACCGCTGCAGTTCCTGGCACGGGACCTGGAAGGTCTGCTCGACGACGCGCGCGGCGCTCTGGCCCGGTTCGTGGGCGCGGACCCGGACGATCTGGCATTCGTGCCCAACGCGACGACGGGCGTGAACACGGTGATCCACTCGCTGGAGCTGCAGCCCGGCGACGAGCTGGTAGCGACGGATCACTCCTACAACGCCTGCCTCAACGCACTGCGCTGGCACGAGAAGCGGGGCGTGAAGGTGGCGATCGCGAAGGTTCCCTGGCCGGTCGCGGGTCCCTGGCAGGTGGTGGATGCGGTGCTCGGCGCGGTCACCGATCGGACCCGCCTGGCGCTGATCGACCACGTCACCAGCCCGACGGGGCTCGTCTTTCCCGTGCAGGAGATCGTCCGCCGGCTCGACCAGCGCGGGATCGATACGCTGGTCGACGGTGCGCACGCGCCAGGGATGCTGCCGCTGAACGTGCGCGAGATCGGGGCCGCCTGGTACACGGCCAACTGCCACAAGTGGGTCTGCGCGCCGAAGGGCGCTGCATTCCTGTACGTGCGCCGCGACCGCCAGCAGGGGCTGCGGCCCCTGGTCATCAGCCACGGCGCGAACTCGGCACGCACGGACCGGACGCGGTTCCGGCTCGAGTTCGACTGGGGCGGCACCCATGACCCCACGCCGTTTCTCTGCGTCCCGCACGCGCTGCGGTTCCTCGGCGGGCTTCTCCCCGGCGGTTGGCCCGAGCTGATGGAGCGGAACCACGCCCTCGCGGCGCGGGGCCGGCGGCTCTTGTGCGACGCCCTCCGCATCGGGGCGCCCGCGCCGGAGCAGATGCTGGGCTCGCTGGCTTCGGTGCCGCTGCCCGACTTCGTCGGGGCGATGCCGCCGGCGCGTGGCGTTCCCTGGCATCCGCTGCAGAAGGCCCTGCTGGAGAAGCACGGCATCGAGGTGCCGGTGGTGCACTTCCCTGTGCCCCCCAAGCAGCTCATCCGCATCGCGGCGCAGATCTATAATTCGGAGGCACAATTCGTCGGATTGGCGGCGGCGCTACAGGTGGAGCTCGAGCTCGCGTAGCGCCTCGGGCGTGTCGGCGTCCAGGAAGGGACGGGCGTCCGCCCAATCGAGCCTCGCCGCGCGGACAAGCGGAAGGATCGCGCGTGGGCCCGCCGGTCGGGGCCCAGCCAGCAGCTCTTCCGCTGCCTTCAAGCAGGGAGCGCGGCGCCAGAGAGCGCAAAGCGGCTGCAGCGACCCCCTGGATTGCGGGATGGCGGCGTCGTGGTCCGCGATGGCGGCGCAGAGCGCGTCGATGAGCGCGGCGTCCGCGGCGAAGGGCATGTCCGCCGCGCAGGCGAAGACCAGGTCGTGCCGGGACGCGAGCAAACCCGCCGCCAGGCCCGCCAGGGGAGTTTGCAGGGGCCGGCCATCGGTCAGGAGCTCGGCCCCAGAGGCCACGGCTGCGTACTTGCCTGGGTCCTTGGCGGCGACGGCAACCTGCGCGAACCCTGCGGCCCGCAGTCCGCTCAGGACCCGCGCGATCAGGGGCTGGCCGCGGAGCTGGGCCAGGGCCTTGTCGCTGCCAAATCTAATGCTCTCGCCCCCGGCCAGCACGACGGCGCAGGCGTCGCGGGCCATCACTCCACCCGCGCGGCGATGATCTTCCGCAGCGCGGGGCTCTCCCGCACCAGGTCCAGGGCGAGACGGGCGTGGCCGCGCGCGTAACCGTTGCCCACCGTCAGACGCACGTCCTTGCCGGCCCCTTCCGCGCCCAGGGCGGCGGCCGTGAACGAGGTGGCCATGCTGAAGAAGAGCACTTCGCCGCCCTCGCGCGCGGAGAGGATGCTCGCCATCTCGGTGCCGGGAACGCTGGCGCAGTTGACCACCAGGTCGAACTCGCCGCGCGTCTGCGCGTACACCTCCAGCGCTTTGGTGGCATCCGCGGCGAGCCAAGCGTCCGCCAGCCCTTCGGAGGCGAGCCGTTGCGCCGCCTCGGGGCGGAAGTCGAGCGCGGTCACGTGCGCCCCATTCTTCCGAGCCTGCGCGCAGGCCAGGGAGCCGCTCTTGCCGGCGCCGAGCACCAGCACGCGCTGGCCTCGCTGGGCCAGGCGCGCCACCCACGCGGGCGCGCCGCAGACGTCGAGGACGGCCAGCGCAAGCGCCTCGGGCAGATCGTCGGGCAATGGCGCCCACAGGCCGGTCGCGAACAGCACCGCCCGCCCCCGCACGTCGAGGCGCTCGGCGCGCGCATGCACCGCGCGGATCTCGTCGAGGACCAGCGGGGTCAGCGTGAGGGACACCAGGGTGGCGATCCGGTCGCCGCGCTTCACCTCGCCGCGAGCGGGATGCTGTGCGCCGATCTCGGCCACGCGCCCGATCAGCATCCCGCCCGAACCGGTGACCGGGTTGTGCAGCTTTCCCCGCGCGGCAACGATCTCCCGCACCCGAGCGGCGATCCGGGAGGGGTCTCCGCCGCACTCCTGGGAGAGCTGCCGGAAGGAGGCCGCGTCGACGTTCAGGTGCTCGACCTCGATGGAAAGCTCGTCGGGCCCGAGCGACAGGCGGGGATCGATGACCTCCGCCTGCTGCGGCAGCACGCCCTTCGGGCGCACCACCCGCCGGAGCCCGTACGGATCAGCCACGCGTGGTCCCGGCCGGCAAGCGCTGCTGCGGGAGCTCCTCCCCGGACACGCCTTGCGCGAGCTTGACCAGCGGGGCCAGCAGGTCGATGGGCACCGGGAAGATGGTGGTGCTGGCCTTCTCGGCGCTGATCTCGACCAGCGTCTGCAGATACCGCAGCTGCAGCGCGGTGGGATGGGCGTGGATCACGTCCGCCGCCATGCCCAGCTTCTCTGCCGCCTGGTACTCGCCCTCGGCCGCGATCACTTTCGCGCGCCGCTCGCGCTCCGCCTCGGCCTGCCGGGCCATGGCGCGCTGCATCTCGGGCGGCAGATCGATCGCCTTCACCTCCACGGCGGTCACCTTGATTCCCCAGGGCTCGGTGTGCAGGTCGAGCACCTGCTGGAGCTCCTTGTTGATCTTCTCTCGCTGGGCCAGCAGGTCGTCGAGATCCAGCTTGCCCAGCGTGCTGCGCAGGGTGGTCTGCGAGAGCTGGGAGGTGGCGTAGAGGAAGTTCTCGACCTGGATGATGGCCTTCTCCGCGTCGATCACGCGGAAGTAGATCACCGCGGACACCTTCAGGCTCACGTTGTCGTGGGTGATCACGTCTTGCGGCGGGACATCCCGCGTGACGGTGCGGAGGTCGACCTTCACCATCCGGTCCACTCCCGGCACGATCCAGTTGAGCCCTGCCCGCTTCGTCTCGGCAAAGCGACCGAGCCGGAAGATGACCCCGGCCTCGTACTCCTGGATCACCCGCAGGCCGGAGATGATCCAGATCAGCACCGGAACGACGAAGACCCAGTAGATCATGACGTTGCCTTTGTCAGTGCGGCGCCTTCCGGCACCACTTCGAGGGTGAGCCCATGCACGGCGAGGACGCGGGCGCGCGCGCCCGGCAGAAGCGGTTCGGTGCTGGCGGCCTTCCACAGCTCGCCGGCCACCAGCACGGTGTTGTCCTCGCGGACCTCGCCGACCTCCCCGATCAGCGAGTACCCGCCGGCGCGCAGCGGCTGGCGCGCGCTGGCCGAGAGCTTCCAGGCCAGCGTGCCCGCGATCACCGCCATCGCGGCTCCGACCGGCGCGACGATCCGCCAGCCCAGGCCGAAGTCGGCGTCGGCGTAGAAGCTCTTGTCGACGTGCCCGACCAGAAGCAGCGATCCGATCACCACGCAGACCAGGCCGGCCGCGACGAATCCGCCGTGCCCGCCCACGTACATCTCCGCGATGAAGAACCCGATGCCGAGCGCGACCAGGAGCAGGGCGCCGATGTTCACGGGCAGCATCTGGAAGGCGATGGCCGCGATCAGCAGGCAGATTCCACCCACCACGCCGGGGACGATGGTCCCGGGGTGGAACAGCTCGAGCATCACCCCGATCATGCCGATGGTGAAGATCAGGTAGGCGACCTCCGGGTTGGCC
>WNFR01008744.1_pt1 | contig 10523 bp, 6 predicted proteins | sample 5400221 | NCBI WGS metagenome assembly WNFR01 (sample SAMN13153357, study PRJNA577476) | soil metagenome | isolation source: 40 cm soil under Madrone tree | place: USA:California | collected 2016-06-14 | reverse complement strand
ATGCACGAGCTGGGGCTCAACACCAAAATCTGCTGCGGCACGATGACCGGACCGCAGAGCACCTCGATCAAGACTTCGTTGGGCCCGATGCTGAACGGCATCATCACCTTCGACTTCTGGCTGCCGGCGCCGAAATTGCGCTTCCCCGGGGTCATGGAGTTTCTGCAGCGCTATCAGCAGCAGGCGGCCGGCAAGGGCGTCGATCCCCTCGGCTATTATCTGGCGCCCTGGGCCTATGCCGATCTGCAGGTCTTGGGCGAGGCGGTCGAGCAGTCGAAGAGCCTCGACCAAGACAAGATCGCCGACTATATCCGCAGCCATACCTTCAAGACCGTCATCGGCGAGGTCGAGTTCGGCGAAAAGGGCGAGTGGAAGCAAGCACGGCTGATGACAGTGCAGTTTCAGAATATCACCAGCACCAATCTCGACGATTTCCGCGACGGCAAGGGCGAGGTCGTCCTGTGGCCGGAACAATACAAGGCCGGCGAGCCGATCCTGCCCTATTCCGCGGTCAAGCACTGAGCTTGCGGGCGGAGGGACGATTCGCGCAAAGCTCGATCGTCGGGGTCGGCCTCTCCCGAAAACGACGCTGAATAATCGCCGCGCGCAAGCTGATCTTGCGGATAATCGCCGCGAGCATATACAACGCAGGGGCGATGCCCGTTGTCGATCTACCCGATGAAGCCGCTACTGCGGCGTTTGCCGCTCGTATCTCTGCTCTAGCCGAAATTGGCGATGTCATCGCATTGAAGGGCGATCTCGGCGCCGGCAAAACCACCTTTGCCCGTGGCTTTATCCGCGCCCGCGGCGGCACGGAGGAGGTGCCGAGCCCGACCTTCACCCTGGTGCAGGTCTACGAGCTCGGGTCCGCGGCGATCTGGCATTTCGACCTCTACCGCCTCAGAGCGCCGGACGAAGCCTGGGAGCTCGGCATCGAGGACGCCTTCAGCGACGGGATCTCGCTGATCGAATGGCCCGAGCAGCTGGGCCCTTTGTTGCCGAGATACCGGCTCGAAATCACCTTCCTCTTTGCCGACCGGCCCGAGGCGCGCCGCGCTGTGATCGCCGCGGGCGGGGATTGGCAGGAGCGGCTGGCGGGGATCGTTGCCGATGCATGAGGCGCGGCGACAGGCGATGACCGCCTTCCTCGACGCCTCCGGCTGGGGCGGTTTCGCGCTAGTACCTCTAGCCGGCGATGCATCCTTCCGCCGCTATTACCGTGTCGGCGGCAACGGGCGCCGGGCCGTGCTGATGGATGCTCCGCCGCCGCAAGAGGACGTCGGCCCCTACGTCGCCGTCGCGGCACTGTTGCGCAATTTCGGCCTCAGCGCCCCCGAGGTGCTCGCCGAGGACCGTGAGCAGGGGTTTCTGCTGCTCGAGGATTTCGGCGACGACACCTACACCCGGCTGCTCGAGTGCGGCGCCGACGAGCCCGGCCTCTATGCGTTGGCGGTCGACACTCTGGTGGCAATGCAGCGGGCCGCCGAGCTGCGCGGCATCCCGGGAATGCCCCCGTATGACACCGAGCGGCTGCTCGCCGAAGCCGCACTGCTGGTCGACTGGTACAGGCCGCTCGCGGCCGGGCTGCGCGACGAGTACCTGGCTCTTTGGCGCGAGCTCTTGCCGGATACAGGGGTATCTCCACCGACCCTGGTGCTGCGTGACTACCACGTCGACAATTTGATGCTGCTGCCGGATCGCCCCGGTGTGCAGGGCTGCGGGCTGCTCGACTTCCAGGATGCGGTGATCGGCCCGCCCAGCTACGATCTCGTTTCGCTCCTCGAGGATGCCAGGCGCGATGTCTCTGCTTCGCTGCGCCGGGCGATGACCGAGCGTTATCTTGCCGCTTTCCCGGAGCTCGACCGGTCGGATTTTCTGCGCGCGGCCGCCATTCTCGCCGCTCAGCGCAACTGCAAGATCCTCGGCATCTTCACTCGGCTGTGGAAGCGCGACGGCAAGCCGCAATATCTCGCGCACATACCGCGGGTGTGGCGGCTGCTCGAAGAGGACCTGCGGCACCCGGCCCTCGCCCGGGTTGGGTGCTGGCTCGATCGCTGCCTGCCGCCCGACAGCCGATGCCGGCCCGATCGGCGGAGCGAGGCGTGACCGCAGCACCACGTTCAGCGATGGTGCTGGCGGCGGGACTCGGCACCCGGCTGCGCCCGGTCACCGAGACCATCCCCAAACCGCTCGTCGAGATCAACGGTCGCGCCCTGATCGACCACGCGATCGACCGCCTGGCACTCGCCGGGGTCGAGCGGGTCGTGATCAACATTCATTACAAGGCGGCAATGCTGGCGGAGCACCTCGCACATCGCGAGTGTCCACAGATCGAGCTTTCCGAGGAAGCGGAGCTGCTCGATACGGGCGGTGGCGTCGCCCGCGCCCTGCCATTGCTCGGCGAGGCGTTCTTCGTCGTGAACGGCGACGTATTCTGGCTCGACAGCAAGGAGTCCGCGCTGCTTCGTCTTGCGGGCGCCTTCGATCCCGCCGAGATGGACGCCGTCCTGTTGTTGCAGCGGACGGTGACGGCGGTCGGCTATGAGGGCATCGGCGACTATTTCCTCGACCCCTTGAGAAGACCGCGCCGCCGCCGCGAGCGCGAGGTCGCCCCCTACCTGTTCGCGGGCATTCAGCTTCTCCACCGGCGGCTGTTCGACGAGCTGCCCGGTCCCGTCTTTTCACTGGTTCGGCTCTTCGACCTCGCCGAAGCGGCGGGCCGCCTGCGCGCGATTGTACACGACGGCGAGTGGTTCCATGTCGGCACCCCCGAAGGCCTTGCCGCCACTCGCGAGCGCCTCTCCTCGCGCCGCATCGAACGCTAGTTCGGCTCGCCTGGTGCTGGCTTCCCCATCGAACCCGCACAGGCGAGCATTGACGCGCCACTGCCGACGGGCAGGATAAACTTCATCGAGGATAGGCGCACAAAGTGAGAGCGGAGAGGGGCGAGTGAGACGGGCGCTCGGGTGACGGAGAGGCTGCGACCCAAAGTCTACACGATTGCGCCCGAGCGCCCGTTTCTGGCGACGCTCGCCGGCGGGCTGTTGGAGATGACCGGCGGCGACCCGCTGCGTCTGCCGCGCGTCACCGTGCTGCTGCCGACGCGGCGCGCGGTGCGCGCTTTGCGCGAGGCCTTTCTGCGCGCGACATCGGAGGGGCGGGAGGCGGGGGCGCCCCTGCTGCTGCCGCGTATGCGGGCGGTCGGCGATCTCGATTCGGACGAGCTGAGCTTCGCCGAAGGCGAGACGGACGGCGAGACATTGGCGGTGCCGCCGGCCATCCCTGAGCTGCGCCGGCGTCTGCTGCTGACGCAATTGGTGATGCGATGGGGCCAGGTGCGTGGGCAGCCCCCGATATCGCCGGGGCAGGCTGCCGCGCTCGCCGCGAGCCTCGCGCGGTTTCTCGACACCGTGGCGACCGAAGGCGCGAACTTTGCGCGGCTTGCCGATCTCGTTCCGCAGGACCTCGCCGCGCATTGGCAAATCGTCCACAGGTTTCTCGGGATCCTGCCGAACCGGTGGCCGCAGATCCTCGCCGCCGAGGGTGCACTCGACCCGTCGGTGCGGCGCAACCGCCTTCTCGAACGTCAGGCTGCAACCTGGTGCCGCTTCCCTCCGGCTGACCCGGTCATCGCCGCGGGGCTCACCGGCGGCATTCCGGCGTTGACCGAGCTGGTCTCGACCATCGCCGAGCTCGACCACGGCGAGGTGATTTTGCCGGGACTCGATCGCGGGCGCGATGGGGCGGAGTGGCAGGCGATCGAGCGCGACGAGACGCATCCGCAATATCTGATGGCGCTGCTGCTGCAGACGCTCGGGGTTGCTCCGGCCGAGGTCCCGGATTGGCCCGCAGGCGCTGCTGCCCCTCACCCCCTCCCTCTCCCCGCATGCGGGGAGAGGGAGGGACCCGCGGAGAGGGAGGGTGAGGGCCGGCACGCGGCGATTTTTGCCAAGAAGCGTCGAGGTCATGACTCCAACCAACTAGAACTTCCATTGTCTCGGGGCGCTGCTGAGGGTGAGCGCGCGCACGGGCGGCGAGCGCGGCTCGTCGCCGAGGCGTTGCGGCCGGCGGCGACCACCGACGCGTGGCGCCGCTTGCCGCGGCAAGCCGCCGATACCTTCGACGGGGTCAGCCGCTTCGATTGCGCGAGCGCGCAACAGGAGGCCGTGACGATCGCGCTGCTGTTGCGCCGCAAGCTCGAGACGCCGGGTGCGACCGCCGCGCTCGTCACCCCCGACCGCGAGCTCGCGCGCCGGGTGGCCGCCGAATTGCGGCGCTGGGGGATCGAGATCGACGACTCGGCGGGCATGCCCTTGAATCGCACTCCCCCCGGCGCCTTCCTGCGCCTCGTGCTCGAGCTCGCCGAGAGCGGCCTTGCCCCGGTGCCGCTGCTCGCCGCGCTGAAACATCCGCTCGCCGCCGGCGGGCTCGACCCTGCAGCCTTCCGCCGGCTTGCGCGCCGGCTCGAGGAGGCGATCCTGGGACCCCGCCCCGCTCCGGGCTTTGCCGGCCTCAGAGCGGCGCTCGGCAATGCGGATGCCGGATTGCCCCGCTTTGTCGATCGCCTGGACGCCTGCCTCGGCAGGCTGCCCGATCTGCTCGACGCCGGTGCGGTGCCGCTCGCCCGTCTCGTGATCGCTCATATCGAGGCGGCGGAGCGCCTCGCGGCGAGTGCCGCCGAGCCCGGCAGCACGCGGCTCTGGGCCGGGGAGGCGGGCGAGAGTGCGGCGCGCTTCTGCCACGAGCTGATCGACGCCGCCCGCGACTTCCCGCCGCTCGCCGGTCACGATTACGCGGCGCTGTTCGCCGCCCTTGCCGCCGGCGTCGTCGTCCGGCCGGTGTTCGGGCGCCATCCCCGGCTGGCGATCTGGGGGCTCGTCGAAGCGCGCCTGCAGCACGCCGACCTCTTGATCCTCGGCGGGCTCAACGAAGGCAGCTGGCCCGGTCCCGCGGAACTCGATCCCTGGATGTCGCGGCAGATGCGGCGGCAGTTCCGGGTCGCTGTTCCCGAGCGTTCGGTCGGCATCGCCGCGCACGATTTCGCCCAGGCCTTCGGGGCACCCGTGGTGGCGCTGACCCGCGCCGCTCGGCAGGAAGGCGTCCCGACCGTGCCGTCACGCTGGCTGCTGCGGCTCGATGCGGTATTGCACGCCGCCGGCCTCGACGGAGCACTCCGACCGGATCAGACGGTGCAGTTCGCGGCCGACCAGATCGACGAGGCCGAACGATACCGCCCGCTCCCGCCTCCAGCGCCCCGGCCGCCGCTCGCTGCGCGCCCACGCCAGCTCTCGGTGACCCAGATCGAGACCTGGCTGCGCGACCCCTATGCGATCTATGGCCGCCACATCCTCGATCTCGTGCCTCTGGACGAGCTCGACGCCGACCCCGGTCGCGCCGATCTCGGCATCGCCATTCATGGGGCACTCGACGAATTTGTCCGTCGCTACCCGAGAGCATTGCCCCCTGAGGCCGAGGCGGAACTGCTGGAGATCGGCCTGTCGCATTTCGGCGCGATGCTGTCGCGCCCCGGCGCTTGGGCCTTTTGGTGGCCGCGCTTTGAGCGGATCGTACGCTGGCTCGTTACCGAGGAGCGGGCTCACCGCTCCGGCGTCGTCGAGAGCCTGAGCGAGTGCCGCGGCAGCCTGACCCTGGCTGCACCCGGCGGACCGTTCACCCTCACCGCCAAGGCCGACCGCATCGACCGCCTTGCCGCGGGCGGCTTTCTGCTGGTCGACTACAAGACCGGCTCGCTCCCCTCAAAAAAGGAGATTGAGTCAGGTTTCGCACCACAACTGCCGCTCGAAGGGGCGATCCTCCGAGACGGCAGCTTTGCCGGGCTAACGGGCGCCCCGGCTGCGCTCGAATATTGGCGGCTGAGCGGTGGAATTCCGATCGGACAACGCCGGCCGATCAGCGAGGATGATCCCAATAGGCTGATCGCCTCGGTGCTCGCTCGCGTCAGGGCGCTGATCGAACGCTTCGACGACCCCGCGACCCCCTATCTCGCTCAACCGGCACCGCAATGGGCGCCGCGCTTCTCCGACTACCGGCACCTCGAGCGCGTCACCGCGAACGACGAGGAGGAATGGTGAAAAGGATTCACCACGGAGCCACAGAGAACACGGAGAGTAAATGCCCAGGCATCAGCTCTTATCTCTATCTTTGTGGGCTCCGTGTCTCCGTGGTGAAATAAGCGTGGACGCGCATGCGGCTCAGCGGCGGGCGGCCGCTCCCGGGGCATCGGCGTGGGTCTCGGCCTCGGCCGGCACCGGCAAGACCAAGGTGCTGACCGATCGGCTGCTCGGGCTGATGTTGGAGGGCAGCGATCCGGCGCGCATCTTGTGCCTGACCTTTACCCGTGCGGCCGCCGCGGAGATGGCGAACCGCCTCAACGAGCGGCTCGCCGACTGGGCGACATTGCCTCATGACGCGTTCGTCGAAGAGCTGAGGGCGCTGACTGGGCGAGACCCGGACGAAGCGAGGCTAGCGCGGGCGCGGCAGCTCTTCGCGCGCGTCCTCGACACGCCAGGTGGCGTCAAGATCGCCACGATCCACGCCTTCTGCCAGGCATTGCTGCGCCGCTTTCCGTTAGAGGCCGATGTCTCGCCCGAGTTTGCCGTGCTCGACGAGCGCGGCGCTCGTGAGGCGCTGCTCGAGGCGGCCGAGAGCGTGATCGTTGCCGCCCGCGAGGAGAAGGACGGCGGGGGTCTCGCTGAGGCCCTCGCGGTGGTCGCGGGTCATGTCGCCGAAGAGCGCTTCGGCATGCTGATGTCGGCGCTCGCCGGCGAGCGCGGCAGGCTCCGCCGCGCGCTCGAGGACGGCTGCGCGGCATTGCGCGACCGGCTCTGTACAGCGCTGTCGCTGGCGGGGGAGACGAGCCTAGAAGGCGTCATCGCCGCTTTTTGCGCCGCAGGCGCCGGCGATGAGGCCGGGTTGCGCGCTGCGGCGACAGCGCTCGCGGCAGGGTCTCCAACGGATCGCGAGCGTGGAGAAATCATCTCCGAGTGGTGCCTTGCGCTGGAACAGCGGCACCGGATGCTCGAAGCCTATACCGGGGCCTATCTCACCGACGATGGCGACACCCGGAAAATCCTGATAACCCGGGGTGCCGCTCAGGCTGCCGCATGCGACGTCTGCGCCGTGCTCACGGCCGAAGCGGAGCGGGTCAAAACATTCCGCGAGGCGCAGGCGGCGGCAGTGCTGGTCGAGGCGACCTGTGCGCTGACCCGGCTCGGCGAGGCACTGATCGCAGCTTATGACGAGCGCAAGCGGACCCAGGGGGTGCTCGATTACGAAGACCTCGTGACCAAGGCGCTCGGCCTGCTGCGGCGTCCCGGGGTGGCGCCCTGGGTCTTGTTCAAGCTCGATGGCGGGCTCGACCACATCCTGATCGACGAGGCGCAGGACACCAACCCGGACCAATGGGAGATCGTCGCAGCACTCGCCGAGGAGTTCTTTGCCGGCGAGGGTGCCGCCGACCGGACCCGTACGATCTTCGGCGTCGGCGACGCGAAGCAGTCGATCTACAGTTTCCAGGGTGCCGATCCGCACGCCTTCCTGCGCATGCGGCGGCATTTCGAGACACGCATCGCCGCCGCCGGACAGGAGTGGCATGCGGTGCCGCTGGAGATCTCGTACCGCTCGACTGAGCCGGTCTTGCGGGCGATCGACGCGATCTTCCGGCGCGAGGATGCGCGCGAGGGGGTGGCGCTCGACGGCAGCGAGATCCGCCACGTGGCGTCTCGCGTCGGGCAGGCGGGGCTTGTCGAGCTGTGGCCGCCGGTGACGCCGCAGCCCGACGAGACGCCCGATCCGATGGCGCTGCCGGTGATGCGCCGGCGCGTCGCTGAGCCGCGGACCCGTCTCGCCGATGCTCTCGCGGCGACGATCAGAAGCTGGCTCGATCGTGGAGAGGTGCTGGAGGCCCGCGGTCGACCCATTCGCCCCGGCGACATCATGGTGCTGGTGCGGCGGCGCAACGAGTTCGTCGGTGAATTACTGCGCGCGCTGAAGCAACGCAATGTGCCGGTCGCCGGCGCCGACCGCCTGATCCTGACCGAGCAGCTCGCGGTGCAAGACTTGGTGGCACTCGGCCGGTTTCTGCTGTTTCCCGACGACGACCTGACATTGGCCGCGGTGCTGAAGGGCCCGCTGTTCGCGATCGACGAGGAGACATTGTTCGACCTCGCCTATGCCCGCGGCAGAGAGCGGCTGTGGGATCGCCTCCGCGGCCGCGCGTCGGCCAATGTGGCGCTGCGCCAAGCGAGCGAGCGGCTCTCGGCTTTGCTTGCCCGTGCGGATTTTGTCCCGCCTTACGAGCTCTATGCCGAGATCCTTGGTGCCGAGGGTGGGCGGCGCGCCTTGCTCGAGCGCCTCGGACCTGAGGCGGAGGACCCGGTCGAGGAGTTCCTGGCGCTGACCCTCGCATATGAGCGGGAGCACGCGCCGTCATTGCAGGGCTTCCTGCGCTGGCTCGTTGCCGGCGACACCGAGGTCAAGCGCGATTTCGGGGCACGGCCCCGCGACGAGGTCCGCATCTTGACCGTGCACGGCGCCAAGGGGCTCGAGGCTCCGATCATTTTCCTGCCAGATACGATGCAGCTGCCGAAACCGCCCGAAACATTGCTGTGGACCGAGCGAGAGGCGTTGCCGTTGTGGCGTCCGCGGGCCGAATTCACTGTCCCGGTCTACACTGCCGAACGAGAGGCGGTGCGCCGGCGCGAGCTGCAGGAATATCGCCGCCTCCTCTATGTCGGCCTCAGCCGGGCGCAGGACCGGCTGTATGTCTGCGGCTGGCAGACGCGGATCGCGCCGAAGGAGATGTGCTGGCACGCGCTCTGCCGCGCCGGGCTCGCCGAGATGGCCACCCCCTTCGAATTCGATGCTACAGCCCTGATCGGCCGAGACGGATGGTCCGGCGAAGGATTGCGGCTCGCCGGCGCACAGACCGCGTCCCCCATTCTCGAAAGCCCCGCAGAAATCGCGCGCCTTGGGCAATCGCTGCCGAGCTGGGTCAGGAAACCGCCCCCGCCGGAGCCCGACCCGCCGAAGCCGCTGTTTCCGTCACGGGCGAGCGAGGCCGAGCCGCCGGTCTTCTCGCCGCTTGGGATGGGCGGGCACGATCGTTTCAAGCGCGGGCTTCTCGTCCACCGGCTGCTGCAGGGTCTGCCGGAGCTGCCGGCCGAGCAGCATGAGGAGGCGGCCCGCCGGTTTCTCGCACTACCGGCGCACAGTCTGCGCGCCGAGGAGCAGGACGAGCTCCGCCGCGAGACGCTCGCGGTGCTGCGCCAACCCGAATTCGCCGCGATCTTCGGCCCCGGCTCGCAGGCCGAAGTGCCGCTTGTCGGGCTGGTCGAGGGCCATGTCTTGTCCGGGCAGATCGACCGCCTGGTGGTCGAGGAAACCCGCGTGCTGATCGTCGATTTCAAGACGCTGCGCTCGCCGCCCGCGACCGAGGCCGAGGTCTCACCTCTCTATCTGCGTCAGCTCGCCCTCTACCGGGCCGCCCTCGCCCGCATCTATCCCGGGCACGAGATCCGCTGCGCCCTGCTGTGGACCGAAGGGCCGCGGTTAATGCCGATCAGCCCCGAACGCCTTGCAGGGCGTCCGCCTTGACGCCGCTTTTTCGGCTCCCTTAATCTCTGCGACCTTCAACGCAAGGATGACCCGATGAAGCCGAACGCCGTCACCGACAGCACTTTCGACGCTGCGGTCCTCCGCGCGAGCGAGCCTGTGCTCGTCGACTTTTGGGCTGAGTGGTGCGGCCCCTGCCGCACGATTGGCCCGTTCCTCGAAGACCTCGCGACCGACATGGCCGGCAAGCTGACCGTAGCCAAGGTCAATATCGACGAGAACCCGCAGACCCCGACGAAATATGGAGTGCGCGGCATCCCGACGATGATGCTGTTCAAAGACGGGCAGGTCGCCGCGACCAAGATCGGCGCGCTCCCGAAGAGCAAGCTCTATGAGTGGGTCGAATCGGTGCTGTAACGGGAGCCCCGTCATTAGACCGTCATAATTGCCCCTCACCCCAGCCCTCTCCCCGCGAGCAGGGAGAGGGAGGGACCCGCGAAGCGTCCTCGATATCGACGAAGGACCGACAGCTCCTATAGATCGAGTTCCAAGACCGGGGTCTTCGCGCGGGCGCAGCAGATCAGCACATAGCGCCGGCGGCCGTTCTCGTCGAGGACCTGGTCGCGATGATCGGGCTCGCCGCCGAGGTAGGGTGTCAGGCAGGCTCCACAATAACCGAGTTCGCATGAGGTGCGCACGGCGACGCCGTGACGGCGGAGCACGTCGACGATCGTTTGACCTACCGGTACTTCGTACTCGACGCCAGCGCGCACGAGCCTGACGTGGAATGGCCGGTCGTCCTCGACGGCCTCGGACGGCGTCGCCGTGAAATATTCGTAATGCACCGTGCCAGGCGGCCACGCCGCGGCGGCTTGGCTCGCCGCCGCCATCAACGGCGGCGGCCCGCAATAATAGAGATGCGTTCCCCGAGGTGGATCGCCCAGCGCTGC
>WNFR01029147.1_pt1 | contig 10524 bp, 7 predicted proteins | sample 5400221 | NCBI WGS metagenome assembly WNFR01 (sample SAMN13153357, study PRJNA577476) | soil metagenome | isolation source: 40 cm soil under Madrone tree | place: USA:California | collected 2016-06-14 | reverse complement strand
CCATCAATTTTCCGGTCAAACTGATTTCGCTTTCACCAGCGCTGCATATACTCGAGCTGTTTCACGGCCCCACGCTGGCCTTCAAGGATTTTGGCGCGCGCTTCATGGCCCGCTTGATGGGCTATTTCGTTCGCTCCGAGACACGGCCGCTGACCGTCCTTGTGGCCACGTCCGGCGATACTGGCAGCGCCGTCGCGCACGGCTTTCTCGGCGTGTCTGGAATTCGCGTGGTGATTCTGTATCCCTCAAAACGCATCAGCGAAGCGCAAGAAAAACAATTCACTACGCTCGGCGAAAATATCACCGCTCTCGAAGTCAGCGGCACGTTTGATGATTGCCAGCGTCTGGTGAAGCAGGCCTTTTCCGACGCCGAGTTGAACAAGCGCGCATTTATAACATCGGCGAATTCCATCAATATCGGCCGCTTGCTGCCGCAAATGTTCTATCACGTCGCGGCCTATCGCCAGCTTCCGGTCGCCTCCGTGCCGCTCATCGTTTCCGTGCCGAGCGGAAATTTTGGCAACCTCACGGCGGGAATTTTCGCCAAGCGCATAGGCTTGCCCGTCGCGCGTTTCGTTGCTTCCACCAACGCCAATGATGTCGTCCCTGAATATTTGCGCACCGGAGAGTTTCATCCTCGTGCGGCGAAGCCCACGTTTTCCAATGCCATGGACGTTGGCAGCCCCAACAATTTTCCTCGCCTCCTTGATCTCTGCCGGAACCGTCTTGAATACGTGCAGCGCGAAATCTGGGGCCACGGCGCCACCGATGAAGAAACGCTCAGCGCCATGAAGTCCCTGCACGACCGCTTCGGTTACATCGCGGACCCGCACACCGCGGTCGGTGTCCTCGGCTGGGAGACATACCGCCGCGAACACCCCGAGCCGGCCCAAGGTTTAGTGTTGGCTACTGCCCATCCCGCCAAATTTGCCGACGTAGTCTTGCGCGCGATTGGCGCCGCCCCGCCGCTGCCCGATCGCCTCGCCGCATATCTCCAGCGCCCCAAACTTTCACAACCAATCTCGAGTGACTACGACGATTTCAAGCAGTTTCTGCTCGCGCACTGATCACGCGCGGCAGATTCGTTGAAGGATATGAAGGCAGGTCTTTAGGACCTGCGCAGGCGGTCCAGCAAGGTGAACAGCACCACGGCCACCACCGCGTTCACTGCCGCTGCAATCGCCAGACGCAACGTGAACCACGGCTCCGGCTCCGCGAGCAGTAGGCGCCGCGTCAGCGTAATGATGCCCTGGTGCAACACGAAGAAGATCATCGTCAGCGCGAAACGCGCCGCGGGATGCTCAGTATCGAGCCGAGCGCCGATCGATGACGCGAGGTAGCCGGTAATTGTTTTCGCGATCCCGTACAGCCCCAGCGGCACCGTCGGTCCGCTCAAGCTGTCCTGCAGCAGTCCGATCACCATGCCCAGCAGCAAGCCGGTCGACGGATTGCGCCGGCTCAAGCCAAAATAAATTGTCACCAGCAACGGCAAGTCCAGCACCGCAAATTTCGGGAAGTACACCGGGACAAAGGCCTGCAGCATCAGCGAAAGAATCACGGCGGCAACAAGCGCGCCGGAGCGGAACTTATGCACCTCAATGTGCGTTTCCGCCAGCCGTAGATCGAAGGCGTCGTTCATCATGGATTCACCGCCGCCGTCCCGCCCACGCTTTTGCCGGGTGTCTCCGCCGTCGGCACGGCCGAAGCCGGCGTTTCTTTCTTCTGTTCCAACGGGTGTAGCGTCAACAGCACGATTACTTCTTCAAGCCGTTGCAGATTTGCTGCCGGACGCACGCGCACGTGCTGGAACGGCCGCCCGGTTTTGATTTCCGTCACCACACCCACCGGCAAATCGCGCGGGAAAATGTGATCCATTCCGCTGGTGACCACGTGCTCGCCCACGTTCACCGTATCATCGGTCGGAATGTATTTCATCGAGAGCAGCGGCTCGCCCGTCCCGCCCACCGGACTCTGAATGCGCGAATCCGCCAGCATCGCGCCCACGCCGCTATCCTTGTCCGTCAGCAGCAGCACCTGCGCGGTGTCGCGATACGACTCAATCACTTTCCCGACCACGCCGTCCGGTGTGATCACACCCATGTTGCGGCGAATCCCGTCGCGCTCGCCGCGATCGAGATAAACCGTCTGACTGGCAGTGTCCGCGCTCGTCCCGATCACTCGCGCCGCCAGCATTGGTACATTGCGTTGCGCTTGCCGGAAATTCAGCAGCGTCGCAAGGCGGTCCGCCTCCGCGGCTTTGCTTTGCAGTTGATTCACTTGCAGCTTGAGCGCGTCGTTTTCGCGCCGCAGTTGCTCATTGTCGCGCGAGGTGTTCTGCAGCGCGAAGTAATGGCTCCACGTGCCGCGAATGTTGCCGATGCCTTTCGCACCGGCGCGCTCGAACGGCGAAAACGCGCCAACCGTCCACACGCGCAACAGCCGCCCCTGCGAATCGCGCTTGATCTGCACGGCCAGCAGCACCACTTGCAGGATAATTACGCCCGCCAGCAGGACCAGCGATTTATGTCGAGAGGGAATGCCCGCCATTGTTCTTCGCAGCTCGTTCTCAAATCGAATTTGTGTTAGGCGAAAACTATAAGCGTGGAGTTCGCACCTTGTGTGTTTCTCCGGAAACCAAGAACTAACCGCTAACAACTCGTTTTCAGTCGATGCAAACCTGCCTTAGCAGCCGGAAATCGCTCAGCATCTTTCCCGTTCCCAGCACCACCGAAGCCAGCGGATCGTCCGCAATCGAAACCGGCAAGCCCGTCTCTTCCCGTATGCGCTTGTCCAGATTTTTCAGCAGCGCGCCGCCGCCGGTCAGCACGATGCCACGGTCGCTGATATCGGCGGAAAGTTCCGGCGGCGTGCGCTCCAGCGCCACGCGGATCGCATTCAAGATCGTGGCCACGCACTCCGCCAGCGATTCGCGAATTTCGCTGTCATCAATCGTCACCGTCCGCGGCACGCCTTCAATCAGGTTTCGGCCCTTCACTTCCATGGTCAGCGGCTTCTCCAACGGATACGCCGAGCCGATCTCCATCTTGATCTGTTCCGCGGTGCGTTCACCCACTAGCAAGTTGTACTTGCGCTTTAAATATTGCATCACCGCTTCGTCCATTTCGTTGCCCGCGACGCGCACCGACCGCGAGTACACAATGCCGCTCATCGAAATCACCGCGATGTCTGTCGTGCCTCCCCCGATATCGACGACCATGTTTCCGGACGGTTCCTCGATGGGCAGCCCCGCGCCAATCGCCGCCGCCATGGCTTGCTCCACCAGGTAAACTTCGCTCGCCCGCGCCCGATACGCGGAGTCCTGCACCGCGCGCTTCTCCACCGGAGTGATTTCGCTCGGCACGCCAATCACGATGCGTGGATGCACCAGCACGCGCCGGTTGTGCGCCTTCTGAATGAAATACGTCAACATCTTTTCCGTGACCTTGAAGTCCGCGATCACGCCGTCTTTCATCGGCTTGATGGCCACCACGTTGCCCGGCGTGCGCCCCAGCATGTCTTTGGCTTCGCGCCCCACCGCCACCACTTCGCCGGTCGTCTTGTTGATCGCCACGATCGACGGCTCGTTCACCACGATGCCCTTGCCATGCGCGAACACCAGCGTGTTCGCCGTCCCCAAATCGATCGCCAGGTCGGACGAAAACAAACTGAACACCGACCTGAGGTTGTAACCGTTCTTATTCATTCCTAGATCCCCCCGCGGAAAGCTGGCCCTCCGCCGCCCGGAACTACCTATTCTCTCCGGACCTCATCTCCAGCGCAAAGCAGCGCGCTCTGATTGTCACGTGATCGTCAAGCAGCAGCGTGGATGCCCGATGGCCAACCGTTCCGCTTCGCAATTCGCAGGCGACTCGCGCAGTCGTTTACTTCGGTACCACCACGGAAACTTGCTGTTTGTTCGTTCCTCCCCGGCGATTCTGTCCGATCACGACAATAGTATGCTCTCCTGGCAGCAACGGCTCGGTAAAATGCCGGAACGTTCCATCCTTCGCGATATTCGGCACCGGCTGTCCGTTGATGATCAGCGCGGCGCCCGGTTCGGTGCGGCCGGTGATTTCCACTGCGTGGCCCACGAGCTGCGTACTTTGAATTTCGAGGAGCATGTCCTGCGTCTTGCCCTGCGCGACCAGTGTGAACTTATTCGTTTCGCTTACATCGCTCGACGATTTCTTCGTGCTCGTCGCCGTCACGTTCCAGAAATAGTCTCCGGGATCTAGTCCGGAAATATCCACACTCGTGCCGGTTACTTTGGGTGCTTCCGCCACTATTTTGGTGAACATGGTGGTCGTGCTGATGCGCAGCGAATAAGACGACGCGTCTTTTACGGGCTTCCATGCAAAGTGCACAGCGGCCGTTCTGGGATTCTCTACAATAATCGGCGTCAGGTTGATCGGCTCCAGCAATTCCGGTGGCGCCAGCACATCCGATTTCGAAATCGAACCCGTCGTCGGAATGTTCACCTTTTGATACTGCGTCACTTCCACTTGCTCTTGTCCGCGCTGCACTTGTGCGCTGCCGTTGGACACTACGATTTCGCTCTCCTTTGTATCCTTGTCCGTTTTGACAGCCGCACGGCTGTTCGGCCGCAGTTCCGCCTTGGCATCCTCGACGCTTACCACTGCCTTCGATCCCGGCGACGTCCAGTTCGGCGTCGACATGTCCACGCCACCGGTGTTGATGCGCACCCCAGAGTTGGTCGGCCGGTTGCTGGGCATGGAATTTTCTTCCACCGTGATTAGCGTGCCCGGCTTTACCGTATAGGACGTTCCGTCAGCAAAAGTCACACGCGCGTAACCATCCGCGCCAGTCTGTACCAGGTCGCCTTTGTCCAGGGCCGTGCGGTAATCCGCTTCCACCCACTGCACCGAGTTCACCTTTTTCACCTGTACTCGGCCGTCCAGGTTCACGAATTTCGCTTGCGTTTGCGAGGCCGGTGCGTTTTCGCTGTCATTGCTCTCGATGGCCGTCGAAATCTTGCGTGTCACCGCCGAGTACAAACTCGGAAACGCGATAAACATCCCCGCCAGGATAATTGCCGCAAGCAACAGGCCATAAACAATCACCGTCTTGTAGGTGACCGCGTGCCACTGCACTTCCACGCGATGAATCCTCGGAGGAGCGGCAGGCTCCATCGGGCGAGGTGGTTCGATAGGTGTCCGTGTCGTCACAGTTCAGGCGCACCCGTAGCGCCATTTTCGCAATGTAACACAGCGTTTTCCGCCGCGCCTGAACCGCACGCCCCCGCGTACTCAATCAGCAAATAGCACTTGGACGGCCTGGTCTCCTGGTTTGCTCGCCCCAGCGAACTGCGGCATTTGGATCCGGATTGTGCGGATTATTGGCGGAGTTGTCGTACCAGGCCACTGCTTGCAACTCCGTGCCGGCTTTCAGCAAACGCGGCTCTGCGAGCCGGTAGCTCATCTGCCAGTGAAAATGGTAGTTAACGCGCAACAGCGTTTCGACTTCCACTCCCGAGGCGCCCCTAGGCCCCGTACCGCGCGATTGCTCTCCAGCTCCCCGCTTCACCAGGTTGTATTCAAACCGCTTCCCGCGCAGGTGCATGTGCGGAAAAAAGCTCAATAACGTTGCATCGTTAGGCAGCGTGCCGCGAGCTTCCACGCGAAAGCTATCCGCACCCGGCGGGATTACAAAATGGTCGTTCGTGAGCTGCAATGTCATCACCCGTTGCGGCGGTGGCCGCTTCGAAAAGACCAGCCCTACCCTGCTTTGGTCCGCAACCGCTTTTCCGTCGGTGGTGTAATGCATCTGGAAAACCAGATCCGACCCGGCGGGAACAAATTTCGCCATCGTCGCCGGCCACTCGTCGGGCGAACTTCCCGGCGCATACACCAGCAGGATGTCGCTGTCCGTCCAATGCGCTCCGCGGCGGTCCTCCTCGTCCTTTAGAGTCGTCGCGGTAAACGGCTCGTCCACCGGTGCATGGCGCAGCCAGTTCGAATCCGGCGGCCGTATGTACACCACTGCGTGATGCACATGGGCCCGCGCCGAAGGCAGCACTTCCGCCATTTGCACCCAGCGATCCTCGGCGAAATGTGTGGGCACAATTTCGTACGTGTAATCCACATCCCCAGTCGCCGGCAGCGCCACCGGCTGCGTCATCTTCACGACCAGGTCCGGCTGAGGGATGCTCCAGCCCTCAGCCCAATCATGTGTCGCCGGCGCGTCCCGCGGATCGCCCGCCGGCGCCTTAACTCCGGCCCACGCCGCAAGCGTCGCAATCTCCTCACCGCTCAGCGACGGATCGTTGCTAAACCGGCCAATCTCAGCCACCGCAAACCACGGCGGCATCGACTTGTTCTGCGTCGCAAGGCGAATCGCGTCCGCGTATCGCCGCGCTTCTTCATAGCTCTCAAACGATACCGGCGCAATCCCGTCCGTCCGATGACACGCCTGGCAATGCCCCCGCAAAATCGGCACCACATCCCGATAGTAGGTCGGAGCGCCCTTGCTCAATTGCGCCCGCCCGACCAGGCAGGTCAGCAAGACGCCGACAATCGTCGCCGCCAAACTTGTGCCAATCATCCGCATGCTTGCGACCCGCCATTCACCGGCATGCCTTCTCACTAGCCTGTGCTCTCATTCGTAGCGCAGACAGTTGATGGGGTCCAGATTCGCCGCAAGATTCGCTGGATAGTACCCGAAGAACAGTCCCACGCCGACGGAGATCGCGAACCCAATCGTGACCCAAAGATACGATAGCGTCGCAGGAACCGAAGGCACAAACGTGCGCACCATTGTGGATATGCCCGCCCCAATCAAGATACCAATCGTGCCGCCAACCAAAGTGAGCGCCACCGCTTCCAGCAGGAACTGCAGCCGAATGTCCGCGCGTCGCGCTCCGATGGCTTTTCGCACCCCGATCTCCTGCGTCCGCTCGGTTACGGAAATCAGCATGATGTTCATCACACCGATGCCGCCCACCAGCAGACCAATCGAGCTAATCACAGTCGTGAGTATCACCAGCGCGCCGGTCAGTTTGTTCCACAAATTGCTGAGGAAATCTGGCGAGCTTATCTCGAAGTCATTCTCTTTGCCCGCCGGAATGCGCCGCAGCCGTCGCATGGCTTGGATCACCTCGCCTTGCGCGGTTTCCACGTTCACGTTTTCCGGCACCGTGAACAACATGATCAGTTCCTTGGCCTCCGGGTACTGCTTCTTGAAGCTGCTCAGCGGAATGATCACGAAAATGTCCACACCCGGACCCAGGAACAGGCCCTGATCATGCTTGAAAACCCCAATCACTTCGTACACCGCGCTGTTAATACGCACCGTCTTGCCGATGGCATCTGTATTCGGGAATAGCGATTCGCTGATGGCTGCGCCTAGCACCACCACCGGTCGCGCGTGCTCCTGGTCGAAGGTGCTGATGAAGCGCCCGCGTTCGATCGCGAACAACGGTATGGCCTCGATGTACTGCGGCTCCGCCCCGCGCACGATGACCTTCTCGACACTTCGATTACCGCTGGTGATCAGGTTCGTGTCTCCGAAGAAAAATCCCCGGGTTCCAACCGTAGTCACGCTTTGCACGTCCGGCGCCGCCTGGCGCACGAAATCTGCATAATCGTATTGAAGATATCTGCGCGTGCGAATGCTTTCCGGCCAGCGCGAAGGGTCCGTGCCCGGCGGAAATCGCGACAAGAAGTATGTTCGCGAGCCCAGCGATTCCACTTTGTCTTGCACGAATTTGTTCAAGCCTTGAATGATCGCCGCCATGGAAATCACCGAAGACACTCCGATGACGATGCCCAGCACCGTAAGGCCCGAGCGCACTTTTGAGGAGCGCAGCGTGCCCATCGCAGCGAGAAAATTCTCCCGCGCTTGTGCTAGCGTCATTACCGCCATCACTCAGACCTCAACGCGACAATCGGATCCAGTTGCGAGGCGCGCAATGCCGGATAAATTCCGAAGAAAAGGCCCACCGCCGAGCTTAGGAATACTCCCATTACCGCCACCCAGGTTTGCACCGAAGCCGGAAACGGCGTGTACGTGCGCAGCGCCAGCGCCGCTAGAAATCCCATCGTGATGCCCGCCAGCCCTCCCGCAATGCATTGCATGACGCTTTCCACCATGAACTGGCTCAGGATATCCCCCTTGGTCGCACCCACCGCCCGCCGCACCCCAATCTCCCTTCGCCGGAGCGTCACGCTGACCAGCATCACGTTCATGATCACGATCCCTCCGATGAGCACGGAAATCGCGCTCACCAGGATAAACACCGCGAAAAACGCCGAACTAATGCTGCGCCACAGAGCCATGTAGCTTTCCTTGGTGCCGATGAAGAAATCGTCATCCATTGCGCCGCTCAGGTGCCGTCGTGCCCGCAAAATCAAGTGCGCCTCGTCTTGCGCGTTTTCAAATCTCTCCTTGCTCGTCTTCACGTTGATTGTCAAGCTCGTCTGATTGCCCTTCATGCGCATAAACACCGGCAGCGGCACCATCACGAAGTTGTCCTGATCCTGCCCCAGCACGCTGCCAACCTTCTCCATCACCCCTATCACCACCAGCTCGTCATTGCCCAAGCGAATGGCTTTGCCTATCGGGTCTATCCCCAAAAATAATCGCTGCACCAGCGTGTCTCCAATCAGACAGACGTCCGTGTGGTGCTCCACTTCGGAAGGCGTGAAGTACCGTCCCATCTCCACGTTGCGCGTATCGATATCCGCCATGTTCGCCGTCTGCCCGTACAGGTTGACGTCCGTTACTTCGTTGTTGCCCGCTCGCGCTCGCACCGTATTACTCGCTGTTGCCCCCACCTCTTCACAGTCGCGGCACCCTTCCTCGACCGCGCGCATGTCGTCCAGCTCGATTTTCTTGTACTTCAATGCCTTCAGAACAATAGTGAAATCCGTTACCGCAAACGGCGTTCGCGCCATCTGAAACACGTTTGTCCCCAGGTTGGCGATTTTGTTTTCTACGAAGACATTCGCTCCCTGCACGATGGTCATCACCGTGATCAGCGTGGCCACACCCATCGTAAGCCCCAGCATCGTTAGCGACGTGCGGAGCTTGTGCGCGTGCAGAGCGCTGACGCATTGCATGAGATTGTCTCGCAGGGCCAGCATGGACTGGAAAAGCCTTCCCCCTAATCTTCGAATCCGGCCAAAACACAGGCTCCGTCACGCAGAGCTCTGGAACCTTCTCTAAAGACTACGAAAAAGGAGGCGTGGGGATTACACAATTCGTCCCCACCAGGCTTTCCGGCCGGAATCGATCCCAAACTCCTCCAACCAAGCAACCGGCTCGGCAAAGCGCCTTCTCTGCGATTCCATTTGAGCCTCCCGCCGGCATCTCCTATAATCTAGGTTTGTCTACCACCGGGAGGCACTAGCAGTATGGCAGTATTTGACAATCGCAAGACCGGCATGCGCATTCTCTTGGGAGCAGTCGTCCTCGTTCTCGGCGGCAGCATGCTCCTCTATCTCGTGCCGCAATCCCCTGGCACTGGCGAGGCCTCCTCGACCGACGTTGTCGCTAAAGTCGGCGACCAAACGGTCAGCACCGCCGAAGTCCGCCAGCAGCTCGCGGAAATTCAGCAGCGCAATCCAGTTCCCCAGCAGCTGGAATCCCTGTACGCCCGCCAGATTCTCAATCAGCTCATCTTCCAGAAGGAAATCGAATACGAAGCCAAGCGCCTGGGCATCCACGTTTCCGATCAGGAGCAAGCCGACCGCATCCGCCAGTTCCTCCCTACCGCTTATAATGGCGACACCTTCGTCGGCAGGGACCGCTATGCCGCCGAAGTGCAAGCCCGCTTCCAGTTGACCGTCCCTGCCTTTGAAGAGCTCATTCGGCAGGGTCTGCTGCAAGACAAATTCCGCAAACTGGTCACCGACGGCGTCAGCGTCGGCCCCTCCGAGCTGCAAGATGAGTTCAAATATCGCAATGAAAAATTGAAGCTGGACTACGCCTTCATCAAGCCCGAAGATTTGGAAGCCAAAATCACTCCCGACGAAGCCGAAATCAAGGCCGCCTACGAGAAGAACAAAAGCCGTTATCAGGTTCCCGAAAAGCGCGTCGTTCGTTTTGCCCTCGTGGATCTAAGCCAGCTTCGGCAAACCGCTCAAATTTCTGACGACGAGCTTAAAACGCAATACCAGCAGAACATCCAGCAATACCAAGTGCCCAACCGCGTCCACGTCGAGCACATTTTGCTGATGACGGTCGGCAAGACCGACGCCGAGGTCGAGGAAATCCGCCAGAAAGCCGAAGACGTCCTCAAGCAGACCAAGAATGGCGCCAAATTCGAAGACCTCGCCAAGAAATACTCCGAAGATCCCGGCACCAAGGACAAAGGCGGCGATCTAGGCTGGCTCATGCAGGGCCAGACCGTGCCGGAATTCGAGAAGACCGCCTTCGGCCTCGAAAAAGGCAAGATTTCCGACCTCGTCAAGACACAGTACGGCTCCCACATCATCGAGGTCCTCTACAAGGAAACCGCGCACACCAAGCCCTTCGAGGAAGTCAAGGATTCCATCAAGACCCCGC
>WNFR01010597.1_pt1 | contig 10524 bp, 9 predicted proteins | sample 5400221 | NCBI WGS metagenome assembly WNFR01 (sample SAMN13153357, study PRJNA577476) | soil metagenome | isolation source: 40 cm soil under Madrone tree | place: USA:California | collected 2016-06-14 | reverse complement strand
CCTTTTGATACGACAGAATTACTTAAGGAGGGGATCGACGCCATCCGCAGTGTGATTCGAGAGCAGGAGCCGGTTCGCCCCTCGACACGGTTAAGCAAGTTGGGGAACGCGGATTTGACGACCGTCGCTCAGCGTCGCAAATCCGAGCCGCCGAAACTTATCCGAACCATTTCTGGCGACCTGGACTGGATCGTGATGAAGGCGTTGGAGAAAGATCGCGCCCGTCGATACGAAACTGCCAATGGATTAGCATTCGATGTAAAGCGCTTTTTGGACCATGAGGCGGTCCTGGCTCGTCCTCCCAGCAAGCTTTACAAGTTTCGCAAGGTGGTTCAACGAAACAAGCTCCTGTTTTTTGGGATTGGCATTATCACAGCCCTCCTGTTTGCGAGCTTAATCGTTGTGACTGCTTCTCTCGCCAAACAGCGGAAAGCGGCCCGTGAGGCGGAGCTTGAGAAGCAAAGAGCCCAGACCGAAGCGGCGAGAAGCCAACAAGTCACTAAATTCCTTGAAGATATGTTGGGAGGCGTAGGACCCGACATTGCTCTTGGCAGGGATACGGCCATCTTACGCGAAATTCTGGCTCAAGCCGCCACGCGTGTTGGCAAGGAATTGACCAATCAACCGGCAGTGGAAGCCGAACTACGGAGTGTCATCGGCACACTTTATCAGAAAATCGGGGAGTTCCCTCGTGCCGAAGAAATGCAGCGCGCAGCGCTGGCAATTCGTCGGAAACACTTCGGATCCGAGAGTCCGGAAGCTGCCACATCGCTAAACGATTTGGGTCTGGCGCTTATAGCGTGCGGTAAACTGTCTGAGGCTGCGGAGGTACACCGCGAAGCACTCGAAATCAGGCGGCGACGCTTCGGCAACGAGAACACCGATGTGGCCGTTTCGCAAAATAATCTGGCTCATGTATGTACACAAACCGGAAGACTCCCGGAGGCAGAAGCATTGGCTCGCGAGGCGCTGGCGACGAGGCAAAAACTGTTGGGAAACGAAAGCCTAGAGGTGGCTGACTCGCTCCGCAACCTGGTTATCATTCTGGGTGAGAGAGGCAAGTGGGCCGAATCCGAAGCGACGGCGCGAGAGGTCCTCTCGATGCGGCGAAGGCTGCATGGCCCGGAACATACAGGGGTTGCGTCGGCACTCAACGATCTTGCCTGGGCCGCCGGTGGCAATGGCAAACTGCAGGAAGCGGAAGCGTTGGAGCGGGAAGCCCTCCAGATGCGGCAAAAGCTTCTTTCGCCGGAGCACCCAGACGTCGCCCATTCTCTCTACGCTCTCGGCGATCGCATGCGACAACAAGGCGACCTCACAAACGCCTATCCACTCTTGAGCAGAGCACTATCCATACAACGTAAGGTCCACGGCGAAGACAGCCCGCCTACGCTTTATACGCTCCGAAGTTTAGGTTTGCTGTACGAAGCTGAGAATAAGTGGTCAGAGGCGGAAACCGTGTTTCGCCAAGCTCTGGTCGCCTGGCGCAAGAGGGCGGGAAATGACGACCCCCAAACACTGTATGCACTGCGTAATTTGGGTGAGTCGCTTGAAGGTCAAGGCAAATGGGCGGATGCGGAAACCGTTCATCGCGAAGCGCTGGCGCTCTGGCGTCAACTGCGGGGAGATGAGGATCCGCAGACACTGTATACCATGCACAAACTCGGTGTGGGTCTTGAGGCAGCGGGCAAACTGCCAGAAGCGGAAGCGGTGTTTCGCGAATTGCTGGCCGCATGGCGCAAACGAGCGGGAAATGAATATCCGGAAACATTGTACGCGATGCGGAACCTGGCCAGAACACTTGAGGCCCAAGGCAAAAGGTCGGAAGCAATAAACTTGCATCGTGAAGCTTTGGCCTCGTGGCGCAAGGCGCGGGGAAACGAAGATCCACAGACACTCTATACGCTCGGCATCCTCGCCGCGACGCTCGAAGCCGATGGCAAATTGTCTGAAGCGGAAGCCGCCCGTTCTGAAGCATTGGCCTTCCGGCGCAAAGGTGGAGAGATCCAGACGGCACAGGCGCTGGAAGAACTGAAAGGGCTTGTTCGCGTCCTCAACATGCAAAAGAAATTTGGGGAGGCAGAAAGAATTCTCAATGACACCCTGACTTCAACATTCATTCAGCAACCGTCCAGCGTGGAGATTCTCGATCTGCGGCTCGCACTCCTGGCCCGTCAAGAGCGCTGGAAGGAAGCTGTCGTGGATGCAACCCTCGCTCTCAAGCTTCAACCGACCGACCACGTGCGGTACCACTCCCTGGCGCCCCTTCTTGTCGTGACTGGCGATGAGCCTGCCTACAAACAGTTGTGTCAGGAAATGCTCCGCCGCTTCGGCAGTATAACAAACAATTACATCGCGGATCGTGTGGCCAAGAGTTGCCTTCTCTCGCCGCACTCCGATGTGGATTTGCTGTTAGTGGACAAGCTGGCTAATACGGCGTTGGCCGGGGCCGAAGGAGATATTTGCATGCCGCTTTTCCAGATGTGCAAAGGGCTTTCGATGTTTCGTCTGGGCAACTTCGAAAAGGCAATCGAGTGGACCGAAAAATCGCTCAACAACACCTCTTTTGTTCACGCAAAAGCTCAGGGTTATGCGATCCTGGCGATGGCTCACTGGCACCTGGGTCACAAGGATGAGGCGCGAGCGATGCTGGCCAAAGGGAATACGTTGGCCCCACGCCTCATCTCTGACGATCCCGCTGCGCGCTCAGGAGAGAAATGGGTGCAGTTCCACGAGACGGCTTACCACGCACGACTCCTCGCCCGAATTCAGCTCGATGAGGCCAGTGCACTCATCGCGTCCGGCCCGCCGCCGGGGAACAATCCGGCCAAGGCGTCGAAGGAGAATTGATTGCTTGCAGCATCATCAAATACTACACTCTTGGTCGGCGTGAGCGACGCAACAGTATTGCTCGAGGCGGTCGAACAGGGCGATCCGGAAGCGCCGGGGAAGCTGCTTGAACTCGTCTACACGGAGTTGCGTCACCTCGCTGCCAGCAAGATGGCCCGGGAAGCTCCCGGCCAGACCCTCCAGCCCACTGCGTTGGTGCACGAGGCCTGGTTGAGATTGGTCGGGTCGAATCTAAAATTTGAAAATCGCGCCCAATTCTTTTACTCCGCAGCCGAAGCAATGCGCCGAATCCTTATCGAGCGTGCGCGCCGCAAACGCGCGCAACGTCACGGCGGTGACCATGCTCGGGTCGATCTCGGCACACTGGAACTCGCTGCCCCCGACCAGGACCAGCGCTTGTTGGATGTCCATGAGGTCCTGGACAAATTCAAAGCGGAGCACCCAATTCACGCCAAGGTCGTTATGTTGCGCTATTTTGTGGGGATGACAAATGAGGAAACCTCGGAGATTCTAGGCTTGTCGGTTGCGACAGTAAAGAACTACTGGACGTTTGCCCGGACCTGGTTATTTCACGAGATTAAGAATTCCTAACATCTCCTTCTGCGGGAGCGCCAGTCCCTCGCGCCTGATCCGAACGCAATATCTTGCCGCACCCGCGGTTTGCCGCTCCCTCACCGATCACGTTCCAGATATTTGAATATTTTTGATTAGCCTCTTTATCGACAAATTTCGCTCTAATTGATGCTGCGGACGACGTTGCTCCGAAGCCAGCTAGGAAACTGAGAAAATCTGCGGTTACTTGCTGGGTGTTTTACACGAACGTCATAACAAAACAAAGTGCACGTCACGAACAGAGATTCAAAGGGATTGCAGTATGAATTCGTCATTAACAATCGAAACCTTCAGCGCTCACACGCCGGGACAGTGGTTCGTCTTTGTTGTTGTTTAGTACTAACTCAACACAAAAACACGTATGAATAAAAAAATGAAGATCGTGGTAATTGGGGGCAGCGGGCTAATCGGATCAAAACTGGTGAACAACCTTCGCCAGAGGGGACATGACGTATTGGCGGCCTCACCCGCCTCGGGCGTTAACACCCTGACCGGCGAGGGACTGGCTGACGCGCTCAAGGGCGCTCAGGTCGTTGTGGATGTCTCAAACGCGCCGTCGTGGGAAGACCAGGCGGTGCTTGAGTTCTTCGAGACCTCAGGCCGTAACCTCCTTGGCGCGGAAGCGGCTGCAGGAGTGGAGCATCATGTGGCCCTTTCCGTCGTTGGCACCGAGCGTCTTCTGGCGAGCGGTTACTTCCGCGCGAAGATGGCCCAGGAACAACTGATCAAGGCTTCCCAAATTCCCTACACAATCGTTCGCGCAACCCAGTTCTTCGAGTTCGCGAGCGGCATCACCAAAAACGCCACCGAAGGCGCAAGCGTTCGACTGCCGTCCGCTCTCATGCAACCCATCGCGGCGGATGATGTCGCTGCCCTGCTGGCGGATGTCGCCGTTAGTGAACCGAAGAATGGCATGCTCGAAATAGCCGGACCCGAACAGATTCGGCAGGATGAGCTTATCCGGCGTTTTCTAAACGCAACCGGCGATGCGCGAAAGGTGATTACCGATGCTCACGCGCGCTACTACGGCGTGGAGGTAAACGATCAAAGCCTGGTTCCCGGCCCTAACCCGCGCCTCGGCTCAATCCGTTTCGCGGAATGGCTTAATACTCCCCAGAAGGTAATTGAGCGACCATCAGCGCCCGCATCAAATCCTTCCATAAGAGCGGCAGCAGTGGCCGTTCTGCTCCTTGGCGCAATTGTCCTGGGTGTTCTGTCGTTGCGCGATGCCGCAGCCCAGGATTCATCCGCGAAGCAGTCGAAGGTAGCCACCACGATGGAAGCCAAAGAAGCGAAGGTTACGCCGCTTTTTTCGAAAGACCTGATGGACTTTCCGGGCAAGGAAGGTCTGATGGTCATGGTTGAGTATCCTCCGGGCAGTTCGGACCCCATACATCGCCACAACGCACATGGGTTCATTTATTTGCTGGAAGGCTCGATCATAATGCAGGTGAGGGGCGGGAAAGAAGTGACTCTCACGGCTGGTCAGACCTTCTACGAAGGTCCTGAGGATGTTCACGTCGTCGGGCGAAATGCCAGCCAGACCAAACCAGCGAAATTCGTGGTGTTCTTCCTGAAGGACAAAGGCGCCCCGGTACTGGTACACGCCAAATAATCAAAACCGCGGGAATTTCCGCATCACAAAAACTCAAGAGGAGAAATGCAAATGAACACGATTCTCGATTCCGACGAAAAGAAAGCAACCAGACCGCGTCAAATGACTGCTGTCGATCCAGCTCAAAATCCAAAAGTTGAACATCGCATCCGCGAATTTCTCAAAGCACTCAATTCCAGCGGTGGGAAGCCGATCGAAACACTAACACCCGCCGAAGCGCGAAAAGTGCTGGTGGATGCCCAGGCGTCGGTCCGGCTTCCTCTGCCTGCGTGCGACATCGAGGCGAAGACGATCACGCAGGACGGATTGAAGGTGAGCCTCACAATCGTCCGCCCTGCGGGAAGCAAAGCAGTCCTGCCAGGATTCATCTTTGTGCATGGGGGCGGTTGGGTTCTCGGCGACTTCCCGACTCACGAACGATTCGTGCGCGATCTTGTGGCAGACAGCGGCTTCACCGCCATCTTTGTGAACTACACACCGTCCCCTGAAGCGCATTACCCGACTGCGATCAACGAAATCCACGCGGCTGCCAGGTGGGTCGCCGAGAATAGCGCCACAATCAGGGTCGATGGCAAGCGGTTGGCCATCGTGGGTAACAGCGTTGGTGGAAACATGACTGCGGCCGTGGCACTCATGGCGAAGGACAATGGCGGCCCGGAATTCAAATGCCAAATCATGCTTTGGCCAGTCACCGACGCAAACTTTGAGACTGAATCCTACCACGAATACGCGGACGGATACTTTCTCTCGCGAGCCATGATGATGTGGTTTTGGGATGCCTACGCCCCTGAGCGCGCGCAGCGTCGCGAGATTTATGCGTCACCACTCCAGGCGACTCTGGAGGAGCTGAAAGGGCTTCCTCCAGCCTTGATCCAGGTGGCCGGGAACGATGTTCTCCGCGACGAGGGCGTGGCTTATGCGCGCCAACTGGACGCCGCCGGCGTAGATGTGACCTCCGTGCGCTATGAAAACCTGATTCACGACTACGGGCTGCTGAACGCGATCAGCCAGGTGCCCGCGGTGCGCGATGCACTGCACCAGGCCGCTGAAATGTTGAGGAAGCATTTGAAATGATCCGAACCGACAATCACGCACGGCAACGACACAAAACACTCAATGTAATTATGAAACTACAACAAGATCGGCAATCAAACGGAAACAAATCGGAATCCCCGGCTTTGAATAAAACCGGCGCTACGACTTCAAGGCAGGTTCAGCTTGAAGCCGTTGACAACACCTCACACCCCGGCAGGCCGGTCCTCGACGAACTGGTTCCGTCGCGCTACGCGCTGAAGGTCGGGGAGATTGACGTGCTGGTGGTCAGCGATGGGGTGCTATCGCTGCCAGGCGCGATGTTGGGCCACAACGTCGACCCGGCCGTCCGGGCGGCCTGGCTGGAGGACATGTTCTTGCAGCCGGACGTTCTCGAGTGGGCGCTGAACGTGGTCGTGGTGCGCAGCGGCGGCCGGACTATACTCATCGACGCTGGGCTCGGCGCGGACCCGGACTTGAACTTGCCGCGTGCCGGGCGGTTGCTCCAGCGACTGGAGGCCGCCGGCATCGATCTCGCATCCGTGACCGACGTGGTGCTTACCCACTTGCACATGGACCACATTGGCGGGCTGCTCGTCGACGGGGTGAGGGACCGGCTGCGTCCGGACCTGCGGGTCCACCTGGCGGCCGCCGAGGCCGAGTTCTGGGCGTCGCCCGATTTCTCCCGCGTCTCCATGCCGCCGGGGTTTCCGGACGCGCTTCGGCGGGCGGCCAAGCGGTTCTTGAACGAATACCGCAGCCAGTTCCGGCCTTTCGAGACGGAGTACGAGGTGGCACCGGGGGTGCTCGTCCGTCGCACCGGCGGCCACACCCCCGGGCACAGCGTGGTCCGCCTGGCGTCCGGCGGCGACCGGCTGACGTTCGCTGGCGACGCCGTGTTCCAGGTCGGGTTCGAGCACCCCGATTGGTACAACGGCTTCGAACACGACCCCGAGGAAGCGGCCCGCGTCCGCATCCGTCTTCTGCGAGAGCTGGCGGCGAATCGGGAGTCGCTAGTAGCCACTCACCTGTCGTTCCCGTCCGTTTGCCATGTCGCGGTCGACGGCGACGTCTTTCGTTGGGTACCGGGCCCCTGGGAGTACTGACCGCTTTTGGGTTAGCACTGAACTAGACGACCGCATGCGTTTGAACGAAACGGATTTCCGAGGGTAGGGAGGCCACCATGGACGTATACGAGGCAGTCAGAAGCCGACGGGCGGTGCGCGGATTCAAAGACCAGCCTGTGCCGAGGGAGGTGCTGGAGCGTGTGCTGTCCGCCGCGGCTTGGTCGCCGTCCGGATCGAACATCCAGCCGTGGAACATCTACGTGCTGACCGGCGCGCCGCTGGCCGAGCTTAAGACCCACGCCGTCGAGCGCGTGGCCCACGGCGACCCCTGGGACGAGCGGCAGTACGAGATGTACCCGCCCGCGCTGAAGTCCCCGTACGGGGAGCGCCGAGCCGCCTTCGCCAAGGAGCGCTACAGCGCGCTCGGCATTGCCCGCGAGGACTGGGAGGCGCGGCAGCGGGCGGCCATCGCGAACTGGAACTGTTTCGGCGCGCCCGCCGCCCTGTTCTGCTACATCGACCGCGGTCTGGGCCGGCCCCAATGGGCCGACGTCGGCATGTATCTGCAGACCGTCATGCTGCTGCTCCGCGCCGAAGGGCTGCACAGTTGCCCGCAGATGGCTTGGTCGCAGGTTCGCGAGACGGTCGCGCAGGTCCTGTCACCCCCGGACGGGCTCATCCTCTTCTGCGGCATGTCGATCGGGTACGAAGACCCCGCAGTTAGTTACCCCCGTACGGGCCGCGCCCCGCTCGACGAGACGGTCAGGTTCGCCGGCGGTTAGTTAACTATACGCTATGAAAGCACTCACCTTGATACACGTTGCCATCAGTCTCGCGGGAATCCTGTCCGGCTTCGTAGTGTTGTACGGCATGCTTACCGCACAACGGCTGCCCGGCTGGACCAAAGTTTTTCTGATCAGCACCGTTCTGACCAGCGTCACCGGGTTCTTCTTTCCCATTCACGGCATTACGCCCGCCTTGATTACCGGCATCGTCTCTCTTGTCGCGCTGGCGATTGCGATTTACGCGCGCTATGTCCGCCAACTCACTGGCGGATGGCGCAAAGGTTACGTCATCAGCGCGGTGTTCGCTTTTTACCTAAACATATTTGTGCTCGTCGTGCAGTTGTTTCAGAAAATTCCCGCGCTGAAGGAAATCTCTCCGACGCAGAACGACCCGCCATTCAAGATCACCCAACTCGTGGTCTTGCTCGCTTTCTTCACGCTCGGAGTGATCGCCGCGATCAAATTCCACGATCGGCCAGTCGCGTCGAATGAAGGGACACCATGAATTACCATGAAGAAACTCGCACGCCGATCCCCCGTCGCCACTTTCTAGCGCTAACTGCTCTGGCTACCGCAGCATGTTCTTTGCCACGCCGAGTATTCGCGGCGGCGGCGGAGAGCCCCGTCAATGCCTTCCGCACCGCGGCCGCCACAGCCAAAATTACAACTCATAAACTTCGTGGCAATGTAAGCATGCTCGAAGGCTCCGGTGGAAATATCGCCGTGCTGACAGGCCGCGATGGAAAGCTGCTCGTGGATGCCGGCATCACTGCGTCTCGACCCGCGATCAGTGAAGCGTTGGCGAACATCAGCTCCGATCCGGTCAGGCACCTGATAAACACACATTGGCATTTCGATCATACTGACGGCAACGAGTGGCTTCACTCGATAGGTGCCAAAATCGCCGCTCACGAGAACACACGAAAACACCTTTCCGAGACAACCCGGGTAGAGGGGTGGAATTTCACTTTTCCGCCGTCGCCTGAAGAAGCATTGCCCACAAAGATCCTCAAAAAAGAGCAAAAGCTTCTTATCAATGGATCTTCGCTTGTCCTGGAATATTACGGCCCGGCTCACACTGACTCAGACATTTCCGTGTACTTCCCTGAGCCAGACATTCTCCACGTCGGAGATACTTGTGATACTACCCGTTCATCGATTACTCAACCGGCGGGAGCATTGATGCCTTGATTCGCGCTGCGGAAGCCAACATCGCCAGAGTTACAGATAAAACCATCATCATTCCGGGGCATGGGCCTATTGCCAACAAATCCAACCTGATTGAATTCCGCGACATGCTGGTGGGAATCCGTGAAAAGGTCTCGGCGTTGAAAAAGCAAGGCCTCTCTTTGGCTGAGGTTGTCGCTGCGAAGCCCACAGCTGCGTACGATGCCGCGAAATGGGGTCGCTTTTTTATAGATGGCAACACGTTTACCTCGCTCGTATACGCAGGTCTCTGACCGCACTTCATTGCCAACCGACCGGAACGCAATTAGGCGACTTTCACCCTCAAAGCAGAAACTAGCACCAAGAATCTCAGGACTCCTTGTTTTTTCCGAACGAGGCTCCGCCCATGCCCAGTTCGGCTCGAACCCGCCAGGACTTTGCAGCCCTGCACCCGACGCCTTTTGTAATGGACCAGCAAACTTGACGGCCCCCTGTCCATCGACGAGAGTGCACGCCATACCAACCACCCCGCCAAAAATGCAACACGGAACCAGCAACCAACAAAAGGAGAATACGAAATGAAAAGCAAAACCACGTCAGCGGTTGTGGTCGTCGCGGTGTCCCTGGCCGTCTTGACCGGCATAGCCCTTGCAGCGCAGAACAAGTACACCCTTAAGGCGCCCAACGGTGTCGCCTTCTCCGAGTTTAAGGGCTACGAATCATGGCAGAATGTCGCCCCTAGTGTCGTTGACGAAGGGATCAAATCGATTCTCGCAAATCCCGCAATGATCAAAGCGTATAAGGACGGCATTCCAGGCAACGGCAAGCCGTTTCCCGACGGCTCTATGGTCGTGAAGATCGAGTGGAAAAAGAAGAAGAACGACGACTCCCCCTATTCTGTAGAGGTGCCGGGCGCTCTAAAATCGGTTGCGTTCATCCTGAAGGACACCAAGCGATTCCCAGACTCCAGTGGATGGGGATACGCTCAATTTAATTATGACGCGGCGTCTGGCACGTTTAAGCCCTTCGGCGACGATAGCTCATTCGCTATGAAGTGCTACAAATGCCATACGATCGTGAAGGACAAAGATTACATTTTCACCGCCTACGCAGAGAGGTGAAAAGGAGGAAGTCCCATGGCCGATAACGGATCGATTCTTGTAACCGGCGCGGCCGGCCAGCTCGGGGCGGTCGGACGGACGGTGACCAGCTTGCTCATCGATCGCGGGCTTCCGGTTCGCGCCATGGTCCGCCGCGAGGACGACCGGGCTGCCGCCTTGCGAGCTGCCGGTGCCGAAGTCGTCGTCGGAGACTTACTCGAACCAGCTGATGCCTATCGGGTCGTCCTTGGCTGTGGAGAGTTTATTTCGGCATGTCCGTTTCCGCCAGCTATCTG
>WNFR01008630.1_pt1 | contig 10524 bp, 10 predicted proteins | sample 5400221 | NCBI WGS metagenome assembly WNFR01 (sample SAMN13153357, study PRJNA577476) | soil metagenome | isolation source: 40 cm soil under Madrone tree | place: USA:California | collected 2016-06-14 | reverse complement strand
AGAGTGGCACCGCTTGTCGACAAATTGCGGACGACGCAGGCCACCCCGCTGTCCTCGAAGGAGACCGTAGCGCCCTTGAGCACCTTGTGGCGGCGTACCGCTCTCCTCTCGACCGTGTTGTCGCTCATCGTCGTGGTCCGCGTTTTATCCTGCGGGACCTAGCACGGTGGAATTGTGGATCGATAAATCTGATCGGCTCTATCCAGGCGTGCCAGTTTATGCTTGGTTTACGACGATGCGTTGCCATTCCCGGCGCGTCCTTGCAGCATTGCATATTGGGCTGCACGATCGTGCTCATTGTACTGGACGTTGTAATTTTTTCGATGGTAGTATTCGATGGGTGGGCTGGGGACATAGAGAGCCTCGCTTCGTTCACCCGTCATCGCGAGGGTTTCATGGCCGATCGCGCGCGCAATCAGCACGGGCTGGGCAAGGCTGTTACTTTCAACGTGATCACACCGATGAATCGCGTGGGTACCTGGGTCGTCGGCTCCGTGCTGTGGTTCTTCGATCGGTTTAAATCGACCCAGAAAACTGCCAAGGGCCTGGCGTTTCTGCCGTTCGTTCATTGGGTCATCGTCAGGCGCGATTGCTTTCCGCGGCTGGATGGCGATAACCCGGTGGAAAAGCTGAATTACGATTATTTATTCTTTCTAAGCACGTTCAACGGTCCGTGGGGTCCCTACATCGAAGCATTCGCCGATGTGCTCTACATACCTCTCGATACCGTATGGTTCTGGAGCGTCGGCTATCCCTTCGCCCGGCCGGTCGGACCTCTCAAGGCCTATATCAGGCGCAATCAGGTCGAGTCGGACCATTCCTATAGCGCCTATCCCGGCGCTTCCGTCCGCGACGTGCGTTCGGGCCTCGCATTGCGCACCGAGGTCGACAAGTTTGCGAAGAATGCATCGGAGCTATCGCCCGAAATATTTGCGGTCGAGTTCAACCGTCTGTTTGTCAGTGTACAGAACAAGCTTGGTACGTTCGGCCCCATCCCGGAGTAAGCGGGCTTGTCGACCTTCGGAGTCCGGTCCACATGGCGAACCAAAACGGTGCAAAATACGGCTTCACAGGCCTATTTCCCATCAAGATGGATGGGCGCTCGGCCAACTTGCGCACGCTGCTGCGTTCGCTGGATGACAAACAATATTACCCTCGCGGCTCGCCTCTGAGCGAGGTGCCGATCGTCCATATGGCCCGGTTCGTTATTGTTGACAGTCTCCCTTATCAGGGAGCGCCGGCGAAGCTTGACACGCTGAACTCACAGTATCTGCTGTTCGCCTGCGACTTCGATGGATACAGCCTCGATGATCTGATCCACGCGATGGTCGACAAAATGCCGGAGGTCACAGCGATTTGGGATCATTGCGTTGGCTTTCCAGGCACCGAGAGCCTCGATCGACTTGCCGCATATTTCGAGCAATGTCAGCTTAAGACCAACCTCCTGCTGGCAGACCAGCCCGAGGCGAGCGTGAATGATATTCTCAAGGGACTGATGTATCGACGCCGCTTGGGCGAATTCATAAGGCAGGTTCAGAACCAGCCACCAGGCCCGGCCGCACTCCAGCGAGACTTCATGCTGATGTGGCAGAGCCTGCAAGATGACAAGCCGCCGCTCCCTGGAGAGTTGTGACTGCACAGCGATGACCATGGATCCCACGATGCTCGACCTTTCCAATATCCAGGGCAACATTCTGCGTGGTTACGCGTCCTTTCCACATGCACAATTCCTCTACCTGAGCATCCATAGTGCCGACGGTGCGAGAGCGTTCGTGCAGCAACTTCTGGACAACGACTCTGTGACGCCGGCGCAGTGGCGCGTGAAACCGGACGCGACGCTCAATCTCGCCCTGACCTTCGGCGGGCTGCGGGCCTTTGGACTGCCGGAGGATAGTCTCGCCAGCTTTCCGTCTGAATTCCAACAGGGCATGAGGCTTCGCGCCAAGTCACTCGGCGACGTCGGTGACAGCTCACCTGACAAGTGGGAGGAACCCTGGAAGATGGGCGGCGTACACATGCTGGTCATGGTGTATGGCACGACGCCCGAAACGCTGGAGGCGCGCTCCCGGAAGCTGAGGGGGCAGCTGCCGCGTGGGGTCGAGGAATTGGCACCGAGTCAGCCCGCCGGGCGCCTGCAAATCGACGGCGAAACGACTTTCAAGGAGCACTTCGGCTTTCTCGACGGGCTAACCAACCCCGATGTCGCCGGAGTGCCCGGCGACGATGGTCCTGAGAGGTCCCAGGACGTCGGCAATCCCGATGGTGAGGGACGATTTCGCAAGATTCCGGCGGGTGAGTTCATTCTCGGTTACCCGGGCGAGGGGGGCGAGCTCGCACCCATGGCGCTGCCGCACCTTCTCACTCAGGATGCGACCTATCTCGTCTTGCGCAAGCTGGAACAGGACGTGCCAAAATTCCGGCGGTATCTTGAACGGCAAGTGGAATCGTTTGCTCGGGTACTGCCCGGCGGTCTCCCTGTCGGCGCCAATGCGGAAGAATTTCTGGCTGCCAAGATGATGGGACGGTGGCGAGATGGATCGTCGCTGATCAAATACCCGGACGGGCCCGGCAACGATACTGGCAATGCATTCGCGTACGCTGACGATCCCGCGGGGGCAAAGTGTCCGCTCGGAGCCCACGTTCGACGTACCAACCCGCGCGACTCCCTTGGGTTCGGCGGCAGGACGATGAGCCGGCGCAGGTTGATTCGACGTGGAATCCCATATGGCAAATATCTGGAGCCCGGCAAACAGGATGGGGAAAGCCGCGGCATCCACTTCCTCGCGTTCAATTCCGGATTTGATCAATTCGAGTTCGTGCAGCAGGCATGGGTCAATTTCGGTGACGATTTCGAGCAGGGCAATGACATCGATCCGATCGCCGGCAGTCGTGAATCGGGGAGGATGACGATCCCGGGCGACGAAGCGACGGGGCGGCGACCATTCATTTGTTTTGACATTCCCCGCTTTGTCACAACCAGGGGCGGCGATTATTTCTTTGTTCCAAGCCTGACCGGGCTCAGGCTGCTGGCCTCGGGCCAGGTTGAGGTATGATGAATGCCTCCCGCAAGCGGCGAGGGCCGCTCGATCGTCGGGCAAGCGGGAGGGTGTCCGCGCCGCGGTCGCAGGTAGAACCGTTTGTCAGTCGACTGTTCCGCCGGCTGCGGCGCCTAGAACAATTCGGACGAATGTTCTTTCAGGGCGCGCGCTCGCTTGTGCGCCCGGTTCCGGAGGGTTTTGCTCAGAGCACGGCGGCGACCCCGGCGCAATACAAAGAATTTGCAAACTCGCTGGAGCTGCCGGACCGGCCAATGCCCCTGACGAAATTTGAGCGCGCCGTGCCAGGCGAGGCGATCCTGATCGGGCGGATGGCGCGGATCGCCGCACACGCAGTCATTAGCAACTACTGCGCGACGAAAATCGACGATTGTTCCGGCCATGCGATGCGCGATCAGCACGCGAAATCACACGGCTGTGTCAAAGCGGAATTCATCGTTCGCGACGATCTTCCGGCCGAATTCACAACGAGCTTGTTTCGCCCCGGTGCCCGCTATCCGGCTGTTGTCCGGTTTTCCAACGGACTCGGCAGGCGGCAGAGTGACAAGAAGGTCGACGCGCGCGGCATGGCTATCAAGCTTCGCGGCGCCGAAGGCGCGACCCTTCTTCGTACCCTGGCGCCCGACAGGACGCGCGCCGGTGAGCATGACTTTGTGCTCAGTAGTTTTCCGGTGTTCTTCTGCAGGGACGTGGTCGATTATTCTGAGTTGATGAACCTGGTTAGTGCTCCCCATGGTACCTGGCGCGAAGGGCTTGACTTGATAAAACGAGTGCTCGAATTCGGCGTTCGGAACCCTCGGCAGTCCGTCATGTTCTTGCTAACCGGCGTACTAAGTCTGGTCACCATCCGTAATCCGCTGACTGCGACCTACCACAGCATGTCGCCCTACTTGTTTGGCGATGATATGGTGGTACGTTACATTGTTGGTCCTGCGCGCGGCCGGAACGACTCCGCTCGATGGCGGACTTTTCTCACTTGGCCGAGATCGGAGCATTTTCTCCGGGACGCCTTGGTGAGCGATCTGGACCCGGCCATGCATCGACCTAGTGATGATTTCGCACTCGACTTCTCGGTACGGGTACGCCATTCAGCCACCACGGATGACGCCGAAGACGCGTCGCGGTGGTGGATCAGCCCCCGGGACCGGACCGTGCGGCTCGGAAAAATCGAAATTCCAAAGCAGAACTTCCTGACCCCCGATCAGGAATACGAGTGCGAGCACATGACGTTCAACCCGTGGAACTGCCTGGAGCAGCACAGGCCGCTCGGCAGCATCAATCGGATGCGGCTTGCGGTGTATCTTGCTTCGCTGCAGGTACGGCAGAAGCTCAACATGGTGGCATCGTGAGCGGGCGAACGAAACCGGGCCGGTCGGATGCGCCTCAACGGACGGGGTCGCTGCCGAATGCCGAGATCGCGGTTCTGCACGCCGAACGCCGGCAGCTTACCGTGGTGTTTGTCGACATCATCGGGTCGACGCCCCTGAGTGAGCAGATCGATCCCGAAGAATTCTTCGCGGTTATCAGAACCTATCGCGATATCTGCAACGAGCAGATTTCCCAGTACGGCGGCCACATCGCCAGAATGATTGGCGACGGACTACTGGCATATTTCGGCGTGCCGCAAGCGCACGAAAACGATCCCGAACGCGCGGTGCGCGCCGCCCTCGCGATCGCCGCCGCTGTCAGAGAACAGAAGTTCCCGACTTCGGATGGCAGCTTCGTCCGTCTCGGCGTGCGGATCGGGGTCAATACCGGCGTGGTCGTCGTCGGCAGTGTACCCGGCGAGCCCGCCGACCGGCGAGAAGTGTTCGGCAGCTCGGCACATATCGCGGCCCGCCTTCAGGAGATCGCCGGTGAGAATGGCGTCGTCGTCGGCTCGGGCACTTACGAGCTGATTCGCGGAATGTTCAGCTGTGAGCCGCTCGGCGGACGACGGCTGAAGGGCGTGGAAGAACCGGTCGAGGCCTGGCGCGTGGACGCCGTCGCGCGGAGCGAAAGCAGGTTTGACAGGGCGCGGGCGTCGCCGCTGCCGCCGATGATCGGCCGAGCCGTCGAAAGTGCGATGCTTGCCGAGATGTGGGAGCGGAGCGCAGCGGGGTCAGGGCGGGTCGGCGTCATCTACGGCGAACCCGGCATAGGCAAGTCCCGCCTCATTCGCGAGTTGCGTAGCTCCCTTACTGCATCTGCGATTGATATGCTGTCGTATCAGTGCTCGCCGTTTCACGTCAACACGCCGCTTGCCCCGGAAATCGAGCGGCTGAGGCGCGCGGCGCGCATTCAGGAGGCCGACGACGCGGAACTCTCGATAGCGAAATTACGCTCGCTGTTGGCGCGAGCCCTGCCCGATGTCGAGCAGGCTCTTCGCTACTACGGAGCCCTGCTGTCGATACCGGCCTTCGGCGAATACGAGCCTGCCGACCTTGGTTCGCCCTCCGAGCGCGAGCGTGTTTTTCAGGTGATCATCGAGGTCCTCATCGGGGCCTCGCGCAGGAAGCCTGTCCTGGTGATCGTCGAGGACGTCCAGTGGATCGATCCGACGAGCATCGAGCTGCTGCTACGCGTGATAGCTCGCTGCCATTGCGAGCGCATCCTGATTTTGATCACGCACCGCGATGACTACGATGCAAGTTGGTTATCGGGCTCCGCAATTCAACGGATTGCCCTGCAAAAACTGGCAGCGCTCGAATGCGAGCAGATGGTAGCAGCCGTCGCTGGCACCGGTTTGGTGCCGCGCGGGATTATCAGCCAGATCGTGGAAAGAACCGACGGCGTGCCACTCTTCATCGAGGAGTTCACGCGATCCGTCATCGATTCCGGCGCGGTCGAGCGTGCCGCTGACGGCCTGGTGCTGAGCGGGAAATTGCCCGAGCCTCTGGTGCCGGCAAGCATTCACGATTCACTGATGGAGCGCCTTGACCGACTCGGTACCGCCAAGCGCGTGGCCCAGATCGCCTCCGTGTTCGGACGGCAGTTCAATTATCAGGGCATCTCCAGCATGCTTCCGGGCAGAAGCGAATCGCTGGAACACGCACTGCAGGCTCTGGAGAGCGCCGGGATCGTGTATCGCATCAAGGAACCCCATGACACCGTCTTCGTGTTCAAGCACGTGACGATTCAGGAAGCTGCCTACTCCTCGCTCCTCAAGGAGGAAAGGCGCGAACTCCATGCGCGCGTAGCGTCGTGGCTGCTTCAGGAGGCGGCGATCGGGGAGAGCAGCCAGCCGGCCGTTCTGGGCTATCACTACGCGCGGGCCGGAGACATTCCGGATGCAATCGATGCCTGGCTGCAGGCGGGCAAATCTGCGCTCCGGCGATCAGCCACCAAGGAGGCCGTGGCTCATCTTCGCGAGGGCATTTCGCTGATATCGAAGCTGCCCGCTTCACGGCGGCGGTGCGAGGCTGAAATCGCGCTGCAATCCAACCTTGCGATGGCATACACAGCGAACGCAGGGTGGTCCGATCCGAATGTCTATGAGCCCTACAGTAGAGCCCTCGAACTTTGCGAAAATTACGGGACTATTCGCGAGAAGGCTACGGTCTTGTGGGGCATTACTTTAGCCGAGCTGGTCAATTGCGAACTCAGCAAGGCCCTCGAACACGCGGGGGATTTCGTCCGGCTGGCAGAGGAATCGCGCGATGACGAGGCTGCCCTTATGGCGCACACCGCAGCCCTGATCGCCAATTTCTTTATCGGCAATCTGGAGCAGGCGCATGAATTGGCGGGTCTGATCAGGGCGCGCTACAATCCGCGAGAGCATGGGAAGCTCGTCCAGATCTATCAACATGATCCATTGATCGTGGCGCTGGTCTATTCGGGTCATATCGAATGGCTGTTGGGGCGGCCGAATCGGGCCAGAGAGTGCTGTGCTGCCGCGCGGCAGCTTGCGAAAGAGATCGGGCACCCTTTCATGCGGGCATTCGCGTCCATTCTTGGCGTCAGCGACCACTGGTATGAAGGCGATCTTGCGGCCAATCTTGCCTGCGTCGAGGATGGCATGAAGATCGCCGACGACTACGGTTATCCGATGTACCGGGTCATCGGTCCATTGTGGGCGACCGCTGCGCTGGCGGCACGAGGCCCTGCGCCGCAGGTGCTCGAACAACTGTGCCGTCTGCTCGGCAAACTGCCGCCCGAGAATCGATGCATTCAGATGCCTCTCTACCGAATTCTGCTTGCCGCGGAATTCGGGCGGATCGGTCAGATCGATAGGGCGCGGACGTTCGCTGCTTCGGCCGAATCTGTGATGGAGCAAACCGGCGAACGCTGGCTCGCGCCGGAGATTTATCGGATCCACGGGTCGCTGCTTTGCAGCGAACCGGGCCGGGACGACGGCGCCGCCATGCGCCTGTTCAGGCGATCGCTGGCATCGGCAACGAAGCTGAGGGCAGTCGGCTGGGAATTGCGGACCGCGATCAGCCTCGCGCGCCTGCTCATGAGCAGCGGCGGAGGAGGGCGCGCCGAGGCACGAGACCTGCTCGTATCGGGGAGGGCGAAATTTCCGTCCGCCGAAACGTCCGCGGACCTGCGAGAGGCGGATGAACTGCTGCAGCAGTTGACCTAGTTTGACAGCGCGGCTCGACGAGAAACGCAAATCATCGGCGCGTCCTCACAGCATCGCAAAAGCGCTCGATGCGATCGCCACCGGCTTGGCATCGGCTGCGCCGAGCAAGGTGACACGGCCGAAACTCATGGTGCGCCCCAGGCGAACCACGCGTGCGTCCGCCAGCACGTCCGATTGTGTGACGGCGCGCATGAAATGCGTGGTTTGATCGACGGTTGTCATCGGCCGGTAGCCGCGGTTCGCCGCAAGTATCGCGAACACCATCGAAGTGTCGGCGAGCGCCATCAGCGCCTGACCGCAGACGATGCCGCCGCTGCGGCACAAGCGCTCGGAGAAGGCCATTCGCAGGATCGCGCCCGGCTGCCAGTCGGCCGCAGCGCCCGGCGGCGCGGCGCATTCGACCCGCTCGACGGACAGGCCGAGGTCCTGCACCCACGGCGCGAACACGTCGCCAAGGACGCGCCTGGCTTCCTCGATAGAGAATTGTTCCGTCCGTTGTTCGTGTTGCATGAATGCTGTTCCTCGCCCGGGTGGAGATCCGCATTCTTAATGCATTTGGCGGAAATGGACACTTATGGCGCGGCTTGAAAAGGCCTGACTTGAGGCCGTATGATAAGGGCGTGGGGAGCGCGCGGCCATGTTCAGGCGATTGATATTGATTTTCAGCGCGATCGCGCTGGGTTTCGCCCTCAATGGCTGCACCAAATGCGGCCCGATCTGGGACGACTGGACGCAATCGCCGGGATCCTGCAAGTCGGACCGGCTCTGACGCAGGGCCGGCGCGCTTGGCGTTCCGTTCCGCGCGGTGTTATGTTGCGATGAAAATGCAGGGGATCATTCCATGAAGGTTTTCCGTTTGGCGGCGGTCGTCGTCTTTCTGACAGGACCGGCTTACGCGCAGATGGCGACGCCCAACATCAATCTGATTCCGGAGCTGCAATCCAAGACGCCGGAGGAGAAGGAAGCCGAGGCGGAAAGAGACAAGGCCTACAAGGAATCGCTGCGGAAGATACCCGACGCCAAGGTCTCTTCCGATCCGTGGGGCAGCGTGCGGGGCGCGGAGACGCCCAAGGCCTCGGCTCCGGCGAAGCCACGGACCAAAACCGGCAGTACGGCAAATTAAGACGGAGTGCGTTGGCACGCAGAGAACGTGCCCCGCGGGGCGTGCGCCCCGAGCAATCAGGCCAGCGCGGCCGATTGATCGAGCAGCGTTTCGTAGCACTCGCAGGACATCCGCAACAGAGCCGGCCGGTCCAGGATCTTGATCACGCCGCGGGAATAGGCGATCGCTCCCGAGGCTTGCACCTTGCTCGCGACTTCGGTCACCGAGGTGCGCCTAACCCCCAGCATTTCGGCGAGAAATTCCTGCGTCAGGGCGACGGTGTCGCTTGCCGCCCGATCCGCGGATTGCAGCAGCCAGCGGCAAAATCGCGCCTCGATCGAGTGCAGCGCATTGCAGGCGGCGGTGACCCGCGCCTGCGACAGCAATACCTCATTGTAGCGGATGCAGAGATTGCGCAGGGGTTCGCTGGCGGCAACGGCAGTCCTGAAATGGGTGGCGGGGATCCGGCTGCAGGCCAGCGGCATCTGCACCACGACGCGGACCAGCGATTTATACAGGCCAAGCCCGGCCATCGCGCCGACCACGCCCTCGCGGCCGACGGTCGCGGTCTCGATCGCCTTGCCGTCGCGCAGCACGGTGAGCAGTGACAGCATGCCGTAATGCGGGAAGTAGATCTGGTCGACCTCGTCGCCGGCTTCGGTCAGAACACCGCCCTGCTGCAGGTGGACCGTCGCGACATGCGGAAGCAGGCGATCGAAATGAGCGCGCGGAAGGAAGGCAAGCAGCTTGTTGTCCAAGGGGTGACCGGCGTTTGAAAAGGCTAGGACCACTGCGATATCCCGCCCGGTCGGTCGGGCCGATTTACCGCAGGGGGTGGGGAAGGGCGCTCCGAGAAGCGAACCGCGGGAACAGTATATAGGGGCAACCCGGGGGCGTTGTCGGTCCGGTAGCCGTCATAGCGCTGGTCCCGTTTGGGCTTGAACCCTCACTGGATAGCCTTTGCGGGTTGGAAATGTAGCGTTGGGAGACTGACACAGACGGGCTTTTCGAGTTGGTCGCCTGCGGCCTATCCGACTTCGCTGATCAATCGATGCTTCTTGTCGGTCCTCGGCGCGGCGGCGGTATCGCCCAGCAGCCGATCGAATTCCAGTCTCGAAATGTCGTAGCATTCGCAGGCGCGCCGCCGCAGCGCCTCGCGATCGAGGATCGTGACATGGCCGCGCCGATAGCGGATAAGCCCGGCCTTTTGCAAGCTTCCCATCACCTCGGTGACCGTCGTTCGCCGCACGCCCAGCATCATCCCGAGGAATTCATGGGTGAGCAAATAATCGTCTTTCGCGAGTTCGCCGCGAAAAATGTGGGCGTCGATGCCGAGAGCCGTCCCGGGGACCTGGACGTAAACCGATGACGGCGCATCGCTGTCGCCCAGACAAACCGGCAATCCTACCATTCCTTCGCTGCCGATGGTGCCGACCTCTGCACTTGCGCCATCGGCCGTGGTGATCACGAGCGATGCCACGCCTTCGATGGGGAAAAACACGTGTCTGATCGGACGCGATGCCTCATAGAGGCTTTTCTTATAGTCGAGCACGACCTGTGACAAATGCGGCCGCAACCGCGCGTAGTCGGTATCTGACAGCAGCGAGAGAAGCCGGTTGGTTTGTTGTTTGTGCTCGTGCATGGCTTGTCGCTCCGGGCGTTCAGCCGGCGCCCTGGTCCTCCGAGCCTGCGTGCCGAGCCGGGCTTTCCGGATCTTCCATGGCGGCGGCCCGCGCAGTGTATTCGTCGGCGAGCTCGAGCAGACGATCGCGCAAATTCGTGTCGGTAGAACCGCGGGCGAG
>WNFR01026759.1_pt1 | contig 10525 bp, 10 predicted proteins | sample 5400221 | NCBI WGS metagenome assembly WNFR01 (sample SAMN13153357, study PRJNA577476) | soil metagenome | isolation source: 40 cm soil under Madrone tree | place: USA:California | collected 2016-06-14 | reverse complement strand
GCCGAGCAAAGGACGGTGCGATGGCGTTTTCGAATAGAAGTCGCTGACAAAACCGTCCCTGGTCCGGATCTCGACGTGACCGGCGGCGCGGTTCGCGCCGTAGACGAGCACCGACCCAACTGGCGCGGCGAATGGATCGTTCATCGATAATTTTTTGAATCCGTAATTACTGACGAGGTCCTGGGCGGCGTCTTTTGCGAGTTCGCTCTTTGGGCGTGAATCGATAACGCCGGAAGCGAGCAATGCCTCTTTGACATAATGCCAGCACATCGAGCGCGAATGCGCATGGGCGCGTTCCTGCGCGATCGTCGCCGCCTGCATCAGCTTGCCATCGATGTGCCGATCGATCTTGGCAAACGGGTAAACGATCCGCTTGGGATAATACTGCGTGATCACGGGAGCTGATTCCTTTTTGCCCTCTGGGGTTTTGTAGCTGTAATGGGCAACCGTTCGTGTCCTTTTCGCTGTCTTTTCTTTCGTGGTCTCCTGATCGCGACTGGGAAGATGTAATTCTGAATGGGCCGATTGAGCAGAGATTGCATCGGGTTCACGCGTTGCGTTGTTCATCCGCTGGGACACCGTTGTTGGCTGCTTACGCAATGACCCCGAAAGCGTTTGGCGTTGAGGCGCGCTCGTTTGCACTCTGCGAACCTCTGCCGGCTTGGAAGCAGCTGGTTCCTGTTTTCCAGATTCGATCATCGTCGGGCGAACCGGGGCGACTGCTTCCGATTTGGTGGTCTGCGAAGTGGATGCCCGTGATGTGTTCCTCTGCTCAGCGCGAGTTTCCTTTTTTTGCTCAACGGCGAGCGCTCCCGCTTTTACAGTTGGTAAACTGGGCCGACTTGTTGTGCTCGCTTGCTCAACGCGACCTTGGTTTTTTTGTCGCTCGGCAGCGATTGCTCCCGCCATTCGCATCTCCTCGACCGTAAGGGTAATTGAAGCTGATTTCTTTTCGCGAACGGTCGCCGTCTCCGATTCTGATTTCGTTTCCTCAGAAACCGGCGCTACTCGTTCGGAAGAATTTGGTTTTGCTTCGCGAGCGACGACCACTTCTTGCGCGCAAATTTGTCCTGCAACAGCAAAGCCGCAGAGCAACGCGGTGAAAAGTTCTCTCAACATTAAAAGCGCCGTGATAAATGAATTCGACGCGATTGGCAAGCGCCAAATGCAAAACGCCCGGGAACTTAAACAGTTGAACGGGTGATCTGAATCACCGGCAACGGAAAGCGCAGCCTCAATTCGTCTTCAAGATAGATCTCGACGTGATGCATCCCATATTGTTGGAACTGCACACCGCCGAAATAATGAACGTTCGTCGCGTGCCCTTCCATCTCCTTCAGCACGAACTCCACTTCGGCCTGCGCGATCACCTGTTGCTCGTCAACGCCCACAATCCGCGATTTCTGCCGGAATTTTCCCGCCCCGCTGCACCAACGCGCCCAAATGCAGAGCCGCATATAATTGATCGGCAGCGCCGGCGCAGGAATGACATTGAGCACGCCCACGAGTGTTTGCATCCCATTGAATTCGCAGCGCACATCTTCACAAAGAACGGCACTCTGCAGATCGGGAAGAACAACGTCAGTTTCCATTTCCAATTGATCAGATCGTTCCGCGCACCAGCAGCATCAATATTCCGATCCCGAGCACGATTCGGTAGACAGCAAACGGCGCAAATCCCCGTGCCCGCACCCAATGCATAAACCAGGCAACCACTCCCAAAGCTACGAAAAACGAAACTATAAATCCGATTGCAAGCACGATCCATTCATGGCCATTCATTCGGAGCGGCGCGAGATTCGCCTCGTGATGATACGGCATCACCGTCTTCATAAAATCATATCCGGTCGCCATTAACATCGTCGGCATCGACAGAAAAAACGAAAATTCCAGCGCGGCGGGGCGCGACATGCCTGCTACTTGCCCGGCGGCGATCGTGCACATCGACCGTGAAGTTCCCGGAAAGATTGCCGAAAGAATTTGTGCTGCGCCTATCCAAACCGCCTGCGGCAGCGTCATTTCCTCCATGTGCGCGATGCGCGGCCGGGTACAAACGGCGTCAACCACCCACATGATTATTCCACCGATAATGAGGGCCCAGGCCATAACCCAGAGATTTTCCAGGTTTTTGCCGATCTGTTTGGTTAAGGCCCACGCCGGAACCGCGGTAACGACAAATGCAATTAGCGTGAGACTCAATGGATGGGTCAAGATCGTGCGATCGCCACGTTCGCCTCTTGGAAATGTGCGGAGAAACTTCAGGATGCGTTCCCGAAAATAAACCGGGAGCGCCAGAATTGCGCCCAGCTGAATGACGATCGTGTACATCTTCCAGAAACCATCATGAAGATCGATTTTCAGCAGGGCTTCCGCGATCCGCAGATGCGCGGTTGAGCTAACCGGAAGAAATTCAGTGAGCCCTTCGACGATACCGAGAAAAACCGACAATAAGAAATCGTGCATTTGTTGGGACGCTAAGACATTGAAACCGATAACAGCTAGAGCGCCTCCGCACCGCGTCGGTGCCACGATAAATTTCGCTGTGACCTTTCTGCCGACCAAAGCCTTTCACCTCACTCAGAGTCATTCCTTCGACGCCCACTGCGATGAGCGCTTCTTTCACCGGCTCGGTTTTAAAGGGCTTGATGATCGCTTCGATTTTTTTCACTGCGCCAAACTAGAACCGGCACTCCAAATGGCAAGCCGGGCGACTGTAGCGAAAAGACCGCAGTATACATTCATCGCATATTTGTATCCTCACCTCCGCCCAAACAGCTGGAATGCCAATCTGTCGAGCCCTAAAACCGCGGATCGATCGCAGCGAGCTCCGCCTCAACCATCTCGTGCACAAGCTGCCGAAAACTTCCAGCCGGTTTCCAACTCAGTGTCTCACGAATCTTGTCGGCGCAACCGACCAGTCGTGCCGGCTCGGTCGGCCGATCAAACGAAGGGTCATGCTTTACATATTTCTCCCATGGAAGATCGACAACCGCGAAAGCCGCATCGACAAATTCGCGCACCGAATGTGTCTCTCCAGTCGCCACCACGTAATCATCGGCGGTTTCGTGTTGCAGCATTAACCACATTGCTTGGACGTAATCCTGGGCACGGCCCCAATCCCTTTGGCTCTCTAAGTTTCCGAGGACGAGCTCGTTATCGAGATTTCGCGCGATTCGCGCGGCCGCGCGCGCAATCTTGCGCGTGACAAAGTTCTCTCCGCGGCGCGGCGACTCGTGGTTGTAAAGAATGCCGTTACAAACATACAGTCCGTGCGATTCCCGATAAACTCGCGCCAACTGCGTAGCAAAGGCTTTGGCGCAACCATAAGGGCTCGTCGGCCGCAGTGGCGTGTTCTCGGTTTGTGGAATCTCGGATGCATTCCCGAAAATTTCCGAACTGGAGGCGTGATAAAATTTCACTGGCTGAGGTTGAGAGCGCGCGACTTCAAGCAATCGGAGCGTCGCCATTCCCGCTTCCTCGCATGTCGATTCCGGAATTTCGAAACTCAGACCAACGTGGCTTTGTCCGGCAAGATGATACAGCTCCATCGGGCGAACATCGCCGACAATGCGTCGCAATGTCGTACTGTCGGAGAGATCGCCGTAATGGAGAAATAACTGTTGATCGTAAATTTCTTCATTACGTCGGAGATGCTCGATGCGCGATCGCAACATATTGCTCGTGCGCCGCACGACTCCGTGCACCTTGTAACCCTTCGCCAGGAGCAGCTCACACAAGTAGGAGCCGTCCTGACCAGTGATTCCAGTAATCAATGCAATTTTGTCGGAATCTTTCACCTAACGTCGAGTCATGTTTTGCTGCGTCGTAATCAGGAGAGAAGTAAAATGAGCAAATCTGTTTTCCGCACCAAAGGCCAGTAGGTACATCTTCAGACTTTCCGACCGAATTTCTTCTCCAGTTCGGCGAGCGAAATCTGAATCATGGTAGGCCGCCCGTGCGGGCAGCAGTAGGGCAGATCGCACTCGAGCAAATCCTGGATAAGTTTTTCGACTTCGAGATACCGCAACGGATCATTGGCCTTCACAGCGTGGCGACAAACCGTCTTGGCGATCATCTCTTCGCCCAATCGCATGGCCGAACTGTTGTTGGTCACGCTTTTGAGATCATCGATCACTTTGCGCATGAACTGCGTCGGATCTGAGACATTCAAAAAACTCGGCAGGCTGTCGATCTTGAACGAATTCGGACCGAAGCTCTCGATTCCGATTCCCATTTTTTGCAAGATCGACATGTTGCGCTCGATCCAGTCCGAATCGTGCGGTGGCAGATCGAAAGTCTGAGGAAGTAGCAGCTTCTGCGCTGGAACTCCCTGCTCTTCCATTCTTCGCTGTAAGTCTTCGAAGAGAATGCGTTCGTGCGCCGCATGCTGATCGACGAGGACGAGCCCATCGGCGTTTTCCATCAGCACATAAAGTTTGTTGAGGACACCGATGATCTGAAATTGCTGCGGAGCGGTGTGCTTGGAACGAACGGCTTGCCGGGTGCGGTCGGAGTCAGTGACCCCAGCTACAGACTCCTTGCGATTATCCGGGACGAGATGCGGTTGAGGAGCAAACTCGGCCGGCCTGTAGCCGGCCCGAATGCTCTCGGGGCTAACCGCGGCTGCAAGTTGTCGTTCGACCATCGTTGGTGCCTGAATTTTCGTCACGGACGGCGGTGACGCCGCAGGCGCGCGAAATTTTTCCTGCCATTCGGTCCGGCGCAGTTCCAGTGTTTGCCGAAGGCAGTGGACAATCGCTTCACGCATCCCAGTTAGATCCCGAAAACGGACTTCACGCTTTGTTGGGTGAACGTTTACATCGACGGCGGCCGGATCGAGATCGAGGAAAAGAAACGTAACTGGATACTGTCCTTTCATGAGGGCGGTGTGATAGCCTTCGCGAATGGCGGCACTTATAAGACCGCTTTCGATCGCACGGCCGTTCACAAAAATGAGTTGTTGCGCGCGGCTTTGTCGGCTCAGGCCCGCTTGCCCGATGAATCCGCTGATTTGAACTTTGGCGGAACCATTACCGTTTACCTGAATCAGGCGTTCCAATAATTCGGAACCGTACAAATCCCGGATTCGATCGCTAAGAGTTGCCGTCTCCGGGAGCTGAAAGACGAGCCGATCGTCTCGCAGCAAAGCAAAGGCAATCCGAGGATGCCCGATCGCCTGTAGATGAATCTGGTGCTCAATGTTACGGCTTTCGGTGTTTTCGGAACGAAGAAATTTTCGGCGCGCCGGCAGATTATAAAAAAGCGAGCGCACTTCCACTTGCGTTCCGGGCGCTTCACCGCCGTCGCGCACGATGTCAATCTTGCCACCATTTACGATAATTTCCGTTCCGGCGATGGCATTCAATTCACGCGTGGTTAATCGAAAGCGCGAAACACTGGCAATGCTCGGCAAAGCTTCCCCGCGGAATCCAAGCGTGCCGATCGTTTCCAAATCGGCGACCGAACGAATCTTGCTCGTGGCATGACGTTCGAGTGAAAGAAGCGCGTCATCGCGATCCATGCCAGAGCCGTCATCAATCACGCGGACGAGCGAAATTCCTCCACGACGAGTCATGATCTCGATCTTGCGGGCGCCAGCGTCGATGCTGTTCTCGATGAGTTCTTTCACTACGGAAGCAGGCCGCTCCACCACTTCGCCAGCCGCGACCTGGCTGGCGACGGTATCTGGCAGCAATCGAATCCGGCTCATTCGCTTGTGACTTTAGATTTCGGCTTACAAATTGCGAAGAAAAACGGAAGCTGGTGCGAGGACAGCTTTTGACTTGGTGAAGCCGCAGCCTTACTTTTGAAGGAATGATTAATGTCACGGACAGCGCGGTTCGACAGCTCCGAACTTTGCTTGAAGCACGTGCAGAAAATTCTCGCGAAGGCCTGCGCGTGCAAATCGCAAAGGGCGGCTGTTCGGGGCTTCATTACGAGATGGCGCTCGACAAAAAAAAGGAAGGCGACGCTGTAGTAGAACGCGACGGGATGCAATTTCTTATCGATGGTGAGAGCATCCCATATCTGCGCGGCGCTACTTTGGATTTTCGCGATGGTTTGACCGGCGTTGGTTTTCACATTGTGAATCCAAATGCAGCTCGAACCTGCGGATGCGGGTCGTCGTTTGAAACCGAGCACTCAGGTTGAAACCGGCGAATTTTCTTGTTGCCGTTTAAGTGAATCACAGGATTTCTCGCTACGAAGAGACCTACTCGCCGCCACGGCGACGGACTAATTATTTCGGGTGGACAGTCGCCATTCTTCTTTTGACCGGCTTCGCTTTCGCAGCATGGCTGGGCAGTTTTTATATTTTCGATCAGCCGGAACGCCCGGATAGCTATCGCATCTTACAAAAGCTGCACAAAATCGATCCGCCGAAGCGTTTCGAGTTGACTGCCGCGCCGGCCGGGGAATTCCTGAGCGCGAAACAACTCTACGATCGCTATGTCGGAATGGGCGCTGCCGAATTGGCCAAGGCGAATGCAGAATTGACGCGCAACTATATTCGAAATTATCAGCAAGTGCGCGGCCTGGTACCGTACGTCGTTGGCAGGTACACGATCGTGGAAGCGCGGGAGCTCGGGCCTGGCGATGTCTTTACCTCCGGGATGGTCGCCCTCACCAATGCGGGCGATAGCGGTGAATTGCTTATGGAGCATGCCTATCCGGCGAGCCCCGAGGTGCTGCCTTTGATGAAGCAAACGCTTAAGGTTGGTTTGGAAATCAAACTCGAGCGCACACATGATCTCTCTTCCGTGATTCATGCAGAGCGATTGGCTGACGGTCGCATCATGATTACAGCTGTCCCCTTGCTTTATGGAAGCTATACGGTCACACGCGGCCTCGGAACGTTCCGGCTTGAGCCACCGCTTACTCTCAATCTCATCGGAGGCTGGCCCTTATTTAAGGAGCATGCGCGCGCCAAAGCCGAGGAACGATACGTCGATTACCGGCGAAAAACGACGGGACCCCAAGTCCCAATTGCTGTGGGGCCTACCGTTACGCCTCCACCGGCGGAGAATGAGCTGGTTCGAGTCGAACAAGCCAGACCGGTCGAAACTCCGGCCGCACCGGCGATTCCGCCTAAAAATGCAAAGCTAGCGAAGACAACGCCGGCGCCAAAGGGCAAATTGGCGAAGAAAGAGAAGATGAAATCTCCATCCCCAACCTCCACTCCTGCTCAGCCGGTCATCGCTCAAAAACCGGCCGCGCCAACTTCGACTCCCTTCGCCGTCGCATCGGCGCGCACACCACCACCAGCTCCCATTGCCACGGCAGCTCCAACTGTTGCACCTGCGCCTAGCGTCGCGGTTGCTCAACCTCCACCTGCGGCAACCGCAACCCCAGTCCCGGTATTGCCCGCGCAGCCTGTTCCCGCTGATGCTTCCGGAGTGGCTCTGGCTTCAAACGCCGGCGGGGGCAGTTGGAAAACATTTCCGCCAGGAAAAATGCCACTCGGTCGGCTGGTCGATACAAGCGATCTACGAGATGTCGCTGAGCACGGACTTGCCGGTGAACGCGTTTATTTAAAGGGACAATTCCTCGTGAATTTTTCCGATGCTAATCGCGCCGTGCTCCGGCCGCGCACCAAATTAACGGACAAAGTGCTGCATTTGGGGGCGGGCTCGTCCACGCGTATCATTGTTGAATTTCCATCCGGCTACAACCCGCCGCAACAGGGCGCGACTGTGAGTCGAGATGAGTTGCGACCCTACGAAATTACCGAGGTGCGCAAACAGGAAGACGGGCAGCTCAACGTCTTTGTGCGGGAGATCATGCAGCCGAATTAATCGGCACGCGATCGCAAAATCAATTTCCCGTCGCGGATTTCGATCGCGTTGATGTCGGAGCTATTCCGGAATTCCGCAAGATAATCGCCCAGCCGCTTCGAATGATATTTCCAAGTCAAAATATCCTTCGGGACCGGCTGATTGTTCACGATGATCTGGTCCAATTGGGGATGCTCCAGAGATTCCGCGCCATTTAATTGGATTGTGGTGTCGCCGTTAAAATAACCGGACCGGCCGAAAAATTTTCCCCGAGCGGAACGCTCGTCTGGAGGCGCAGGCGATTGTCTTCGATCGCTACAAAAACTTTCCAGCGCGCATCTCGGCTCATCGCAATCAAACTGTTGATGTCATCTCCTGTCAGCTCGATTTCAGCTGCTTGGTTCGCTCGGATTTTCTGTTGAAAATCCTGCCACCGCTCTTGCACGCCTTGGATTTGCTCGCCGGAAGCGGCGAATTCAGGAACCGGCGCAGGCGCTTCCGCGATTGAGTGCGTCTTCGCCAGCCAATAAATACCGTGCACGATTGCCGAATGACGCTGGAACCCCCAATACAGCCCGGCGACACAGGCGACAGCCAGGACAATCGCAAAAAATACGAGAATGAGGCAGCCTCTGGCGAAACAGCCCATTCATAGAGGGCGCGCAATCCCTCTGCTAGCATGCGCGTGCCACTGAGGATTGGCATGAAATTCGTGTCCCCATTCCACCGCGGCACGATGTGCACATGCAGGTAATCGATGATGCCCGCGCCCGCGCATTCACCGAGGTTCAATCCGATGTTGAACCCTTCAGCTCTTGTCGCGGCGCGCAGAAGCACTTGCGCGTGCACTACCAGATTCCAAAGCTCGACGATTTCGTTTTCGCCAAGCGAAGATATATCTGCCGTTTTTCGGTAGGGCACCGCCATCAAGTGGCCAACCGAGTAGGGATAACGGTTCATCATCAAAAATGCGTTCTTGCGGCGAGCGATCACTAAATGCGCGGCGTCATCGCTTGCTCGAGCCGCCGCCTCGAGAAAATCAGCGTTCGGTTTTTCGCGCTCAAAATATTCCACGCGCCACGGCGCCCAAAGCGTTTCCAGTTCTCGTTTGGGAAATTCGTTCGACATCCAATATCCGTTTTGCTGTAGTGGAAAGCTGTCAGCTTCCCGCCGGCGAGACTAGATTTACGTGCGGCAAAGTCGAGCCAGCATTTCGCGTTGGTGTAGCGGCCGCTGTCCTCAGCGGCAAATTTCCTTTTTGTAGCGGCAGCCGTGTCGGCTGCGTCTCTGTCAATGTGAGAGCGGCGGTCTATGACCGTCGAATTATTCCCATTTTGAGAAACGGCGCGAGCGGCCTTGCCGCCACAATCTTCAATCAGGACACAAAGAAGCCAGGAAATTGTGGAGGGACGAGCTCCGTCTCGTCCACAACTTCTCCCGTTAATCTTGTCCCACGCATGTGCTCGAACAGTTTCGGATTGTTTTGCCGTGCGCTATCCGTAAACTCGCTGCCGTGGCCGCGATTTTGACGCGTTTGGCATTCGACTCAAGCGGATTAGACCGAATTATTCGGCTTCTAAATGCCGATTAATTCAGCACACGTCAGCCCTCTCGGACTCTTCTCCGATAATGAACCCCACACACCTAATTCTTCTTCTAGTCGTCGCTCTTGTTCTCAGTCTTTGTCAAAGTTGGAGCCCTTGCAGTGTCTGCGCATAACTCGTCTTATGCGACAGCAATAATCTACACTACATTCTCTATAGTCATATATTTGGCAACAGAGTTGCTTGGTCTGCAAAAGAGACCCCAGTTTTTTTCTCCTCTCTTTTCCTTAAGTGGATTCTGGTTTTTAGCGTGCCTCATTGGCCTTCTCGTTCTAAAACTTTTAGTCACAATGCGCCTTTTTGATATAGGCACGCTCCGTGCTTTGTGTCTTATGATTGCTATAACGACGCTGATGACACTCACTACTAGGATATTAACGTCCGGTCTGAAGGGGTTATAACTTTCCTAACCAATCTCTGCAGCCAACGGGCCCGCGCGATGCCCAGCTTTGGACTTATGAGACACATTCCCGATGTTGCGCAAGTCGACTCCAGATTTGCGTGATCGCGTTCGTGACGACGCCGAGTCCCGTTTCTTTGCGGCCAAAATGGACGAGACCGGACAATTCGTGTACGCTTGTTCGGTGCGCAAACTGTAATGCTTCACGCGCAAAGCGTCGCGCACCCGATCAAGCAGCTTTTTGGGCTTGTCCGTTGAAACAGCCGACGCTAGCGTCCCTGTTGACATGCCTCCGCTTTTATCCCCCCTCAGCCTTCTAAGCAACCGGATTATACAGATTTTATCTGCCTTTAATTGCAGATTTTTGGGACCGAATTCTCGTTAGGCGGCATCGACCTTTTCGCGGTCAACAAAACAGAGAAAGAAAACATTATGAACGGCACACGGGAATCCAGTGTAAAGGAAGTAGTTCTCGTTCACGGCGGTTTCGTGGATGGCTCCGGTTGGGAAGAAGTGTACAAAATCCTCAAGAAGGACGGGTACACCGTAAGCGTAGTTCAGAATCCAACGATATCGCTCGCGGATGATGTGGCCGTAACCAAGCGCGTTCTGGCCACGCATAGCGGTCCCGTGATTCTCGTTGGCCACTCCTACGGCGGAGCGGTTATCACAGAAGCCGGCAATGATCCAAAGGTCGCAGGGCTTGTTTATATTACGGCCTTTGCGTTGGATAACGGCGAGTCGGTATC
>WNFR01014108.1_pt1 | contig 10526 bp, 9 predicted proteins | sample 5400221 | NCBI WGS metagenome assembly WNFR01 (sample SAMN13153357, study PRJNA577476) | soil metagenome | isolation source: 40 cm soil under Madrone tree | place: USA:California | collected 2016-06-14 | reverse complement strand
GTACGCGCAGGCACTGATAACGGGTTGCATTCTCATAGCAGCGAGATCAAGAACGTAATTATCAGCGGAGTCTGGTATACGGGGCCCGACGCGGCCTCGGCCACAGATTTCGGTCCCGGCTCAGTTGTGGTCATGCCGGGCGACTGGATAACCGATGGCCTGATGGCAAATGTGCTTGATCTTGGCGATGTCGGCTGGCGAAAGCGCTTGATCCTTTGCGTCGGCCGCGTGGATGGCAGCTGCTGACAGCAGAAGGGCAAAGATGTAGCGCTGCGACATCTAACAAGAATTCGGCTCAATTTTGGACGTTTCAAGAGAAATACTCAAAGTTTGGGTCTAATCGGGCTTGAGTTTGCAGTCGAGCAGTGGAAAATCGGTGGCACGACGCCGGCGTTAGCGCCCCGGGTGAATCCAGACAAACGGAAATTCGTCGGGTAAGTGCGCGACGTGATGTGGGCAATGCGGCACTGTTGAAGACTTGAGGGTGCCTGTCTGGCGATTTAACTTTTGTAACAGTTTTAACGTTGTAACTTTTGCTCGATGTCGTGCGCGAAAATCGATCCGGCGTTGCACCAGGCGCAGAAGCCGCCCTGGATCAAGGTACGGCTGCCTTCGAATCCGGTTTTTTTCTCGACCAAAGCGCTCATTTCCGATCTACGCCTGCACACCGTTTGCGAAAGCGCGCAGTGTCCGAACAGATGGGAATGCTGGAGCCAGGGCACGGCGACGTTCATGATCGCCGGCGATCGTTGTACCCGCGCGTGCGGATTTTGCGCAGTAACGACGGCAAAACCGTTCGCGCTTGAAGACGACGAACCGAAGCGCGTCGCAGAGGGAGTGCGTCGGATGAATCTAAAGCACGTGGTCATCACCGCAGTTGCGCGCGACGATCTGAAGGACGGCGGCGCCGATCATTTTGCGCGCACGATCGCTGCGATTCGCGAAATGGACCCTTCAATCGTCATCGAAGTGCTGGTTCCGGATTTCCACGCGCGGGATTGGTGCATCCAAATCGTGCTCGACGCTGGCCCCGACATTTACAACCACAACCTGGAAACGGTCGAACGCCTGACACCGCTGGTCCGCTCACGCGCAAAGTATCGGACCTCGCTGGAAGTTTTGCGTCGGTCGAAGAAGTTGTCCCCCAACGTAGTGACGAAAAGCGGAGTGATGCTTGGTCTGGGTGAAAAGGAGACGGAACTTTTCCAGACGATGGACGACTTGCGCGAGGTCGGCTGTGAGGTGCTGACGATGGGCCAATATCTGCGGCCAGGCGCTAAACATTTGCCCGTGGTTGAATACATCACGCCCGAGCAGTTCAATTATTACGGCGACATCGCCCGTCGAAAAGGTTTTCTGTACGTCGCCTCCGGACCGCTGGTGCGCAGCTCCTATCACGCGGCCGATTTTCATCCGGTCGTGCGCAGATAAACCAAAACGCGCACGAAACTTCGGTGCTGTAGAGTCCGCTGTCCTCAGCGGATTCCCTGCTCTGAATACGATAGTTCTGCGCTGAGGACAGCGCACGCTACAGCATCAAGCTTGCAATCATTGTCATTTCGAGCGAAGCGGAGCGAAGTCGAGCAACCCCGCGGCAACACTTTAAGGTTTCGCAGCGGGATGTCTCGACTTCGCTCGACATGACGGAAAATATTAGATCCCAAACCGCCGCGGTTATTCCGGCATATCAGGACGAAAAACACATCGGCGACATCGCTCGGCGAACGCGCGAACGGCTCGATCACGTTCTCGTTGTTGATGACGGCTCGACTGATCATACCGCACAACGCGCGCGCGAAGCCGGCGCGGAAGTCATCGTTCACGATCAAAACCGCGGTAAGGGCGAAGCACTCAAGACAGGACTGGCGCATTGGCTCCGCTCAGCGAATCGGTCGAAAAGCGGACAAGATGGACAAATCGCCTGGGTTGTCCTTCTCGACTCTGACGGCCAACATCTTCCAGAAGAGATCGATCGGTTTTTACTAGCAGCAGGCGATGCGGCGAGGCCCACTTTTTTCATCGGCAATCGCATGAATGACGTTGGGCGCATGCCGTTGATCCGACGCGTCGTAAACCGGTACATGAGCAATCAGATCAGCCGGATCTGCGGGCAAAAAATTCGCGATACACAGTGCGGTTACCGTATGGTGCCCCGACAACTGATCCCAGACCTCCTCGGCGGCGGACACCGATACGATTACGAGACCGAAGTGCTCATTGTTGCCAGTCGCGGAGGCTACCAGATCGAGTCAGTGCCAATCACAACTGTTTATACTGACCAGGTCAGCAAGATTCATCCGATGCGCGACGCGCTTGGCTTTTTCAAATTGATGCAGCGCTATAAGGCTGTCGGCAGCTAGCCTGATCGCGTGCACGCCCGACCTCGTCGCGCATGTAATCGAAGAACAGACCCGCGAGAAATCGATGCGCTCATTGATCCAGTCAATCACGGTTACGGGCCACCGGCCAGACGTCTGTGAAAATTCGTTGTCTGTGGTACGATTTTTTTACGCGCAGCAGACGAATTTAAAGCGTTGAATCTTCAGATGTTTTGACGCAAGAATCAGACACTCCACCATGAAAAAGAAATCCACTTCGCAGTCAGCCTTCTTTAACCTCCGCGTTTTAATTGCTGCGGTCTTTTGCCTCGGTGCCCTCGCCGTGGCGCTGTTCGCCCAAACAAAGAGCGCACGGCCGACTCAACAAAGCAATCGCTCCGTGGGCGCACAGGATGCTCCCGGTACGCAGACGCCCGACCTCGTGCAGTTAATTGGTCCGGTCATTCTAAACAAGGATTTGCGCGACCTTCCGTACATTGTGCCAAGCCATGAGTTCGAAGAGAAGCGGCTGACGCGCTATCCGCACCCCGAAATTCCAACTCCAACCAAACCAACCTCGGCTTACCAACAGTTCGAGTCGTTGATGAAGCAAATCATCTCGCCTATGCCGAACATGCCGGGGCCGCTACTGACCTTTGATGGGATGAACTCCGCCCAGAGCGGCTGTATGTGTTTGCCGCCCGACACCGACGGCGACGTCGGCCTAAGCCATTACGTGCAATCAGTCAACAGCTCCATCAAGATTTTCGATAAAGGTGGCAACCCGCTCAATGGCCCGAACGGCACGACGTACAACTCTCTTTTCCTTACTCTGGTAGGCACACCTTGTTCGGGCTTCAACGATGGCGACGGGTTTGTCTTCTACGATCACGTCGCTGACCGCTGGGTAGTCAGTGACTTCGCATTCCCAGGAACTCTTCCCGGCGCGGGACCATTCTATCAATGCGTTGCCGTTTCCCAAACGGGTGACCCCGTCAGTGGCGGTTGGTTTCTTTACGCTATCCAACACGATCCGGCCAACCCGACGTGGATCGGCGATTACCCAAAGTTCGCGTTTTGGAACAGCGGCGGGAGCCCTGCCCAAAACGCCTATTACCTCACCATCAACCTATTTGACGGGCCGACGCTTGCTTTCGAAGGCGTGCGCGTTTTTGCTCTCGACCGCGCATCGATGCTTACGGGTGGTGCTGCTAATTCGATTGCTTTCAACATCCCGCCTGCAGGGCTGGGTGACTCCTACAGTCTGGTGCCGGCTGGTTTTCGCACCGGCGACTCGCCAGCCTTGGGCAGGGATGAATTCCTGTTGTCTGTCGATAGTCCTGCTACCGGCGGTGTGACGCTGACGCAGGTCCACGGGTGGAAGTTTCACGTCGATTTTGGCACGCCGGCTAACTCAACGTTGGGCATTGGCCTAAACCATAACCCTAACGCAAACATCTCTGTCGCTGGGTTCGTGGACGCATTCACCACGACCACCCTGTTGGTGCCGCAGACTGGGACGACGGTAAAATTGGACACCTTGGGCGATAAAATCATGACCCCGGTCGTGTATCAGAATCGCTCAGGCGTGGAATCGCTCTGGGCCAGCCAGACGGTTCTCTTGAATTACCCGAATGGGCCCACCGCCGTTCGCTGGTACCAATTCAATGTGACTGGCGGAAATTTTCCGGCTACAGCGGTGCAGCAGCAAAGCTGGAATAATGGTAACGATGGTCTATGGCGCTGGATGCCCAGCATCGCTGTGGATCAAAACGGGAACATGGCCATCGGTTATTCCACCTCCAGCGCGACGCAGCAACCTTCCATCCGCTATGCTGGCAGGCTGGCTACGGATCCACTGAATAATCTCGGTCAGGGCGAAGCCATCATGACCGCGGGCGGCGGTCACCAGACCCATTCCAGCGGACGTTGGGGGGATTACAGCATGACCACCATCGATCCTGTCGATAATCTCACTTTCTGGCATACCAACGAGTATTATCCTGTCACCAGCAGCGCTAGCTGGTTTACGCGCGTCGGCACGTTCCAGCTTCCGTCCCCCAGCCCTACGCCAACCCCGACGCCTACGGCGACGGCAACACCGACGCCTACTCCTACGCCGGCGGCGACGCCACCCGCTCCAAGGGCGCTAAAGGCAACCAACGTGACTGCTACCAGCTTCACCGCCAACTGGCGTGCCGTAAATGGGGCGACAGGTTACCGCCTGGATGTGGCCACGGACAGTTCTTTTGTCAATTTCGTCCCTGGGTATCAGGATTTGGATGTTGGCAACACGACGAGTTATAATGTTACCGGGCTGGCCGCGCGTACGATCTATTATTATCGGGTACGAGCGTATAACGGGAACGATACAAGTCCCAACTCCAATGTCATCCAAGTGAAGACCAGAAACCACTGAGATTCGTTGCTAGTCCATTGGCAGCTGCTTGGCCCTCAAAAGCGTACGCAGCCATGACTCAAGGTCTTCTGGCGGGCAGAGGCTTTGAGCTTTTCAGGATTTCTGATTCGGGCGTGAGCTTCTCCGGCTTTCCGCTGAAGATGATGCGGTTCGGTTTTTCGGCGAGCGTTTCGACGAGTTCCTTGGCGTATGTGGTAACCACTTTCAGGTTCAAAAGCGTGACATGGAGTTGTTTCAATTGTTCCTGAAGCTGCTTGTCGGTTGAGCTGATAAACTTGTCGGCCGTTCCGAGCACTGCGTCTGCGCCTTTGGTAAGATTATCGAGATTGGCGACGACGTTTTGTAGATTGTCCACGTCGAGCTTAAGCGAATCAGCGAGTGGACCAAGCTTTGGCGTGAAGTCGGCGAGGTCCTTTTTCAGGCCCGTTACTGTGGCACTCAGATCATTGAGCAACTTGTTTGCGTTATCCAATAATGGGCCAGCGGCCGCGGTAATCTGTTCGAGGCCGTATGCTGGGTGACCTTCGATCGCGGCGTTGTTTGCCAGCGTCTGACCACCCGGTGTCCCTGCGGAAAGCGCTACGAATTTTGGCGACAACATCGTATCGGAGCTGAGTGTGGCTGTGACATCCGCAGGTATTGGCGGAATTCCTTCATCCAGGCTTACTGTCACACGCACCGCATCCTTTTTGTTTTCTGTTGCCTCGCGCTCCTGCGCGCTGAGGTGACGCATCGCAATGACTCGTCCAGCCGGCGCGCCAGCGTAGCGGACCTCGGAGTTTACCTTTATGCCGGTCACGTCTTCATAATTGATTTGCAAGGTGCGTGTCGGTTTTTTCAATTGCCGCCCCGATAGCGCGAACGTCAGCGCGCCGAGCAGGACGACGCTGCACGCGATGACGAATAACGCGACTAGATAGTCTGAGAAATTTCGTTTCATGGCTTCGCCTCAGTTGAAGAGTTGAAGCGTTGAACGGCTGAAGCGGTTTTCATTTGCTCGTTTGTCACGCAGTCTTGCGATGGAACCGGCCGCGCGCTCTGGCGAAGGGACGCGGTTTCACGTGCTGATGGTGCTCGTGTTCTTCCTGTGAAAGGTTCAGCGGAATTGGGCCGTCGGCCTCGCCATGGATAAACTGTTGCACTTCGGGATTTGAACTAGCGCGAATTTCATCCGGCGTACCCTGCGCTACAATCCCACCGTGTCCAAGCATAATCATCCGTGTAGCGATGCGAAAGGCGCTGGTCATATCGTGGCTGACCACAACCGCGGTCATGCCTCTTCCTCGCGCCAATTTCAACGTGAGTTCGTCGATTACTGCTGTCATGATCGGATCGAGGCCGGAAGTGGGCTCGTCGCTGAACAGCAACTCGGGATCGAGCGCAAGCGCCCGCGCGAGTCCCACGCGCTTTTTCATTCCGCCGCTGATTTCGTCGGGCTTGAGATTCTCGAATCCCGTTAATCCGACCATTTCCAGCTTTTGCTTCACGATATCCTCGATTTCATCGACGGATCTTTTTGTGTGTTGTAGCAATGGCAACGCAACGTTCTCGCCAACTGTCAGTGAGGCCAGCAAGGCGCCGGATTGAAATAGCATACCGAACCGCAGCCGGATCCGTTCAATCTCGCGTTCCTTCAAGCTGGTGATTTCTTCGCCAAAAAGCCTAACGAGACCCGATGTTGGTTTCATCGCGCCAATCATGTGCCGCAACAATGTGCTTTTCCCGCAACCGCTGCCGCCCATGATCACCAGCGTCTCGCCGCGGTCGACGTCGAACGAAATGTCGTTGAGCACCGCGCGATCGCCGAATTTTCGAACAAGACCGGCAACTTCAATGATTTTAGAATCAGCGGGCATGATTAGAATGACTAGAATGACGAAATCCGAATGCCGAAGCACGAAGGAATGACGAAGCTCGAAATTCTGGGGGGTGCAGGCTGCCAGCCTGCAGTTGCCGGCAGCTTGCCGGCAACACTTTGGCAGAGACAACGTCTGGTGAAGTGACGCTGAGGAAGTCTTCGGCAGGCTGCCGAAAACGACAGGCTGGCAGCCTGTGCTCCCCAGAAATAGTTGCGTTCCCGTCATTCATGTCATGTGGCAAAAAAGAAAATGCCGGTAAGCACCGCGTTCATGACTAACATTGCCAGCAAAGCTTGCACCACAGCCGTCGTAGTGGCCTGGCCGACGCCTTCGGCACCGCCCTCGACACTGAGTCCAGCGTTGCAGGCGATCGTGATAATGATCCATGCAAAAACCACGCTCTTGATCATTCCCGAATACAAATCCCATGTTTCCGCACTCTCCAGCGCGCGTAGCACATATCCCGCAGTGTTGAAGTCGAGCGCGGAAACGCACACTGCCCAGCCACCGAGGATGCCGATGTAATTTCCGAAAATAGTCAGCGCTGGAAGCATCACCATCATGGCCAAGAAACGCGGCACCACCAGAAATTGAATCGGATTGATTGCCATCACCTCGAGCGCTTCGATTTCTTCGGACACTTTCATTGTGCCGAGCTCGGCGGCGACAGCGGAGCCGCTCCGGCCGATTACAATCACCGCGATCAAAACCGGTCCCATTTCCCGAAGCAACGTGATCATCACCAGATCGGGAATGTACATTTCTGCGCCGAGGCTCTCGAGTGAATGCGCGGCCTGCATCGCCAGCGTCACGCCCACACTAAATGCGGTTAACGCTACCATTGGCGCCGCGCGGACACCGATGAAAACCATCTGCCGGAAGATCGGCGCAATCTTGAAGAATTGCCCCGTGAACGGCGCAACCAAAATCCAGTAGAGCAGGCTGACATTAAGCTGGAGATAATTTCTCACTTGCAGATTCAGCGCGCAGAATGCCAAGGTGCGCGCACTGACGAAAGCTGAAAGTTCAGCGTAGCTCAATGATGACTTAGCGGCTTCAAGTAAAAGACAATGGCCGAAATCGATGCTGTTCGGGCGCTGCTAGGTGCGAAGCCACGTCCGGTCGGCTGGCTGGAACGGCGCAAACGGCTCGACGAAGTTGGTGCTGTCTGGCCTGTTGCAGACGTCGTCTGGTGACCGAAGCGGGCCGGACGGCGAGAATGAGCACACTGGCTGTTGCCTATCGACTCGCGCCCGAGCATCCGTTTCCCGCAGCGTACGACGACGCTCTGAGTGCGTGGCAATTTTTGCGAAATCAAGGCATCGCCGCTTCACACATTGCGCTCGGTGGCGACAGCGCAGGGGCGGGACTCACTCTTGCATTGACCAGCCGTCTGCATGACGCACACGAGAAGCTTCCAGGATGCGTGTGGCTCATCTCGCCTTGGGCAGACCTGACAATGTCGGGTTCGACGCTGGCGAGCAAGGCCGCTGTCGATCCGCTCATTCATAAAGAGTATTTAAATGAATTGGCTGATGCTTATCTGCGCGCTGACATGGACAGAAAAGATCCACGAGTCTCCCCGCTCTACGTCGATTTCAGAAATTTTCCTCCGATGCTAATCCAGGTCGGTTCGGACGAGACCTTGCTCGCTGACGCCACTCGACTTGCCGCGCCCGCCGGTGCAGCAGATGTCGCCGTGACTTTGCAGATCTGGCCGCACATGATTCATGCATGGCCTTTGTGGAACGCTCACCTGGAAGATGGGCGTCGCGCCCTTGCCAACGCGGGCGCGTTCATTCGGCTGCACGTTTGACGCGCGGACACTCAGCGATTGTTGGCTTTGCTCTCGCGCACGTTGCCTCGCAAAAGCGACGGCGGTCAAGAGGTCGACAACCCTCTGCTACTGTCTTGTCATTCTGAGCGCAGCGAAGAATCTCTGATTAGTTTGATTCTAAGGCGCGTCCAAAAAATGCAGAGATCCTTCGCATTCGCTCAGGATGACAAGCTTGCATAGGCTAGATCAGACCGCGTTTTCTGAAATCACCAAGATTACCGCCGGAGGACCGCTCGACCAGGTCTATGGTGAACTTGAGCAGGCAAACTTCCCACGCGTCGTCCACGCCTTGTATGATCGCGCTGAGTGGTTCGTTTTTGTTCTCGACCTGCCGCCTGGTGCGATTAATTACCGCGTCGATTGAGTCGCTCAGCGTCTGTTCGTTCAGATCGGTCTTGCGAAATTGAAAACCATAACGGAGCACGGCGATGTTTCGGGTGTGCTCACGCAGTTGTTCCACGTATCGCTCCGCCTTTTCTCCGAAGCCCTCCAGTAACAACCGGCAATAATGCTCCGGTGTCAGAATCTGCGGGCGTTCAGCCTGGATTTTCCCGTTGCGGATCCGCACCTGATTGGCGCGGTCCATCAACTCCGAGATCAAATAGAAATTGAAACTGGTGCTGCCGAACGTCGCGATCTGACGCTCGGGCGCGACGATCACCTGCGTATTTTCAATTGCGTAATCGAAATCGTCTTTGGTCATGGACAGTGGAACCTACCTTGCGCGCCGCGGTATTCAAAAAAAGCATGCGACCGGTGAATGACGAAACCCGAATGATGAATAATGAACTGTAGGGCGTCTGTGTCAGACGCCATGGCGTTTCACAGAAACGCCGTACAATTATTGGGGCTTCTCCTGTTGGCCTTGCTGTTGCTGTGGGGCCTGTTGCGGTTGAAACAGCGACAAATATTCGGCGTAACCTTCCTCTTTCAGTTTCTCCACCGGTATGAACTTCAACGCGGCGGAGTTCACGCAGAAACGTTGACCGGTCGGCGCAGGGCCGTCGTCAAAGAGGTGGCCGAGGTGCGAATCGCTCGATTTCCCACGGACCTCAATACGCTCCATTCCATAAGAGGTATCGCGCTTTTCCGTCACGTTGTCAGACTTAATCGGCTTCGTGAAACTCGGCCAGCCCGTGCCACTGTCGAATTTATCCAGCGAACTGAAAAGCGGCTCGCCGGTGATAAGATCGACGTAAATTCCCGGCTTGTGATTGTCCCAGTAAGCGTTGTGAAACGGCGTCTCTGTGCCGCATTGACGCGTCACCTTGTACTGGTCCTTGGTTAACTTCTGCTGCAACTCGGCTTCGCTGGGAACGGGTTTGGTCGGATTGTTCATTTTCTCGGCTTCTTTTTTCTGTGTTTGAGCATACGAAAACAGGATCGAGCCGACAATCACGACAAGCGTGCCGGCTAACCCAAACCAGAGAGTTTTGTTTGAGTGTTTGTGTTTGTACGTTAATCGCGTTGATCTCATTGTGTCTTCTCGCGTGAGTATCCCCTTTAAGCAGTGCTTAAGTCTGCGCACAATCACGCTTCCTTAAGGAAATGCGCAGAGATTTGCTTCTTAATTAAATTCGTAAATTAGACACGAAATGGTTGGGACGCGTTCATTCCTGCCCGCCGGCTTCGGGAACGTAGACGCGTGGCGACTAGAATGCTCGGGATGAGCCGACGCGGGAACGCCGAAGATGTTCGGGGATCGGTTGTTCCGCTGCCGAGATTCAAGTTTTGGGCTTGCGGCGAATCGGGCGTACTGCTTTAAGTGCGGTCGTGACGCGATTTCAGCCCGCGAACTAGCTCCAAATGGCGTTAAGCAGATTTTGGGTCGCTCTCTTCCTTTGTTCGATTGCCTATCTCTTCGTCCAGCTCTTTACCGGGCGATACTACAGCATCGAATTTGCCGTGAGCGGCAAGAAGGACGATCCGCTGTTACAACGCGAGTATTACCTCGATAAGCTGCCACCTGAATTGGGGCGCAGCTTGCAGAGTGCGTCCGATCACAAGATCACGATCGACAATAAAGAGTATCAGTACACGATCGACAACGAGGTCTTGAAGCTCTACGCCGGCAAACAGGCCGCTGACGGCGT
>WNFR01008257.1_pt1 | contig 10526 bp, 2 predicted proteins | sample 5400221 | NCBI WGS metagenome assembly WNFR01 (sample SAMN13153357, study PRJNA577476) | soil metagenome | isolation source: 40 cm soil under Madrone tree | place: USA:California | collected 2016-06-14 | reverse complement strand
ACGTATAATCGCCCCAGCGAGGGCTGCCGGTTTGTGAGCCGGTCCCGTTCATGATGGAACCTTCACCCAGGGTCATCTGACCCGGTGGATCGCCCGCGTGTCGCCCCGTGTAATACACACTTGGAAAAGTCGATGGGTTCGTGCCATTCGCGGCGCTAAAGCTTAGGGCTATGTCGCCCAGTGAATTCATGGCGATGCTTCCCATCCACCGATGGATTCCGTCCGTTAGCCCAGGCGCATAGGTGCCTTCCTGAAAGATGACGGGGCTGCTGTTGGGACTGCGCAGCTCCCACCAGCGAATGCCCGACACTTCGCCGTTTGGCCCGGTGCCGGCAGACACCGACTGATTGGTCACCAGCGACTCGTGAGTGCCAAAGTTGCGATAGGCAAGCCGAAATAGTGGCCGCTGACGGTAGCCCAGGTGATCAATTCGATTAGTGGTTCCTGGCTGCGGAATACAGTTACGGGTGCCGCCGCACAAAGCCAGGATCGAGTTAAAAGGCATCGTCGGCAGCGTGTTAGTCAGAGTAAAGGTCGACATGCCAGGATTCATTGGATCGTAATGGAACTTGTAAATGTTCAATGCGTCCTGTGGCGCACCGTAGGGACCATTGTTATCCTGTGAGCCGACAAAAAAGTTCGGCTCCCCGGCAGGCGGCGGCGTCATCCCGTCAAGATCACTTGGTAGCAAGCCATCGCCGACGACGTATGCCGGGTTTGGCGGTGCAAGGAACGAGACAATAGTCGGGTTGGGATTCCCAGCGAGAGCCTGGCAGCGATCCAGCGCATACGCGCCTACACCGACAAAGTTGACTCCGCCTGCGAACTCTCGCGTGCTAAAGTAATAGGCATCGGGCCACATCCCAGCCTTGGGATAATCGCCAAAATTATTTCCACCGCCGACCAGAATGGCCCAACGGTAATAGGCTCCAGTCGGATCATTCGTCTGCGAAAGCGCTACACACTGCAAATATGGAGCAGATGCAGTAAATTGGGAAAGCAACCAGCGATCCGCCAGTTGGTCATACAGCACGACCGGATCGCCTGCGTTCTGGGTCTGACAGCCGCCGCCAAATCCAGACCAGAGTGTGTTGTTCGCTGCGGGACCAAAAAGTGACGTCCCCGACTTGTTAAAGATCTGGAAATGCACGTTGGACATTGTGACGACATGATTGCGACCGACAGCTCCGTTTGGATCCGGTGGCGAGCAGCCGCACATGTTAACATTTCCATCAAAGGTGATGATCGGGCCGGGGATTCCGATTTTGCCGAGCACCCGCTGCACAACCTTGTCAGGAATAACCGGACCTACTGGTCCGAGCGGAATCGGCCCCTGCTCCTCATTCTCCGATTTCGTACATTCTTTCCAAGGCAGCGGCTTCATGTCGCGCAATGGCGGTGAGATGTCGAACTTCACGACCTGGCTGAGGCCGCGATATTGGGCCTGGAAAACCGGCTGTGAATTGCCGGATTGCCCAGAGGGCGTTCGAGGCTGGGCAAGCAGGACGATTGTCACTGCCGCAAAGCAGAGCAGAACGCCGATTAAGAGACGGACTTTAAAGAACGCGGATTGGGAAGCAGATTTCTTTTTCATTGGATGGGAGTTTAGGCTGAGTGATGACTTTCGTTGAAACGCCAAGGGCGCATCGACGCGGTTTTACTTCTCCCGGTCTTGGTTTCCCTCGGTTTCAAGAGTGGAACGTCGTTTTTATCTGGATTCGCAACTAGATGTCAATACTATTTTTTGCATTTCGCGGCGCGGACAACGCGGATGATGAGAAGTACGAACCGGAGAGGCCCGCGAATCACGCCAATAGACGCGAATGTTTCTCAATCTGGCGCTTTTCGATCTCCTTTTCGCGTAATTCGTGTGATTCGCGGGAGGTTTTCTCACGAGTTCCCAGTCACTAATCAGTAGCCACCCGCCTCCGCAAAGGCTACGGCGGGCAAGCCAATCACTTTTCCCGCTAGGGGCGAGGCGCTGGCGTCGGGCGAGGCCTCGGTGTGGGAGTCGGCCTTGGCGCAGGTGTCGCTGTTGGCGTTGGAGTAGCTGTAGCTGTTGGTGTTGCCGTGGGTGTAGGTGTTGATGTTGCCGTCGCAGTGGCTGTAGGCGTTGGTGTAGGCGTTGGGCTCCCGCAGGTACCGCCAGCCTGCAGATCGTAGATCACGGGCTGGTTGTCGTTGGGGTTGACAACCACGGTGTGCGCGGGACCCGGCAGGCCAGTGAACGAGACGTGACTGGCAAAGTTGCCAGTAATCGGATTGGGCACGCCCAACATCATGGGGCTGGCTGGATCGACGATGTTGTCGCTGGAACTAAAGTCCGCTCCATTCCCCTGGCCGCCGAAAGGCATGGGATAAGTGTCCCCTGGGCTGCCCTGGATGGCGCCTTGTACCCACACCACACCGCCTGTGGCAGCATAAGATTCCAACGCAGGAATAGCTGCCGTGTAAGGAGTGATGAAATCAGTCAGGAAATGATCATCCCAGTTGAGAACGACTACTCGATAATCGCTGAAGTTGACCGTCGCCAAGTCTGGTGGCGTAAACACAGTGTAAGTGTGCCCGGCATTAGTGATGGCAGTCTTAAGGACGGTCGCCCCCCACGGATCATGCGTTTGGAAGAGGGCGAAGTCATTCGGAGCGGTCTGGCCGGCAGCAAATGTGTAACTAACGGTGTTGCTCGCGATCAGGGTATAGTTATTCGGTGCGTAACCGAGGGTTAACCCTGAGCCCACCAGCAACCCGCAACCCGGCGGGGCGCTTCCGACGTATTGGTAGGTCCCGGTGAAGGCTGCACCAGGATTGCCAAACTGATCGGTGATAGCCCCGGCGGGAAGGTTCACCGTTAACGTGCCTGAGAAGATGCTTGTGATATTAATCGTGAACTCTGCGGTCATGTTTCCGTTGATGACCTGAACGTTCGTCACGGTGGAGCCGGGGACGCCGCTGAGGTGCAGGTCGCTCGTCTGCACTGAAGTTGGATCGACAGCGTCATTGAAGTTCATGTCATACGTATAGGTGGCCGGCCCTGGCGGCTGGAAGGTACCGCCAACCGGTGGATTGGTTGTAGTCACCATTAGCTGCGTTGTGCCGAAGCGGAACGTGCACATGAACTCAAATATCGGCATACTGTCAGAATTGCGTAAAATTGCGCCAGCTGGGATATGCATCGTGTTTGGGCCCTGTACCACAGGTGTGCTGTTGAAAGTGAAGGTTATCGTTGCGTTGCCGTTTGATAAAGTCGCGGTGTTCGCCGGAGTCCCGTTCACCGTGAAGTCTGTTGCCTGGACACTTGACGGAAGCGCCGGATCACTCAGGTTGACTACGAACTGAACCGGCGCAGTGCCGACAACAAAGCTGGCGCAGGCCGGGTCGGTAGTAGTCACGGAGAAGCCTACCAGCTCCCTATCGGTGAAGGCGTCCTGCTGGGATTGGCCGCTGATGGTCACGCGCCCGTCATCCCATGAAGTTAGGTGCTTGGTGAGGATCGCGGTGCCGTAGTCGTAGTCGCCCGCATAGGTCGTTTGGACGTTCCCGTCAGGTTGACCCGGGAGAGGACTGACTACGTCCGAGAACATATCGTCAGCCAGCCAAGTCACGCCGTTGTCATTGGACTTGCGCGCCCACATTCTGTAGCACGGAACCGCCGGGTTGCCCTTCGAGCAGCTGGCGCTCTCGCGCGCGTCATACCACATCGCGAAGAGGGTACCTGCGTCACTGACCGAAAGGTTGGGCTGCCACTGCGGACGGGTAGTAGCGTCGGTGTTCAACTTGAATGGCGCGCTGAAAGTCACGCCACTGTCAGTAGAACGAATGTAATAGACGTCGCCAGCGTCGGCGCCGGTGCCGTGCTGGGCATAGACTAAGGAAACGACGTGGTTATAGGCGGCTGGCTCACCCCAGCCCTCGTGGCGCCAGTAGCCACCGCCATCTGAAAACATTTGGGCGAAGTAGCCCACAGCAGTGACACCAGGACCCGGGAAAGGAGAGCCGGTGTAGGTGTTGGCCCAAGTGTTGCCGCCGTCGGTGGACCTGAAAATCTTGTTGGTGTCGTTGTGTGGGAAGCCGCCACCGCCTTCACCCATCCCGGCGATGTACACGTCGCCTGTGACCTTGTCGCCGGTGATCTGGACGTCGCGGATGAAGTTGGGTGTGATCTGTATCGGGCTGTGCCAGGTACTCCCGTTATCACTGGAGTAAGTGACGTAGATGCCTTGGCCGGCATTGAAGTCGTTCCAGGAGACGTACATTCGCCCGAAAAATGGAGAGGATGTAGTGTTATCCGCGTAGGCAGACTCGCGGTCGTCGAAGCCGCCGTTGTGAGCGCAAGAGCCAGCTACCCAGGTGGCGCCGCCGTCAGTGGACTTCCAGGTGCCGATGCCCTGTCCGCCGCAGCCCGTAGCGAGATCCATTGCAACGAAAGTACTGGTCGGTTTGTTGTAGATAACAATTGGGTCGCCAAAGTTCGTGCCGTGGCCAGTACAAAACGGACACGGATTAAGCCGGGTGAAAGTGGTGCCGCCGTCGCTGGAGACCGATACGCCGGCGTAGCAGCCTGGGGCGGCTTTGGAATCGTTGTAGTTGACGACGATCTGGTTGGGGTTATCCGGGTTGGCTGTAGTGTACGTTTCCGATTGGGTAACGGAGGGAAAGGTCTCGGTGCCGGTGATCAGGTCCACGTCCGCGGCGCCATACGCCAGGGGTACTGGCAGCAATTTTTGGACAAACTGAGAGAAGGTGTCAGCCGGGGAAGCTGAACCTCCCTGTGCCTCGCCGCAGGCAATCATGATGAGCCCAGCCCGTAAGTTCTCCATTTTGTCGATGCCCTTCTCGTGAATGGTGGAACAGTCAAACCCAGGAGGGAGGCCCTGGATGTTGATACTTTTATGGCTCTGCTGCGCTTGCGCGATGCTCGCAGTGAGCGCGGAGAACGTGCCAAAGCCCAGAAGCGCCAGAAAGACGCCAGCCAGGACTATGCACACGCCGAGTAGAACACGCAGATTAAAGAAGGCAGATTTTGAAGTGGATTTCTTTTTCATTGAGTTAGCGGTTTGCTGTCGTTGAAGCGCCCAAGGCGTATCAACGCGTTTTTCTTTTCGTCAGTTTCGAGGGTGGAGTGCCGTTTTTACCAGAATCCGCGAAGAGGTGTCAATACTATTTTGGCATTTTTTGGCTGCATTTCGCGGTCTGGACGGAACGGCTCCGCAGCAAAATGACGAAGCACCCGCCTCCGCCAAGCTACGGCGCGGCAGGCGAATGGTGGAATCGCGAAGGAATGAAATAGTGCAGCGCAGGTGGCACGGAACTCTGGGGAGCACAGGCTGCTGGTCCGCCAAAGGACGGATTCGCTGCGGCGAACCTGTCGTCGTCGGCAGCTTGCCGACGACAACCCCCGTGTGCTGTAACGGAAACTTCGGCTACGAGTGCTCGAACGCTTTTCGGCAGGCTGCCGAAAAGCACAGGCTGGCAGCCTGTGCTCCCCGCCTCACTTACCCTCCCACCAGCTCTACGGCGTCGGGCGCGGCGCCGGCGTCGGACGCGGCCTAGGTGTCGGGCTACGAGGAGGTATAGCAGTAGGCGTGGGTGTAGCCGTAGCGGTGGATGTTGGAGTTGCAGTAGCTGTGGCAGTAGCAGTTGGCGTTACGGTAGGAGTTGCCGTGGGTGTTGATGTCGGCGTTGCGGTTGGAGTGTGAGTAGCAGTTGGTGAAGCTGTGGCTGTAGGTGTTGGCGTCGTCGTCGGCCCGCATGCAGCAGGCGTGGCTGTTGGTGTTGGCGTAGGACTCGGCGTCGGGGTTGGTGACGGCATCCCTACAGCGGCCGAGATATCGACCCGGCCCCATCCATACACGTTATTTGGCGGACCGGCCGCACCGCACGCGGTGTTAGCGATGTGGACGGCGGCGTTATTTAAGGCATCCCGGCTCGGGGTAATCTGGTGCCGCAGGCTTGGCAGCGCGCACCACAGCAAACCCATTGCGCCCGCAATATGTGGAGTGGCCATCGATGTGCCGCTGGCAGTCGTATAACAACTATCGCAGGCATTGGTAGCTGAGCGCGTGCCCGTGCCCGGAGCTGTGATATCGGGTTTGATCCGGTTGCTTCCGTCCCGCGTGACCGGACCGCGGCTGCTAAAGGACGCGATAGTATCAGTGCCGGTGTTCAAGGCACCCGCCGTGTAAGAAGCTGCATAGAACGACGGCGGATCCGACACGGTGGAACAACCCGGACCGGAGTTACCCGCGGCGACCACCATCTGGATGCCGGCGGCAGCTTGTGCTTCTACAGCCGCTCGCAATTCGTCGCCTGTAACGCAGCCCTCTGAGGCCGGGCAACCCCAGGAGTTGATCGTAATATCAGGGGCTTTGGTCGGATCGCCCTCATTTGGCGTGCAGTTGATCGGATAAGGCGCCAGGAAGAATTCCATGCACTCGATGTACCTGGCCGGTGTGCCGTCGCCTTGGTTCATATTACGGCAACCGATCCATTTCGCTCCGGGGGCCATCCCGATCTGGTTACCCATGCCATCATCACCTATCGCTGTGCCGGTGGTATGAGAGCCGTGGAAGTAATCGTCACAAGGGAACGGCGAATCGAAGCCACAAGGGTTCGCCGCTCCGTCGTGAATCGAGTCGTGCCAGTTGTAATTGTGATTGGCGTTTGTCCCGTCCCAGCCGCGGTAGTGAGGCTTAAGCGCATTATGCGTCCATCGCTGACCGGTATCAGCACTAGCTATAACAATGTTCTGCCCTGTGTAGCCAAGCGCCCATACCTGTGGGGCATGCGTGTAAGTGATTCCGGGCTCGATTGTGGCCGGTCGCGAAGGCGATTGCTCGACTGGACCGGGTTGAGGAAGGTCATTGTGAATCACAGGATTGCCCTCCAGGTGCGCGACGTCCGGGCGAGCAGCTAATGCCTCGGCAATCTCGCGGTTACCCTTCACCAGGATGGCATTCACAATGTAAAAAGATTGATGCTCGATGTTGCGTTCTCGAATCCATTGCAGGATTGGTTCTTGTGTGGTCTGGGCCTTCTCCAGCAGAGTTTGATATACGAAGCGGCCCTTTTCCGTTTTCGTTGGCAAATTAGCGGCCGGGCTTAGGTCGGCCTGGTCAGCGAGCATGACGAAAAATTCTGACTGCTGTCCGTTCGCAGTGTGTTCCATCACCCACGGCACAATCTTGTTCGCCACAGCGAATCCGTCCGATGGCGGACTTGCCGGGGCAGCCGATACAGGCGAGCCACCCCGAGGGACAGCGCGTGAGGAAGCGATGGCTGCTATCGCAACTGTTGCAGCTCCGATAAAGAACAATGAGCAAAAAATACGTCGCCATGGCGACGGGCTGAACTTGGATGCGGGATTTGAGTTTGTGATCATAGAATTGCCAATGAGTTTGTTTTGTTGTCGCCCTGGACGGACGCCGGAACCACCCTTTTAACGAAACGGCGGAGAGCTGTCAATCTTTTTCCCGCAGGTTTTGTTTTAATCACGGATGAGACGGCGGCTTTGCGTCGTTGAACAGCTTGAAACGCTCGCGCAAAGGTGGAACGCGTTGGCAATGCGGCCTTGCTGCCTGATATATTTGCGCCTCCGGCGACTGATCCGGCATCGCCTTCGGAGAAGTCGATCCACCCCAGCCGGAGAACTCGCGAGTTTTTCTCGCGAGTTCCGGCCTTAAGGTTGCAATTAGCGGCTAGGGAGTCGGGCGCGGTGGCGGCGTCGGACGCGGCCTTGGCGTCGGCGTTGCCCGCGGCGTCACTGTAGGCGTCGGCGTTGCCGTCGCTGTCGCGGTGGCAGTAGCCGTAGCTGTTGCTGTTGGTGTGGCTGTTGCCGTTGGCGTCGGCGAGGGGCATGAGCTGCTCACTAGTACCGCTTGCGACAGGAAGTGGACATCGGCCGAAGGCGCCAGCGGCGTGTAGCTGTTCGCCACTGGGTCGTAACGCAGCAAGTCTGCATGGACAGTGCTGCCATCATAGCCACCGCCGATGTAGACAACGGTGCCATCGCTGACTGCAAACGGTCCGCGGGATGCGAAGGGCAGCGGGGCCTTTATCGCCCAGCTGGCAGTCAACTGCTCGTTATCGTTGATTGGAATGCCGGGCGAATTGTCGCCGCCAGGGGCTACGATGCTGGTGTCATCCAGCGCGGCGCCGTAGAACCACAACCGGGCCACGTTCATGTTAGGCCCGCTGCTCCAACTGTTGGCAACCGGGTCGAAGATTTGCGTGATCGTCATGGTCGTTGGGAACACCGCGCCTCCAAACAGATAGAGTTTCCCTTGGTACACCGCGCTGCCCGGTCCTGTTACCGGCGTCGGCACGACCGGTCCCGTCGTCCACATGTTGGCCGCGATATCGTAAATGTACAACGTGTTTACTTCGCCGCCGCCGTTGTTACCGCTGGCGATGTATAACTTGCCATTGATAATTCCGAAGCCGGGCAGGTACAGCGCTGACGGCATGTTCGCGCCATTAGTCCAGCTATTCGCGGCGATGTCGTAGATATAGAGCGTGTTTGTCGCTCCAGAGCCATCATAGCCGGCTGCCAGGTAAATCTTCCCGTTGTAATATGCGGTGGCCAGATCGCTCAAGCTGGCGGGACACGGCGCGCCTGTAGTCCAAGTGTTAGTAGGAATGTCGTAGATCCGGGTGGTGTTGGTTACGCCCGCGGCGCCAAAGCCTGCGATGTTATAGATCTTGGCCGCAGGTGTGCAGGTCGGGCTTCCCGTGGGTGTTGCCGTCGCAGTTGCCGTGGCTGTCGGCGTTGGTGACGCTCCGCAGGTCCCACGACGCAGATCGTAGATCACCGGCTGGCTGTCATTGGGATTGATAACCACGATGTGTGCGTCCCCTGGCAGACCCGACTCTGAAACGTGACTGGCAAAGTTACCAACGATGGGATTAGGCACACCGGTCATCATCGGGCTGGACGGATCGACGATGTTGTCGCTGGAACTAAAGTCCGCACCGTTCCCCTGGCCGCCGAAAGGCATTGGGAAATTGTCCCCCGGGACGCCCTGGATGGAAGCTTGCACCCATACCACGCCGCCTCCATTAACATAGGCCTCCAGCGCCGGTATGGCTGCCGTATAGTCGGCAAGAAAGTCGCTTGTGAACGTGTCGTCCCAGTTAAGAACTATCACCCGATAATTGCTGAATGGGAACCCAGCCAACTGCGCAGGCGTGAACAGGGTAAACGTGTGCCCATTAGCAGTGATGGCGTCCGTAAGAACGGTCCCGCCCCAAGGATTGTGCGTCTGGAACACAGCAAACTCGTTTGGCGCTGACTGGCTATTGGCAAACGTGTAATTAACCGTGTTACTCGCGATCAGGGTAAAGCCATTCGGCGGGTAACCGATGGTTAACCCGGAGCCAACCAGCAACCCGCAACCCGGCCCTGGTGTCCCAGTAGCCGTCGGTGTGGCTGTTGGTGTCGGACTAGCAGTTGCCGTGGGTGTGGGAGTTCCTCCTCCGCAGGGGACAACGCCACAGGGGAGGACCGAAACCTGCACCGTGTCGTAGTAGGTTCCGTTGTCCACGCCGCCCTGCACCATCGCCTTGCCGCCCGCCAACCCGCCTGACGGCGCTGCCGCCTTAGTTACTACCGGGTTGCCATAGCTCCAAGTGTTGGCGGCGATATCATAAATTTCTACTGACACCGCCAGCGGCACACCTGTGAAGAAGGTCGAGTCGCCTCCCATCACGGCAAAAAGCGCGGTCTTATCCGGAGAAGTCATCAGCTCCTCACTGGTGCGTGCTGTTTGAAGCGGAGCCATCGTTGCCCAGGTGTTCGCCGCGAAATCGTAGCGGTAAAGCGTATTTGTTGTGGTTGTGCCTCCGGCGATGCCGCCTGCGTAATAGCCATACTGGCAGTCCGCCGTTGCGCGGCCATAGGTGATCCCGACAGGCATAGCCGCGCCGTTAGACCAGGTATTGGCAGCTATATCGTAGATCGTAACCGTGCTTTGCGCGCCGGGGTTGCCACCGAAGTTGTAGATCTTGTTATTGAACGCCACTTGCTGTCCCGACTGCGCGGCTGGCAGAGGTGCGCCGGTCGTCCACATATTGGTCGCGATATCGTAGATGGCGTTCTCGGTAATATGAGAGCCGATATAACCGCCAGGAACATATATCTTGCCGTTCCAGTAGGCGCCCTGGATGTTGGACTTGCCAGTCGGCATGTTGGCCAACTGTGTCCAAGTCTGCGTTGCGGGATCCCAGCGCCAGAGATCATTGAGGTACTGCGCGGAGGCGTTGGAGCCGCCGTAGACATAGACGTAGGTGCCGTCCGTGGTGCCGCCGGCGCGGTAGCGGATGGGTGGGCCGGTCGTGGAGGTGCTCCAAGTCCCGGGAGGGCAGGCGCCGGGAAGCATCGGCTTCAGCAGATTCTTGACCACGACAGCGCCACTGGCGTCGATCGCGCCGGTCGCCAGCGTGGCTGTCCCGCGCGTCGGAAGGTTCACGGACTGCCCTTGGCTGACCCCAGCAGGGGCGAAATCCGGGTTGGCAGGAACGTAGCTCTTGGG
>WNFR01043553.1_pt1 | contig 10527 bp, 10 predicted proteins | sample 5400221 | NCBI WGS metagenome assembly WNFR01 (sample SAMN13153357, study PRJNA577476) | soil metagenome | isolation source: 40 cm soil under Madrone tree | place: USA:California | collected 2016-06-14 | reverse complement strand
TTGACGTTAATAATGCCGTCCACCATCCAAACCGTTTCGTCCGGACGAACGTTGTTAGTGCTCTGGGTCCAGGGTCCGCCGCCCGGCTGGATCATGACGCCCGGACGCAGGGACATCAAGTTCTGGTAGTTGCGGCCATTCAAGGGCATATCATTGATTTCCGCGTTGTTGATGGTGCCGCCCAGGACGGCGTTGGTGGTTTCCACCAGCGGAACAGATTCGGTGATGGTGATAGTATCCGAGACGGCGCCAGGCGCCAATGACAAGTCCACACGAACTTCCTTGCCTACCTCCAATACGATGTTCTCGCGCTCGATGGTTTTGAAACCTTTAGCCTCGGCGCGAACCTTATACTTCCCGGGATTGAGGGTGGGAGCGCTGTACTCCCCGGCGTCATTCGTGACCAAGGTTTTTGTCACGCCTCTGTCCGTGTCCCCGACCGTCACTGTAGCGCCGGATACAACGCCGCCGCTTTGGTCTGTGACAGTCCCCAGGATCCGGCCAAAACTACCTTGTGAAAATAGCGGTAGGCCGAGCAGGAGCACACCCAGTACCCCGCCCAGCAATACCGCCATTTTTCTAAAACTAATGTTCCACACTTTTTTGCCTGCTGAGCTCGAAGAAATCATTTCTCGACCTCCTGTTCAAAATAGTTGTTCAAGATCTGGCCGCAAGCCCCACCCCTTTGTTAAATTCCAAATTTTTTGACATTGCGCCGGTAGGCTCCAAGTCGCCGACGCGCCAAAGTCGACGCTACAGCGACGGCGTGTAGAGTCCGCACCCGGAAAAGCTGCGAAATACACCACTACCTCACGATTGCGAGGTAATAAATGGCCTCGATGTTTCCCCAATTACGCCCAAACCATCAAATAGGGCCGAACATCAATGGACTTATTTACGAGCCATATCGTTTTTAAAAAATAGATTAGGAATAGGCGCACTTGCGCCGGTCAACGCAGGGCCGATCGCAACATTCGCGATGGATGAGTAGCGCGGGAATGAAAGTCCACTCGAGAACCCCACCCAGTGCATCCTCACTTGCTGCGATGGATACACCCTTAGTAACCAGTTGTCAAGATTAATTTACGAAACTAACTGGTTAACCTGCGCAACCAAACTAACTCGCGTTCGTGCCAATTTGAATGAAAATCCTTTGCGCTGATGATGAAAAAACGGACGCTAGAAGGTAGACGCCGGAATATTCCGGCATGCTTCTGAAAAATGCTTCGTCGAAACGCGCGCCATTCAAGTTCCGGATGGCTTATACTTGCCGCGCGCAAAAACGAATAAAATTCCCAAAATTTAATCCCGGCGGGCTCCACGCTTCACTTGAAGCGTTCAGCGTAAAAGTAGAGCCCGTATCCGAGCGCGGAGGAGATCAGGATGAAGGCGATACAAGTTCAAAAAAACGGCGGACCGGAAGTTCTCACGCTTGTCGACATTCCAGCTCCCAAGCCGAAGCCTAACGAAGCGGTTGTTAAAATTTCGGCTGCCGGAGTCAATTTCATTGATGTCTACTTTCGTAATGGGCATTATCCATCGACCTTGCCGTTCACCATTGGTCAGGAAGGCAGCGGAATTGTGAGTGAAGTTGGCGCCGACGTGAAAACATTCAAGCCGGGAGACCGCGTGGCCTACACGGGAATTCGTGGCTCCTACGCGGAATATGCGGCCGTGCCCGCGGACCGGCTTGTTCTTCTGCCACCTGGAATCACAGAGCAACAGGCTGCCGCGGCCATGCTGCAGGGAATGACGGCGCACTATCTGGTGCACGACACGTATCCGCTGAAGAAAGGCGAGACCGCGCTGATCCACGCTGCGGCCGGAGGCGTTGGATTGTTACTGGTTCAAATGGCAAAATACATCGGCGCACGCGTCATCGCCACGGTCGGTACGGAGGAAAAGGCAAAACTCGCGCGCGAAGCGGGCGCGGATGAAGTGATTCTTTATTCGCAGCAGGATTTTGAAGTGGAGACCAAGCGGCTCACTGATGGGAAAGGCGTTCACGTGGTTTACGACGGCGTTGGAAAAACCACATTCGACAAGGACCTCGAGGTTCTTCGTCCGCGCGGATATCTCGTGCTATTTGGCGCCTCCAGCGGGCCTGTTCCGCCTTTTGATTTAGCGAAACTCGCACAAAAAGGTTCTTTGTTCGTCACTCGCCCGACTATTGTCCATTACATAGCGGCGCATGAGGAACTTCAAAAGCGCGCCACCGAAGTGCTGACCATGATCGCAACGGGAAAACTTAAATTGCGCATTGAACATATTTATCCGTTGAAGGAAGTGCAGCAAGCGCATCGAGATCTGGAAGCGCGCAAAACAACGGGGAAATTGTTGTTGATTCCGTGACGCGACGAATTTTTTGCGGGCTCCAAGCGGAGCCCGCACCCGTTTCCTGCGAGCTCCCCATCTGGATCCAGGGTAAACAAGTCGAGCCCGCACCCGTTTCTCACGGGATCCACGCTCTCCGGCGAGTTTCACAGAAGAAGGGAAGTACTCTGCGAACCTGAATTCAGGCGAATTGTATTCGAAAGGCGAAAGGTCATAGAAAAGCGTAAACTTTCCACTGCGGCGTAAAATTTGACCTCCGAGCAAGCGTTGTTCCCTTGTCCACTCCGAATAAGTCCACTATTCCCAATTGGTAAATGACCTCGCAGTGTGGCAGGCTTCGTGCCGCTTGTGGACCGTACTCGCCGAAAATCATCTTCGTCCCGAAGAGCTTTCGAGCCGGATTGGTGCCGATCAACCGCGGAAGGCGAAAGAGCTTTTCGTGGAGTCCTCGCTGTCTTGACTTGTGAATGCTTTTGCTTCTGGTGTGTATCCTAGGGGGAGATGAAATGCCAGTAACCGTTCTGGTAGTGGATGCAGACCTGCGCAGTTCTGCGGATTGGGAAGCACTGTTATCAGATCAAGGTTACGACGTCATTGCAGCACGCACGGGCGAGGCCGCACTTACACTTTGCAGCTCGGTCCGGCCCGACGTGGTTCTTCTGTACGACTTGTTGCCGGATATGCACGGCTTGGAAGTATGCCGCCGGCTCAAGGCTGACCCGCGCAATCGTCTGACTCCTATTATATTGCACGCGGCTACGGCGGATTTTTCCGACGCTGCGCGCGCCGTTGGCGCGGGCGCCGACGATTTCTGGAGCCACGCTCCAACACCCTGGGAGGCGCTGAGCCGCCTTCATTCCTTGCTCCAAATGAAAACGTATATCGACGAACAGGCGGAATCCCTCGGACTGGGCTGGAACGATATTGACGCGTTACGTATCGGCGGATTATTTCACGACATCGGCAAAATCGGAATTCCCGAAGCGATTCTTTACAAGGCTGGTCCTCTGAATCCCGAGGAAAGCAAGATTGTTATGGAACATCCGATTGTTGGCGAGCAAATTTGCGCGCCCCTTAAATCGCTTCGCCACGCGTTGCCGCTCATTCGCCATCACCACGAAAGATTGGACGGCAGCGGATATCCGGACGGCTTGCAGGGAGAGCAAATCCCTGTGACTGTTCGCGCGCTTCAGATCGTGGACATCTGCGACGCGCTGACCAGCGACCGTTCGTACCGGCAAAATTTGCCGCTGCCAAGCGCGCTGATGATTCTCTATGAAGAAGCCGACCGAGGCTGGCTGGACGGAGATTTGGTCAGCCAATTTGCGTCGCTGGTGGTCGGCTCGGATGGTTCGATCGCTCTTGGGAATCGTCGAGGGCTTGGATCCCCGGAAATGGCGAAATGCGGCGCGAGCAATCCGGCCCGACGACTCAGTCGCAGCGGGGCATAGCCCCGGAAAATTGCGGTGAAATCCAAAGCCGAGGCGAATTCAAGGCGCCAATCGCGTCCACCATAAAATTTTTCCAACGATGCGCCAATCGCGGTCCGAATTAAGCGTTACGCTTTCGTAGTCACGATTTTCAGCTTCGAGCACTTCCACGCCGCGATAGCGCCTGAACCTTGATACGCACAATCCTTTGTCCTTATTCCACGCGACGACAATTTTTCCATCCAGGTCAGAGTGACTGGCGGCGGAATAATCGACGGCCAGAATGTCACCATCGTGGATCAACGGACTCATGGACATCCCTTTGACCCGCAAACAACTTGTGGACGCGGGGTTCGGGCACCAGGACGCAGGGGCCGCAATCATATCTTCCACAGGAGCTTTGTTGAGGTCCAAGGTATTGTCTCCTTTCTCACCATGAGTTCCGGCGTGAACAGATAAGAGAGGTATGGCAACCAGCTGCGTCTTTTTCGTGCTGCGAATTTTTCCACCGCTGCCTGCAACCACGATATCAAAATCAGGAAAAGTCGATTTAGGAAAGAGCCTCTTATCTAAAGGCAGGGCGCGGATCACGTCCGCACTTTTCAATCCTGCCCGCTCCCAGAAATACCAGCAATCAGGATTACCTGCCAGGTCGCCAAGTTTGATATAACAATCAGCCGGAGGTTCCTGCAATCCGCGCTCCCACCGGGAAATCGCCATCGCGGAATATTGAAGTTGCTGACCCAAACGGGATTGGCTAAGATCAAGCCGATGGCGGAGCTGCTCGATCTGCTCAGCCCACTCCGGGGTGGAACGGCGTTTTGAGGATTTCCTTGGCATTGCATCCTTAACGGTATTGGTATAACATCTCGGTTACATTGATGACAGGTTCGAATGCTGCTTCAATACGCTTCAGCAAGAGTTAAAGGAAGGAAATAACACGAATGGTGACAAAAGTCAAAGGCGGCTTTAGCGCACCTCCACTTCACTTCGCTTCCCTTTTCCGAGGTTTTTACGGACGCGTTGCCCGACAACTCGGACTGGACCCATCCTATGTGAGCCGCGTCGCTCGCGGAGAACGTCAATCGGACACGATTGAGGCGGCTCTAGAACGAGAAATGAAACGGATTATTCAGCTCGCCGGAAACCATCGCAATGGCGCGGGAATCAATCACAACCACGCCAATCATAATGGCGCCGGAGCCAATCACAGTCACGCTGGGAAGAAGCAAGGCGCGAAAAAAAGAAAAAGGGTAATTCAGTAGTGCAAATTGTTTCAGCCGCTTCGCAATAGACCCAGGAGAAGCCAACATTTCGGAGCAGGCAGCCCCGTACACGTTCATCGCTTCTCAAACTCATCTAAGAAATTAGCAAGATCACTGCTGCTGAGCAGGTTGCTGCGCGCGCTCCACGATGACCGGCGTTTCCCCCGAAGTCAGCTTATTTTCGCTGAGCTGTTCGCGTCCGTCGTCGTCGAGCGCAGGACGCACACGGACATCGACGGAAAGGCGTTGTCCCGCATGACCTTTGTAAACACCGCGAACCGGCGCCACGTCGCCGTAATCGCGTCCGTACGCCACGCGAACGTGCTGCAATCCCAGCGGCAACCCCAAAGTAGGATCAAGACCAATCCAGCCTGAGCCCGGCAAGTAAACTTCGGCCCATGCGTGCGACGCGTAGCCGCCAATGACTTCCTGCAGTTTAGCGTCGGGAGCGGAAGCGCTCTCGGGAACGAGATATCCGGAGACGTAGCGCGCAGGCAGTCCTCGCTTGCGAACTACGCCAAGCAAAAGATGAGCGAAATCCTGGCAGACTCCCGCGCCGAGCGAAAGGGAATCCTCGATATGAAATCGAGGTGCGCTTCCTCGAGTTCGTCGCGAAGAGAATCCAGTTCGGAAAGTTTCATGCTACTGGCCGGGGGAACTGGAACATCGTGTGCCAGCACGACGGATTCCGCTTCGATTTTCAGGGACTGATGCTTCGGCAGAATATTGAACTGGTGGACCCAGTTTCCGAATGCATCGCGATACGATGTACCGCGCGATGCGGGATTCGTGAGCAGGCGGAAAGAGAGACAACTCTGCGTCTCATCATGCATCGGCCGCAACCGGACTTCGTTATAACTTTCCGAAACCGGGCCGTCGTAGCGAAATTCCGTCGCGTGCAACAAATGGTATCGGTTCATGCCACCACCGCATAGTAGAAGTAACTTCGCGCAATGTCTTCGCCAATCGAACCGCACATTCTGAGCATGTCGTTCAGATACGAGTGCAGGCCCAGATTGAAGATTTCATGAATTCTGTCGTAGCGCAGCCGCTCGAGAACCTTGCCGGTAAGTCTCTCGGCTTCGTTTGCATAGGAACCCGAGCCTGTGCCGCTGATAGCGCGCAAGCCGGACTGTACTTCCGTCATGCTGAATCGAATTGACCTGGGATGCAGCGGGTGCATGATGAGCATTTCGGCCACCTTCTCTGGATCGATGGATGAATGATATTTTTTGTGATACGCCTCATACGCGCCGACCGATTTGAGCACCGCCATCCATTGATGATTGTCCGAACCGCCGATTTCCGCCGGCGCGTCATACAAGGCATGATACTGCACGTCCACCAGGCGAGCCGTCATTTCCGCGCGCTCGATGAACCAGCCGACTCTCAGGAATTCCCAGCCCTCGTCGTGCGGTAAAGTCGCATCCGTCACGCCGTGAAAGCGATGGCTCCCGAAGCGGATTGCATCGCAGAAGCGGTGCGGACCTGCTTCCATTTCCTCGGCCGGATTGAAGCGGTTCACCGTGAAATACAGCCCGTTGAGGTCTTCCCACATTTCCCGGGAAATGCAATCGCGAATGGTGCGCGCATTCTCGCGGGCCTTGGCGATGCACTGCATGATGGAACTGGGATTGTCCGGGCTAAACGCGAGAAATTCGAAGACGGCCCGCGCGTTGGCCTCATCATAAATCCGCCGAAATCGTTCCTCTTCTCCCGCCATGACGATCAGCGGCTCCCAGCGCAGGCGGTAGCGGTCCCTGGATTGTTCCAGCAGCGTATGAAAATTTACGTCGAGAATGCGAGCCGTGTACTCGGCCCGCTCGATGTACCGTGACAACCAGAAAAGTGATTCCGCGATGCGAGACAGCATTTCAATCCTCTCCGCGAAGGATCCAGGTGTCTTTGCTTCCGCCGCCTTGTGAAGAATTCACCACCAGCGAATCCGCCTGCAAGGCGACGCGCGTCAATCCTCCCGGCACGATCGTCACGTTCTCGCCGTCGTAGAGGCAATAAGGCCGTAGATCCACGTGGCGTCCGGCGATGCACTCGAGCGCGGGATCGTAGGACGGCACGCGTGAAAGCGGTACCACGGGCTGCGCAATGTAGTTTCGCGGGTCGGCCCGAATTTGCCGGTCAAATTCCTCGATGCGCGCGCGGTCCGCCGTGGGACCCATCAGCATTCCGTAGCCGCCGGATTCTCCGACGGATTTCACCACGAGTTCGGAAAGATGTTCGAGCACGTATGCCAGATCATCGCGCTTGGAGCATAGATAAGTGTCCACGCTTCGCAGAATCGGATCTTCTCCCAGGTAGTAGCGGATAAATGTGGGCACGTAGGCGTAAATCGCTTTGTCGTCGGCGACCCCATTTCCAACCGCGTTTGCCAGAGCGACATTTCCGGCGCGGTACGCTCCCATCAGTCCCGGAACTCCCAGCACGGAATCCCGCCGGAACGTCAGCGAGTCCAGAAACTCATCGTCGACGCGGCGGTAGATCACGTCGACGCGCGTCAGCCCGTGAATCGTTTTCATGTAAACGATTCCGCCATCGACGATCAGGTCACGGCCTTCCACCAGCTCGATGCCCATTTGTTGAGCCAAGAAACTGTGCTCGAAATACGCGCTGTTGTAGATGCCTGGCGTGAGTAGCACTATTTGAGCGTCGTCACCACCGCGCGGGGAAATGCTGCGAAGGATGCGGGCCAGCTCCGCGGGATAGTGATTCACGGGAAGGACTTCGTAGGCCTGAAAGGCGTCGGGAAAGGTGCGCATCATCACGGCGCGATTTTCCAATACGTAAGAGATGCCGCTGGGCGTGCGCACATTATCTTCCAGCACGCAAAATTCGCCGGTCTTCGAGTCGCGCACCAGGTCAATGCCGCAAATATGCGTGTGAATCCCGCGCGGCACCTCGATGCCGATCACTTCGCGCATGAAATGTTTGCAGGAATAAACGAGGGCGCGCGGAATCTGGCGATCCGCGAAAATGCGCTGCTTTCCGTAAACGTCCTGCAGGAACAGATTCAGCGCCATCACGCGCTGCGCCAGCCCGCGATCGATGCGCTGCCATTCCGAATTCGGAATGATGCGCGGAATCAGGTCGAAGGGAAACAGGCGCTCGGTGCCACGTCCATCGCTGTACACGGTGAACGTAATTCCCTGAAGCAGGAACGAAAGATCGGCGTGCTTGCGGCGCTCCTCGAATTGCGAGGGCACCATTTTTGCAAGTTTCTGAAATATCTTGGCGTAATGCGCGCGCGGCTCGTCGGGAGCCGCGAACATTTCGTCGTAGAACGGCCCAGCCGAGTACTCTCCGAATAAGCCTTGCAAAGGCATTTTTGACGGCACCGCCGACATGTTAGAACTGTAACAAGGGTGGCCGAGATTCGACTGACGAAAGAATCTATCGGTCCCATCAGCAATTCGGTGTCTCCGAGTTGCTTATATTGAGGATAATTCTTGCGCCGGGTGCTTGACCGCGCTTGACGCCTGCATGCTCCTCTTGTATAGTTTGTTCCGCTATGCGGCTTTCCGCGCAACATCACGGTCATCATACCCATCACGGCGTACGACCGTGTCCGCGGAGGCTTGAGTAGCGCACTTAGATTCGCACTCATCGGCCCGCTGGCGCGGTAAGCGCCAGCGGGTTTTTTATTTGGGCGCAACATTGGCCACGGTATTGGAGGCAGGATGGACCTGGATTTCACGAAATTAGCCGGATTGCTTCCCGCCATCATTCAAGATGCGCAGTCGGGCGAAGTCCTGATGCTCGGCTTCATGAACGAGGACGCTTATGCCGCAACGAAATCGAGCGGCGAAGTGACGTTCTTCAGCCGTTCGCGCAACAAACTGTGGCGCAAGGGCGAGCAGAGCGGGCACGTGCTGCGCGTCCGCGAAATGCGCGTGGACTGCGACGTGGACGCGCTGCTGATTCGCGTCGAGGCCCTTGGACCCGGCGTTTGCCATGAAGGCTATCGCTCCTGTTTTTTTCGGCGGCTTTCCGATGGAGGAGCGGTTGAGGTGGTGGAGGAACGGATGTTTGACCCGAAAGCGGTGTACGGAGCCAGTCAGAATAAGAATAAGGACGCGCGCTGATGAGCACACTTCGGCTGGGCATCCCGAAAGGGAGTTTGCAGGACGCCACGGTGCAACTTTTTGCCAAGGCCGGCTGGCGCATTTCGATAAACTCGCGCAGTTACTTTCCTGGAGTTGATGATCCGGAAATTGAATGCATGCTGGTGCGCGCGCAGGAAATGGCGCGTTACGTTGAGACGGGCGCGCTCGATGCCGGCATTACGGGGCGCGACTGGGTGTCCGAGACGGGAGCTGACGTTGCCGAGATTGGCGAGCTTCTCTATTCCAAACAAAGCCTCGCAGCTGTGCGTTGGGTTCTCGCTGTGCCGGAGGATGGGCCGATTCAGTCGGTGAAGGACCTGGAAGGGAAGGTGATCGCCACGGAAGTTGTGAACCTCACGAAAAAATATCTCGCGCGGCACAATGTGAGCGCCCGCGTGGAATTTTCCTGGGGGGCAACCGAAGTAAAAGTGCCGCAGCTCGCCGACGCCATCGTGGAAGTGACGGAAACGGGCTCGTCGTTACGCGCCAACCGGTTGCGCATTGTCGATACGGTGCTCGAATCGCGTACCGTGTTCATCGCCAATCGCGCTGCGATCTCCGATTCCTGGAAAAGCGAGAAAATTTCCAATCTCCGATTCCTGGAAAAGCGAGAAAATTTCCAATCTCGTTCTCCTGCTGACCGGGGCCATCGCCGCGTATACCAAGGTCGGCATCATGCTCAATGTTCGCAAGGAAAATCTCGCCGCAGTGCTTGCAGCGCTTCCGGCGCTGAAAAATCCGACGGTGTCCACGCTAAGCGATCCCGAATGGATTGCCGTGAACACGATTGTGGACGAAAACATTGTGCGCACCATCATTCCGCGTTTGAAAGCGGCGGGCGCGCAGGGGATTGTCGAATATCCGCTCAATAAAATTGTGGTTTGAGATTGGGATGCACACTGAACAGGTTGCGAAAAGACTCAATGATCCGTCATTCCGAGCGAAGCGAGGAATCCCTCTGGGTTTGGATGCGAAGAGAAAGAGGGATTCCTCGCTTCGCTCGGAATGACAATGTTTTGAGTTTTTCTGCACACCGTGAAATCCGTAGAAGCTATCTCATGAAGCTCCTTGTGGGTCGCGGCTTCAGCCACGACATTCGAGGATAGGAAGACAAGGCTTTAGCCGATGAGGTTGGAAATAAACGCAGATGCGCATTCTGAAACTTACTGACGCAGTTGCCGCGAAATTCCTGGCGCGCCGGCACTCGCATGACGCGGCTGCGGAAAAGGTGGCGTCGCGCATTCTCGCTGATGTCCGGCGCAGCGGCGATGCGGCGCTGCTTCGTTGGGCGCGGAAGCTGGACGGCCTTCAACTGACGCCGCGTACGATCTGGATCAGCCGGGCTGAGTTGCGCGCGGCCCGCCGCGATGTGTCGCGCGA
>WNFR01008256.1_pt1 | contig 10527 bp, 7 predicted proteins | sample 5400221 | NCBI WGS metagenome assembly WNFR01 (sample SAMN13153357, study PRJNA577476) | soil metagenome | isolation source: 40 cm soil under Madrone tree | place: USA:California | collected 2016-06-14 | reverse complement strand
CGGTGCGGCGAGCGCCGCCGACGTCGCTGTCGAGTCGGTCGGCGCGGTCGGGTCGCGTCCGCATGGCTCCCGTTTCGGCACGTTGGTACACACCGTTCTCGCGAGCGCCGATCTCGATGGCGACGCCGCCGCGGTCGCACGGCTTGCGGCGTTGAGCGCGCGCCTCGTCGGCGCATCGAACGACGAGCGCGATGCCGCGGCCGCGGCGGCGATGCACGCGCTCGCGCACCCACTTCTTCGGCGCGCGGCCGCGGCCGCACGTCATGGCCGCTGCCGCCGCGAGGTGCCGGTGGCATTGCGCATCGACGACGCGTTGGTCGAGGGCGTCGTCGACCTCGCGTTTTGCGAGGACGAGTGCTGGACCGTCGTCGATTTCAAGACCGACGTCGAGCTCGGGAACCGACTTGCGGAGTACCGCCTGCAGGTGTCGCTCTACGCGCGCGCCATTGCCGCAGCGACCGGACAGCCGGCGGCGGCCATCCTACTGCGACTCTGATCGCGTCGTCGCGACGGCGTCAGTGCAGCGGCAACGGCGGTTTGAGGCCTCGTCCGACCACGGGCACAGGCTCGCGCATGTCGCTGCCGGGCATCCCAGCGGCGGTGCGGACGGGCGGCTGGAACCACCGTGTGGCTCGCCGCTTCAACAGCCGAAGGCGTCGCGCGATCGTCATCCCCTCCGCAGCGGTCGTGCGAGTGCCGTGCTCACGCATGACTCCCCCCTCCTCGTTCGCGACTACGCGTCGAGCTGAGGCCATTCACATCGCTGCTCGCAGCCGCTTCATCGCGCTTTGCGGGTCCGAGACGATCGGCGACGAGCTCCCACGCCCGATCGGCGAGCTCGCCGGCCGGGCAGAAAGTCGGGTCCATCGCCGCGTGCATCAGCAGACCGTCGACGATCGCGAAGATGGTCTTCGCCTCGGTGACCGGATCATTGCTGCAGCGGAAGCTGCCGTCGGCTTGTCCGTCGCGGATCATTTGTGCTGCGAACTCCCACAGCTGGCGGCGAATGGCCATCGATGGCGGGAACACGACCGGATTTCGCATCATTTCGACGCGGAAATTCATCAAGCACCGGAAATATTCGGGATGCGTCTGCGCCCACTGGACGGCGGCGCGGACCCGGGCTTCCAATCGGGCACTGGCGCTGCCGCCGGCGGGCTCCGGCATCTGGGTGCTCGCCCAGTCGCTGGCGACGCTGGCGAAGGCGAGGCGGATGATCTCCTCCTTGGCGGCGAAGTGGTACGTGAAATGCCCGCGAGCAAACCCCGTCTCCTGCTCGAGCGCGCTGACGGTGCAGGCGCGGATGCCATCGCGGGCGATCACCTGGATCGCGGCAGCGACGATGTCACCACGGCGATCGCTCGGGCGGCGCCGAGTTCGCACGCGCGTGGCTGCTTCGGTCGGCTCACCACTTTCTGACATCACAATTCCCTTGTACAACCATACTACGCCATGGTATTCGCTGACAAACGAATCGTCCGCGCTTTCGGTGCATGCGTGCCGTCATGCGAGCCCGGTCGGTGAGCCCTCGGAGGAGAACCCATGAATCACGTCGTGCCGTGTCGTGCTCGGCGGCGTCTGGCCGTCCTGTCGCTGCTGATCGGATCGTGCGTCGCTGCGCTCCCTGCCTCCGCCGCCGAGCGGTTCACCCTCTTCGAGAGCGGCCAAGTGCGGCCGCTCGCGCAATCGCCCGACGGCGGACACCTCTTCGCCGTCAATACGCCCGATAATCACCTCGAGGTATTCGCGGTCTCCGGGGGTGGTCTGACGCACGTCTCGTCGGCCCCGGTCGGGCTCGAGCCGGTCGCCGTCGCGGCACGCAGCAATACCGAGGTCTGGGTAGTAAACCATCTCTCGGACAGCATCAGCATCGTCGACGTGAGCGACCCGGCGGCGCCGCGCGTCGTGCGCACGCTGCTGGTCGGTGACGAGCCGCGCGACATCGTCTTCGCCGGACCGGGCGGCAATCGCGCCTTCATCACGACCGCGCATCGCGGGCAGAACACCCCGCTGCAGTCGACGATTCACGCCGTCCTGACGGCACCGGGTATCGGCCGTGCCGACGTGTGGGTCTTCGATGCGACGAACCTTGGCGCGACGCTCGGCGGCACGCCCGAGACGATCGTCACGCTCTTCGGCGACACCCCGCGCGCGCTCGCCGTGTCGGCCGACGGCAACACCGTCTATGCCGCGATCTTCCATTCGGGCAACCGCACGACGACGATCTCCGAAGGCGCGGTGTGCGACGGCGGCAGCGGCGCAGCCCCGTGCGGCAAGGTGTGCCTCGCCGGGGCCAACGAGCACAACCCGTGCACGAACAACAGCGAGTGTCCCGCCAGCAGCTGCGTCATCCGCTCGCCGGGCGGCTTGCCCGCGCCGAATACCGATCACAACTTCCTCCAGGGACCCGAGGTCGGGCTGGTCGTGAAGTTCGACGGCACGAACTGGGTCGACGAGCTCGGCCGCCATTGGGACAACGCGGTGAATTTCGCGTTGCCCGACAAGGACGTATTCGCGATCGACGCCACGCAGAACCCACCGGTCGAGAGCAGCGTGTACACCGGCGTCGGAACGGTGCTCTTCAACATGGCGGTGAACCCCGTGAGCGGTCGCGTGTACGTCGCCAACACCGACGCGCAGAACGACGTCCGCTTCGAGGGCGCCGGCGCCTTCTCGTCGGGGTTCAAGCCGATCGGCGAACCCGCGAGCGTGCGCGGCCATCTCGCCGAGAGCCGCATCACCGTCCTCGACGGCGCCAACGTGAACCCGCGCCATCTGAACAAGCACATCGACTACACCACCTGCTGCGCGGCGACGCCGAACGCCGAGAACGACGCAAGCCTCGCGTTCCCGCTCGGCATGGCGGTGTCGAGTGACGGTCAGACGCTCTACGTCGCCGGCTTCGGCTCGAGCAAGGTCGGGATTTACTCGACGTCACAGCTCGAAGGCGACACCTTCACGCCGGGCGCGACCGACGTCACGTTGACGGGGCTCGGCGCGTGTCCCGGCGGCTCGTGCGGACCGACCGGACTCGTCCTCGACGAGACGAACACGAGCCTCTACGTCCTCACCCGCTTCGACAACGGCATCTCGGTCGTCAGCACCGGCACCGGCATGGAGGTCGCGCATCTGCCGCTCCACAACCCGGAGCCGGCGAACGTCGTCAATGGACGGCGCTTCAACTACGACGCAAAGTTCACTTCGAGCCACGGCGACTCCGCGTGCGGCAGCTGTCACATCTTCAGCGACTTCGACAGCCTCGCGTGGGACCTCGGCGATCCCGACGGCAATCTCCTGAACAACCCGGGGCCGTTCGCGGTCGGGCCGTTCGCGAACCCGCCCGCTGTCTACAAGGACTTCCATCCGATGAAGGGTCCAATGACGACCCAGAGCCTGCGCGGTATGGCCAACGAGGGGCCGATGCATTGGCGCGGCGATCGCACGGGCGGCAACGATTCCGGGTCATCGCAACCCAACAGCGGCACCTTCAACGAGGACGCGGCATTCAAGAAGTTCAACGTCGCGTTCGCCGGCCTGCTCGGCCGCAACGACGTCCTCACGGCGCCGCAGATGCAGGCGTACACCGACTTCATCCTGCAGGTGACCTATCCGCCGAATCCGATCCGCGCGCTCGACAACTCGCTCACGCCGAACGAGCAGGCGGGACACGACTTCTTCGAGGGCCCGCTTTCGGACACGCTGGAGAACTGCGATGGCTGTCACCGTTTGGTCCCGAACGCGAACGCCAACCTCGGCGTCGCCAAGCCCGGGTTCTTCGGTACCGACGGGCGGTCGTCGTTCGAGAATGAGACCCAGCACCTGAAGGTGCCGCACCTCCGCAACATGTACCAGAAGGTCGGCATGTTCGGCATGGTTGCGGTGCCGTTCCTGAATGCCGGCACCAACGGCTTCATGGGCGATCAGGTGCGCGGCTTCGGTTTCCTCCACGACGGCAGCGTCGACACGCTCTTCCGCTTCCACAACGCCACCGTCTTCAATCAGGGCGGCATCAACCCGACGGGTATCCCCGCCGGCGCGCCGGGCGATCCGCTGCGGCGGCAGATCGAAGACTTCATGCTGGCTTTCGACAGCAACATGGCGCCGATCGTCGGCCAGCAGATCACGCGCACCGACACCAATGGTGCGACCGTCGATCCCCGCATCACGCTGCTCGAGCAGCGCGCCGACGCCGGCGAGTGCGATCTGGTCGTGAAAGGTCAGATCGGCGGCGAGGACCGCGGAATGCGCTACACGGGCGGTGGCGAGTTCACGACCGACCGCTCGGCCGACGCCCCGATGAGCGACGCTGCGGTGCGGGCGCTCAGCAACACCGCCGGCCAGGAGCTGACCTTCACCTGCGTGCCGCCCGGCTCGGGTCTGCGCATCGGTATCGACCGTGACGAGGACGGGTTCGGTGACGCCGACGAGCTCGACCACGGCTCCGACCCGGCAAACGCCGCGAGCATACCGTCCGGCGTGCCGCCGGTTTGTACCTCGACGACGAGCTTCGTCTTCCGGCGCGCGACGCTACGCGACAGCCGCGGCACACTCTCTATGCTCGCGAAGGACGTACCGCTCACGACGTACACGCAGCAGTCGGTCTCGATGCATCTCGTGGACGGCGGCGGCACGATCTTCAGCGGCGTCGTACCGGGCGCGTCGATCGTCCCGAAGGGGAGCGGGTTCAAGTTCCACGCGGTCCCAGGGTCGACCGGGATCACGTACGTCACCGTGCGCGAGAGCCGTAGCATGCCTGGTCGCTTCAGGGTCACGATGCGGACAAAGGCCGCGTGGGCGCCGGGTCTCGCGAACGAGACCGAGCTCACGACCGACGTCACGTTGAACATCGGCGGCCGGTGCTTCCAGGGGAACGCGACGAAAGTCCGCCCGTAGTTCGCGATGAAAACCGCCGAGCGGAGCGCGGGCGCCATGGCGTCCGCGCCCGCTCGGCATTCGCGCCTTTCACGCGCCGGCGGCCCGTGATTTAGTGGCCGCCCGACCCTCCTGCATGAACGTTCACGATCTCAAGAAGCAGCTCGTCGACATCTGTCACTGCGCAAGCGAGCGCTGGCTCACGGCGGGCTCCGGCGGCAACATCAGCGTCCGCATCCCGAACACCGACAGGTATCTGTGTACCGCGACCGGCGTGACGTTCCGCGACACCTCCGTCGACAACGTCATCGAGATGGATCTCGGCGGCAACCAGCGCGGCGGCGACGGCAAGCCGTCCAAGGAGTACCGCTGGCATGCCGGCATTCTCGAGATCTGTCCCGACGTCCACGGCGTCGTGCACACGCATTCGACGGCGACGATGGCGTTCGGCATCTGCGGCATCACGCCGCCGCACATGACCGGCCAAGCACGCGCGCATCTCGGCGCCATCCAAATCGTGCCGTACGCCGACGCCGGCTCCGAGCAGCTGCGCGATCTGATCGTCGAGGTGTACCGCAAGCATCCCGCGACCCGCATCGTGCTCCTCGCGAACCACGGTCTCGCCGCGACGGGTCCGACGCTTGTCGACGCGTACAATCGCGCCGAGATCGTCGAAGACTCGGCGCAGGCGTACCTGCACTGCCGCCTCCTCGGTCGCGAGCCGAATCTCGAGTTCTGAGCGCCGCCCTCCCGGTGCTGCTCAGCCGGCGACCTTGGCGAGGAACCCGCGGTCCTGCGCGATCAGCGGCGCGACCGTCGGCCGCTCAGTGATCCGCGCGTACCAGCGCGCCAAGGCCGGATAAGCCGCGGCATCGATCGCCACCCCGGCGTGGCCGAGATTCACGAGCTGCGACATCACGCTCACGTCGGCGAGCGTGAAACGATCGGCGACGAGGTAGTCGCGGGCGCCGAGCTCGCCCTCGAGGTAGGTGAAATAGGTCGGCACGTCGGCGAGGCCGCTCGCGACGATGCGCTCATCGGGCGTGTTCCTCATCAGCTTGGCGTTGATGACGCGCTGGAAGAATACCTTGCCGGTGACACTCGGTCCCATGCCGCCGTCGGCGTACTCGTCGAACCAGCGGGTACGGGCGCGATCGTAGGGATCAGCAGGGAAGAGCGGCGGCTCGGGGAAGCGCTCCTCGATGTACTCGGCGATCACCGAGCTGTCCGCGAGGCTGCGACCCTGCTCGTCCTCCACGGCCGGAATGCGCCCGAGCGGACTCAGCTTGAGAAACGCCGGCGACTTTTCGAACGGGTTCGCCGGCACCAGCTCGTACGGCACCTGCTTCTCGGCGAGGACGACGCGCACCTTGCGGACGAAGGGCGACAGCAACGCTCCATGGAGTTTTAGCATCGGAGCTGAGTAGCGGCGGCGACAGGCTGATGCAACGCCGCGCGTGGTGGGCGGTCGCTGCACCACCCGCCGCCGCCGCCGGCGCGGGCGGGCAGAAGAACGCTCGGCGGCGGGCGCCGACGTGCGGACTCGGCTCCGCGCGAGGATCGCTCGCGCGGGATGCCGGACACGGTTTAGATCTTCCGTACTCCGAACCGACCAACTCGAAGTGGCTCACTCTTTATGCGCGCTTCGCCGAGCCCGCACGTCGGCGACGACCGTCGCGCGTGCCTCGAAGACTCGCACCGCGGCGACGATCGCCGCCGTCGCGCGTGCCTCGAAGACTCGCACTGCGGCGACGGTCGCCGCCGCCGCATGGTCCCGCACACCGAGCGCGGCCGCGGCACCCGTCGTGCGGTGCCCTCAACAGCAAGCAGCGCCGACGTGGATCGGCGCAGCACGCGACGTCACGCTGCCGCGGCGGCCGCGCGCGAACGCACGTGGACGTGACGTGGCGCCGGAATGGGGGCTCGGCGAAGCGCGCATAAAGAGCGAGCCACTTCGAGTTGGTCGGCTCGGAGTACGGAAGATCTAAACCGTGTCCGGCAGCCCGCGCGAACGCTCCTCGCGCGGAGCCGAGCCCCCATTCCGGCGCCACGCGGCGTCTCATGGCGCGGACGTCAGCCGCGCAGGGCCGTCGTGAGCTCCGATGCGATCCGCATCGACGCTGCGGCGTCGATGCGCAGCTGCTCGCGCGCTTGCGCCGTTGTCTCGCGCGTCTCGTCGGTGACGTGCGCCTCGAGAAATGCACCGACTTCGTCCGCAATCGGCGCCGGCGTGAGCTGCGCCATGCCGCGAATCACGTACTGTCGCAGCATGGGATCCATCGTCAGGATCCGCGTCGTCCATTGATCGCGCACGAAGCGCCACGCGGTGTCGCGCGAGTGGCGCGTGCCGAGAAGTCGCGCGAGGACGAACGCGCGGTCCTGCGGCCGGACGTCATCGGTGAACGTGAGCGCGAGCGTGCGCTCGACGAGCCCCGGGTCCTCGAAGCTCGTGAGCGCGAACAGGAACCGCTCCTCTTCCTCGGGATCGTCGGCGGCGCTCGTCCGTTTGCGCGCGAGGTAGCGGTCGTAGAGCGCCGCATCGCCGTCGCGTGCGGCGAGACCGGCGACGACCGGAACGAGGTTGGGATCGAGCGTGCCGCGATCCTCGAAGTAGCGCTCGAGCCGCCGCCGCGCCTCGACGCGTACCGCGGCGACGCGCGCCACGCGTCCGAGCGCCGCCAGGACGGTCGCGCGTTTCATGCGCTCGTCGGCGCTCTCGTTCGCGCGCGGATCCCAGCCGAGGCGCGCCAGCTGCAGGCCGAACGTCGCTTCCACGCGATGATCGAACGCCGCGCGAGCCGCGTCGGTGACGGCGTGCGCGTCGAGCCAGGAGAGGCGCTCGACGATCGCGTCGAGAACGGCGCGGTCGCTCTCGTCGCGCAAGCCGGCGAGCAGCCCGAGAAATCCGCGCACGTCCGAGGCACCTGCCTTCACCAGCACCCATTGGTTGCCGACGAGGCTCAAGCGCTCCTCCGGCGTCAGCGCCTCGGTCATCACGGCCGCCACGCGAGCGAGTGCGGTGTCATCGAGCGCGTAGCGATAGAAGCCTGCAGCGCCGCCGTTCGGATGCACCCAGCGCGCGCCGGGCAGGGTGACCTCGTCGTGCTCGTCGGCGAGCAGCACCCGTTCCTCGCGGACGCCGTCGTCGCCCCCGATCTTCAAGACCATCGGCACCGGCCAGCGCTGCGCGGCGGCGCCGCGCGCTGCCTCGGGATCGGCGAAGAACCGCCGTTGCCGCAGCGCGAGCGTCGCGCCCGCGTCGTCGAAGCGGCTCGCAATCTCGACGACCGGATGGCCGGGCTCGTGAATCCACGCATTGGCGATGGTCGTCACGTCGCGGCCCGAGGCGGTGGCGAGCTCGCGCCAGAAGTCGTCGGCGGTGGCGTTGCGCTCCGCGTAGCGCCGCAGATAGGCGCGGACGCCGTCGCGAAACGCATCGGCGCCGAGGAATGCCTCGATCATGCGCACGACGCCGGCGCCCTTCCAATACGTGATCACGTCGAAACGCTCCGCCGCCTGGCGCGCGTTGTCGACGTGGAACGAGATCGGATGCGTCGAGACCAGGGCGTCGAGCGCGAACGGGCGGGCAAGCGTCGCGACGAAGTCGCGCCACATGCCCCACTCCGGTACGAGGTCGGCCGTCGCTTTCCAGCCGACGAAGGTCGCGAACGACTCGTTCAACCAGAGGTCGTTCCACCACGCCATCGTCACGAGATCGCCCCACCACATGTGGGTGAGCTCGTGCGCGGCGGTGTAGAAGATGTCCTTCAGCGTGTCGGCGGACGCGTGCGCCGGGTCGGCGGCGATCGCGGTCAGGCGGTAGGTGATCGCACCGGGGTTCTCCATCGCGCCCGCCTCGAAGTCGGCGAGGCCGATCGCGTCGATCTTGCCGTACGGGTACGGAATCGCCGTGTAGCGCGCCAGGTACTCGACCGCGCGGCGGTGTGCGTCGCGCGCGTAGATCCCCTTGTCGGCGAGACCGCACGGCAGCCACACGCGTACGGGTACGCCGTCTGCCGTCGCGACCGCATCGGTCGCATCGAACGGGCCGACCGCGAACGCGACCAGGTACGACGAGATCGGTGGCGTCTCGCGGAACCGGATCTCTTTCCGCTGCTCGTCGATCGTCCGCTCCGCCTCGATTGCGCCGTTGGCGATCGCACGCGCGTCCCGCGGCACGACCAAGGTAACGGCGAAGCGCGCCTTGAACTCCGGCTCGTCGAAGCAGGGAAACGCGCGGCGTGCGTCCGCGGCCTCGAACTGCGTCGCGGCGTAGCGGGCGCCGTCCTTCACCGAGCGATAGAGGCCGCGCAGCTTCTCGAGAATCGTGCCCGCAAATACCAGGCGCAGGGTCGCGGCGCCGGTCGCGAGCGGCTGTGGAAACACCAGCGACACCGCCTCGGCATCGGGGTGGACGACGACGCGCGCCGCCGGGCCCGTCGTGAGCCGCGCTTCCGCGACGTCGAGATCGAGCGCGTGCAAGGTCACCGTGTCGGTCGGCGTCGCGATCGCGACCTCGATGTCGACGCTGCCCGTGAACTGCCAGTGCTCGAGATCGAGCTCCATCCGCAGCGCATAGCGGCGCGGCAGCACTTGCTTCGAGAGACGGAAATTCGCGCCGGGATCGCGCGGCTCGTGCGTCGCCATGGCGCGGTACTCTGGCCGAGCGCCGGACCGCGTGCAAGCAAGCGCCCAGCGTAAGATAGGAAACCGTTCCTCGTGCGCTCGACCTCCGCGACCGCGCCGCGTGCAACGCCTCTCGAGCTGAGCCTGTGTCTCGCGACCGCGATTACGCGCGCCGCGATGGTGTGGGCGCTGCCGCGTCCGGTCGATGGCTTGTTCGTCGCGCTCGCGGTCGTGACGTCGTGGCGGGGAAGCTCGGCGCTCCCGACGACTCACGATGCCGAGGCGAGCAGTCGTGACGTCGCGGCGGCGACGGCGCGGCGTGCCGAGCTGGAACGCCGCTGGGGGGTGGGGCGACACACCCGGTTTCAGCAGTAGTGAAGAATGACGTCGCGCCCGCGTAGGGGCGCCTCACGGAACGTGCAGCCGTCGGCCGCCGCGCTCAGTCGAGTTTGTCTTTGAACTGCACGGCATCGTTGCGCGACGCCGGCGCCGCGAACGCCGCGCCCCAGCACCCGACGTCGCTGCTCCGCAGCTGCACGGTAACCGCCGGGTCCTGCGCGAGCGGCAGCGACGGCGGCGCGAAGTTCGGGCCTTTCGCTTTCACGGTGACGCTCGCCCCGCCTTGCGCGCCGGCGTGCAGGAGCGCGCTCACGACGCCGCTCGGCGTCCGCTCGCGGTCGCGGTAGCGGAGCACGCTCGTCCCACTGGTTTTCCAGCACGGCCGGCTCGAGCACGTGCCGCCGCCGGGGATCTCGCTGCGTAAACGCAAGCGCGGCGCGGCGCCGCTCGTGTCGTAGAGGCAGAGCGTGTAGCTCGTCGCCCCGCCGACCGCATCGCCGAAGTCGCCGAGGGTCGTCGTGTCGCCGTGCGACCACTTCCACGTGAGCTGGTCGCGGCTCGACGTCGTGCCGCGCTTCAGGACGAGCGAGCTCGCGCCGGCGGCGTGGCACGTCGGTGCCGGCCTCGCGCCACCGCGACACATACCGGCGTCGCACGTATCGGGCGACGTGCAAGGATTCGCGTCGTCGC
>WNFR01019686.1_pt1 | contig 10531 bp, 8 predicted proteins | sample 5400221 | NCBI WGS metagenome assembly WNFR01 (sample SAMN13153357, study PRJNA577476) | soil metagenome | isolation source: 40 cm soil under Madrone tree | place: USA:California | collected 2016-06-14 | reverse complement strand
TGCGCCCGGGGCAGGGGCGAAATCCATGCTGTGGCGACTCGGCGTTGATGCGGCATTCGATGGCATGACCCGTAAAGCGAATATCAGATTGTTTGAAAGCGAGAGGTTCACCCCGCGCGATCCGCAATTGCTGCGCCACGAGGTCGACTCCAGTGATCATTTCCGTCACGGGGTGTTCCACCTGGATGCGGGTGTTCATCTCGAGAAAGAAAAATTCGTTGGTATCGTTGTCGAAGATGAATTCCACCGTGCCGGCGTTCTGATAACCGATACTGCGCGCCAGGATGGCCGCCGAGTTACAGATCTGGGCGCGAACTTCCAGCGACACGGCATAGGCCGGCGCTTCCTCGACGATCTTCTGATGACGCCGCTGCAAGGAACAATCGCGCTCGCCCAGGTGAATCACGTTGCCGAATCGGTCGCCCAACACCTGAACTTCAACATGCCGGGCATTGCCGATGTAGCGTTCCATGTAAAGCGTGTCGTTGCCGAAAGCCGCTCGCGCTTCCGCCGCTGCGGTGCTGAAGGTGGTTTGCATTTCCTGCGCATTCCCCACCAGCTTGATCCCCCGGCCGCCGCCTCCGGCGGAGGCCTTGAGCAGAACCGGATAACCGATCTTCTCGGCTTGGGCAATGGCTTCGCGAGCGTTTTTGGCGTGATCAGAACCGGGCACGGTCGCTACGCCGGACGAAGCGGCTATCTTACGCGCTGCCAGCTTATCGCCCATCTTGGTGATGTTGTCGGCAGTGGGGCCGACGAAGGTAATGTTGTTGTCGGCGCAGGCCTGAGCGAGCTCGGCCCGTTCAGATAAAAAGCCGTAGCCGGGATGGAGCGCGTCGCAGCCCGTGCCCTGCGCTGCCGCCAGCAACGCCGCGGTTTTAAGATAGCTATCCGATGAGCGTGGCGGTCCGATGCAAACAACGCGGTTCACCATTTTCGCGGCCAGACTTTCCCGGTCCGCTTCGGAAACGGCGGCGACGGTTTCAATTCCCAGACTTTGACAGGCTCGAATGATGCGGACCGCGATCTCGCCCCGGTTGGCGACTAGCACCCGGGTCACACTCATGGTTTTACGAGGAAAAGCGTCTGCCCGTATTCGACGAACTGGCCGTTTTGAGCGACCACTTGAACGACTGTTCCCTTCACGCTGGAACGGACGCTATTGAAGACTTTCATCACCTCGATGAGACCGACGGTGGTATCCTCGGTGATCGCTGCGCCGATTTGCACGAAGGGCGGCGCTCCGGGTTCCGGGGCGATATAAAATGTACCGAGCAAGGGAGCCGTTATGGGCAAGAGTCCCTCCGCCGCTGCTGCTTTGGCATCGACCTTGGGTGCCGTGCTCTGCGGTGCAGGCGGAGTGGGTTTCGGCGATTCGACGGCGGCGGCGCGAGCAGTCTGCGAAACAGGTGCGGCCTGGGGCGACGAAGAAATCGGTATGGGATCGCCTTTACTAACGGTGATTTTCAGCTCGCCAACTTCCAGCTGAAAGTAGTCGAACTTTGATTCGTCGATTAACTTTAAAATGTGAAGCACATCATCTTCCGTGAGTTCCATGTCCGTTGCCTTTCGCTATGATGTTTGTTGCTGCGTTGAAGGGATTGCAGAGGTTTTGACGTATCCGCCCCTGATTGGGACCTAACCTTATGTGATTTCCCAATTCATGGCAAACCGATGCCGATCTACGGTCACGGCGGGCTCATTCGTTCCGCCGGCCGCACGTTGCGGAGATCTATCCGCGCCATGGAGTTCAGCTCCAAACCGGTAAAACGGGGATTGAGCAACGTGGTCTCGGTGGTCCAATAGAGCGGCACGATGGGCAGCTCGGTTTCACAGAGAATTTTTTGCGCTTCGTCATAGAGTCTGACCCGCTTTTTGTCGTCCAGCTCCCGGGCGGCCTGTTCCAACAGTCGATCGTAGCGCTGATTTTTCCATCGTGTGTGGTTGTTACCGCTGGTGGACGTGAAGAGTTTCATGAAGTTGTCCGGATCGGGATAGTCCGCACCCCAGCCGTCCCGGAACACAGGAAACGGATCGTTTTGCAGCTTCTGAAGGTAGACCTTGTATTCCTGATTCTCCAACGTAACAACCACGCCTAAATTCCTCTGCCACATTCCTTGAATAGCTTCCGTTACCAATTTTCGGTCTTTTTGCGTGTTGTAACCCAAGACAACGCGCGGGAATCCTTTGCCCTCCGGGTATCCAGCCTCGCGAAGGATCCGTCGCGCCTCGGGAGGATTGAAGGACACTCCGATCCTTTCATTGTGAGCCAGCATTCCTGGGGGTATCCAGGACGAAGCCGGCTTCTCGGCGCCCTGAAGCAGTTGCGGAAAAACCTCCCGGTCGATGGCCATGGCAAATGCCATCCGGACCCTCGGATCATCGAACGGCTTTCGGTCCGTCGCAAATCCATAGAACTCGCCGCGGAGTTGCGGCACACGCTTGAACCCGCGCTGGCTCGAGAGGCGTTTTTTTTCCAGAGTCGGAACACTTTCATCGTCCATGAAATCAAGCTGTCCTTGCTCATACATGGCGAGGGCGGTGGTTTTCTCGTTGATCATGAACATCGTTGCTTTTTCCATGGGCGGCTTGCCGCGAAAGAAATTCGGATTGGCGCGCAGTTCGATGGCATCCTCATGTCTCCAGGAGGAGAGAAGAAACGGGCCGTTGGTGACGATATTTGCCGGCTCCGTCCAGCTGGCCTGAAACTTCTCAACGATATCCTGCCGTTGAGGAAACGTGACTTCAAAGGTGGTGAGAGTGAGAAAATAAGATGCCGGCTGGCGTAGCCGGACTACCAGGGTGAAATCATCCTGCGCCTGAACACCCACCGTGCTGGCAGCCGTTAGTTTGCCTTCGTTGTATTCTTGAGCATTTTCGATGTCGAACAAAATGTAGGCATATTGCGATGCGGTTTTAGGGTCCAGCAGTCTTTTCCAGGAATACTCGAAATCCTGCGCGCGTACTTTTTGCCCGTCGCTCCATTGAACGTCATCGCGGAGATGAAAGATATATTTTCTCCCGCCTTCCAGAATCTCCCACGATTTGGCAATCACCGGCGCCGGCTTGAGCTTCTTATCAAATTCGGTCAACCCGACCATCAGATTGGTGATGACGTTGAAGGAAACATGATCGGTGGCCAGGGACCAATCGAGGCTAGGGGGTTCGGTGGCGAGGTTGACACGGAAATGGTTATCCGCGCCGCCCGGAATAGACCGATTATTCCGGTCGCAGGCAGTGCAAACAAGAAAACCCGCAAGGCCTGCCAATAGAAATGGACGGACAAATTTTCTATGTTGCTGCAATGATCGTCGCAACTTGCTTCTAGAGAATTTTGCAATTATTACTAGTAACCCAAGCCCGAAGCTTCTTCAAGAAAGGATGCGGAGAACCATGGGAGGTAAGGAACTTTTAGAAAAGCATGTGGTCGTGGAAGGGCATCGCGATGTCTATGAGCAGCTGTATCGCACTTCCGTCGGCGAGAAAGCGCCGATACGGGACGCCATCGCGCCACGGTTGATTCGCGACGGCATCAACGTCTGCGTCTACGCCATCAGCGGCGATTCCTATTCCCACTCCCAGAACACCGGCAGGTATCTGGAAACCGCCCTCGATCAGATCGATCACTTTTTGGAAGAGGCGCCACGCTCCGAAGGCATGATTCAGATGATCAAGACTCGCGGCGATCTCCCCGATAAGCTCGAACCGGGTAGCATCAAGTTCTTGCTGCACTTTGAAGGCTGCATGCCTTTGCACGGCAGCATCCATAACCTAAGAAACTTCTACCGCCTCGGGCTGCGCTCGCTGCAGCCAGTTTGGAATTTTCGCAATGAGCTCGGTGACGGCGTCTGGCGACCAGATCAAAGCCATCGCCGATCAAGGCGGTTTGGTGGGCATTCTCGCTTTGCCGGAGCGGGTCGGCAAGGGCGAAGTCGGCATCGAAGACATGCTGAAGCATATGGACTACATGATCAATCTCGTCGGCATCGAGCATCTCGCCCTGGGCATGGACTTTGTCAAATACGACGGCCCCCGCACCCTTAAAGATCGTCACCATCCGCTACACAAAGATCCGCTGATCAAAGGTTTCGAGGAGATCGAAGATTTGCCGAACCTGATCGACGGCCTGCAGAAACACGGCTACAAGGAAGAGGAAGTCGCGCTCATTCTCGGCGGCAACTATCTGCGCGTGTTAAAAACCATCTTGCCGGAGCAATCCGTCATCTAAATAAATCTTTTCATGGCGGTCGGAACTAGCGTTTTTCGCGTTGACGGCATTGAAAAGGTAACCGGGCAAGCCAACTTTACGGCTGATCTTAGCTTTGCGGACTTGCTCGAAGCGAAAATTCTCCGTAGCCCGCTGCCGCATGCCATCATCGAGTCCATCGACATTGGCAAGGCAGAAGCTTTACCGGGCGTTTGCGCGGTTCTGACCCGCGCCGATCTCAAAGGGATCGACCCATTCTATGGCAACTGTCTCCGCGATAGGCCGCTGCTTGCCTTGGACCGCGTTCGCTTCGTCGGCGAACCGGTCGCCGTCGTCGCCGCCGAGGACGCCCTCACTGCTGAAAAGGCCCTTTCGTTGATCGACGTGCGCTACCGCGAGCTTCCTTGCCTCGCAACCGCGGAAGACGCTCTCGCCGAGGGAGCAGTCCTTCTACATAACAACGTAGCGGGAATCGGCGAGTTTCACGACCTTGCCTCCGTGGGCGGTGCCACCGGACCCAACGTGTGCCACCACGAACATTATGAAAAAGGCGATATCGTTCGGGGCTTCGCTGCGGCGCATCAGATCATCGAGGAGACTTTCGATTTTCCCATGGTCTATCAATTCGCCATGGAACCGCACACCGCAGTGGCGCGCGTCAATAACGACGGCATCACGCTCTGGACTTCTTCCGCCCATCCTTTTCTGGTCCGCTCGGAACTAGCTCATATGTTCGGCTTACCGCACTCGAAGGTTGAAGTGATCGTACCCTATGTCGGCGGCGCCTACGGCAGCAAATCCTATTTCAAGATCGAGCCCCTGGTGGTCGCCATGGCCCGCAAAACCGGCGGTCGACCGGTGCGTGTCGCGCAAACGGTGCCCGAATCGATGCTCACCACGCGCCGCCACTCCGCTCGCTGCCGGATCCGCACCGGCGTGGCGCAAGACGGGACTCTTATCGCTCGTGAAGCGGAAGTCGTTTTGGACACCGGCGCCTATACCGACAACGGCCCGCGCGTAGCCAAGCGCACGATCAGCCGGATGATCGGTCCTTACCGGGTGGAACATTGCAAGATCGATGTTGTCGCTGTCTATACCAATACGGTGCCCGCCGGTTCCATGCGCTCCATCGGTGGACCGCAAACGATTTGGGCGCTGGAATGCCATATCGATACCATCGCCGCGCGCCTGGGTTGCGATCCGTTGGAATTTCGTCTGCGTCATTTGCTGGCGCGCGGCGAGGAGTTGCGGACGGGAGCGACGGCTATCGATGCCGATTTAAGAGCGGGAACCAAGATCGCCGCCCAAGCGATCGGATGGAAGGAAACAGGGAAAGTTCTCCATGAGCCGTTGGGGATTGCAGTCGGAGTCTCCGATTCCGAGGCGATGCCAGTATCGGTGGCGCTGGTGCGGCTGCTGGCCGACGGCAGCGTCATCGTGATGGCGGGCAGCACGGAGGTGGGGCAGGGCGCGCGCACGGTTCTCAGTCAAATTGTCGCCGAAGAACTGCAGATGCCGGTTGAACAAGTGACCATGCGCGGGACCGATACCGCAGCAACCCCCTTCGACCGTTCGACCGGCGCCAGCCGTTCGACCACGGTCATGGGCAGCGCGGTCAAAGCCGCAGCGCTGGATCTGCGTGAACAACTTCTCGCCGCTGCGGCAGAGGTATTTCATACGAGCACGACCACGATCACCTTCAAAAACGGTCAGGTTTGCGTTGCGGGCGAGACTTATAGTTACGGTAAAATCGTAAGCCTCTTCTTTGGCATGCCGGGCGGCGAGCTGATCGGCCGCGGATACATGCGTCCCGGCGGCGGCATGGGGTCTAAGCTGCCGCTCTTTTGGGAGACGGGGATGGGCGGGGCCGAAGTCGCGCTGGACTTGGAAACCGGAGAGATCAAGCTCGAGCGCTACGTTACTGTCGCGGACGTGGGCAGAGCGATCAATCCGCTGCAAGCAGAGGGGCAGGACGAAGGCGCGGCCATGCAGGGCATCGGTCATACGCTATTCGAGTCGCTCCAGTATGAGAACGGCCAGCCGCTCAATCCTAACTTGATTGATTACCGAGTGCCGCGCTTTACGGATCTTCCCGAGCACTTTGAGTCAGTCTTGATCGAGAACGAAGACGGTCCCGGACCTTACGGAGCAAAGGGCATGGGCGAGTCCGGCATCGTCTCCGTTGCGCCTGCAGTGGGTAACGCCATCGCCCGAGCGACAGGAGTCAGGATTCGCGAGCTTCCCGCGACCCCAGAGCGGGTCTGGCGTGCCTTGCGCGATGCGAAACGAGGACAGTGAGAAAAAATGGAAAAGAACCCGACCTACGATAAATTCGTCGATAGCATCGAAAAGTCCAAGAAGGATCTTGTCGATCTCTGCCTCAATCTCGGCAATACGCCCAGTTACCACGGCAAGGAAAGAAAGTTGGGCGAAGCGGTTCTCGCCTGGCTGGGCAGCTGCGGCATCGACGGCGAGTTGCAACTGATCACCGACGAAAGCGTCAATGCAGTGGCGACCCTCACGGGCAGCGGAACGGGGAAGAGCCTGATCTGGAACGCGCACATGGACACCGGTCCCGAATTGGCTTCCGACGCAAGCGAAGCGGAGAAAAAACTCGACACCGCCTGGATCGATGGCGACATGCTGTTCGGCAAAGGCATGATCAATGACAAAGCGCAGCTCTGCGCCTTCATGATCGCCCTGCGAGCGATTAAAGAAGCGGGGATTAAATTACAAGGCGATTTGACTCTCACCGCGGTGGCTTTTGAAACCGGCAACCCGTCGGTCGATCAGCATCAGGGTATCAACTTTCCGGGAGAAGGTTTCGGCACGAAATGGGTGGTGGACCGCGGGGTGGTTGCGGACTACGCGCTGGTGGGTGAAACTTCCGGCTTCGGTATCGTCCAGGCCGAGTGCGGCGCCGCCTGGTTCAAGGTGCGGGTCAAGGGCCGGGAAGTTTACACACCGCGATTTGAGCGCGGCAAATCGATTCAGGAAAATCCCAACTCCTTCGCGAAAGCGGCCCACGTCATCACAGCCATCGAAGAATGGGCCGTGGAGTACGAGAAACGCGAGACGATGCAGTTCGCCGGCCGCACGATCATTCCGAGGGCGCAGATCGTGGAGGTTCGCGGTTCCGAAAGGGTCGGACGCCCGAGTCCATTTTGTGATCTGTTTATCGATGTAAGAATCGCGCCGGGCAAAAACCCGATTGCGGTGAAACAGGAGATCGTGGCGCTGGTCGGCAAATTGAACATACAATGCGAGGTCTCCCTGTTCCAATATTCACGGGGCTATATCGCCCAAAAAGCCGAGCCGCTGATCGCAGCCGTAACCGCCGCACACCGCTACGTCTTTAATTCCGAACCGCCGAAGCCGCCGTCGGCGGAAACCAGCATGTGGCGTGATTTGAATGTCTTTAACGAAGTCGGGATTCCGTCGATCTGTTACGGTCCGCCGCGCCAGAGAGAAGCCCTGAGCGGCGCGCAAAACCGCGCCATGAAGATTGCGGATCTCGTCCAGGCCACGAAGGTCTATGGGCTGACTGCATTGATATTATGTGGAGTCGAATAGGGCAGGAGCTAATGAGCGCTTTGCCGGAGATTGTTTATGATGCGACGAAAACTCGTTTTTCTTAGTTGTCTATGGCTATTTTTGTTTCTCGCAAAAGAAATAGCGTTCGCTGAAGCCATCCGCATCGGCATCCCGGGTCTCAGCGCTGAATTCGCTCCCGTGTGGGCAGCCAAAGATAAGGGACTGTTCAAGAAATATGGGCTGGATGTGGAAATCATCGCTATGCAGGGCGGCACGCAACTGGTTCAAGCAATGATGGGCGGCAGCCTCGACTTCGCGGTCATGGGTGGGGCTTATCTCACCGGCGCGGTAAAGGGCGCCGATCTCGTGATGGTTGCCACGCACATGGACAAGTTTCCTTATTCGTTGATCGTCAAGCCGTCGATCAAACGCGCTGAAGACTTGAAAGGAACAAAACTCGCTATCAGCCGTTTCGGCTCCAGCAGCGACGCCGGGCTGCGGGTTTCGCTGCAGCGCTCGGGGATCAATCCCGACAAAGACGTGCCGATTGTTCAGGTCGGCGGCCAGACGGACCGCTATGCCGCTCTGAAAGCCGGTGTGGTCGATGGCACCGTCGTCATTCCGCCGCTGAGCGGAGCAGCACAGCGTTCAGGCTTCAATACGATTTTCAATATGACCAAGCTGGGCATTCCCTATCCGCAGGAGGGAGTCGTCGTCAGCCGGCAATACATCGCTAACCGGCGCGATACGTTGCTGCGATTCCTCAAGGCCTACAGTGAAGGCGTGCGCGACCTCAAAGGCGACAAGGAGTTCGCCATCGCAGTTTTGGCAAAGAACCTCCGGATGGATTCCAAGAAAGATCGACAGGCACTGGAAGATAGTTTTCAAGAGGTGGTACTCGAGCAGATGCTGAAGATTCCCAACCCGAATCTCGAAGCGACAAAGATGGGCATCGAGCTTTTAGGAAAGGATCGACCGGCTAAAATGTCGGCGGATCCCAAAGATTATGTCGATACGAGTCTCATGTCGGAGTTGGAAAAGTCCGGTTTTTTTCAAAACCTGTACAAATAAGGGTATAAAAGATGAAGATCGGTGTTCAGCTCAATCCGCAAGTTTCCATCGACAAGCCGGCCGCAGCGCTGATGCCCACGCTCATCGAACAGGTACGGGTGGCGGATCAAAGCGGTTTTCACGCTTTCTCCATGGGTGAGCACTACAATATTCCCGGCTTGCAGCGGGTGCACCAAATCCCGGCCCTGGCGCGACTCTGTGCCGAGGTGAGACACTGCGAGGTCGGCACCGCGGTGATGCTCCTCGGCCTGCGCCATCCCGTGACGGTGGCCAACGAGCTTGCCACTTTGGATGTGATCAACAACGGACGCTCTTTCGCCGCCTTCGGTCTGGGCTATCGCGACGACGAGCTCAATGCGTTTAACCTGACGAAGACACAGCGATTTCAGCGCTTCGTCGAAGGCATTGAGATCATCAAAAAACTCTGGACCGAAGATCACGTGAGTTTTGCCGGCAAGGAGTTTCATATCAAAGACGTAACCGTTGATCCCAAGCCGCTGCAGAAACCGCGGCCGCCGATTTGGATTGCCGCCAATTCCGACGCTGCCGTGGAACGAGCGGCGAAAGTGGGAGATGACTGGATCATCGGGCCTCATTCGGCCATCGAAGAACTGGAACGGCAGGTGAACCTTTTTCGAAAAGCCTGGGCCGCGGCGGGAAAGACCGGCGCGCCGAGTTTACCGATCATTCGTGAAACCTTCGTCGCAAAAACGCGCGGGGAAGCGGTGGAAAAAGCGCGACCCTGCTTGGAGCAGCTATACCGTTCCATTTACATCAAATGGAAACAGAACGAGGCGATGAACGATCCCACCGAACTAGGCTGGGCCTTCAGCCGCCTGGCAAAGAGCCGCTTTATCCTCGGTTCTCCGGAAGAATGCATCGACCAAATCGCAGAGTACAGGGAGCGTCTTGGGGTCGCCTATATGCTGCCTCGTTTCGACTGGACCCCAGGCTTGGGGCAGGAAGATATTCTTGCATCGATGCGCCTTTTCGGCGAAAAAGTAATTCAAAAACTTTGATTGGGTAAATGGAATACTTGACGATGGAAATGGAATGATAGGCGGCCGAGAAGCCGTAATCCGGAACCCCTACTAAATCTATCCCTTAGCAAAGGGGTAGACAAAAAGGGGGTCAAGGATGTCGTGTTCTTTCACGTTTGGAACGGCTGGAACGTTTGGAACTCAGCCCGTTTCGGGCTGCCATCCGCTTGCTTTATCCAATTCGATTGCATATCAGGATATCCGGGGTCTAGACTGTTCGCGTCCTATCCGGGAAGCCACTTTAACGTCGCAACCAAAAACCGAGGGGGGTGCTGATGAGAAAAAACAAAGTCGCCCTGGCACTGATTGCGTCGATACTCTGGTCCGTGAGTTTTTTCGTTTCCCCAAGTCATGGCAAGCTCATTGTCGGGCTTTCATCTGTAAACGTTGCCTTCTTACCGGTTTACGTGGCAGAAGACAGAAGTTTCTTTAAAGGCGAGGGGCTCGATGTGTTGTTAGTTCTGTTTAACGCCGGAGCAACCAACCTTCAGGCGCTCATTGGGGGAGACGTCCAAATTATGGGCAGCGCTTTTGTGGAAACTATCGGCGGCCGGGGCGCGGGGATCGACGTGACAAATTTCTGGGGCATCTGCAATCTAATGCCTTTTCAGCTCTACTCACAGGCCGACTTCAAGTCGATGAAGCAAGCCAAGGGCAAGCGTTTCGCGATCAGCCGTTT
>WNFR01008897.1_pt1 | contig 10533 bp, 6 predicted proteins | sample 5400221 | NCBI WGS metagenome assembly WNFR01 (sample SAMN13153357, study PRJNA577476) | soil metagenome | isolation source: 40 cm soil under Madrone tree | place: USA:California | collected 2016-06-14 | reverse complement strand
GAGCACCTTTTTTCTTGCCGGCCTTGGTGGTTGTTGCGTTCCTGTGGGCAGTAGTGTCTCCGGCGGCTTTTTGTCAGGTAGGCCAGTCGCAGGGCGCTGCTCCTGGGACGCAATCCACTCCACCAACTTTTCCTCCGGGCACGGCGCGCCAGCCCGGCTCCAATACCTCAAAGCCATCGGAATCCAAAGCTGCGGGAAAGACGAAATCCTTCGTTGGCACGGTAGTGAAGGAGAGTACCGGGTATGCGCTTCGCGTTGGCGATCTTAGTTACAAGCTTGACGATCAGAACCAGGCACAAACTCATGAAGGGCAGAGTGTCAGAGTTTTTGGCAGCCTGGATAAGGAGACGAACACAATTCAGATTAAGCAGATCGAGCAGCTCTCGCGAGCAGCTCTCGCCGCCGTCGACTTAGGGATCCCCAAAAATCCCCGCCCTGTATCTTCACAAATCGGGGACACAAGGACGGGGCACCCTGCGGAAAATTGTGAGCCGCACGCGGGATACCCTACATCTGTACCTGTTTGGATAGCCTCCCTCATCTCAGCCAATTCCAGACTGCTGTTTTTCTGTTCGTTGCGTCGCTGCTTGGGGGCGCGCTGAATGCGGTCGCTGGCGGCGGGAGCTTCATAGCGTTTCCGGCATTGCTTTTCACTGGAGTGCCGCCGGTCCCGGCGAATGCCACGAATACCGTCGCGCTGTGGATTGGGCTGGGATTTAGTGGCAGCGCTTTCCGACGGCATTTGAACGTCCGCAGACGAGTTCTGGTTTCATTGATAGCGGTTTCGGTTGCCGGGGGAGCGGTTGGAGCGCTGCTGCTGTTGCATACTCCGGCGAACACTTTTCTGCGTATTTTGCCTTGGCTGATGCTCTCGGCTACGCTGCTCTTTGTTGTTGGGCCGAAGCTGACTCGGTCTGGCAATCCGGCTGTCGCGCACGATGCGAGTGTCGGGGCAATTGCGGCTGCTTGCTTCGTTCAATTGCTGGTCGCGATTTATGGCGGCTACTTTGGCGGAGGTATGGGGTTCGTGATCCTGGCCATGCTTACTGCTTTCGGGATGGCGGACATCCACGAGATGAATGCGCTGAAGACAGTGTTGAGCACCGTTACCAATGGCCTGGCAGTGGTGATATTTGTAGCCAAGCATGCCGTGTTCTGGCCGCAGGCGTTGGTGATGATTTGCGGAGCCGCGTTGGGCGGCTACTTTGGCGCCCACTACTCGTTGCGTTTACCACAGGTTTGGGTCAGATATTTCGTGATCGCGGTTGGGGCGGGGATGACTGCGTATTTTTTTGTGCGGGCTTATTGAACTCCGGTGTGTGCGTATTGTATGCACATAATTCGTGTGCCATTAATATGGGCCATAGCAATAGGAATTTGTCTCGTGAGATTTGTAGCAAAAAAGACGGGCGGGGACGCCCGTCTCTCCAAGAGCTAATGCTAAGAACGGCTAAAGAGCTAAAAGCTCAATTAATATCGAACTTCTCCTGATGAAGAGCAGGGTCGCTCTTCACAATAACCGTCTTTTTGGTCAGTTCTTCGAGTTCATTCAGCCATCGGCCATTGTTATTCTTGAGCGCTTTCGCGACTTCCGGATTGACGCGCAACATCACGTCTGAGTGCTCGAGGTGCTTCGCAATTTTGCGCATCTCGATGTAGATTTCGTTGCAGACGGTGTTCACGTTTTTTACGAATCCGGTAGCTTCGCAATATGGACACGTCGAACCAATAGTGCGCTCGAGCGATTGTTTTACACGTTTGCGGGTGATAGCGACTAATCCGAAGTCGTTAAACTGAAGGACCTTGGAGGGCGAGCGGTCGCTGCGCAGCGCTTCTTCGAGGGCTTGCATGACTTTCTGCCGATTGCGGCGCTCGTCCATGTCGATGAAGTCGATGACGATGATGCCGCCGAGATCGCGCAGCCGGATTTGGCGCACGATTTCTTTGATCGCGTCGACATTGGTTTTGACGATGGTGTCTTCGAGGCGCGCCGTCTTGCCGACGTACTTGCCGGTGTTCACGTCGATGGCGACCAGGGCCTCCGTCTGATTGATGACGATGTAGCCGCCACTCTTCAGCCAAACTTTCGACTTAAGCGCTTTGTCGATTTCGTCTTTCAATCCGAACTGTTCGAAGAGCGGCGTCTCTTTCGTATAGAGCTTCACGCGCCTGATCAGCGCGGGCTGGAAGCGATTGGCGAAGCGGAGAATGCGTTCGTACTCCTGTTCGGTGTCCACCCAGATGGCCGAAAAATCTGATGTGACCTGATCGCGCAGAATGCGTTCGACCACATTCAGGTCGTGATAGATCAACGCGGGAGGCTTGCTGTTCTCAGCGCGGGTGCGAATCTCGTTCCACAGTCCTTTGAGGAATCGAATGTCGGCACGCAGTTCTTGTTCGTCGGCGCCTTGGGCCGCGGTGCGGACGATGAATCCGCCGTGCCCGTTTTCGCGCTCGCTCTGGATGATTCGTTTTAGGCGCAGGCGCTCTTCTTCAGACGCAATCTTTCGCGAGACGCCGGTGTGGTTCACGGTTGGCATGTAAACCAGAAAGCGCCCCGGGAGGGCGATATGGCTGGTGATGCGCGCGCCTTTCTTGCCGATGGGCTCCTTCGCGATCTGAACGAGGATCTCCTGACCCTCTTTTAGAAGATCAGTGATCTGCGGTAGGTTCTGCGGCTCATGGCGGCGGAAGCGGCGTCCGCCTCCTCCTCCGCGACGAAATCCTCCACGGCGGGAGCGGTCACGATCATATCCGGGCCGAGGCGCTCGTTGTGTGTAGGCGGCGGTTGCTGCGGGCGCACGTAATTCTGCCCGGGCATCCACCGCGCCGTTGCCGAGCCCTTCGGCGTCTAGCAGGGCTTCGGCTTCAGCCTGGGCTTCTTCCAGTTCCGCCTCATCTGCAGCGGTTTCGTCAACTCCTTCTTCGGCTTGAGCAACTTCGGCGGTTTCAATCGAAACCGGCTCGGAAGAGAAGGGAACCACATTCGCGCCATTGTCGGCTGAGGCGGCGATCTCCTGGGGCGAGCCGACGTGCTCTCCAGCGTTGTGCGTTTCTTCCTCGAACTCGTCGAAGGCGGCGTCCTCTTCCAGTTCTTCGACGTAGGAGGCGATGTCGGCCTCTTCTTCGTCGATCTCTTCTTCTTCCAGGGTGCCCTGAGCGGTTTGCATCGGCGCGGTGTCGGAGTTACGGGCTTCGGGATGTTGCTCAGAGCTCGGGTGGGATTCTGGCTCTTCCGAATCCTGTTCGGCCTCGTCTTCACCAAATACTGCCGCGACGTTCATTTCATGAAGACGTTTTTGTTCGCGGTCCCAATCATCGGAGCTGGCTTCAGATTGCGAGGAAGGAGCTTCAAAGTCCTTAGACGCCGGCTGTTCCGTTGAACGGGCGGGGACGCCCGTTCCTCGATAAGCAGCGATGGGAGCTTCTGCATCGACGAATGTGGAGGCGCGGGCGTCCTCGCCCGTGCTGAACGTTGCATCTCTCGGCTCAGCGCGTTCCGTGTCTGCAGCGGGCGCGGCTTCAGCGAACAACGGCTCGTCTTGTGGAAAGTTCTCGAAAATTGCAGTGTGCGATTCTTCTACGGGCGAAATCGTCTCGTGAGCAGGAGCGGCGGATTGCGACAGCCCGCGATATTTCGAGATCGACTCTCCCGGCAAAATTATTGGCTGGTATCCCGCCGGGGGGCCGTACTGGTCGCGCTCCGGCCGGGATTCCGCAGCTGCGGGACGCGAGAAGCGCGGTTCCGGACGATCGCGGCGTCCACGACGGCGGCGTCCGCGCCATCCGCCGCGGTCACGATCTTCGCGCGGAGCTACACCTTCGCGAGATGCGGGAGCAGGTTCAGCCTCGGAGACGGACTGCGACTGCGTGTTGCTCTCATGCTGCGCCTCCTCGTGTATTGCCACAACCGGCTCCGGAACGGTTGCACTGTAATCGGGGACACCGCGGCCGGCTGGAATTTCGTCCAGGTCTTCTTCCTGGTTCTCCAGCTCCATGAAGTCGGAGACGTAAAGGAACGCGTCGCGCTCCAGGCCTATGTCGACGAACGCCGATTGCATTCCGGGGAGAACGCGGGTAACGCGTCCTTTGTAGATGGATCCTGCAAGAGTGTATTCGTTCTCACGTTCGAGGTACACCTCGGCTAACTGGTCGTCTTCCACCATGCCGACTTTGGTTTCGTGCGGCGTGGAAGACACAAACAATTCTTTTGTCATTGAAACTCCGGTCCGTGGCCGTTCCTCGGCTACGGATTCACCGGATTGGAAGAAGACAAACTAAGGGAAGGAATGAAGATGCGATGACGTTCGGGGACGCAGCGAACTGCGCCTCTGCTAGAGGAATTTCCTGGTCGCGGGATTCTCCCGGGCCGGGCTGGCTTTAGAAATTCAAAAGTCTTTTCCACTGGTCGCAATCTGCCCGGGGTTGTGACCGCTCTCCCAGTCTTCCTATCGCGGTTGACTGCGGGGGGCCGTTCCCTGCCCGGGGCGTACTACTTCAATCCTTGCCCGGCTAATCGCTTCCGCCGGTGAGCTGCCCTCTTCACGCGAGGGCGGTCGTAATTTTTATTCGAGTGTGGGTCGGACATTCTTGTCCGACAAACCACTCACCTCTGCAAACCTGCTAAAAGCAGCAGACGTGTCTGACGCCATTGCTGAACCCACAGCTTTAACTTCGCACCCACATTTCGCGGACAAGAATGTTCGCGCCACACAGGCGCTTTGCTTCAGTTTACGAAGCGGCGCATGCGGACGTTCATTACCATCCCCAGCGCTAGAAACATGAACAGCACCGATGACCCTCCGTAACTCATTAAGGGCAAGGGTATTCCTGTTACAGGCATAAAGCCTACCACCATGCCGATGTTGACCAGGATATGAAAGGTCAAAACCGCTACCACACCCATGACTATGAACGTGCCAGCGCGGTCGGGCGCTGTTTGCGCGTTCTGGGTCAAACGCATCAGCACTATGAAGTATAACAGCAACACCGCCAGGGCTCCTACAAAACCATGTTCCTCAGAAAAGGCGGCGAATATGAAGTCGGTATGAGGCTCGGGGAGGAATGCCAAATGTGTCTGCGAGCCGGAACTGCTGCCCCAAATTCCGCCGGAGCCAACGGCAATTAATGATTGGGCGACGTGATATCCGGCTCCTCGGGGATCGGCGTCGGGGGCCATGAAGCTGACCAGACGCTGTTTCTGGTAGTCCTTGAGGTGGTGCCAGGCCAGCGGCATCGCCAGACCGGCAAGCATGACCACGATCAGCGCCTGCTTCCAGCGGACTCCCCCAAGGAACAGCCCAACCATTGCTATTGGCAAATATGTCAGCGCCGTACCCAAGTCCGGCTGCACCAAGACCATAAGCATAGGCACGCCGACAATAGCCCCGGCTTTCACGAAGTCTGACCAGGAGAGCTCGCGTGACTGGAGATCGGCAAAGTATTTGGCTACGGCCAGGATGAGAATGAGTTTCACCCATTCTGACGGCTGAAAGTGATTTCCGCCGGGTAGCTTCACCCAGCGTCGTGCGCCCAGGTATTTTTGGCCAAACACCAGCACGACCATGAGTGATGCGACAGCAGCGATGTACATCCAGTGAACGCGTTCGAGTAGGGCGTGATAGTTCAGCAGGCTGACGATGAACATTCCCGCCAGGCCGCCGGCAATCCAGTAGAGCTGCTTGATGTGCACTCCGGCGAATTTCGTGTGCAGGGTAGCGCTACGAATTTCGACAACACCGAGGGCGCAAAGGATCAGGACGAAAGTGAGCAGCGTCCAGTCGAAGTCGCGGAATGAAATGTTACGGGACATAGAAAAAGCTGTCAGCTATCAGCTATCAGCTCAGTTAATTCCTCCTAGGCCCGGAGCCGCAACCGCCAGCGGCACCGGCCTGTTCGACAACTTTACGGAAAAACGGCCGCCGCCTAGTGATTGCTGAGCGGGATTTTCGGGATCAACTCCGCTCCAGACCGCTCCTATTTCAACGTTCTTCTCGGCTCCGGCAACTTTGGTTGGCTGTTGCTTCTGCCGTTTCTCCACATACGCCTTAATTACCTGGGCTGCCGTGCGGGCCGCCAGGTATCCGTGCTCACCCTCTTCAAGCAGGGTACAGACCACAATCTCCGGATTACGCCTGGGTTCAACTCCGGCAAACCAGCCATTGTCTTTAAATTTTTTGCCAGCCGTGCCCATCCTCGCCTTCAGGGCATTGCTGATGGTTTGAGCGCTACCGGTTTTCCCGGCGAAGTCCACACCCTGCAAATGCGAGAGCGCTGCCGTTCCTCCAGGATTCACCACGTCCGCCATGGCGTCAGTGATGATCTCCCAATTCTGCGGATCGATGGGTATGGTGATCTGATCCGGTACAGTCGACGCTGGAACGATGTTGGGTGGGAAGTCCGTTGGATCGGTCACATGAGGACGCACCATGTGCCCTCCACTGGCAATCGCGCCAATGGCGCGCGCCAGTTGAATCGGGCTGGTCGCCACTGCTCCTTGACCAATTCCAACCGAAATGGTTTCGCCGGCAAACCACTTCTGCCGGTAGTTACGCAACTTCCATTCCTCGGATGGCATTACGCCGCTCACTTCCTGCGGCAAGTCGATCCCGGTCTTCTGTCCCAAACCAAGTGCCGTTGCATATTTCGCGATTCGGCCGATCCCCAACTTCTCAGCCAGCGTGTAAAAGAACACATCACAGGACTGATATATGGCTTTCGTGATATCCACATCGCCATGTACGCGGTGTTCGGCAACCACCCAGCACTTAAAGTAACGCCCGTAAAACACCGCGCCGCCATTACAGGTCACGTGCATATTTTGGGCGATGCCTTCCTGCATGCCGGCCGTCGCCATAATGATCTTGAAAACGGAGCCAGGGGCAAGCTGCGCCTGAATGGCCTTGTTAAGCAGTGGGTGGTCTTCGTCATTCACGAGCTTGACCCACTCATTGCGCGAAATCCGGACGGAAAAGTCATTCGGATCAAAGGTCGGACGGCTCACCATTGCTAGAATCTCGCCGGTCCGTGGGTCCATGGCGACGATCGCGCCGTTTCTTCCGTCCAGCGCCTCTTCCGCCGCAATCTGCAGATCAACATCGATCGTGAGCTTGAGCGGCTTACCCGGTTCCGCCGGTTTTTCGTCCAGAGGCTTGCCAACTTCACGGCCATGGCTGTTCACCACCACCTGGCGGGAACCGTTCTTGCCCATCAGGACCGAGTTGTACTGCAGCTCTACGCCGGATTTTCCGACTACATCGCCAGGGTCGTAGAGCTCGAATCCCGGTTGGTTGAGCATGTCTTCGCTGACCTCACCGACGTATCCGATCAGGTGCGCCATGAATCCTTTGCGAGGATAGAGACGCCGGTACGCCATGATTGTGTCGAGTTCCGGGAGTTCGCTCCGGTGCGCCTCGACGAAGGCCTCTTCGTCCGGGGTTATATCTTCTTTCAGATAAATCGGCTGGAACTGTGGCATGGCGGAGAAGTGGCGAATCTTATCGCGCACTTCTTTGGGATCGATGTGCAGGCCCTGGGCGATCAGGCCGGCATCGGCGTTCAGATCGCGGGTAGAATCGCGCAGGAGCAGCGCCGTAAGTGAACGGTAGTTGTCAACGATTGTGCGGCCATTGCGATCGAGAATTTTCCCCCGCGGCGCCAAGATTGGGACGTTGCGAATGCGGTTTTTCTCAGCCGCCGCCGAGTAGTAGTCGCTTTGCGAAACCTGCAGCCGCCATAGCCCATAAGCCAAGAAAAGAAAGATTACGAGTATGACGTATTGCACCGCGGTCAAGCGGACAGGAGAGAGCTTTTCGTCGCGGCCAAACATCTGAGTAGGGTTAACTTAATTGTAAAGCTTCTCTGAATGGGATAACAGCAGGAAAGGTAACGAAGGTCATAGCCGCGGTTTAAGCGACGGAGCGGGTCTCCTCCGCAGAAGCGACTGCTGACTCGCCGAGAGGAGCGGGCGTCAGCAACGGCCAGCCACGGCGAAGCACATAGTCGAGCCATGCGCCAGCCATTTGCGAGGTGAGAACAGCTGCCAGAACAAGAGTGGTGTAGAACTTTGGGCTGATGATGCCGGCATCAAACGCCACACTGGCCAGAACGATACCTGGCCCGCCACGCGCGTTGGTAGTGATGGCCAGATTGATCAGGTCCAACCCGCGGAATCCTGCTAATCGCCCGGCCAGGGATACAGAGAGGATTTTCACCGCACAGCTTCCCAGGATGAAGGTAGCGATCATCCACAATGACAAGCTGCGGACCAGATCGAGTTTCAATCCCACAATCGCGAAGTACACAGGAATAAAGAATGCGAATGACACTTTTCCGATCGCGTCGAGCGATTCCGCGAAGAGCCTGCGCTTTTTGTGCACCACGGCGAAACCCGCCAGAAAAGCGGCAAAGACCAAGCTGACGTCGAGAGCACCGGCCACAACGCAATATCCCAACAGAACTGCAATTGCGTAGGCCACAGGCGAGTGCCTGGCGACAACATTGAAGCGGGATTTGTTGATCCGCTTTACGATTCGGGGAACAATGGTCAATCCCAATCCGAAGAAAATGACGGTTGCGATCAGGTGATAGGAAATCACCTTCGGGTTGAGAGCATTTTTCGACGCCAAGGCCGTCGCCACCGCTAGCGCCAGCCATAGCACAATGTCTTCCAGCACTGCGACGCCGAGAACCAGGCGCGCGAAGCGGGTATGAAGAATTTTCAAGTCCGCGAAAATCTTGGAAACGACGGGGACCGACGTGACCGCGACGCCAACGGCAAGAATGATGATCAGGGAGATGCGATTCCCGTTTGGTCCGGCTAGCGCCGGACGAACCAGCCACGGACCGGCGATGAGTCCCAAGACAAACGGAATGCCCGTGCCCACGATGGCCAGCCAGCCCACTTCGCGGCGCTCCTCGCGGGTGAAAAGCTGGCGTGTTTCCGCTCCCGACAGGAACATGAGCAGCAGCAGGCCGAGCCAGTAAACAAAATTCAGAATGTCGTCCTGATGCTTCGCGGTTTCCATCAGCCCGGATGCGAATGGCAGACGCCCGACCAGAGCCGGGCCCAATACGACGCCCGCAAGAATTTCGCCCACTACCTTTGGCTGGCGGATTTTTACGAAGAGGTAGCCGAACAGTTGCGCTAAGCCGACTAGCAACAGGAGAATGAAGAGGATCGAAGTCAGATCGGAGTTGGTCACGTTTTCTGCCGCAACTTAGGATGCGCTGGGAAGGTGAAGGTTTGTTAGCGAGGATCAGGGTTGGGCTACTGCCTTCCGAGAAATCAACTTGTGACAGAAGCCGTGCAGGACAAACTGAACGTCACATCCAAGCCAGCACAGAAGCCGTGGATGAAGCACCTGGGCAAGCTCAAATCTCTTCACAGCGAAACGAAGCGCATAGATAAGAGGACCGAAGAAGCGTTCGAACAGGTCGATTGTGGGAGATCAGCCTACGCGAAACGTAAGGTGAAGGAATGGTAGCTCGCCGATGATCTCATGCCCTTTGTTTCAGCCTATCCATCAACGCAAAGAGAAACACTCCCAAAATAGCGTTGGCAATTGCTGAACCCAATTCGTGCGGCCAGCTCCAGTGCAGGTCGAGCCGGACCATGCCCCGAGCGATGAGAAAATAGATCACTTGGTGGATTACGTAGAATCCCGAGGTCACGAGCAACCGCGTGCCCACACTTTCAACGTCAAGCTTCACGCCTAAGGACGAGGCGCCGTAGCCAACAAACGTTTTAGCGATTCCATATAAGCCGATGGGGTGAGAGCCCAATGCGTCCTGCGCCAGACCGATCACGGCCCCGGTCAGCAGTCCGCTGACCGGATTTCGCCTGGCCATCGCAAAAAAAATTGTTACCAGCAGAGGCAAGTCGAAATACCTGGAAAAGAACGGGATCCACCGCGGAATAAATGCCTGTAGAAAAATCGCCAGCAATGGGATGAGGACCGCAACCGGCAGACTGAACCGGTAGACCTCGATCTGCTCGCGCGATGTGTAGGTCACGGCCACGCTTATTGAGGAGTGTCCCCCGAAGTGTCGGAGGCTGGGTTGCCGGGAGTTTGGGCTGCGTTTGCAGCCGGCTTCGAGAGTTGCGGAGCAGGAGGTTTGATGGCCGGCGCAGAAGGCTTAACAGCCGCTGGCTTAGGTTCTTGCCCAGTCACTGCCGGGGGTTTAGAAGTCGCCGCCGCGCCGGGAGTTGAAACCTGAGTCTTAGCCGGGCTGGACTTGGTTGTTCCACTCTCATCCAGTTGAGGTTTCGGTTGAGCCGCAGTTGTAGTTGGGCTTACTTGTGGCTTCGGCTGCGGCACCGAAGCGGTCACTGCTCCCGGCTGAATCGCACCTGCACTTTGCGGTTTGGTCTGCGCGGCAACATTCGGGGCTGCCGATTCGGACAGTGGCTTGTCCGGAACCGAGGGCAGCCGTTGCGCGAGAATGTCCGCGGCCCGAACCGAAGTCGCGGTCGATACCGGCGCTTCGTGCTCTTCTTTTTTTGTAATGACCAGGACTTCTTCCAAGTGGCTC
>WNFR01008254.1_pt1 | contig 10533 bp, 10 predicted proteins | sample 5400221 | NCBI WGS metagenome assembly WNFR01 (sample SAMN13153357, study PRJNA577476) | soil metagenome | isolation source: 40 cm soil under Madrone tree | place: USA:California | collected 2016-06-14 | reverse complement strand
CATCGCGTACCAGGTCATAAAAACACTGGTCGACGTCCATCACATCAATTGCTTCCGCGTCTCCCAATGCGGGCATGCACTCATCCACAAAGCTATGCACATCGCGGATGCGTGTATTCACCGTTGTGACATCCGGTGGATTGTAAAAGCCGATCTTCACACCCTTTGTCTTCCCGTTGTATATCGGGTGGCCGTAAATCCCCACGTCTAGATATGCAAATACGGGCAACACATCCGCGGTAAACATCCCTCGTTTCTCTTCTGAGGGGATGAAGTATTTACATTGGCTGGGACGGTCCGGCACGAGCGGAAAGCGTACAGTGCAGCCGGCAACACGTTCCAGCACCTCGTTTGTCCCCAAACCCGCAGTGACGACGAGCTTTTCGCTCACGAATTCACCAGCACTGGTTATAATGTGCAGCCTGTGATCGCGTTGCTCAATATGTGTCACCTCGACTGCTTCCACGATGTTCACATGCCGCTCTTTTAACAACCCCAGCAAGGTCTGCGTAATGACCGGCACATACAGGAAGCCGGCCTCCACATCCAGGCGTCCCATGTCAGCGTCAAATTGTGGAAAACGTTGCTGTAGGGTTTCACGCGTGAATGCTTCTGTTTTCAGATGCATGCCGGTAAGTGTGTTGTAGCTCTGCTCGGCATACGTCTCGCTGAGCTTCGGCGTAATACTCTCTTTGGCAATATTCAAGCAGCCACAATCGATCATGAAAGCTTCAGCAGCCCTATGCTGTAGTTCCACCCACAATTTTCTGGCTTCATAGGCAAGCCGCGCATAAAACGGATCGAGATAATCGTTTCTGATCGACCTGGTATAGCTGAATGAGGCTGCCGCTTTATTCTCATCACCTATGGTTGACTTCTCAAGAACGGTGATTTTGTTAACCAGGCCCGCGGCAAAATAGGCGGTAAATAGCCCCATAATGCCACCTCCAATGATCGTGAGGTCCTGTATTTCCTCTTTCATGTTCTTAGGTTCCCTCGTAGGTCAGCTCCCGGGTAGTAGGCTTTTCATGTACCTCATGAAATTGATAGAACCTGGTTTTTTGCAGAAACATCTCGTTGCGAGCCAGGCCTGCGGGCATGATGCCGCTGTGTATGCGCACCCACGCGTAGTAACGCGGTGATAACTGGTAGGCAGCATACGCATGCGTTTCAGAGTTCTTGATATGCGTTTTCGTCTCGTTGTCGTTGAACAAGACCAGGTTGCACCAGCTGCCGTCGCGCAGCTCCAGCGATGAGTAGCTCAGTAGCCCGGGCGTGTTTATAAGCTCGACGACGAGCATTTTGTCCACTCTATGAATCTCTTCAATGACCTCTGGACTACCAGGCTTTTGCTTCCCGCTAATAAACCCCACAAAATAAAGGCTGTTGTTCAGCAGTAACTCCTCTGGCCTGTAGATTGCGATGCGGTGTATATGTTTATGCCCCTCTTCCGAATAATACAAAAGGGGTTGTGATGCATCGCCTGGTTCATCGAGCAGGTACAAGGTGACATAAATTCTTTGCGCCATGTACTTCAGTATCACCAGGTCCTGGTAATCTTTCTGTGCGTGCGGAGGCGAAGGCTCATCCAGCACTTCGCGGGCATCCAAAGTATCCTCGTTCATCTCTTCTGCCCCTATCGTAGGTATAGAAAGTGGTCAATATATAGTGGATAAAGTAAATTCAACGCTAAAAGGGGTGATCCCACAGTAGACATGGTAGGGTGATGATCCTATGCTGTAAAGGACAATCCTGGCGTGATGTAAGAGAATGGTCCTACATGTCTTGTTCAAATGGGCTACGCATCAATCTAATGTGTAGGAGACGTCAGATATGTAGGGTGTGCTGCTCGTGCGGGTGTCCTTGCGACAGGATCAGTGAGTACAGTGATGATGAAAATGGCCTGGGGCGTGCGTGGAAGAGCAAAAGAACGGACGCGTATTGTGGTTGAAAGTCAAGCGATCTGTAAGGGTAGTTAGCCTGGTTTGCTTCATCTGTACATGCACTCCTGTCAGAATTAGATTCCCTCTCAACTCTTAGTACTCCATTGGCTAAGAGTAACATGTATTACATTTAATTATAAGGAAGTGGCTATGTCTTGTCAATGCTTGAGCACGACTACCAGACGTTTGGAGATAAGCATGCTCAACAGTTCCTTCAGGACAGCGGTCAAGGCCGCGAACAGGCTGCTTGTCACGCCTCCGCGCAGCCAAGGGTCTGTCTGCTGCCCTCGGATGTCATCCTGAGCGCAGCGAAGGATCTGGTGCGAGGGGCACAGAGATGCTGAGCGCAGCGAAGCATGACAGCCAGGACAGCGGTCAAGGCAGCCCAAGTCCGCTCACAGGAGAAGTCTTCTCTCCAAATGTCTAGTTGAGGGGGGATGATGGTCAGGGGGAGGTCTCCACAGAGGTTCCTCTCTGCTTCGTTTCATGGAAACCTTTCTCTTTCAATCTCGTTGCACATCCTGTATGACTTCCCTACCTCGTCAGAGGGGAAGTTTCCCGACATCGTAGACCTCGAAAAGAAAAGACAGTACACTCCTTTTAAGATCGAAACAATAACCGATTCCAAAAGGAGGAACCTGTCATGGAAGCAGTATACTACGCCGCCCGAGCCAATCTCCGACGACTGATGATTCTGCATCCCCACTGGACCCGTGCCCAATTGGCTCAGGCAACAGGGATGTCAAGGAGTTGGGTCGACAAATGGAAAAAACGTCTCTTGAGTGCGCCATCCAATGATGAGCAGGTGCTGCGTGGGCTCTCCCGTGCCCCTCATCATCCGCCTCCCAGACTCGACCCCCAGGTGGTAGATCGGCTCTTAGAGATCCGGGATGATCCCCCAGAAGGGCTGGGTCGCACGCCAGGTCCCAAGGCCATCCTCTATTATTTGAGTCGCGATGAAACCTTGAAAGAGGGGGGACTGCGGCTACCGAAATCAACCCGCACCATTCACCGGCTTTTGCACGAAAACGGACGCATTGCCTCTCGTCTCCCCACCCTGACCGATCCCATCGAACGCCCTGCGCCAATGCAGCATTGGCAACTCGACTTCAAAGACGCCTCTACTGTCCCTGCTGATCCACACGGCAAAAAGCAACATGTGGTAGAAATACTCAATATCATCGACAAAGGGACGTCAGTCCTGGTGGCTCACCATGTTCGCTCCGATTTTACAGCCGAGACGGCTCTGGCTGCTGTGGCACAGACATTCGTTGAACACGGTTTACCTTCCTCTATTACTCTGGATCGAGACACGCGCTGGGTGGGATCTCCCCAAGGCAGTGACTTTCCCGCCGCTCTCGTGCGCTTTTGTCACTGCCTGGGAGTCGCCGTGCTCATCTGCGATCCACATCACCCACAACAAAATGGGTTTGTCGAGAGATATCATCGCACCCTCAATCAAGAATGTCTGAAGCTCTCTCGTCCCAAGACCTTGGATGAGGTTCGCCAGACGACAGAAGCATTTGCGGCTCACTATAATTGGCAGCGGCCTCATCAAGGGATCAGTTGTGGCAATCGGCCTCCCCGGGTTGCCTTTCCTAACCTGCCCTCTCTTCCCTCTGTTCCTGATCTGGTCAATCCTGACGCCTGGTTAAGCCGTGTGAAAGGCCAACACCTGGTGCGGCGGGTCAATCGCCAAGGATTTGTGAAAGTCGATTTGTATCCCTACTACATCTCCAGCAAACTCGCTGGCCAGCGGGTGACCTTATCCATCCAGGCCACAGAGCAGAGTTTGCAGGTGGTCTATCCCCAGGAGTATCGTCGCTCGCTCCCACTGAAGGGCTTACATCAACGAGCCCTGCCCTATCAGGAGTATCTTGAGCTCATGCAACGTGAAGCTTCTACACAACAGCGCTTGCTTGCTATGGGGAGGTGGAAAGGACGCTCTGACTGAGTGCCCTCCTCACACGATGTCAGGAAGCCTCCCTTCTGACGAGGTAGGGAAGTCATACACACATCCCGTGGGACTCTGTCAGCCAAGCATAAGTACCTTGATTAGTGGTATCATCATTCCATGAGTGCATACCAGACCGACTCCCGCATCGACGAATACATTCATACTCTCCCTGGCTGGCAGCAGGATATTTGCCGCCAGGTGCGAGAGCTGGTGCACGCCGCCGACCCGGACGTGACCGAGACCATCAAGCGCACAAAGCAGCCCTATTTTACGCTGCATGGCAACATATGCGCGCTGCTCGGAGCTAAGGATCATCTCAACATTTTCATCTACGACCCCATCGTGCCCGATCCCGAGGGCATTATTAACCAGGGACAAGGGAACCTGACAGCGCGGGCGATTCAAGTCCGTCAGGACGAAACCATCAACAAGCGCGCCCTGTTGAACCTCTTTCAAGCCATTATCGCCAATAACCGCGCGGGCGGGTGGCGCAAGCTAAAAGGGAGTCAGTAGCGACCTGAAGGCTATGCAAATGCTCGATCCATTCACCCAGCATGCTCTCTGCACTTTGTGCAAGATGGAGAAGTCAATCACAGTTTTGCCACGTCAGAATGCCATCTTGCTCGCCCCAGAATCGCAATGTTCCGTGGCTGTTGGGAAGAATGTGGATATGCACCCACGCTTCACAGCTCTTTTTCAACGTTGCCTTCTTGACACGGATGGGGACAGAATACTCCTCAAACAGCTTATCCAGCGCATCAGCTTCCTGGGCGCTGAGGCCATCGGGGAGCAAGAAGGCCGGATCTCCATCTCCCTTCCCAAGATCAACACAACAGCCAGGGTGAAGTTGCTGTAATCGAGGACCCAGGTCTTGAGGAAGAGGAAGACACACCCCTTCAAGGCGCTCATGGTAACAAGCAAGCCCATCGATTTGCGCCTCGTAGATTACCCCAGTCGGCTACGGGACAAGCACCAGTGGGGAAAGAGCAGTCAAGAAGATGATCGGTTTTTCGTCCATGTGCGTACCCCTCAGAAAAAAGCCCTCTGTCTGCACCTTGTCTGACATACTGCCAAAGACACCCTTTTCCCATAACGCCTTTTTCTTCTATTCTATCATGGAGTGTTCAAAGCCTCAATGTACTAGGAGGTAAAGCACATGCTATCTAATGCACTCCTCGCCATCTTCGCCATGCTCGGCTCGTTCAGCGTGCTGCTCTTCCTGGTCTTGTGCCTCAAACCTATTTGGCGCCTGTGAATTATTGCTGGGAGACAAAGGCTCCAAAATTCCACATCTCAACTGACAAAAATTTTAGGCTTTGCCCGACGGCGATGCCCAGTCCAGTGCATAAACGTCATAAAGCTTGCGAAAAGGAACTCAACAATACCTATCCATACCATATCGAGCGACTTGCGGTCGTCGGTTTGTATGCTAGCCTCATGAGCAGGGGAAAAAGATGAAACAGTGATAGCTCTACTCTATCAGATCGCATGCATGAGTAGCAAGGTTTTTCAGGAGCGCATTCAAGGCTTGTGAATGATCCGTGAGATCGCGCCTTCGGCGCTCAGGAATTCGATGGTTCAAGTCAATTTTTTTGCCTCCAACTTTCGATCATTCCCCTGCCTCGCGCTCAAACATGTTCGAAGGTTGAGGGAAAATAGCAGGAGCGTATCGCGAGTCAAGTCGAACAGCCTGTTCATAGGCAGCAAGCGCTTCTGTGTTCCTTTTGAGCGCGCGCAAGGCACCGCATTTCCAGAAAAAAAACTGGGCTTGATCGGGGTCAAGGTGAATAGCTTGCTCGATAGCCGCTACAGCTTCTTCATAGCGCTGGAGATGCATCAGGACCCCCCCATAGTTCACGTAGTTAGAAGCAGTGTTGGGATCGAGAGCGCATACCTGCTCAAAAGCCAGGAGTGCCTCGTGATGGCGGTTCAGTTCCAATAGGGTGCTCCCCTTCTGGTGAAAAAAGAGCGCGTCCTGATCGGGATTGAGACGGAGCGCCTCTTCATAGGCCGCTAGTGCCTCTTCATACCGCTCAAGTTCGTAAAGCGCACTCCCTTTGCCAGAAAAGCAGATAGCAGCACAAGCATCATTCTCGAAAGCGAAGCGGAGCGCTTCTTCATAGGCAGCCAGGGCTTTCTCAACCTGCTGGAGTTCGAAGAGTACCAAGCCTTTATTGGTATGGATCTGCGGATCATGAGGATTGAGACGCACCGCCTGCTCATAAGCAGCCAGGGCCTTTTCATATTCCTGAAGAGCAGACAACGTGTTGCCCTTGAAGAAATGAAGGGAGGGCTCTTCGGGAGCAAGGCGAATAGCCTGTTCATAGACTGCTAGCGCTTGTTTATACTGCTGGTGGTTGAGGAGCGTTTTCCCCTGTTGAGAGTAGGCAGTGAACAGAAAATGAGCATCGGAACTCAGGCTGGCAGCTTGTTCGAGGGCTTGCAATGCTTCCTCATGGCGTCCGAGACAGTGCAATGCTAAACTTTTATTGTAATAACTCCAGACATTGTCAGGCTTGAGGCGGATAGCTGCTTCGCAGGCTGCTAATGCTTCTTCATAACGTTGAAGTTTGAAAAGCTTTTGTCCCTCGATATAGTAATAGTTAACGTCATATACATCCTTTTCTCCCTTAGAATGAGGTGCCATTTTTATGCTTCCTTTGCTCCTTTCGAAATCCAGAAATCATGGGCGCGTGTGTTTGCTTAGATGCGCGAGAGAAGTTGCTCACCTCCAATCACATGGTGCCGCTTGAAAATCTCAGGAGTCGGTTGCTCGTGGAGGTGGCGTTAGCAGTATAGCACAGGTGGGAAGCTGAGCAGGAGCACTTGGAGACCATTCCATTTCGGGGGCGAACTGCCAGGCTTCTCGATAATTGAGATGATCCCTGTGTTAGAATGGTCTCCCACTTGGGAGAAATGTGTCAGGTTCCTCGCCCCGTGTCTGGATGCCCCGTAAGGGAGCTGTAGTTTGGCTCATAAGTCTGCCGAAAGGAGCGGATATGGCTCATGGCCGCATTTGGTGATAGATGAGATTATCGAATGTAGTCAAGAGCTCTCGTGCTCTTCATGTGGACTTTGAGGATTGCGGCGATGCCGTTTCGCCGGGATTGTCTCTTTGTTGAACCGTTTAGCTAATTGCCGAGGCAGGCGAGAGAAAGCCAGTACCTGTGTCAGTCCACGAGTTCAGTCCCACCAGAAGCCCCACACTGAAGCATTGAGCAGTTTGGCGGCTACATCTTCGAGCGTCTGTATACCCGGGGCAACTCCGATCGTATCGGAACAGTACGCAAACTGTTCCCAGGCGAGCCGCAAGGCGCTCTCTCGATCCTGTGGAGGACGTGATGCATCCATGGCAACTGTATCACTTCCCATGAACATGATTTCGGCTCCATAGTGTTCCTGCCAGTGCTTCATCATACAGACGTGTGCTGGAGCAGATGGGCACCCGTTCCAACCACCGAAGTTCAGATAGGCCGGAACACGCCACCCTTCTGTCGTAGGAAGCAATATGAGGGGCTCGAATCGTGGTGCTTGGGTCCCTCCCGTCGTCGAGCTGCTCATCGGTGGGGTCGTGTTCGGCCACTTACCGCGAGGTACATCATGATGGTAAAATGAGCGGTATGCTTCGATACTTTGGTGGACCCAGTTCTCTGCATTGAGGCGTAGTCCCTCGTCGATGATCTCATATGGGGGACGTCTCTCCCCAGATTGAGACTCCATGATGTCTTCCAACGACCTAGAAGTCAAGACCGGCCAGTACCCGGTCACATCGACCAGACTGCGCAACGTCTGCCAGGTAGTAAGGTCATTGCTACTCTGAACCTCTACCTGGTAGGATAGGCCGTCCTCAAAAGCCACGGATGGGAGAAATGAAGACATCTTCATGCCATACTGGTGGAAAAGCGCCGCAAGTGTGTGTTGATCCATCAGGGTCTCTCCTGCATTTTTTTCTCAGTTAGCCTGTTCTTTCTGACCCCTCTAGAACTGGAAAAAGAGGCGGCTGATCACTCGTTATTGTAGGTAGAGTGAAGCCAGGTGGAGAATCCGCTGGTAATGTACATCTCGTTGCGCATCCCGTGGGTATATCCGTTACAAGTGTTACAAGTGTTACAAGTGATGCAAGTGATGCAAGTGCGACAAGTGCGACAAAACCGATTTTTACCGCGACTGCCGCATCAGCGCTCGCACCAGCCGGATCTCATCATAAGTATACTCATCTCCTAAGAACTCTTTGACTGGTTTGAGCTTGTCTTCACCCACCTGTTGCAGCGCGTCCGCAATCACCGCGTAATGCTCTGGCTGAACTAACCCATCAACATTAATAGCCTCGCCATCTTCGATGAGTTCTGTGAGGTGATTCAGTATTGTTTTCGGGGTCAGATTGCGCTCCCTGGCTATCTCCTCGACGCTTGATCCCTGTTGATACAATGCCAGCGTCCGTAGACGTGTCAGATTGCCATTGGCAGTTGCGGGTGGTGCCGCAGCCGGTGTCTCTTCTGCTTCCGTGTCCAGGCTCAAGTCGTGTGCCATACAATAATCGCGAATCTCGCCGGTAAAAGCCGTGAAATAGGTCGCCAGTTTGCTGCTGCCGACACCTGGAATCCGCGCGAACTGGGAGCGGCTTTGTGGTCGCCGTTGAGCCATTGCTCGCAGCGTCGTATCGGGGAAGACAGCATACGGCGGAACCCTCTGTTCATCTGCGATCTGTTTGCGCAGCGCACGCAGGTGCCGGAATAACCCCTCCTCTTCTGGAGAGAGCTCAAATGTATCGGCAGTCTTTGCCTCGCGCTTTTGGACGGGTTTAATGGGCGCGGCAATCTCGACCGCGCGCTCTTTTTTCAAGACCTCCCAGGAAAGTGTATTCAGGCGCAGCACCGGGTAACCATCGGTCGTCTCATTCAGCAATCCCTGGTGTAGAAGGGCGCGACCAATGCGTTGCCACTCGTCTGCACCCAGGTCCTTCCCGACACCGTAGACGGGCAGCTGATTATGCCGGTAAGTACGTATTTTTTCGGTGTTCGCTCCGCGCAAAACATCGATGACCTGGCGCATACCAAAACGTTGCCCCGTTTTTGCCACACAGAACAAAAATTTTATGGCATCGCCGGTTCGATCTTCCAGTGCTAATGGACGCAGGCAATTGTCGCAGTTGCCACAATTTTCATCCTGTAAGGTTTCACCAAAATAGCCCAGCAACACCCGGCGACGGCAGGTGCTGCTTTCGCCATAGGCTGCCATCTGCTGGAGCTGCTGGCGGGCGATGCGCTGCTCCTGCTCGTCGGGTTTTTGCGCAATCATATACTCAACCTTGGCTCGATCCCCGTGGTTGAAGAAAATAATGCACTGTGCGGGCAGTCCATCCCGTCCAGCCCGGCCCGACTCCTGGTAGTAGCCTTCAAGGTTGCGCGGCAGGTCATAATGGATGACGGCGCGTACGTCCGGCTTGCCTACGCCCATACCAAATGCAATTGTTGCCACCAGTACCGGCGCATCATCACGAATGAAGCGTTCCTGGTGCTCGATTCGTTGTTCGTTGGTCAAACCCGCGTGATATGGCAAAGCGCGGATACCCTGGTACTTTAGCGCTTCGCTGAGATCATCGACACCTTTGCGCGTCTGGCAATAGATAATTACAGGCGCATCCGGCTGTTCCCGCAGCAGTTGCACCAGCTCGCCAAACGATCCCTGGTTTTTTTGCCGGACTTCATAGTAGAGATTGGGCCGGTTGAAACTGGCAATGTGAACATGAGGATTGCGCAGCCGCAGTTGTGCCAGGATATCCTGGCGCACTCGTTCGGTAGCCGTTGCCGTCAGCGCTAACATCGGCACATGTGGATAACGCGTGCGCAACTGCCCCAGCTGCCGGTACTCAGGGCGAAAATCGTGCCCCCATTCGCTCACGCAGTGCGCTTCGTCAACAGCCAGCAGTGATAGGCCCACTGTCTTATCGATCTGGTCTAAGAAAGCCAGGAAGTTCCCGCTCACAAGGCGCTCTGGAGCCACGTAGAGCAACTTTAGCCTGCCACTCAAAGCCGCCCGTTCTCGCTCCAATCGTTCGGCGGGACTGAGCATGCTGTTAACGAACGTGGCCGCAATCCCGTTGGCCCTCAGCCGGTCTACCTGGTCCTGCATCAGCGCAATCAGTGGAGAGATCACCACTGTAAGTCCGGGCAGCAGTAGTGCTGAAAACTGGTAAATAAGGGACTTTCCAGCACCCGTTGGCATCAAAACAAATGCATCTCGCCCGGATAATGCATCCTCAATGATCTCACGTTGCCCTGCTAGAAAGTTATCGTGCCCGAAATACTGCTTAAGCGCCTGTTCAATCTCGTCCAAATTTGCTGGCTCCTGACTACGTATTGCCTCTAGATGATACACCATAATAATACTGTTCCGGAACCTATAATAGGAAAGAAATGGGACATCTGACATCGACCCTCGACTTTGTGATTCGACGCTTGACCTTCACGCCTGGTATAATGCTCTCTGATGAGCATTATTTTTGTTGCTGGTCACAGATGATTCCAAAGACTCAACGAGGAGATCAAGCATGTCAATCTCATACCCAACCCCGGCAACGGTGCAGGGGCAAATCTACCAGAATTTTATTGGAGGCGCATGGCGCAGTTCACG
>WNFR01029867.1_pt1 | contig 10534 bp, 18 predicted proteins | sample 5400221 | NCBI WGS metagenome assembly WNFR01 (sample SAMN13153357, study PRJNA577476) | soil metagenome | isolation source: 40 cm soil under Madrone tree | place: USA:California | collected 2016-06-14 | reverse complement strand
TGAGATAAGGGTGGACCGAAGGCCACACTGAAGAGATATAGGATAAGGGCACACCACCCAAAGAAAGTGGCGAAAAGGGGGGCCGCGGGCAAGAGAGGTACGGCGCGACACATGTGAGAGGGACGCAGCGGGGGAGAGAAGGGCGGCGCGGATGAGGGAGACACGGCGGGGACGTCGACAGAAGGAGGGAAAAGGGGCGCTTGAAGGGACGCGAGACGCAGCCTCGGGACGAGAAGACGATGGTGTTGGCGGCGGGAATGTAGGTGACACTGCGGAGAATCGAGACGAGATGATTAAAGAAGAGAAAAGAGGGAAGACGACGCCCGCAACATCTTCTTTAGAACGATTTCGATTTTTCGGGACTTTAAATACTCCGTTTACGTAACTACACGGAATTTCTCGCAATACAACAGCAGCTCGCTGAGGAACTTTGTGAGGACTTAGAGTCGCTAGTGCGAGGTGAGCACAAACAGGAGCTTGGCATGTATGCGTATGCGTACTTAGTTGTCGCAAGTAGCTTCTTGAGGAATCCGCCGACGCTTCAGTCAGCGAGCGGAGCCAGAAACACTTGTAAAGCACGTGTCAGTTCTTTTATAACCAGTCCACCAAGATTAAGAAAGATAGGAGGTCAGCATTGCTTGTCTAGGGACGAGCTATCAATATCCTTCCCCATATACCATTCCAAAGTGTTCTCAATTCAGGAATCGGGAGGAACTCCTGCACTCGTGACCCAAGTCCTGGAGAAATCCTCATACTTATTTCATCATCACCATAGGAGGATGCGTGATGAAAGCTCAGGTGGGCGTCACGGTTGCCTTTAGACAGACAATGGCATCAATGCAGAGTGAGCTTGAGGAGTCCATCCTATCTACACAAATGCTCAAATGCTCAGTGAGGGTCTCCATACCTGTCTTGAAAATGTGTCTGTACAAAGGCATCCACCACCTCACTCTTGGGCCACATCCTCAACTCACGACACGCTTAATAGTCTCCTCGACCAAACAGCTCATCACGCCGATGGAAAATCGACTGGCTAAACCGAGAATTTTTTTTTTGCAATGATCCTATTCTTTCACGCTCGTTGTCCTTTTCATACCCCAACAACGTATCGTCGATCGTGGGCTACGCATGGCGTTCTGGTGAACTCGCTTTTTGTCATCCTTAGGCGGACCAATCCTCCGACTGGTTCTTCAATGCAGGAAGCAGGGTTGGCTGGCAGCAGTCCATCAAGATCGTGACTGCATGTGCGAGTGCGATGTTGTCTCAGTTGGATGAATAATAGATTCGGCACCGTCGACAAATCTAAATGCTGCCGAAATCACCCAAGTGGCTACCTCGCCAGATTCCGGAAACATTGAGACCTCAGGTAATTGTGTATGTACACACGGGTGACGGGCTTATACAAACATGTAGAAACAGCGTCAATATGACTTTCGGCGAACTCGGACAGTCTCACATTGACAGGTGTGTGTTCATTGAACCTGACGGTCTACCAACAACTGTGTGGGACAGACACTGCTTCACAGCCGGTCAATCATATAAGATGCGAAGTATCAAACTGAATATCGGCGAGGAATACCTTCTTTGGTGATTTGAGGTCGTCAAGCATGGTGGAGTAGGCTTTGACGCGGCACAAGGTACTTTGTCCCTGACCCCGGCGGCATCTTAGTTCGGCATAACTTGATTTACCATATTGAGTAGTCATCACCCATGATCGAGAAAAAGAAGCAAGTCCCATTGGCCTGCCGTGTTGCTGCTGAGCTGTGGGACTGATATGTTTATCACGAGCACTTGTTCCCTAGATCTGTTCGGTGACGATTGCCGAGTCCGAAACATATTTATGACATGAGGCAAGCAGACTTCCTACACCAACGGTCATCTCTCCCCCGCGTCGCAGAAAACACGCTTCACGATTACCTGCAATGTCCACCACGTCGGACTCTTTGTCGCCCATAGGTACTCTGAATGAGAAAACACAGTCGGTGTCACAGGACACCCAGAGTCCCCCAGCGTTGGACGACAAGGCAGAGGCAGACCGCCGCTCTCCGAATACTTCTCCAGCACCACAACCACCAGCGTCCACACGTAGCACTTTTGCGTCAATATGCATCGTCGCGGCATGTACGAGTGCCCAGTTGACCAGTATCGGGCTCGGCCCGGCCTATGCCATTTCGCTTCCATACGCGGGCAAGGATTTGCACATTCAAACAGAGAACTTGCAGTGGATTGTCAATGCATATTCCATCAGCTCGGTGAGTGATTTCGAAGGCACGCAAGGGCACCACTGCACCCGTAAGGAAAACTGACCACGGCCTTGTACATAGGGTTGCTTCCTCCTACTCTGTGGGCGATTGGCAGACCTCTATGGTCGCAAACGCGTGTGGCTTGCTGGATACTTGATTTTCGCGGTGTTTGGAATCGGCTCTGGCTTCGCTCAATGTACGTTCAGTCCAATTCGATTTGCACATGTCATTCTCAGGCATCGATACGCACAGCCGAGAAGGTGCTTGACAGTGGACACGCTGCGAGGATTACAAGGCATAGGCGCGGCAGCTATAATCCCAGCCTCCGTAAGTATTTTTCTTGTCGTCTCCGTTCACACGTTGATTTTTTGTGGTCCCTGGCCAGCTCGGAATTCTGGCAAAGTCGTTCCCTCCCGGACCGTCACGTTCCATCGCGTTTGCCACTTTCTCTGCAGGTGCCCCAGTCGGGGCAGTATTCGCGAATGTTCTTGGTAGTGTCCTTACACAGGTGACCAAGTGAGCCTTCACAATGCCCGGCATCACACCAGTTTGAATTTAGACGGGCTCATCGTCCTTCACAGACCCACCTGGCGGACACCGATATTTGCGATTTGCGCAATCGCCCTTGCCTTCACGGTTTTGGGATTTTTCGTTTTTGAAGAAGACGAACCATCGACGGAGGAAGACAGGCGCGTTGACTGGATCGGGGCGACTCTGATCACTGCTGGTCTTGTTCTCGTCGTGTTTGTCCTGAGCGACTCTCCGACGGCGCACAAGGGCTGGAAAAGTCCACGTGAGTTTTTCCCTCCATGTTTGCGTTCTATTCAATGCCTGACTGCTGCGTGCGCAGATGTGATGGCTCTATTTGTCCTTGGCGTCCTGCTCGTTCTTCTCTTCATCGCCTGGCAGTACTACTTGGAACGGCGGCTCCAGAACCCAGACCTTCCATGCACACGTTGGACGGCTCCGCCGCTCATGAAGCTATCGATGTGGACGCGTGCCAACGGTCGCTTCGCGGTAATGCAGACGATTGCGTGCGTCAACTGGGCCGCGTTCTCTGTTTGGGTTGTATGGGTTCAGCTGTACTACCAAACGTACTTAAACCTAAGCCCGATCCACACCATGCTGCGCCAGCTACCCATGTTCCCCTGTGGCATCATCGCGAATGTCATAATCGCGCTCACGATTGGGCGCGTCGACGTCGCGCTCATCGTCGCTACGGGCACGCTCCTGACGGGCTGCGCTAACCTTCTGTTCGCGGTGATCAACCCGAGCGCGCCGTATTGGGCATTCGGCTTCCCCTCGGCGTGTCTCATCGTGCTCGGCGCGGACTTCACGTTCGCGTCCGGCACGCTGTTCATCGCTAAGATATCGCCCCCGCACGAACAGAGCGTAGCGGGCGCGCTGTTCCAGGCGATGACGCAGATCGGCTCATCGATTGGCGTCAGCGTGTCCACGATCGTGTTCAACGGCGTCCTGAGGACGCAGTCGCGTCGGCTCGGCGTCACGCCGGACGCGCAGGGGGATAACGTGCCACTTCCGGCGCAACTGAAAGCGTACAAGGCCGCGATGTGGACTGGATTCGCGTTTGGCATACTTTGTGCGTATTCTGTTGGGGCCCCCAAATCCATGCCCCCAGTTTGCTTTATTAAATCTTGTTTTCGTAGGCACGATCTTGTGTGTGTTCCTGCGTGGGGTGGGGATTGTGCAAGATGTCGCAACTCATCCAAATGCAGAGGATGATGTTCCAGTGGATGAAAAAGGACCAGATCAGAAACGTCATACACCATCATAGAGTTTCGTGGTTAACGTTTTTTATGTGAATATAACGACAAACAAAGATAGAGTCGCGCATGACCAGTCTGCATAGGTGTTGAGTCGAACTTGGCAAGATCCATCGATCGATCTGTTTCGCCTTAGTAATCATCTCCCACCGGTCCGGCGATGACTCTGTTTTTCTTTTTTTACTGAGTCGGCTTGCAATTATAGAATAGCAGATACATCCGACGACTAGAATAGTATCAATAATCTAGTGAAACACCATCATAGCAGAAAAAAGGGAAAGCCGAAGGGCTACACCATCCAAGAGTTGCTTCTTCCCACAACACTGCCAGTGGTACCACCTACTAAGCTGCTAAGCAACATTCCCCTCTATCTCTATCTTCTTGGTTGGGCGTGGGCGTAGTCTACAAGCTCCGCTTCGAGCTTCGCTTCGTCCACACAGCAACGGCCTGTCATACTCGTCCAGTTGCGCAAGGGATCCTACGTTGGGGTTCACGATTCAACGCTTTGCCCTCACAGCAGCGAGCGCTTCCTCAGGCTGAGATGTCATTCTCTCCGTGGCGACGAGGTACGTGCAGATGACCGTTGCGCTCCGACTCATGCCCATGAGACGATGAACCTAATAATTGAGACCGAATACATCAATCAGTCCAGATAAACAAAGCACCATATGCAGTGGGACCACTTGACCATGACACGCGACGGGGCTCTCGGCAAGTGCATCACGCCTTGGTCGGGAGATGTTTTCATCTACGCTGTCCGACGGGGGGATATGCAACGTCCGAAGCGAACGCGTTGGAGGGAACATAGAAAGATTTTACACTTTGTCGAGCGTGCTTCAGGTGGGCACCCACATTCCGTCATGCCTCTGCACCTTCTCATGAGACTATGACGTGCACAACAGACACCCGAGTGACGCTTTCTTGGAGATGAAGGCCAACCCTGCTTCCCAAATACTCAGCCGCTCAGAAATACCGGATACTAGTAGTATGACATCGGACGACGACGTTGACATTATTGATGAACCACGTCAGTAATCTCGTCTATCCGAGTTGATTTCTGCTCAGCCCTTCCTGTTCCACCTGCGATGCTAATGGTTTATATGGAACTCCTAATGTAATCAACGGCGGGCACAGGTCAACCCACATCATGACGAAGGTAATGTTCTCTATCACCGGATTTACCGTTTTCGAATGTGCTCGCTGGCATTGGCTAAATATCGAGGCAGTTTCCAGAGCCTGAACCGCTTTATGGAACTCAGGTTGTTCCGCAGCGCGCTCACGGACAGCGTCACGACCAAGACCTGCACTCAAACACTAGTAACATTCTCTCACATGGTGCTGGGATAGATACAGAAGGGGATCTCATCCACCTCCAAAGCTGCAATTTGTGCGAAGGGGTCTGTTTGCCTTGCCACTTTGCTTTGTACATCGTGAGTTATCGGCTCCAGGTACCAATCCTCTCACCACACATTGGGTTCAGTCCTCGGACTGCGAAGTCAAGTCGTACTGAGTTCTCGTTCACGACCCGATGCACACATTCCTCAAAGTCCCTCGGCCAGTGGACATCACTGGCCCACTCGAATCCGAATTCCCCATCGTACCAATTTTGTTCGTGATACACGTTTTAGGCTACGCAGATTGAAAACTTAACTATAGTGTTCTATTTCTCTTTTCAGATATCGAGATCCCGCTGGGCCACCACCTGATCCTGGGGACATAAGTGACTAGGTGTGTAAAAAACGTGGTTACTCGCTCATGTCAAGTGGTAGTTGCTCATCGCCATTAGAATAGCTTATCTTCTTCGTGACCTTCCACATAATTTTGCGCTCTGCGACCGCCATATGCAACACATCGTCGGCAAGTGGTACCACTGTGCTTTCTGCGCCAAGGATCTTTCCGCAGTTTGCGAGGTATTCGACACCCACGATAACACTCACGTTTTCCTCGTGTTCAAATCTTCCGTCGATATGCAAGCATTTCGGTCCGCTTCTCCAATACGCCTGCGAGCCGACCTCGGTGCTGACAGACACTGCTCCAACAGACATTTCGCTGATCTAGACAACCCAGCTGGTAGTCCACCGGTGTTGCATGGGAACATTTACATTTATTACCCACAACATGAATAACGATTAATACTACACTTTGGTTTCGTTTCGCTGTGCTTTTCGACTGCTGTGTTGTCCTTTTGCTTTTGTGCTAACGCTAACGATCATCTTTCTCGGACTGTAGTATACAGAGCAATGTATTAGGATTCAATCATTGATAAGATGGATGGATGGATGGATAAGATAAGACGAATGATACCCAATGTCGCGGCTGCGCTGCTGCGGTCCTGGGAATACTAATCTTTTTCCACTCTACTGCGCAGACATGAGTAATGTCAATGACACTGTATCAGAACGGACAAATAAGCCTCTGGTCGTCCGGTGCCAGTACAAAGCTTATCACCAAGTTCTGAGTTTCAATTCGGCGCGAAACTGCTCCTATGACGAGCTCAGGGCGAAGGTCATTCCCTCTCCGCGGCACTTTTCATACTGAAAAAGCATTCTGAAAGAGCACTCTTTAGATCAAGGAAAGCTTCGAGCTCACTGCGCGTCCCTTCAAGATTCGATGGGAAGATCAGGACGGAGAGAAGAACGAGATCAAGGACGAAGTGACGCTGGACGAAGCGATCAAGTATTACCATTCTGGCGATGAAAGTTTAGTCACTGTGTCTGCCCACATCTTCCCCGAATACAGGAGGCCCAGTGTCCCGGACGTTTCTGCTCAAGCTCTGGCTGGCATAAGGGAAGACCCATTCGAGGAAAGCCATGGCCTTTTCTCCCGTGGCGAGCACGAGGAGCGGCGCAACCCTCATGATGACCCATACTTACAGACCGACCTCGGACGGGAGTGGCTGGAGTCCCGAAAACCTGATCGATTATTATTGGCAGGACTGGAAACACATTCCGAGTCCATAGGCAGTTCATTCACTCTCAACACGGACAGATCGTTTGCAAGTTCCGACGCCGGTCTCCCCGTCAGGGGCGTCCCACCTGAGAGATACGGGCGCAGTAAACTTTGTGTGGATTCCAGATCCCCAGAATTCGGTCCTGCTAGAGATTCAGAATATGACGCTCCGGTAAGCGAAAGCCAATCCCGTAAGTCACCGAGGACTACGCACCATTTTATCAGAACCGATTTACATCTACACAGATAATAATACAGGTATTTCGAACGAGAATGGGGTACCCCAACAAGTTACGTGCTGTTCTGAATGTGACCGTATCCTCGACCAGATCAAGTACATCTGCACGACTTGTGGCGAGAAAACTCCTACATCACGCGATACAATCTTCGCAGCAGAAACGGTCGTAGGGAATAGCAGGAGTCAACAAACCTCCCCAGTCTCCACTTCGCCCACACGAACGGTGACAGGCCGAATCCCCAGCTCGTCGGGATCGTCTTCAACGACTGATACTGGGTACGAGCTCTGCGCGTCGTGCTTTCAGAAGGTCGGCGTCGATCACGCCTCGATGAGCGTTGTCAACGTTTCGTACTTCCGTAAACTACCTCCAACCGCGCGAGAGCTCGGTATTGCGCGACGTAGCGCACCCAAAAAGGAAGGGCAATTGCGGCATGCATTCTTGGAAAAGTTTTGGGATTCTTCTCGCGGCTGGCAGGACCTTGGTGAGTGCTTGCTCGTTGTGACCAATACTGCAGGATGTTGATAAACTAGCAGTGCAGGACGAGAACCCGCGCACATGTTCCATATGTGAATCTGATCTGTCAGGGAAGAGGTACAAATGTGGAGTCTGTATAGATTTTACACTTTGTCGAGCGTGCTTCAGGTGGGAATCCACATTCCGTCATACCTCTGCACCTTCTCATGAGACTATGCCGAAAGTGACGTGCACAACAGACATCCGAGTGACGCTTTCTTGGAGATGAAGGCCAACCCAGTGCTTCCCAAACACCCAGCCGCTCAGAACAACGTTGACAATATTGACGAACCGCGTCAGTAATCTGTTAAAAACTAAACTCTCGGAAACATTTACCATCCACATCATGAGTAACATTATGCTATGCGAGTTTGCTTTGCTTTGCTTTGTTATGCTTTGCCACTGCTGTTTAGTTGTCCCTCTGTTCTAGCGACCATCTCTTTCGAGATTTTTTGTACTTGTACAGCGATGTACTAGGGATAATCACCCATTCGTAGAACAACTGCGACGGACTCGTCCGTAGGATCCAAGGAGATTTCCATCGTGATGTTGAATGACTAACGAATGCTTCTCTAGCCATCTTGCGAGCTAGATAACCAAGCTATCCCTGAAAATCACGTGACCAATCACGTGAGGTCCGGGTCACTCCATGCACAAAAACTAAAACTGACGCTGTGCATGCGACTTCGGTTCGTGATGCTCAGGTTGTTCAAAAGAGCGTAGCGGGCGCGCTGTTCCAGGCGATGACGCAGATCGGCTCATCGATTGGCGTCAGCGCGTCCACGATCGTGTTCAACGGCGTCCCGAGGACGCAGTCGCGCCGGACGCGCAGGGTGATAACGTGCCGCTTCCGGCGGCGCAACTGAGAGCGTACAAGGCCGCGATTTGGACGACTGGATTTCGCGTTTGGCATGCTTTGTGCGTATTCTGTTGGGGTCCCCAAATCCATGCCCCAGTTTGTTTCATTAAACCTTGTTTTCGTAGGCACGATCTTGTCTGTGTGTGTTTCTGCGTGGGTAAGATGCCACAATTCATCCAAATGCAGAGGATGGTGTTCCAGTGGATGACAGACCAGATCAGAAACATCATACACCATCATAGAGTTTAGCGGTTAACGTTTTTTATGTGAGATCGCGCATGACCAGTAAGTAAGTGTTGTGGCAAGATCCATCGATCGATCTGTGTATCATGATCTTTTATTGATAACAGCGCGTAATCAGCTATCCACGTATCAAATGACGCAAGAGAAATGTCTTTTAAGGAACGCCACAACGTCCCGATATGTTTGTGGAGCAAGCACACTTCTCTCCAACTTTGGCTGTTCCTAGATGGGAATCTATCCTGCTCTATTTGGGTGTTATCTAATCTTCGACGGTTGTTCATAAATTAAGATATTCGATGCTCAAGCTCAAGTTTCCAATGTTCGTGTCCCCCAAAACGTTCCAGTGGAGTCGTCGCGGAAGAGAGGGTTAACGCAGCGAAGGCACTGTAAACGCCCTTTGCCGCGTCCCCGGATCTTCGCGTACTGTAGCTCCTGCGCTGCTTTCCGCCTTTCCGGTGGTTCTTTGCTTCGCTCTTTTCATCAAGTGGAGGCTTCTCGATAACCTCGCCTTGTAACGACTCATCATCGTGAATGCGCGAATGGTACTCGTGGAGCTGTTGCATGAAGCCGCGGTTCGGACGCACGATAGCCCGTTTTGCCCGGACGGCGGCGAGGGCCTCGTGTGGTGTCATTTGGCTGGTGGCGATAAGGTAGGCTATCACCACCGTCGCGCTCCGGCTGATGCCCATCAGACAATGGACCTGTTATCAATCTCATGTGAGTGGTCGCACACACTTTGTATGGTTTTGTGACGCACCATGACCCGGTTACTCGGGCTCTCTGCGAGTGCGCCGCGAATGAAGGCGGTGGTGGTAGGCAGATGCTCCAGGATGTCCTCGCCAGCGTTATCGGGTATTGAGATGTGCAGCTTGCGCAGAGCGACGGTAGACGGGAAGGTCGGTGCATCTTCCAAGATGGAAAGGACGTGTGTGATCCCGAGGTTGGTCAGCTGGTCTTTGTCAACGGCAGTGGCGAGGCAAGTTAGGAATAGACGGGGCGCTATCTTGCTTGCCACGCGCTTGTTATGCTTTGCTGCGGAACGATCGCGTCGCATCGCTTGTTCTTTCTCTGGAAAATCTTCTTGTATGATGGGCGGGAGGGAGCTTTGGTATTGCTGGAAGAAAGACAGTTCGAGGAAAGGTACCCCAAAACTCATGAAGATGGTCGTCGTAGGAAGTTTGTGATAGCAAAAACCTCTCCATGGGACGAGACACGCGAAACTTTATACTCATTACTCATTCGCATGGGATTGCGTGTACCTGGCTGGCTGTGTGGAAGCTGTGCGACAAGAAGCGTGAGTCACTGGGTCCGTGCGGTATCGGAGAGCGAGCGTGTCTGAGTCATCCGAGGAGTCATCCCACTAATGATTGAATAACCGGTTTTTATGTCATGTATGGTATAAAAAAACAAATAATAAACATACATCGACTGGATATCAATAATCTATAGTGACACCATCAAAGTAGGAAAAAGGGAAAGCCGAACGAAGAGCTACATGGATCGAGGTCGTCGTCATGGGTATCACCTAAGAAACGTTCCCCTCTATCTCTATTCTCTTGGTTGGCCGTGGGCGTAGCCTACGGGCTTCGCTTCGTCCACCCAGCAACTGCCTGTCATACTCGTCCAATTGCGCAAGGAATCCTACGTTGGGGTTCACGATCGGACGCTTTGCCTTCACAGCAGCGAGCGCTTCATGAGGTGTCA
>WNFR01008253.1_pt1 | contig 10534 bp, 14 predicted proteins | sample 5400221 | NCBI WGS metagenome assembly WNFR01 (sample SAMN13153357, study PRJNA577476) | soil metagenome | isolation source: 40 cm soil under Madrone tree | place: USA:California | collected 2016-06-14 | reverse complement strand
GGAATCTCCGCAAGACGATCACTGCCACATTACACAAACGAACGATTCGATAAGTGGTTCGCGCAACGTCTGGGGAGCGCGGGCGCCTCGCCCGCTGTGTCACGCGCCTCGCGGGACACCTGGAGCAGCGCAACCTGCCGCGCCAGTTCCAGAACCAGTGCAGTGGTTTTTGACGAGGCGCCAAAAACAGCGGGCGAGGCGCCCGCGCTCCCCAGACGCGGCAAAGTCATCCTCTGGGATGATACGTTCGTGCGCTATCACGAACCGCACATTGGCATCGCCGCGGTGAAAGTACTGGAAGCGCTCGGATTCAAAGTCGAGCTCGTAAAAAATCGGCGGTGCTGCGGACGACCGGCATTCAGTGTGGGAAATCTCGATGCCGCCGGACGACTCGGAAAACACAACATCTCTCAGCTCTCAACCCTCCAGCCTTCGCTCGGCTACGGCTCGGCAGGCAACTCTCAACTATCAGCCGCTCCAATTCTCTTTCTCGAGCCGTCGTGCTGGTCGATGTTCGTGGAAGATTATCGAGAGTTAAAGATCGAAAACACTGATGAAGTCGCGAAGCGTTGTTTCCTGTTCGAAAAATTCATCGACGATCTGCTTGCGCTAGAACCGGACGCGCTTCGATTCAACGACCGCACCGCGAACGTCGCGATTCATCCGCATTGTCACGCTAAATCAATCATGAATCCGGAATTTATGCGACGACTCGCGGAGCGTTTGCCAAGTCGAAAGGCAACGGTGCTCGACACCGCCTGCTGCGGAATGGCAGGCGCGTTCGGCGTACTCGCGGAGAAATACGACCTCTCGATTCAGGTCGCTCACCGCTTGCTCGACGCAATCGATAATCAACCGCCGGAGACAGAGATTATCGCCTCCGGGACAAGTTGCCGGCATCAAATTACCGATCTTGCGAATGTCCGCCCGAAGCATATGGCCGAGCTGCTGGCTGACGCCATTGCATGAGAGAAACCAGGCGGATGAAGGAAAAATTAAGAAGTGTCTTATATCCGGCTGCTGTCTTCATTTTTACTCTGGTTTCTCCGTCTGATCGTTTAGTCTCTTTCCTGTCTTCCTGATTAGTTTTCCTTTGTCCGGTCGCCGGCTTTTCCGACTTCATACTTCTCACTTCATCATTCTTACTTGCCCTTTCGCGCCAGGTACTTCATCTGCTTCGTTCCATCCTTGCTGCCACTATCCGGCTTTTCTTCAATCACTTCATCCGCCACCACGGTGTGAAACGAAACAACTGCCCAATCGCCCAATCCTCGTCTTTGCCGACTACTGGGCGATGCCAGTCATTCGGTGGGATTGAAATCCAGCGCTGTTGCAGCGGCGCGTTCGGGTCGCTGACCAAAACATTCGATTGCCACTCTCCCGGCTCACCGGTTTGCATATCGCCGCTCCCTTCGTACGACATCATACGCTGATGACTGTTCGGATGCCGTTCCGCGCCCGTGTCCGCACCCGCGCGAAGGACAAAAACCCACGCCGACCGGATTTCGGGCGATAACGGACGACCGAAAACGGTCAACGAAATGGGTTCCCACGTCATCAGCGCTCCTTTCTTCCGAGACAACTCAGCGCGGACGCGCTCGACAATGGGGCGAATTCGTTCGCGGACATTCGTAGATCGTAAAACCGCGTCGAGCGATTCAAGGCGCGAGCTTTCGCCCGGTGTCATTCTCGCAAGCTTGTTTCCGCAATCCGAAATCCGCAACACGAAGTGCGGGGACGCCTTCGGGTAGACGGGAGGGCCGGCAGGCCGAGCGATCGGGAGATCGCGAGTCAATCGCATTCTGCGTTCACGCATAAAATTCGCCCCTGGCTTCTAATTCTTCCTTCCTGATTTTCGTTCTTCCGGCTTAATTCCCGACTACGCATGGCAAAGAAAGGCAAGATTCGAAAGCGAGCCGTACGGATCGAGGTTCGCCAGTCCGGCGTGCACGGTCGCGGTGTTTACGCCACGCAGTTCATCCCCGAAGGCGCTCGCATTATCGAATACACCGGCCAACGCGTCTCCTGGGAAGCTGCTCCCGACGACGACAACGACCCGCACACATTCAATTTTGGCCTGGAAAACGGCGAAGTAATCAATGCAGAGATCGGCGGCAACGACGCGCGCTGGATCAATCATTCCTGCGACCCAAACTGCGAAGCCATTGAGGAAGACGACCGCATCTTCATCTATGCGATGCGCGATATCGAGCCCGGCGAGGAACTCTTTTACGATTACGCGATGGAAATCGACGAACCGATCACAGAAAAATCAAAAAAGAAGTTCGCTTGCCACTGCGGCAGCTCAAATTGCCGCGACACAATGCTTGCCCTGCAGCGCGGAGTAGATCTGTAGCGGCAGGTGCGTGGCCCTGCATAGTTGATTAGCAGGCCCAAAGTTGCGGCCGAGGTCGGTGACTTCGGAGCGATCCCCCCAATAGGCAAATCCTATCGCATCTAGACGCATAAAGTATTTCAATCGGCGCCCCGACTGTGGCCGGTTAATAGTATGAAAACTAGAATGCCGATGCGGCAGCGCATTTCGCGCTTCATTGAGGAACGATACGTCCACAGAGCGCGGCCTCATTACTTGCCTGAGCTGGCCCTCTTTGCAGTAATCGCAATCCTTGCTATATGGCCGGTGTTTTTGGTCGCGACGGCGCTGGAGACAATGAAATAGACCGTTACTGTTCCGCGTTGGCGGCGACTGACGAATCCTGCACTGACAAGGCAGCTGTAGCTTCCTGACGAAACGCTGCGGCCGCTTTGCTTTGAAATCGAAGCGGATTGTAAAGAACATTCAGTTCCCGCTCCGGAACCGGCGGAGCGAACGGCAGACTGACGCAGCCGGGAGTGGCTTGATGGCTCACCATTAGTTGCGGCACAATTGAGACGCCGATCCCAGCTGCCACCATGTTCACGATCGTGCCAAGCTGGCTGCCGGCTAGCGCGATCTCAGGCTGGAGATGACGGCCCTCGAGCAGGTGATGCACCTGTTGCGAAAGGCAATGCATCTCGTGCAGGAGCAGAAACCTCTGCGATTTAAGATCGTCCAATTCCACCAAGGTCTTCTTGGCCAGAGGATGTCCTTCTGGCACCAGCGCGAGCAATGGTTCGTTGCCTAGAGATTCGCGTCGCAGAGTGGGACTTGGCTGGCAAGTGGATGCCAACGCGACATCCAGCTCTCCCGCTTCCACGCGTCGAGTGATGCCCTCAGTCACGTCCTCGACGATCTCGAGCGTCACTTGCGGATAATGTTCCTGGAACTTCCTGACCAATCCGGGCAGAACATATGGCGCGATCGTAGGAATTGCGCCCACCGCCAGCTCGCCGGCAACCTCGCCCTTGAGCTCGTCCACGCAGCGGCGCGCTTCGACGATCGAGGCCAAAATTTGACGCGCGTAATCAATCAAACAATGACCGGCCTCGGTCAGGACGACTGAACGCGGGAGACGATCAAATAGAGGTTGGCCGACCTCGGCTTCCAGCTTTCGAATCTGTTGGCTGAGCGAGGGTTGAGCGACGCGCACCTTGGCTGCTGCGCGCGAAAAGCTTCCCTCCTCCGCTACCGCGACAAAGTAACGCAGCTGATGAATCTCCATAGATCAGGAAAGGTAGACGGATGAAGGAAGAATGAAGAATTTAGAATTAGGAACACGAAACAGACCCGGAGTAAAATTAACCAATGCAAAAGCGCGATCCAAAGAGTGCGTTTTTTACTTCTGCCTTTTTCCTTCTGACTTTCCTCGCCTGCGCCGCGGATGTTCCCATTATGCAGGACGAACTGGTCCGTCGCACTCAAGAGCTCTACGCCGCCATTGTTCCAGGTAATCAGGCTCCATGGAAGAAATACTTCGCCGACGACTGCATTTTCTCAGATGAAAAAGGCCGCACGCTCGATAAACCTAAACTGATCGCAGACATCACCCCGATGCCGGCCGGCTATTCTGGAGCGATTAAGATCGAGAACGCCCAGAGTCGGATCATCGGCAACACCGCCATACTCAGTTACGACGCTAACGAGACCGAGACGATCTTCGGTCAAAAACTGAAAGCACGCTACCACGTCACTGACACTTGGCTGCAGCGCAACGGCAACTGGCAGATCATCGCCAGCCAGGCACATCGCTATTACGGAGATCCGGCCGTGGGAAAAGCCGATCCAAAAAAGTTTGGTGACTACATCGGCACGTACGAACTGGCGCCCGGACAAACGAGAACCGTCATTGCCGAAGGCGACAAGCTTTTCGTCGAACGGAACGGCAAAAAGGAGGAACTGCTCCCGGAAACGTCAGAGATTTTCTTCCGCAAAGGTGTGGAGGGCAGAATTTTGTTTCGTTACGCTGCCGCCGGCAAAGTCGACGCCTTGATCGACCGTCGTAATAACGAGGACGTCATCTGGCGCAAGACGAAATAGGCCTATCCGGTTTCCGTTGCCTGCTTTTGCAAAGCCAACCTAACCCGAGCAAAGTCGAAGCATGAAAGCGGAATCGCTATCTCGCGCTTTTGCCGAACTTTCCACTCCACTCATCGCCGATGCCGCTCTGCGCTTAAAGATTCCAGTCCGAATCTGCCCGCCCGGAATTCGGTCGGTCACGTCCAATCAACGTCTCGCGGGCCCAGCACTGCCGGCCAGACATTTTGGAAGTGTTGATGTTTTCCTGGAAGCAATGCAGAACGCGCAACCCGGCGAAGTTCTGGTAATCGATAACGGCGGTCGCCTGGATGAAGGCTGCATCGGCGATTTAACCGCGCTCGAAGCCGAAAACTGCGGATTGGCTGGAATTGTAATCTGGGGCGCGCATCGCGACACGCCAGAGCTGCGGCAGATTCGTCTGCCCATTTTCAGTTATGGGATGTGTCCTTCCGGCCCGCAACGGCTGGACCCTCGTGATCCTTCAGCGTTGCGTTCGGCGCGCGTCGGTATTTTTCAGGTCGAACCAGGCGACGTCGTCTTTGCCGACGACGACGGCTGTTTGTTTGCCGCTGCGGAGGGTGCCGACGAGCTGATTCGCGTTGCCCGCGAAATCTGGCAACGGGAACGGAGTCAGGCGGAGGCGATCAGAAGCGGACGCTCGTTGCGGGAACAATTGCAGTTTGCGCAATATCTGGAGAAGCGAGCGGCCGATCCGAGTTATACGTTTCGGGAACACCTGCGAAAAATAAGCGGCGCAATCGAGGAATAAGCACGGCGGTCGCGCGCCGCGGCCCAAGGAACAATCAAGACTTTGCCTTACTCACTTAGTTTCTTTCCTGGCTTCCTGATTAATTTTTTACTCTTTCCGCTTTCCCCTCTATCCGCAATCCGCATTCCGAAATCCGAAATTCTTACTTCTTCATTCCTACTTCTTACTTCTCCGTCACTAGCACGATCTTCCCAACCGCTCCCGGCTCCATGACCGCGCGATGCGCCTGGGCCGCTTCGGCTAGCGGAAATTCTTTGCCGATCACCGGACGTAACGTCCCGTTTTCCAAACCCGCGACGAGCGCCGCGTGAATGCTCACCAAGTCTGCCGGCGAGGTGTTCGGCATGGCTAGTCCGCGGAGATCGGCATCGCGCTGCATCGCGTCACGCGGATTGATCTCCACGGGGCCGCGGCTTCCGATGATCGCGACGCGTCCGCCCTTCGCGAGAATGGTCAGATCTTTCCCGAGATTCACGTTCGCGAGCAGTTCCACGATCACGTCAACACCGCGGCCGTCGGTCGCCTTCATGATCTGCTCGAACTGATCAGGCGCGCGATGGTCGAACACTTCGTGCGCGCCTTGTTCGCGCGCGAGCCGGCGTCCTTCGTCACTGCCAGCGGTGCCGAACACGCGCAGACCTCGAGCGCGCGCAAGTTGCACCGCCGCCGTCCCGACGCCACCGCTGGCGCCGTGCACCAGAACCGTTTCCCCCGGCTTAGCTTCGGCGCGCTGGAACAACCCGCGATACGCGGTCGCGTACGGCGTGCCCATCGCTGCGCCTTGCGCGAAAGAAGCATTTGGAGGCAACTGATGCACTTGCCCAGTCTTGCACAGCGCAAACCCGGCATACGTGCCGCTCAATGATCCAGCAGTATAAACACGATCGCCGGGTTTAAATTCATTTATGTCCGCGCCCACCTGCTCGACCACGCCCGCGCCATCGTTGCCAGGCGTGTAAGGTAACGCTGGCTTCATGGCATAAGTTCCCGCGCGAATGTAAGTCTCGACCGGATTAACACCGATCGCCTTCATTCGAACAAGCACCTGACCACGACCGGGCTCCGGCGTCGGCACTTCCTCCACCCGAAGAACTTCCGGACCGCCAAATTCATGCACCCGAATCGCTTTCATTGGTCTTGTCTTACTTCCGTTCCATCAAACATCTAACCTTTCCGCAATCCGAAGTCCGCAATTCTCTTCTTCCTTTACTTCCCCAGCGCCTTCGGCGCTTTCCATCAGAAAAACTTTCGGCTAAATCGCCAACATGAGCACGGTCAAAGAAATCCAGGCCGCGATTCCAAAGCTATCACGCGAGGAAATCGAGCAAATCCGCAAGTGGATTGATGATTACCTGGAGGATCAGCTTGAGCTCACTGACGAAGTGAAAGCCAAGCTAGACCAGTCGCGCCGCGAAATCGCGGCCGGTCAATATACGACGCGTCACCCAAAATAGATCGTGGCCGCCGCGCTCCAGATTTGGTCGGCAACTTTCTCCAAGGCATTTGATTCGCTTCCGGCAGCGGTCCGTGATGCCGTGCAGCGCAAGTGGACGACATGGGTGCACGACTGGGAGACTTCTCGCACCAGCGACTTCAAGACCGACCTGAATCCAAATTGCGAATTGGCGATTACCGCGTCCTTTATGAATTCGACGTCAAGCAAGGCCGCATTTATCTGCACTACGCCGGCCATCGACGTGAGATTTACAAGCGGCCGAATTAGTCTTTCCGATTTCCGCAATCCTCAATGATGCGGGGAAGGTAGAAGGATGAATAAAGAATTAAGGATTAGGCCTGATCGCTTAGTTCCTTTCCTGCCTTCCTGGTTTCCTGATTAGTTTTTCCTCTTCCGCAATCCGCAGTCCGCAATTCTCTTTTTTGTCCCTCCTCCTTCTTAATTCCGAACTCTCTCTGCCCTAGCTCCCATCTTGTACCGCGCTCAGCCCGCGTCTGTGAAAAAAATCGTGCAGCGGCACCAGGATGATCATCGAGAAATAAACCCAGCCGCTCCATTGGATCTCCTCTGCCGGCAAAGTAAGCGCAAAAACCAGCGACACGATCCCGACGCTTACTGGGATGCTCCAGCCCGTCAGTTCACCGCGGGTCACCAGACTTTCCCGCGCATTCAATCGCAACGGCTCACGCAATTGCCAGGCACGAAGATTGAGGAGCAGGATTTCAGCGGAAATGGCAATCAAGCCGAGCGCGTAAATCGCAAAGATCGTTCTCGCCTGCGATTCGGTGGTGTGAAGCGAGAAGGGCCGGCCGATCTGGCCATTGCTCAAAAGGTACCACATCGCTCCGAAAATTGCCTTCAGCGGATAGATAAAGATCAGGATCGTAACGATCATCACCCAGCTGATCAAAATCGAGACGCCGTCTTCGAGACCGTAACGCCGGCTCCACAACCAATGGCCCCGCCAGAAGATGCCCAGCACCGCGATGCTGCAGACAACGGTCGGCACATTCTTGAATGCCGCCAGCAGCGCCTGGATGTTATCGGGGATCTGCTGCGCGGCGATCACCAACATCGAAATGGCAAACGCGAAAGCTGCGTCGATGAAGGTTTCCAGCCGCGTCATCTGCATCCCGCGCAACCGAAATCCGTGAAGCCGCGGCAGCGAATCGAGATCTGCCGGCAACGTCGACGAGATCTCCTCCTGCCGCGTCCGTAGCCTTGGCGAAGGCGGGTCGTGACGCGGATTCATTTCTTTCATCATGACGATCCGCCAGCAACTTGTGAATCCCGATTACACCGATAAAGCGTTCCTCCTTCCCCATTGGCACACGCCGTCGCGTCACGCCGAAGCGTTTGCGTAGGTGGAAGCCAAAAATTCGTAAAGGCGGCTTCTCGTCTGATGAGTTCTTGCATAATCTTCCCGCCCGTGGTGAAGAAAACAAAGTCCCCTGTCGGAGTCGAGCAGATCGACGGAATGATCCGCATCATTCGCGGCGTTCGTGTCATGCTGGATCGCGATCTCGCAAAAATTTACGGGGTTCCGACCAAGGCATTTAACCAGGCTGTAAAACGCAACCGAGAGCGTTTTCCCGAGGATTTTATGTTTCGGCTCACCCAAAAAGAGGCCAAAGCACTTCAGGTTCCAAGGTCACAAACTGTGACCTCATCTCAGCGCAAGGATTTTTTGAGGTCACAATTTGTGACCTCAAATCAAAGAGGCGGACCCCGTTATTTGCCATACGCCTTCACCGAATACGGTGCGTTGATGGCTGCCAACATCCTAAACAGCGCACGCGCTTCAAATGAGCATTTTTGTTGTTCGTGCCTTTGCGAAAATGCGTGAGGCACTTCGGGGGTACTCCTGAACGTGCGAAAAAACTTGCTACGCTTGAGAAAAAGCTCACCGGGCGATTGGACGTGCACGAGGCAGCCATTGTGCAAGTTCTGCAAGAGGTAATGCAGATCCTCAATCCACCACCGACACCTACCCCGCCGCGGCCACAGATCGGATTCACAACCTGACGACGGCGAAACTTCTGCCTAAGAACCTCGCTTTTGGAATCGGCGGCACGCTGCCGCTTCTGGTGCTCGTCATTTGGGGTTGGGGCGATTGGACAACTTTCTTTTCCAATCCGGCGCGCACAGGCATAATCATTTTGGCCTTGGCCGGCGCGATCGCTTACGCCTTTTCCGGAAGCAGCGGTCTCGGAATCGGCCGGCGCGAAGATCCCTCCAGCCGCTGGATTTTTATTCCGTTGATTATCATCGCCGTTGCGTTCGCGTGGTTGCCACCGCATCTGGATCGTCTCAACCGCTGGACGATCGACGGCGACACTGTCCGCTATCTGGGGCTGATCATCACCGCCATAGGCGCATTCGTGCGCGTGGCCACCGTCTTTGAGCTCGGCCATCGGTTCAGCATTTTTGTCGCGGTGCAATCCGATCACCATCTCAAGACCGACGGGTTTTATCGTTTCGTCAGGCACCCCAGCTATCTTGGAGCCTTACTGGCGATGGCGGGTTGGGCGCTTGTCTTTCGGAGCGTCATCGGTCTGCTCTTAACCGCGGCTATGTGCGTGCCAATCATCGCGCGGATCCGTGCCGAAGAAGAATTTCTCGTGCGTGAATTCGGCGAACAATATCGAGCCTATCAACAACGCACGCGGTGGCGGCTTTTGCCCTTCGTTTATTGATCGTCGATCTCTTCCATATTCCTTATGTCGCTTCGCGCTTTCATCTTCGACATCGACGGCACCCTGGTCGATTCCAACGAGCTGCACGTGCAATCGTGGAACCGGGCGTTCCGTCATTTCGGCAAAACATTTCCGATCGAAGCGTTGCGCGATCAGATTGGCAAAGGCTCGGACCAATACATTCCGCAATTCTTGACCGCGGACGAAATGAAACGCTTTGGGAAACAGCTCGACGATTACCGCTCCGAAATTTTCCGGAAAGAATATCTGCCAAAAGTGCGACCGTTCCCGAAGGTGCGCGAGTTGTTCGAGCGAATCAAAGAGGATCGCAAACGGATCGTGCTGGCGAGCTCCGGAAAACAGAAAGACACCGAGTATTACGTCGACCTGCTCAAGATCGACCGCTTGATCGAGGGCTATGTCTCGGGCGACGAAGCCGATCGCTCAAAACCAGCGCCCGACATTTTCACTGCGTGCGTGGACAAATTCAAGCTCGCGCGCAACGAATCGATCGTGATCGGCGACACCCGCTTCGACGTCGAAGCCGCAGCTCGAGCTGGTTTACGATCGATCGGCGTCACCTGCGGCGGCACCGACGCAAACATTCTCCGCGCCGCTGGCGCGACCGCCGTCTACAAAGATCCCTCAGATATTCTCGCCCAGTATTCTGACATAGCCTAAAAGAGAAAAGCCGCCGATGTCCCGCGGCTGCGGGACGCCCGGCGGCTTTTCGTGACTAAATTTTCTACCTTCTATCTTCTTTCAAATCAGCTCATCCCGAGGGCATCGAGCGTCGGCTCGTCGATCACCGCCGTCGTGGTGAGCCCCTGGTCGGCCTGGTAGGCGGTAAGCGCCTCCCGGGTCAACGGCCCGAGCAATCCATCCACCTCACCCTTGTAATAGCCCATCTGTTGCAGCACGGCCTGCACGTCGGCGATCACCTTATCCGGCGGCTCAGCGCGGTGACCCACATAGATCGGTGCGTCGTAGGCATAATATTCGGCCGAAGGATTGTAACCCCATGCCGGATACCAGTAGCCGTTGTTCCAGTAGTAGTAACCGCCGCCGATCAGCTCCACACGGTTGTAACGCGATCGATACCAGCCCTCGTCGTGCCATTCCGGATGATACGAACGGAATACTTCGTATTGGTGACCCTGCCAGCGATCCGCTCCTTGAATCCGATAGCTCTGATT
>WNFR01021852.1_pt1 | contig 10537 bp, 9 predicted proteins | sample 5400221 | NCBI WGS metagenome assembly WNFR01 (sample SAMN13153357, study PRJNA577476) | soil metagenome | isolation source: 40 cm soil under Madrone tree | place: USA:California | collected 2016-06-14 | reverse complement strand
GACGACGGCGACCCCGTTGATGTCCTCGTGCTGATGGATGAGCCGGCCTTTCCGGGTTGCCTGGTGAAGTGTCGCTTAATCGGAGTGATCGAAGGCGAACAGGGAAATGGAAAGAAGACCGAACGCAATGATCGAATCGTTGCCGTCGAGATCGCGAACCATCAGTGGGCGCATGTGAACCACATTGATGATCTGGGAAAGCAATTTGAGAGGGAATTGGGCGAATTCTTTGTGAACTATCACGAGCTGACGGGTAAAGAATATCGCGTCTTGGATGTGAAGGGGCCGGGCCGTGCGCGGAAGTGCCTCGAACAAGGAATGAAGATGGTTAAGAAGGGCTAAGCCTGATACTAACGATGCTGCCGGTGACCTGATCAAATGGGGCGATGCTGTGCGGCGTGCCAAATCGTCGTTATGGTGACGCGCCTACGCCTGAACTCGTAAAGGACAATGTAAGGAGTGCCGCCGACGACCAACTCACGAACGCCAGGCTCGGCTCCCGTCCGCCCAAGATGCGGATGACTTCGCAAGGCTTCCACGATCGCGACGATGCGTGTCGCTGTGCGCTCGGCTGCATCGGGTTTGTCCAGAGCGATGTAGGCGCGAATCTCCCGAAGACGGGCTCTCGCTAGTGGCGACCAAACAATCTCTATCGGCAAAGCGACTCATCGTCATGATTTTTGCCGCAAGCGCATTTGGGAGGCGGCAACTCATGCTCGGTGCCCCACGATAGCAGCCAGGCCTTCATATCCTCGTGTTTAATGTAATGTCCGGACTTGACTTGACGGGAGCCTTGCCGAGCTTCCGCTAGGAGTCTCTCCTGATCGGATACGTAGGATTCGACTGCATCGGAGATGAGGAAGTTGGAACTCCTGCCGGAAGCCTTTGCTAACTTTGCCAGGCGTCGCTTGGTTTCTGGTTTGAGCCGCACACTAAGTGCGGCGCTGCGTGTGTTCGCCATGAATACATTTTAGCACATCGGAATTGGGGGATGGTCGGAAGCCCTATGCGTAGTATTCACTGTTTATTCCGAGCGAACTCCACTCTAGTTAAGCCTGGGCTTCGAGTCTTAATCGTGCCGAGGTGGGGCGCAGCGTGCTGCGCGCCTACTTGTCCCAGTTCCAATTGGCGAATTGCTCGCGTAGGGCTGTTTTTTTGAATTTGCCTACACTGGTGCGCGGGATTTCGGGGACGAAAACGAAGGCGTCGGGGAGCTGCCATTTGGCGAAGGATTTGGCTAGGAATTCGCGAAGCTCCTCGGGAGTGGCGGTGGCGCCTTCTTTCAGGACAACGGCGGCCAATGGGCGCTCTTGCCATTTGGGATGCGGGATGCCTACTACCGCTGCTTCTTTTACGGCGGGGTGGCCCATCAGGGTGTTTTCGAGGTCGACGGAGCTGATCCATTCGCCGCCGGATTTTACGAGATCTTTGGCGCGGTCGACAATTTTGATGAAGCCCTCATCGTCGATGGTGGAAACGTCGCCGGTTTTGAACCAACCGTCTGCGGTCCAGCGATGGGCCTGGTCGGGAGAATTATAGTAACTGGCAGCGACCCAAGGGCCGCGGACCTCGAGTTCGCCGGGTGTTTCGCCGTCGCGCGGCGCTTCAACGTCCTTGCCATCAGGGCCAGGGCGCGTGACGCGCAGTTCGACAAATGGGGCGGGCCAGCCTTGCTTGCCGCGGACTTCGTAGCGCTGATCTTCGGTCCATTCGAGCATGTGGCGTTTCAGGCGGCCGACGGTGGCGACCGGCGTGGTTTCGGTCATGCCCCAAAGATGCATTATGTGGAGATTGTGCTTATCGAGCGCGCGCATCAGGGGAATAGGTGGGGCGGTGCCGCCGATGACGATGCGTACGGGCGAGGGAAACTTCCAGCGGCCGGGATTTTTCTCAAGGGCGTCCAGAACGCCGAGCCAGACGGTGGGCACACCGCAAGCGATGGTGACGTGTTCCTGCTCGATGAGATCAAGCACGCTTTCGGCATCGACATTGGGTCCGGGCAAAATGAGGCGCGCGCCGGTCATCACGCAGGTGTACGGGAGGCCCCAGGCATTGGCGTGGAACATGGGAGCTACCGGGAGGACGGTGTCGTGGTGGCTGATGGCGAAGCAATCGGCCATGGCTTCAGCAAAGGAATGCAGGACAATGGCGCGGTGCGAGTAGATGACGCCCTTGGAGAAACCGGTGGTGCCGGAAGTGAAACACATAGCGGCGCCGTCGTTTTCATCGAGCTTGGGATATTGGAAATTGTCGTCGGCTTCGGCGAGGAGTTGCTCGTAGTTCAAGAATCCTTGCGGGATCTCGCCACAGCCGCCGTAGGGCACGACAATCACCTGCTCGAAGGGCACGTTTTGGCGGCACTTTTCGTAGACGGGCAGGAGCGCGCCGTCGATCAGTAGGAAGCGATCCGCAGCGTGATTAGCGATGGCAGCAATTTCGTGTGAATGGAGCCTCAAGTTCAAAGTGTGCAAGATGCCGCCGGCACACGGAACACCGAAGAAGGCCTCCAGGTGACCGGAATGATTCCACATCATGGAAGCAACGCGATCGCCCGAGCGTAAGCCGAGTTTCGTCAGAGCCGAGGCGAACTGGCGCGCACGGCGATAAAAATTGCCATAGCAGGTGCGGACGAGGGAGCGGTCGGGGCGGCGAGAGACGATTTCGACGCGAGAAAAAAGCTTGTCGGCGCGCTCAAGGAGCGTGGGGAGCGTGAGGGGAAAGTCCATCATCGTGCCGCGCATGATGTCCTCATCGAGATCCGAAGTTGGACGCAACAGGCAGGAACGAGGGCATCCTATCACCGAAAGTCATCGAAGGGATTGCAAGACCCGTGTAGTCAGGCCGACCAACGGCTAATAGTCAATGAATACCGGGCCTACAGGCTCTTTCCCGTTGCAAATAGGGTAAATTTTCGAGAGGATGCTGTTGACCGCTGGAGTGTCCAGTCTCGCGCCCGTGGTGGCCCTGCTACCCGGACTGCCCGTGTACGACTCTCGTCTCTTCGGCGCGCTCCGCGACTCTTATTCGGGTTCGGGCAGAAGGAGTGGGCAGGTGAAGAAGCTCTATATTGGGAATCTTCCGTTTTCCGCTACGGAAGATCAACTCAACGAGTGGTTCTCTCAGATCGGTGTAACACCCTCGGGCGTCAATCTCATCCGCGATCGTTTTACGGGGCAGTCACGCGGTTTCGCGTTCGTCGAAGTGAATAGCGACGAGGATGCGGATCGCGCGGTGAATTCGTTGAACGGTCAGAATTTCGGCGGACGCAACCTCGTGGTGAACGAAGCGCGGCCGCAGGCAGAACGTGCCGGTGGCGGTGGTGGACGCGGTGGCGGCGGCGGGGGATATGGCGGTGGTCGCGGTGGCGGTGGCGGCGGACGCGGTGGCCACGGTGGTGGCGGCGGACGCGGCAGCGATCGCGGAGACCGAGGCGATCGCGGCAATCGTTGGTAAGCGAGCACTCTCCAGGTAGCAAAGCGGCTTTCTTCCGAAAGCGGCTAAACCTTCCTTGAAAAAGTTCTAAGCGTTGGTTGTGTGCTTGGCATCGGTGTGCTCGGCTTTTCCTTCCACGTACCGATAGCGCACGACGTTGAGCGTTCGGATGGCGCGATCCACTAGGGACGCGACGTCCAAGGCGGCTTCGGCCGTGTCCAAGGCTTCCGGGGTGGCGAAAAGTGCAGGCGATTTCGGCTGAAAAACAGGACAGCAATCGTGAAAGGGCTGCTCGGAAATGTCGTGCGTGCCGATGCGGCGGGCGATTTCCTGAATCTCGAGCTTGTCGTCGCCGACTAGTGGGCGATAAAGCGGAAGTTTGGCGATGGAGCCGACGGACTGCAAGTTTTGGAGAGTTTGCGAAGCGACTTGGCCGAGACTATCGCCCGTGATGACGCCCTTGCCGCCGCTACGCAAGGCGATGCGTTCCGCGACTCGCAGCATCAGGCGGCGATAGAGCAGGGTGCGGAAGGATTCGGGAGCTTGGGCGGCGATTTCGCGCTGCAGCGGCTCGAACGGGACCAGATATAGCTTAGCGGTGAATTGCCAGGGCACCAGGCGTTCGACTAGCTGGCGCGCGACGTGAACGGAAGACTCTCCTGCCGCGGCACCTCCTCCCCAGAAATGCACAAAACTCAGGTGCGCGCCGCGCTTCATCATCTTGTAGGCGGCAACGGCGGAATCAAAACCGCCGGAGAGCAGGCAAACGAGCCGGCCGGCGGTGTTCGGCGGGAGTCCGCCGGGACCGATAATGCGGCGGGCATAGACCAAGAGCGGCCCACGCGTGATTTCGATGCGGCAGGTGAGCGCGGGTGCCTTCAGGTCGACGCGGACGTTGCGGCCCTCGGCTTGCAACTTGTCAAAAAGGTAGCCGCCAATTTGGCGCTCGATGGCCATGGCGTTGAAGGGAAAGCTCTTGTCGCTGCGGCGCGCGCGTACGGCAAAAGTGGCGAACTGTTCGCCACGGATCTCCTCCCAGGCGGCGTCACGAATCGTGTCGAGAGGATCGTCCTCTGAAGTTGGATGCCGCAGCACACGCGCAATGGCGAGATGCGAAATCCCGCTGACGCGGGTTAGACGCTGCAATGCTTCGTTGACGTTTGCGGCGTCGGCAATTTCGATGATCAGCCGGTCAGATGGGCGAGAGATGCGACTGATGGCGATTCCGTCCAACGCACGGCGCAGAGCCTCCCGCAATTTGTGGAGGAAAAAGCGGCGGTTGCCGCGCTTGAGCCACAGCTCGTGATAGTGAACGACAATGTGTGCGGAAGACATCATTCTCGCTGGCGGTTACGGGTGGATGCGCGTAGTATACAGCCGCTCGCGCGCCACTTTGCGGGGAACGTTGTAGATGCGACCTGCATTTTGCGATCGCGGGCGGACCCGCCCCTTTCTGTGGTGAAATGAATGCATCCAAAGCAGCAATAGGCTGCGCGAAACAATTAACCCCGTAACGGGTTTGATACAACAGAAAAGGAAATGTCACGCGGCGTAGATGACGGCGTATATCTTTAGGCGTTCCTGACCGGGCCCGCGAAGTGAGGTGGCGTGGCACGGAAAATACAGCGAACCTGAAGGGTAGGCTTTGCATCCAATCGGGCAGCAATTACGTCGAAGAGTAGTAGAAGACGAAATGACGACCTGGCACAAACGCGATTGGAAACAGTTTTACGAGCTGGCGCGCCGTCCTTGGCAGCGTCATCGCCCGCCGCGGCCGGTGTATCCGACGGGGATTAATCGCGTACTGCCGGCGCAGGGATTTAGTTTGTCTGAGTTGGATGACGCGGGCGTCGATCTGGATCTCGCCGAGGCGCTGGGACTGCCGGTGGATGCGGGGCGAATTGGCGCTTATGGTCCGAACGTGACCGTGCTGCGAGATTTCGTGCGGTCTTCGCGGCAACCGCTGTAATTCATTGAGTCTTTAGTCTCGCGGCTCACCCCTCTAAATGGAAAATACATCGGTGCCGGCCTGATATACAATCAATACAAGGGATGTTATGAGCGGCGCTTCCAAACAGCTTAACAATTATTATCAGCGTATCGTCCGCGATAAAGCAATTTGCGGCGGGGACGCGGTATTCAGAGGCACGCGCGTGACGCTGCGAACGGTATTGGCCAGTTTAGCCGGTGGCGATTCCATCAAAGAGATTCTCGCAGATTTCCCTAGCTTGGCAGCCGAAGATGTTCAGGCAGCCATTGCATTTGCCGCGGCTTCCGCCGAAGAAGACCTGCCCCTTCCCGCAACGCCCACCTTAGATGAAAATCAAGCTGGATGAGAATCTCCCTCATCAACTAGCGGTCGCGCTGCAAAATCTTTCTCACGAGGTTGACACTGTCTTGGATGAAGGGCTTGTCGGCCGCCCTGACCTCGAAATATGGCAAGCGGCGCAGAATGAGTCTCGGTTCCTAATAACTCAGGATCTCGATTTTTCAAATACGCGACTGTTTGCTCCCGGTTCACATCGCGGCGTTCTGCTTGTTCGCTTGCGTGCGCCAAGCCGAACCAACCTGATAGATCGGGTCACGGAGGTGTTCCTCACAGAAAATGTGGAGGGGTGGGATGGCTGCTTTGTGGTTTCTTCAGAACGTAAGATACGAGTTCTAAAGCCAAACCAGAAATCAGAAGGATAGAAAAAAACGCGTCCGTCCGCTAAGCTGTCGAGGAGTAAAATCATCAAGTCATTCCAAAGCTTGGCCTAAGGCTTCGCTTCGGGATTTTTCTGGATTGCACTGAGGTTAATCGTTTTCTGATCGCCTTCTTGCAGCGTGATTTTCTCGCCTTTTGCTTCGAAAGGCTTGAGGAACTCAGGATCTTCCCACGCGCCGGATTCGGCTTCCTCCCAACTAAAGAGCTTGTAGTCACCCGGCGCGATCCCTCGCACTTCAAAGTGGCCATACTGATCGGTGGTTTGCTCCTTGAACAGCCGGGACTGCGCCCGACGGGACTGCTCGGGCACGAGTACGACACGGACGCCCACGGCGCGCAAACCATCGGAATCGGCGACTGTGCCTTGCACGCGCGCGCCGCGCGAACTGATAGTGATTTCCAGCGTTCCGACTGCAGCACCTTTCACCGTGAAGCCGTCTTCTAGCGCGCTGGAGCCCGCGTACTGTACGTCTTTTATGTAGCAGTCCTTCCCATGGCCCCATACGCGCGCCATATAGGTTCCATCGCCCACGCCGTTTAATACAAAAGTATTCACTGAGGTAACCCGCGAACCCCCTCCAAAGTTGAACATCATATCCGGCGACTCGGCGAAGACAGAGAGCTCATCCTGCTCAATACTTGGCGTACCTTCCCAGATGACCCTCCCGCTGATATCTGTACCGGGCGTGATCGCCATTGAGACGCCGTCAATGTCCGCATTGCCTACGTCGATGGAAACGCGCGCGATGTGTGGCTTCCCTTCATCGAACCACATCGCGGTCAAGACGTACGATCCGGGCAAGACGTCGGCGATCTCGAAGGAGCCGTCCTGTTTTTGGACGAGGCTCTGATGCTCGCCGCCGGTCCATTCGCGGCTCTTTGTTTTGGGCATAAGAAAAATGTTGGTTTGCGTTCCGGATTTGTGAGTGATCTGGTTGTAGACATGACCGCGAACCCGGTAGACAGCTACTTGCCGCATGAAGATCTCAACGGATGGAATCTCTTCACCTTGCTTAATAGAGATGGCGGTAGCCTTCGCGGCGTCAGGCGTCCCAGGGTAGTACATCTTTGCGTAACCCTGCTGATTAGGTTGCGCTTCTTCTGACTCATCGCCACGCGAAAAGCGGCCCCAAGGGGAAAACACCGCGCTTACAAAATAGCGGCCGGGAGAAAGACCGAACAGACGATACTCACCGCGGTCATCCGTTTGCGCGGTGGTTTCAGTGGCAAGGCTAGGCCTGCCTTCCAAGTAGATCTGCCGCAATGCGCTCACGCTAATGTCTGGTAGAGGTTCCCCGTCCTCGTCGACAATCTTGCCCGCAATTACAGCAGATGGAATGAGGCGGAAAAGAAGATCCTTCATCTCCTGACCGGTTCGCAGGGTGAGCAGGGCACCGGGGTCGTGAGGCTTTTTCTGGCCGTATTCTTGCGCGACGAAACCTGCGCGATTCACGTTCAGGTGGTAACTACCGGGCTGAATGGCCTTCAATTGAAAATGGCCGGCGGCGTCGGTCAGGACTGCAATGCTTCGCGTATGATCATCGGCGCTCCGCAAGATCACCCGGGCTCTTCGGAGCGGCTCGCTGTCAGCCAACTTTACGACCATTCCGGCGATGCTGCATTCATCCTTTTTGGGGGCGGAGGGAGCGTTCGAGGATTGCGCCGTGGCGGCAAGTGGAATCAGAAAAACTAGCAACGGGAGAAGCTTCATGTGACGAGGCCCTACGAGGTGGGAGTATACGATACGAGAGTGTTGCTGTAGAAGTGAAGTACTCAATAAGAGCGCAAAGCTGAGTGCGGGTTAATCAATGGCGACGTATTTATCATTGAGGGGCATTGGCCGGAGTGCGGCTGGCTTGCTCGAGAAGTTTGTCGATACGATCGAGTTCATCGTGGAGTTGCGCTAATTTGGTTTGCTCGACGCGCAGTTCTTCTTCAAGCTCAATTTTTCGGGGCTGGCTCTCCTGCTCTTCGGCGCTGAGTTGTTCAAGCCTTATTTTCATTTGCGCTATTTGCTCCTCGGTCGCCTTGCGAGCGTTCTCGGTTTGGCTATTGCGAAGGTCTTCCAGGCGTCTGATGGAGCCTGTAAACCTTCTTTGTTCAGACTGATTCTGGCTGAGTCTTGAGCGATCGTTTTCCACTCGCTGTGATATGCGCGTGACGATGGTTTGTTGGGCTTGCACTCGAAAAATGAGGATCTGGGCTCGTTGGGTAGCAATGTTGGCGGTCCGCAACTCCTGCCGAAGTTGACGAACCTCCGCCAAAAGCGCTTGTAGAGTTTGCGAGTCGGTTGCGGTGGCTTGCCCAAGAGCGGGAATGGGAAGAATCAGGAGGGCCTGTGCGAAAAGGATCCATGGGCGCATACATGCCTCCGGGGATTGTATATACATTAGGTTGTTTGTGCGTCGCAAGGGAAGCGAGTAAAATAAGAACCTCACTCATACTCAATGGCCTCCCCATTCAACATCATCTCGAGTGCGCCGGTGCCGCCTCCGGGAGTGCATCCGCGGCCGGAATGGCTGCGGGTGAAGTTTTTTGGCGGAGAGCGCTACCAGGATTTGAAGCGCATTATGCGCACGCTAGATCTGCACACGGTTTGCGAGAGCGCGCGCTGCCCGAACATGGGCGAGTGCTGGGAACATGGCACGGCTACGTTCATGATTCTGGGGGATATTTGCACGCGGGCTTGCGGATTTTGCGCGGTGCCTTCCGGCAAGCCGGTGGGGCCGCCGGACGAAGAGGAGCCGTTTCGCGTCGCGGAGGCCGTAGCTCGCATGGGTTTGCGCTATGCGGTGGTGACTTCGGTGAACCGCGACGATCAGCCGGACGGCGGCGCGCATATATTTGCGCGCACCATCGAGGAGATTCGACGCCGGGTGCCCGGTTGCAAGGTGGAAGTACTGATCCCGGACTTTCGCGGGGACTGGAACGCGCTGAACACCGTTCTCGCGACGAAGCCGGATGTGCTGAATCACAATACGGAAACGGTGCCGCGGCTTTATCGGCAGGTGCGGAAAGGGGCCTTGTACGAGAGGTCGCTCGAATTGCTGCGACGATCTAAGGAAGCACACCCCGACGTTCCGACGAAAACAGGATTGATGCTCGGACTGGGCGAGGGCAAAGAGGAAGTACTCGCCACTTTGCAGGACTTGGCTGCACAGGGTACGGATATTCTTACACTCGGCCAATATCTTCAGCCGACGAAGGAACATCTGCCAATCGTTCGCTACCTACATCCCGATGAATTCGCCGAATTCAAGATCTTGGGCGAGGCGATGGGATTTAAGCATGTGGAGGCTGGGCCGCTGGTGCGGTCGTCTTACCACGCATTCGAGCAAACGGAGTCGGCCGTTCGGTAAAACATTCAGCTGTCTGCTTACGTCCACTCGCCTTCACAACTGCAAAAGCGGCGGCAAGACCGCCGCACTCCCGTAAGCGACCTTATTTTGGCGTCACGGTGGACCAGTCTGTGAACGGAACCGCTCGGCCGCCGCGCACTACGGTCGGGATTACATGATCGAAGCCTTTGTGGGACTTTGCGGAATAGTTGAGCTTTAGCTGCGGGCCCAGGCCGAGATCTTCCTCATGAATCGATTCGATGCTGTGTATTAACCCCTCGCGAGTTAACTCCTTGCCGGCGCGTTTCAGCCCTTCCACCATGACTACCGCATCCACGAAGCCCTCCAGGCTGACGAAATTCGGGCGTGCGGAGGGAGCATATTTCGATAACGTACGCCGGTAGAGAGCCACGCCTTTTAGGTCCGTCAGATAATATGGCGGGACGACCTGGGTGATTACCATCCCTTCGGCGTCGTCCCCGGCTTCCTGGATGAGCTCATCCGTGCCGACGAACGACACCGTAAGAAACAGGGGCTTCCAGCCCTTGGCGTGCGCCTGTTTCAAAATAGGCGCTACTGTGTTCGGTGGGCCCACCACGACAACCGCCTGCGGCTTCGCGGCGCGAACCGTATCGATGGCGCCTCCCACATTCGCGGTTTGCCGTTCGTAGGACGCGACTTTCACCGGCTCCGCGCCGCGCGTCTTGAGTGCCTCTTTGACGCCTCCCAGCACGGCAGCGCCAAACGCATCTTCCGGGTAGATGACGCCGACGTTGTGATAGCCGAGCTTGTCCCAGACGCCATCCATCTGCTCGCGCGTTTCGTCGTAGTAGGAAGCGCGCACGTTGACGATCCAGTGGCGCATTGGTGTGTACAGCGTTTGGGCTCCGGTGAACAGGCCAATGACGGGGATTTTATTGCTCTCGGCCAGCGGCACGTACTTTACCGCGGTCGGAGTGCCCACGAAGAATCCCAGGGCGAAAACCTTGTCGTCCATCAGGCGGTTGAAGCAAGTTTCGGTTTTCGCAGGGTCGTAACTGTCGTCGTAAGCGACTAACTT
>WNFR01008918.1_pt1 | contig 10537 bp, 7 predicted proteins | sample 5400221 | NCBI WGS metagenome assembly WNFR01 (sample SAMN13153357, study PRJNA577476) | soil metagenome | isolation source: 40 cm soil under Madrone tree | place: USA:California | collected 2016-06-14 | reverse complement strand
GAGACCCTCGAGGCGGCCTCGCTCGACCGCCGCCTGGCCCCGGGTCGGACGAGCGAGGTGGACCGGCTCGTCGCGGTGCTGAACCGGCTGCTCTCGCGCCTGGAGACGGCGGTCGAGCACCTGCGCCGCTTCACGGCGGACGCGGCCCACGAGCTGCGCACGCCGATCGCGGCGCTGCGCGCCCACCTCGAGGTCGCTCTCGCGCGTGGAGGCTCCCCGGACGGCTATCGGAACGGCCTGCTCGACGCGCTCGAGCAAGCCGAGCGGCTCGGACGCGTGGCCGCGGATCTGCTCACGCTGAGCGCCGTCGAAGCCGGCGCGGGCGGCACGGATGTCGTCCACCTCGACGCCGTGGCGCGCGAGGTGGCGGACTTCCTCGAGCCCGTGGCGCAGGAGCAGGGTCGGCACTTCGCGTGCGAGAGCGAGCGCCCGGTGGCGGTGTGCGGCGCCCCGGACCTCCTGAAGCGTCTGGTGCTGAATCTCGTGGACAATGCCTTCCGCCACACGCCACCCTCCGCCGCCGTGCGCCTCGCGGTGCGCTCGGACGACGGCACGGCCACGATCGAGGTGGACGACGACGGCCCCGGCATCCTGGCGACGGATCTCCCGCAGGTCTTCGAGCGCTTCCGTCGAGGTCGGGGCGCGACGGCCGGCACCGGGCTCGGCCTCGCGCTGTGCCAGGAGATCGCGACACGCCATCACGGCCGCATCGCCCTCGAGAGCGCTCCGGGTCTCGGGACGAAGGTCATCGTGACCCTGCCCCTTGCCGACGCGCGCGCGGGCTTCTGAAGGCGCTGGTCGTCGAGCGGGGCGCAGCTTCACGTTCGCTTCATCGTTCGACGGCTACGCTGTCAATACGCATGCCGCACGCCCGGCAGGCATTCCGTTTTGCGGACCTTCGTGACGTGCTACTTCGAAGCGTGATGGCGAGAAGAGCCGCGCGAGCCGCACTCGTCACGGTCCTCTTGAGCACCGCGCTGCGCGGGTCTGCGGCCGCCGGACCGCTCGCGCTCGACGAAGCGCTCGAGCGTGCGCGGGCCGCGAGCCCGGCCCTGCGCGTCGCAGCCGCCCAGCTCGAGGCGGCGCAGGGCCGCCTGCGCCAGGCGCGCCTCATCCAGACCAACCCCGTCCTGTCGGCGGACCTCGCACGCCACACCGAGCCGCACCTCCCGGACGCCAAGGACCGGGGCGTCCAGCTCGAGCAGGAGATCGAGGTGGGCGGGCAGCGCGGGCTTCGCATCGCGGCCGCGGAGCACGACGTCGGCCACGCCGAGCATCTCCTCGCCGACCGCCGTCGCACGGTCGAAGGCGAGGTGCGGCGAGCGTTCTTCGCGCTCGCCGCCGCCGAGCGCCGGCAGACGCTCGCCGCCGAGCGCCTCGCGCTCGCCTCCCGCCTCGCCGAGGCCGCCCGCCGCCGCGCCAGGGCCGGCGAGACGGGGGCGCTCGACGCCCGCCTGGCCGAGGTCGAGACGGCGCGCGCCGCGCAGGAGAGGACCGCCGCCGAGGCCGAGCATGTGCGCGCCGAGGGTCGCCTCGCGACCGCGCTCGGTGCCGAGCCGGGTGAGCCGCTCTCCGCGTCGGTGGAGGACGTGGCGCTCGCCCCGTCGCCGGCCGAGGACGCGCTCGTGGCCCGCGCGCTCGATGCCCGCCCCGATCTGGGCGCCGCGCGCGAGGAGCGCGCGCGCCTGGAGACCGAGGTGCGTCTCGCGGCGCGGCACGGTCGCATCCCGAACCCCGCGCTCCGCGCCTACTATCGTCAGGAGCGGCTCGGGGAGCATATCGTCGGCGGCGGCGTCTCGGTGCCGCTGCCGATCTTCAATCGCGAGCAGGGCACCGAGGCCGCGCTGCTCGCGGAGGCGCACGGGGCCGCCACCGAGGAGGCGCGCCTGAAGGCTCAGATCCCGCGCGACGTCCACCTGGCGCTGGCGCACCGCCGAGCCGCCGAAGAGGCCTGGTGGCGCTACGAGCGCGAGGCGCTGCCCGCCGCCACCCAGGCGCGCGACCTGCTCGAGCGCGGCTACGATGCGGGATACCTCTCGCTCTCCGAGGTGCTGGTGCAGCAGGACCGGCTCCTCCAGGTGCGCGCGGGAGCGATCGACGCCTGGCTCGATCTCCACCAGGCGGAGGCGGACGTGGTCGAGGCCGCCGGGACGGCGCCGTGACGGGCGGGCTCGTCGTGCTGCTCGTGCTCGCGCTCGCCTGCGGGCGCGCCGAGCCCGAGCAGCGAGCGGAGCGCGCGAGGCGCGGCGTGCCCGGCATCGAAACCGCCCTGGTCGGCGCCGCGCCGATGCGCGACCTCCTGCACGCCTTCGGCGCGGTCGCGGCCGAGGCGGAGCCGCCCGAGGTGCGCGACGCCCGCACGCAGCTCGCGCAGGCAGAGGCCAAGCGCGCGCTCGCCCTGCAGCAGGTGCGCCGCCTGGAGGGGCTCGCGCGCGGCGCCGTCGCCCCGCTGAAGGAGCTCGAGGCCGCGCGCGCCGACGCGGCCACCGCCGCGGCGGAGGCGGCGCGCGCCGAGAAGGCGCTCGCTGCCTTCGGCGGTGGGAGCGAGCGCGGCCGCCTGGCGGCCGACGAGACCTGGGTCATCGCCCACCTGGCGCAGACCGACGTCGCGCGCGTCGAGGCGGGCGGCGAGGCGACCTTCGGTCCCGACGCGTTTCCCGGGGCGGCGCTCGCGGGCCGCATCGACGCCGTCCCCGCCTACGTCGATCCGACGACACGCACCGCCCCGCTCCGGCTCCGCGTGCGCGACCCGGAGCACCGCCTTCGTCCCGGCATGACGGGCACGGTGACGCTCGAGATGGGCGCGCCGCACGACGCGGTGGTCGTGCCGTCCGCGGCCGTGGTGTACGACGACGCGCAGCCGGTCGTGTTCGTCGACGAGGGGGACGGGCGCTACGTGCAGCGGTCGGTGCGCCTCGGCGTGGTGCGCGACGGAAGGATCGAGGTCACGAGCGGCCTCGACGCCGGCGCGCGTGTCGTCGTGACCGGCGCGGCGAGCCTGCTCTCCGCCACGCGGCTCCAGGCCGAAGGCAACGAGGAGTAGCGTGGTCGCGAGGCTGGTCGGCGCGGCCCTCCGCCATCGCGCGGCCGTCTTCCTCCTCGCCGCGGGCCTCCTGATGGCCGGGTTCTACGCCGCCCGCACCGCGCCGCTCGACGTCTTCCCCGAGTTCGCGCCGCCCATCGTCGAGGTGCAGGTCGAGGCGCCCGGGCTCGCACCCGAGGACGTCGAGGCGCTGGTCACGCGCCCGCTCGAGCGCGCGCTCGCCGGCGCGCCCGGGGTGGCGACCCTGCGCTCGTCGTCGATCGCCGGGCTCTCGGTGGTGACCGCCGTCTACCGCTACGGCACGGACCCGTACCGCGCGCGGCAGGTGGTGATCGAGCGCCTCGCGCTGGCCGCCGAGCAGCTCCCGCCCGGCGTACGCCCCGCCGTGTCGCCGCTCTCCGCGGCGCTCTCCACCATCCTCGCGATCGGGCTCCGCGCCGGGTCCTCGGTCTCGCCCCTCGAGCTGCGCGACCTGGCAGAGTGGACCATCCGTCCGCGTCTTCTCGCCGTGCCGGGCGTGGCGAACGTGGTCATCTACGGCGGCGGCATCCGCCAGGTCCAGCTCACCACCACCCCCGAGCGCCTGTGGGCCGCGGGCGTGACGCTCGACGACCTCGCCGCCGCCGCCGGCGCCGCCGATGCGGCCGCCGGCTCGGGCTTCTTCGACCGCGGCGGCCAGCGCCTGCCCACCTGGCTCGACGCCCGGCTGCGCAGCCCGGCGGACCTCGCCCGCGCGCCGCTCCCCGGGCGCGACTCCGTGCCCGTACCCCTCGCCGCCGTGGCCGACGTGGGCGAAGGGCCCGCCGTGCCGGTCGGCGAGGCGACCGTGAACGGCGAGCCGGGGGTCGTGCTCCTCGTCACCAAGCAGCCGGCGCTGAACGTCCTCGAGGTGACGGCCGAGGTGGAGAAGGCGCTCGGCGCCCTCGTGCGCGCGCTGCCCGCGGGCGTACGCGTCGACCAGTCGATGTTCCGCCAGGCGAGCTTCGTGACCCACGCGCTCGGCAACCTGCGCCGCGCGCTGCTCGCCGGCGTGGTGCTGGTCCTCGTCGTCCTCGTCCTCTTCACCGGCTCGAAGCGCGCCGCATTCGTGAGCGTGGTCGCCATCCCGCTCTCCCTGTTGGCCGCGGTGACCGTGCTGCGCGCCGCCGGCGCCACGCTCAACGTGATGGTGCTGGGCGGCCTCGCGATCGCGGTCGGCGAGGTGGTGGACGACGCCATCATCGACGTCGAGAACGCGTGGCGGCGGCTACGCGCCGCCCCCGCGGGCGCACGCGCCGACGACGTCGTGCTCGCCGCCTCGGTCGAGGTGCGGAGTGCGGTCGTCTATGCGACCGTCATGGTGGCGCTGGTCTTCCTCCCGGTCTTCCTCCTGGGCGGGCTCGAGGGCGCGCTCTTCCGCCCGCTCGCGACGGCCTACGTGCTCGCCACGCTCGCCTCGCTGGTGGTGGCGCTCACCGTGACGCCGGCGCTCGCCGCCGTGCTGCTCCCGGGCGCGGTCGCACGGCGGACCGCGCCCCCCTGGCTCTTGACCGCGCTCCGCGCCCGCTACGAGCGCGCGCTCGGCGCCGCGCTCGCGCGGCCGGCGCCGGTGATCGCGGGCAGCGTCGCGGCCCTCGCCGCAGCGCTCGCCCTCACGCCGCTCCTCCGCCTCGAGTTCCTCCCCGAGTTCCACGAGACGAACTTCGTCATGCACATGACCGGGGCGCCCGGCGTCGGGCTGGACGAGTCGGCGCGCGTCGGGGCCGCGACGGCGCGCGCGCTCCTCGCCGTCCCCGGCGTCCGCTCGGTCGCGCAGGTGATCGGCCGCTCGACGCTCTCCGAGGACACCTTCGGACCCGAGCGGAGCGAGATGATGGTCCAGCTCGAGCCCGGCGTGAACGCGGCCGCCGTCAGCGCGGAGCTCCGCACACGTACGGCCGAGGTCGCCGGCTTCGCCTTCGATCTGAAGCAGTTCCTGAACGAGCGCATCGAGGAGCTGCTGGGTGGTGTGGGCGCGGCGCTGGTCGTCCGCCTGCGCGGGTCGGACCTGCCGAGCCTCGAGCAGGCGGCGGCGACCGTGAGCGAGCGGCTCGCCGCCATCCCCGGCGTGGCCGACCTGCACGCGCCCGGCGCGCTTGCTGCCTCCGGCATCCGCGTGAAGCTGCGTCGCGCCGACCTGCTCGGCCAGCAGGTCTCCGCGGCCGCGGTCGAGCGCGCCCTGCGCGCGGCGCTCGGCGGGCTTCCCGTCGGCCGCATCGTCGAGGGCGAGCGGCAGGCGGAGGTCGTGCTGCGCGTGGCGGCCGACGGCGTGCTCGATCCGGAGCGTCTCGCGCGCCTGCCCATCGCGGGCGGGCACGGCCGTGTGCTGCCGCTCGGCGCCGTCGCCGACGTGGAGGGCGCGTCGCTGCGCACCGCGATCACGCACGAGGACGGGGTGCGCACCGTGCTCGTGCGCCTGGACGCGCGCGGGCGCTCGCTCGAGGCGGTGGCGCTCGACGTGGCGCGCGCGGTGGCCGCCGCGCCACTGCCGGCCGGGGTCTACGCCGAGGTGGGAGGCGAGTATGCGGCGGCGGCCGCGGCGCGCGCCCGCCTCGTCGGCCTGGGCGCGCTCGCGCTCCTCGGCATCTTCGTCCTGCTGGTGGTCGACTTCGGCTCCACGCGCCTTGCCGCCCTCACTATGGTGAACGTGCCGCTCGCCTTCGTGGGCGGGCTCGCCGCCGTGCTCCTCGGCGCCGGCGGCCGGCTCTCGCTCGGCGCGATCGTCGGCTTCGTCACCGTGTTCGGCATCACGATCCGGAACGGCATCGTCTTGGTCGCGCACTTCCTCCACGTGGAGGAGGCGCGCGGCGGCCCCCTCGACCGGGGGGCGGTGGTCGCCGCCGCGGCCGACCGCCTGGCGCCCATCCTCATGACCGCGCTCACCACCGGCATCGCGCTCGTCCCGCTCCTCCTCCTCGGCGGGCGTGCCGGCGGCGAGATCGAGCAGCCGATGGCGCTCGTGATAGTAGGGGGCCTCGTGAGCTCGACCTGGCTCAACCTCTTCGTCGTGCCGGTGTGGTACGCGCGCCGGGGGGCGCGGCGGCGATGAGGCGCGCCGTCATCTTCGACGTCGAGAACTCGAGCCGTGTGGAGCACATCGCGCGCATGCTCGAGCACCTGGGGCTCGGTACCCTCGACCACCAGACGCGCCTCATGGCGGTCGGCAACTGGGGCGTGATCGGCTACGAGACCGCCCGCCTGCTGGCGCGCCACGGGGCGGAGCTGGTGCATACCGCGCCGGCCTTCGGGGTGAAGGACTGGAGCGATCTCCGCATCGCGGTCACGGCGGGCATCTGGCTGGCGGGCGCGCGGCCAGGCGATGTGCTCGACATCATCACGGATGACCAGGCCTTCGATGCGGTCGGCGATGTGGCTGCGGGCCGTGGCGTCGATTTCCATCGCCTCTCCTACCGCGCGCTGGTGGGAGCGAGGCAGATCGCACCAAGGGAGCGCGCGTCGGACGGCGGCACTCGACGCAGAAGGACGGGAAGGCGCCGGGTGCGGACGGCAGCTCGAGCGCAGCGCGGATCGGCCAACACGCCGCACGCAGCGCCGTCGGACGAGATTCTCGCCGTGCTGCGCGAGCTGCTCGCGCCCGGGCAGCCCGTGACGCTCGACGCCCTGTCGAGCGCTCTCAAGGCGCGGGGATTCAACCGCCCACCCGGCTCGCCACGCCTCGTCACGCGGCTTCGGCAGATGAAGGACATCGAGGTGAGCCCGTCCGGAACGATTCGTCCGGCCGAGAAGCGGTGAGACCAAGACCGTCCCGGCGCCGCTCGCATGGTAGGGGGGTTCCCTCACCGCCGCCCAGGCAACGCCTCCCGTCGGTGGCGCACGTCCGGGAGAGCGTCGTGCGCGGCCGGCGAAGGACCATCTTCGTCGTCGAGCTGCAGGGCGTGGGCTGATCCGATGCTGGCGCACGTGACCAACGTCTGGTTCGTCGCGGCGGCGTGGATGGTGCTCGCCTTCGTGGCGAGCCTCGTCTCCATCCGCACCGGCATCTCGGTCGCGCTGATCGAGATCGGTATGGGCGTGATCGGCGGCAACTTCCTCGGCCTGCAGACGAGCGAATGGGTCAACTTCCTCGCCAGCTTCGGGGCGGTCCTCCTCACCTTCCTCGCGGGCGCCGAGATCGCCCCCGACTCCCTGCGTGTTCACCTGAAGGCGGCGCTGGCGATCGGCTTCGTCTCCTTCCTGGCGCCGTTCCTGGGCGCCTGGGGCTTCGCCTACTGGGTAACGGGCTGGACGTACCAGGGCGCGCTCATCTGCGGCATCGCGCTCTCCACCACCTCGGTCGCCGTCGTCTACGCCGTGATGGTGGAGACCGGGCTCAGCCGGACCAGCCTCGGGAAGATGATCCTCGCCGCCTGCTTCGTGACCGACCTCGGCACCGTCCTCGCGCTCGGTGCCTTCTTCGCGGACTTCAACCGCTGGCTGCTCGCGTTCGCGGTGGCGCTCGGCGTCGCCCTCCGCTACATGCCGCGGCTGTCGCGCGCGCTGATCGCTACCTTCGGCGCGACCCGCGTGAGCGAGCCCGAGGTGAAGTTCCTCTTCCTCGTGCTCTTCGTCCTGGGCGGGCTGGCGACCACCGCCCGGAGCGAGGCGGTCCTGCCCGCCTACCTGGTCGGGCTCGTGGTGGCCGGCGTGTTCGTCGAGGATCGCGTGCTCGTGACGCGCATGCGATCGATCGCCTTCTCGATGCTGACCCCCTTCTACTTCATCAAGGCGGGCCTGTTCGTGTCGTTGCCAGCCGTGGCGACGAGCGCCGGCCTCATCGTCGCGCTGCTGGCGGTCAAGCTGGCGGCCAAGTCGATCGGTGTCTGGCCGCTGGCGCGCGTCTTCAAGCTCCCTCGGCGCGAGGCGAACTACACGACGCTCATGATGGCGACCGGCCTCACCTTCGGCACCATCTCGGCCCTCTTCGGCCTCGAGCACCAGCTCATCGACCGCACGCAATACACGGTCCTGGTGACGGTCGTCATCGGGAGCGCCGTCGTGCCGACGTTGATCGCACAGGCGTTCTTCCAGCCGGACGCGAAGGAGCAGTCGCCGGCGCTGGCAGAAGCCGGCGCGGTCGCGCTGTCGGCCGGGCGCGGGAGGTAGAGCATGTACCGGCGTATCGCGGTGGGATTCGACGGCTCGTCGGGCTCGCGCCGGGCCCTGGAGGCCGCGGTCGACCTGGCGCGCTCGGGCAAGGCCGAGCTCTTCCTCGTCTCGATCGAGGAGCTGCCCCGCTATCCGGGCGCGATCGACGAGGTGGACGACGAGCAGCGGTCCTCGGAGAAGTTCTTCGAGGAGGTCCAGGACGAGGCGGTGCGGCAGATCACCGGCGCGGGGCTGGTCGTGCACCGCGAGATCCGTCCGGGACACGCGGCGCAGGCCCTCCCCCACTACGCCATGGAGGTGGGCGCAGACCTGCTCGTGATCGGCCACAGCGGCCACTCGGCCATCTGGGGACGGCTCCTCGGTACGACGGCCGACAAGGTCGTCGACCACGCGCCCTGTTCCGTGCTCGTGGTGCGGTGAGGGGCATCGAGTAGCGGAGGACGGCATGCGCCGCGCGAACGGGGATGCGTCTCGGCTAGGAGCGGGGCTGGGGCTTGGCCTCCTCGCCACCGCGCTCCTCGCCGGCCGGCTCGCGGAAGGCGACCTGATCGGCGACCCGGTCATCTACGCCGCCGTCGCGAAGTCGATGCTCGTGCGCGGCGAGTGGGCGACGCCGTACCTGGCCGGGCAGCCCTTCTTCGACAAGCCGCCGCTCGTCGTCTGGCTCGCGGCACTGTCCTTCGAGCTCTTCGGTGTCTCCACCTGGAGCGCGCGGCTCCCGGGCGTGGCGCTCGGCATCGCCGCCTGCCTCGTCCTCTGGCGGCTCGGCGCCTTCCTGTTCGATGAGCGCGTCGGGCTCGCAGCCGGCGCGATCCTCGCGCTCACGCCGGGCTTCGTCCGCTTCGGGAGCACGCTCCTGCTCGACACGGCGCTCGCGCTGGGCTCGCTCGCCGGGCTCCTCGCCACCGCGCGCGCCTTCGCGCGCGGTGGAAGCGGCCTCTGGTGGGCGGGAGTCTGGTTCGGGGTGGCCTTCCTCGGCAAGGGCGCGCTCGCGCTCGGGGCGCCTGCGGTGCTCGCCGCGTACTGGCTCGCGACGCCCGGCGACCGCCGCCCGCCGCTCGGCGCCCTCGTCGTCGCCGCGCTCGCGTTCCTCGCCGTGGTGCTGCCCTGGCATCTCTACGAGACGTGGGTCTGGGGCTGGCGCTTCGTGCACGGCTATCTCTCCGACGTGAGCGAGAAGATGGGGAGGCATCCGGGCGCCGCGGTCTACGCCCGCGCGCTCGTGGTCACCACGCTCCCCTGGCTGCCGCTCGCGGCCGTGGGCGCGTGGCGGAGCTGGCGCAGCGGGGAGCGTGGCGACGGGCTTCGCCTGCTCACGGTGTGGACGCTGGTCGCGTACGGCTTCCTCTTCGCCGCCGCCAAGCACTCGCCGCGCTACCTCATGCTGCTCCATCCGGCGCTCGCGCTGTGGGCCGCGCTGGCGCTCCGTCCGCTCCTGCCGGCGCCGCGTGCGCTCGGGCTCTGGGTCGCGGCCGCCGCAGGGCTCGCCTGGGCCGTCATGCTCCTCTGGCCCCTCCCGCTCCATCCCGGCGGTACGGGCGCCGCGGTGACGGCGCTGGCGCCCGTGCTCGGCCCGCGCGAGGCACCCCTCGCCGGCTTTCGCTTGAAGCACGAGGGGACCCGGGCGCGCTTCACCTTCTACGCCGATCGCGAGGACGTACGCACGGTCGACGATCCGGACGCGCTGGTCCGCCTCGGGGCCGGCACGCCGGTGGTGACCGCCCGGCGCGACGCGCCCGTGCTCGCGGCCGACGGCCGCTTCGAGGAGCTCCGCCGCTCGCGCGACTTCGTCGCCTTCCGCGTGCGCTAACTAGGAGCGTGAGCCGAGACGGCGGTGCGGGGAGGCGGGGGCGCCGTCTCCGCTTCGATTCGGCGCCGCCGACGGTGCGGGGAGGCGGGGGCGCCGTCTCCGCTTCGATTCGGCGCCGCCGAGCCGGGTGCCTCCATCGGCCGCCGCCCGCGGCGCCTCATAGGCGCTCCGACGGCGCCCCCGCCTCCCCGCTGCGCTATTCGGCCCCGCGCGCGTGCTGCACGTCGTCGCCGGCACGCCGAGAGCAAGCCGGCGATGGGCTTTCGTCGCATGTTCCGCGGCGTGACGAAGGTGCGCGACGGAATGGGACCTCGCCTGCGCCGCCTTGAACCTGTGCCGGCTGCGGGCGCTGGGCGGAGCGGCGGCCTAGGAGCGTGACCCAAGATTCCGGACCGAGCCCCGCACCCGAGCGCCGAGCATGGCGGGCGCGAAACGACGAGGAATACTCTTGCGGTATTTCGAGGAGTTTCGGGCCCGCCAGGCGACGGCGATCGGGCGCGGGGCGACGGGAGCCGAATCTTGGGTCACGCTCCTAGCCCGCGGGCCGCCCGCGCGGGGAA
>WNFR01008864.1_pt1 | contig 10538 bp, 9 predicted proteins | sample 5400221 | NCBI WGS metagenome assembly WNFR01 (sample SAMN13153357, study PRJNA577476) | soil metagenome | isolation source: 40 cm soil under Madrone tree | place: USA:California | collected 2016-06-14 | reverse complement strand
AGGCCTTTGGCTTGATGAACACTGGAAAGATTGACCGCTTCTTTGTCGCCAGTTTGGTCCGGCGCCGCTTCCGCGTCGACGTTGCTGATGAGCGCGAGCTGTGAAAGAAACTCGCTTAGGTCTTTGAACTGGCGCGCAAAGGCGGCGAGTTGATTCAAATCTTCGCGACGCAATTCGTAATTGGTGAAATTCACTTTCGCGTAATCGTCGTAGATCGCTTCGACCACCGAGGTGATCATCTCCGAGGGTGGGTTCGGTTCGCCGCCGGGCGCGATTTCATCGAGCGTGTGCGCAAGCTGCTCCCACATTTTCTTTGAGCGCGTCGTCACGTTCATGGCGAGCAAACGCTCTCCGAATCTGTAGCCGGGCGCGGTGACCCCCGCTGGCGTTGAGGTCGCTTCACGCCCGGGATCATCGATCCCGGCTACAGTGCCCAGCGACCTTTCCCAGGCGTTCCAAAGGTTGTCGGCGCTGCGATTGCCGATGCCGGGCAAAAGTTTCACCATGCGTTTGAACGCGACCTCGTCGCGCGGATTCGCGACGAAACGCAGGAATGCGGTCACATCTTTGATGTGGGCCTGCTCGAAGAAACGGATCCCGCTCGTGATTTGATATGGAATGCCACGGCGCGAAAGCTCCAATTGCAACTCGATGGCGTGGTAATGCGCGCGATAAAGCACTGCGATGTCGCCAAGATCGACATCTTCATCTCGCAGCTCGAGAATTCGCTGTGCGACAAATTGAGCCTGCTCGCTGCCATCGTTCAGTGCGACGACAGCCGGCTTGACCGCATTTGATTCGCGGGTTGGTGCAAGATTCTTACGAAACTGTTCGACATTCGCCGCGATGGCCGCGTTCGCGACCTCCAGAATTTCCGGCACGCTCCGATAATTCATCTCGATCTTAAACACTTGGGCGTCGGGATAACGCTTTGGGAACTCGAGGATGTTTTTGAAATTCGCGCCGCGCCAAGAGTAGATCGACTGCGCGTCGTCGCCCACCACCATGACGTTGCGATGATCGCGAGCCAGCGTGTCGATCAGATCGGCCTGGATTTTGTTCGTGTCCTGATACTCGTCGACCAGGATGAATTGAAACTGTCGCCGGTAAAACGACGCGATATTTTCATGCTGCTTCAACATCGAGAGTGTCTTTTCGAGCAGGTCGTCGAAGTCCACCGAGTTCGTCGCCTTTTTCTTTTTTTCGTAGCGCGCATGGACATCTTTGACCTTGTCGAGCAACGGCAGGAAATAGGGAAACTTTCCCGCGAGCAGTTCCTCCATCGGTGTTTCCGTGTTGACGACGAAGCTAAAAATCTCCGCGAGGACATCTCCCTTCGGGAACCGGATTTCTTTCGGATCGATCCCGGCGCTGGCCACAACCGTGTTGATCAAATCTTTTTGATCTTCGCGGTCCATGATCGTGAATCCGCTGTTGTAACCGAGCGCGCGGCCGTGCCGGCGCAGCATGCGGTTGCCGATGGAGTGAAACGTTCCGCCCCAAATCCCACTCGCGTCGACCGGCAGCAAGTTCGCGACACGATCCAACATTTGCCGCGCAGCCTTGTTCGTGAACGTGAGCAGCAAAATATTTCGCGGGTCGATCCCGTTTTCGAGCAGATACGCCACGCGATAAGTGAGCGTGCGGGTCTTGCCCGAGCCGGCGCCGGCGATGACGAGCAAAGGACCGGGCGACGCCGTCACGGCCGCGAGTTGCTGCTCATTCAATTCCGCCGCGTAATCGATATGGATCGATGTCGATCTGGCGGCGCGTTGCAGCGTGTATTGACGGGACATAATACCTGTCCGACTCGGACCCGGTTACGCTGCTGTTGCGAAGCGAAGTGATCAAGTATTTGTAAGCGGCGGTCTTTGACCGTCGGCCGGTTGAACGTGCGCCAGGCCGCGGCTACAACGCCCGCTTGCGTGCGAGTTCTTCGAGCAGCTCGATCTGAATCTGTTGAATTTCGAAGAGGCGATTGTATTGCCGACGCAGCAGGTGATCGATCTTCTCGTGCAGGTGCCGGATCTCTAATTCGGCTTTGAGGTTGATCTTGTAATCGTTCTCCGCCCGCAATCGATCGCGCGCTTCGGCGCGGTTTTGACTCATCATGATGACCGGCGCCTGAACGGCGGCGAGACATGAGAGAATCAAGTTGAGAAGGATAAACGGATAGGGGTCGAACGCGTGCGTCAGCAAAAGGGCGGCGTTGATGACAATCCAAGCGAGGAGGATGCTGAAAAATGTGATCAGGAATCTCCAACTGCCGCCGAATTCGGCGATGCGGTCGGAGAGGCGTTCGCCAAACGTCAGTTTGCGATCGAATTGCGTGCTGATGTTTGCAGAAATGATTTCGTGCTGCCGCAAACTTTCGACGACTTCGTTGTCGAGCGTAGAGAGTTCGCCGATCTCATCCTGCAGCACTTCCTTGACGTATCCTTTGCGGCAATCGCCGATATCGTCGAAGCAAACGAACCCGGTGCCATTCCATTCCGGATGCTGCTTCTTGAGGTAGTCGAGCAGTGATGGCCGGATCACTTCTGCAATTTGCCCTTGAGTCGGAGATTTCGACTTGTGGCAGATCTCGCAAACGTACGTTTTGCTCATGGTGATTCGATTCCGAATAAAGGCGTACTCGCCCGATTTGTCGATCTTCACAGCACAAACATGGCCGCGGCCGCGCCGAACATGATGAGCGTTGCGAGGGCGACAACGATCCGCGCTAGCCACGAACTGGGCTGACCTTGCATGAGCTTGCGGTCGGACGCGCAGACGAGGACGCCGACGAGCAAGAACGGCGCGAGCAGACCGTTGATCACCGCCGTCCAAAAGAGCGCTTTGATGGGATGGATATTGAGAAAGTCCATCGCCATCCCCAAGAGCGTCGCGAAAATTAAGACGGCATAAAATGGAATCGCACCTCGAAATGGCTCGTTCAGGCCTTCGCTCCATGAAAACGTTTCGGCAAACGCGTACGCAGCCGACGCCGTAAGTGTCGGTATGGCGAGGAAACCGACCCCAATGATTCCAATGGTGTAAAGAGTTGAGGCTAGCGCGCCGACGAGCGGCCTAAGCGCTTCGGCGGCTTGTTGCGAACTCTCGATGTCTTTGATGCCGTGCGAATGCAAGGCGAGCGCGGTCGTGAGAATGATGAAGTACATGACAAGATTGGAAAAAAATGTGCCAACCCCGACATCGAGTTTGCGGTCGCCGATTTCCTGACAGGTTGCGCCCTGTCTTTCCACGAGCATTCGGCGCCCCATCGCCTTTTTCTCTTCAACTTCCTGAGATGCCTGCCAGAAAAACAGATACGGACTGATGGTCGTTCCGAGAATCGCGACAAGATTTTCCCAGGCTGCGTGATTCTTGGGCCACGAAGGAATAAACGTGTCGTGCAGCACGCCGCGCCAATCCGGTCCGATGATAAAAGCGGTGATGATGTAAGCAAACAGGACTGGGACGAGCCACTTCAGGATCATGGCGATTTGGTGATAGCGGAACCGGACGGTGGCGTAGGCAATTCCAACTCCGAAGACGATGACGTAAATATGCGAATTCACGCCGGTAAGCATCTCCGCGGCGTCGGCCATCGCGGAAAGGTCCGCGCCAACGTTGATGCTGTTCGCCCCGAGCACAGCGACTGCGCCGATAAACAACAACCAGGGCGGACCTTTTCGCCGGAGCGCATCGCCGAGGCCCATTCCTGTAACCATCCCAATGCGTGCGCACATGAATTGGATGCAGGCCATGAGCGGCCAGGTGATAAACGCCGTCCACAACATCGCGGTGCCGAGTTGCGCGCCCGCAATAGAATAAGTGGCTATTCCCGACGGATCGTCATCGGCCGCGCCGGTAACGACACCCGGCCCAAGTTTCGCGAAGAAACGCTTTAGCCAATTCGATTCCGAGCGGTCCTTCGACATCAAATTGCCTTTTCAGCGTGAACCCGCGCTTGTCGAATTAAATATTTGCCGCGCAGATTGACTCGCCCGCTCCCGCGTGCTCGGCCTACCGGCCTGCCCGTCTATGTCGCTCGCGTCCCCGCGGCTCCATTGTCGATTGCTCCTTGAACGAGCAGTTGTCGATCTTAAGCTAGGTTGAATGGAAGAAGCCGAAGTTCCTCTCGAACATTTGCACGAGCAGGTGCAACACACCGCCGAGCGCAGCAGCGAAACCTGGATTTCATGGGTGGCACTAAGCACCGCGATTCTCGCCGTTCTCGCCGCGATCGCCGGACTTCTCTCCGGCAAACACGCGAACGAAGCGATCATGAGTCAGATCGAGGCTTCCGACCAGTGGAATTATTACCAGGCCAAGAGCATCAAGGCTTCGGTGCTCGACGCGAAAATGTCGCTGGCCGGCGCGGTCGATGAAAAAGATCGCGCGAAAGCGACGCGCTACGAAGAAGAACAAGCCGATATCAAGAAGGAAGCCGAGCAAAAGGAGGGCGTGGCGAAAACAAATTTCCATCGCCACGAAGTTTACGCGCGCGGCGTGACCATGTTTCAAATTGCGATCGCCATCGCCGCCATATCCGCGCTGACCAGAAAGCGAAGGTTCTGGATCGTGAGCTTGTTATTTGGCGCGGTCGGCTGTGTTTTCGTCGTGCTCGGAGCGATTATTCATTGACTCATGCGCGTTCTCGCCATCGACGCTTCCCTGCGCAACACCGGCGTAGCGATTGTCGATGCAAACAACGGCAGGATGCGGGCACTCTACTTCGGCACAATTCACAATGCCGGTTCGGTTCGTTCCTCGTCGTGTCTGGTCGCGATTCGCGATCGGCTGGCCGAGCTGATTCGCGAGCATGAACCGGATTCCTGCGCGCTCGAGGCCGTCATTTACGTGCAGAGTTACAAAACGGCAATCCTGCTCGGCGCTGCGCGCGGCGCTGCCATTCTGGCCGCGGCCGAAAATGGCCTGCCGGTTTTTGAATATGCGCCGACGCGAATCAAACAAGCCACGGTTGGCCGCGGCGGCGCGGGCAAGAGTCAAGTCGCCTTCATGGTCCGCGCGCTTCTCGGTTTAACCGAAACTCCCGACGCCGATGCCGCAGACGCTTTGGCCATCGGCTTAACACACTTGCGCGCGCAGGAAACAGCGCGACTCGGAGTTCCCGGCGCAACGCAGATATGAATAACGATCTTCAGGGAGATTCGGGAAACAAAATCGATCGTGCGAGTCGTTCGATCAAAGCCCCTCATCCTAACCTTCTCCCCGTCGGGGAGAAGCGACTGCCTCTCCCTTTGGGTGAGGGCAATTCTGATAATTATCTCAATGTGCGTTGGCTCGGCCGGATGGGTTTCGCGGAAGCGCTCGCATTGCAGGAAGAAATCGTCGCGAAAAAACGTGGCGATCGTTCATCGCCCGACGAATTGCTGCTGCTCGAACACGAACCGGTTTATACGATTGGGCGAACGCCGGACAAATCGAGTTTGCTCGGCGCGACGCATCTCCCCTACCCATTGTTTCCAATCAATCGCGGCGGACAGGCCACCTATCACGGGCCCGGTCAATTGATGGGTTACCCGATTATCGATCTTCGTCGGTGCGGTCAGGATTTGCACCGCTATCTGCGTTGGCTCGAGCAAATGCTGATCGATCTTCTCGCCGATTTCGAGATTCACGCCGTCCGACGCGAGGGCCTTACCGGCGTTTGGGTGGACAACCCCGAAATGACGGGGGCGGACCGCAAAATCGCGTCCATCGGCGTGGGCGTGCGCCACTGGATTACCATGCATGGGTTCGCGCTTAATGTTTGCGGTAATCTTACACCTTTCGATAGGATCGTGCCATGCGGCATCACCAACGTGGCTATGACCTCCATGCAGCGTGAGTTACAAAAGGAGCTTTCCGTTATAGAGGTCGCGCGAGTCGCGCAAGGGCTCGCGCTCCAGCGCATCTCCGATTTGCGAATTGATCGGTCGGCCCAAACCAGCGCGGCCTGACGCACAATGATTCCTCTCGAAGACAACATTGGCGACATTATTGGCAAAGCGCAACGCGGTTTGCGTATTTCCGACACCGAGCTCGCGGAAAAAGCACGCGTCAATTCGGCCAATGTTCACAAACTTCGCGAAGGCGATTTTGACGAGCTCACCGTTTGGCGTGTCGCGCCCATTCTCGGTCTGGCCGCACGGGCCCTGTGTGATCTGGCCGGCGGCACATGGCACCCGGAAAAAATTCAGATCGAGGGACTCGCGCAATTCACCACGCATTACCACGGCATGGGGGTCAACGCGTATCTCGTCTGGGATCCAAAAAGCCGCGAGGCCGCTGTCTTCGATACGGGAGCGGATTGCAGCGAAATACTGGGCAAGATCAATAAGGAAAAGCTGGCCGTGAAGATGATCCTTCTTACGCACGCGCATGCCGACCACATCGCGGATCTTTCGCGTCTCGTGAAAGAAACTGGCGCACCGGTTTATCTCTCCGGAAAAGAATCGGCGCCGATTGCGCAACCAATTTCTGAAGGAAAAACGTTTTGCATCGGCAAGATCAACATCGAATCGCGCCTGACCTGGGGACACTCGCCGGGCGGAATGACTTATGTTGCGACCGGTCTGAAGCGGCCGATCGCGGTCGTGGGCGACTCGCTCTTCGCCGGATCGATGGGCGGTGGAAACGTTTCCTACGACGATGCGTTGAAAAACAATCTCGAAAAAATTCTTACCCTGCCCGACGAAACGATCCTTTGTCCCGGTCACGGCCCGATGACCACGGTGGGAGAAGAGAAAGAGCACAACGCGTTCTTTGCAGGCAAACTCTGATATTTGCCTGCATTTAAGATGTGAGATGTAAGATTGAAGATGTTTCCCCGTGGACAAACATGACCTCCAGCGCCGTACCAAAGAGTTCGCGTGGCGAGTTTTGAAATTGGTTAATACGTTACCACGCGCACCTGCCGGACGCGCGATTTCAACTCAGCTCGTGCGCAGCGCGACATCGGTCGGTGCAAACTACCGCGCTGCGTGTCGAGCCAGATCACGCACCGAGTTCGCCGCCAAACCGGGCACAGTGCTTGAGGAAGCTGACGAAAGCTTGTATTGGCTAGAAATGATTCGCGACGGCAAACTAATGTCGGAGTCCAAGCTTTCGTTGCTATTGCGCGAAGCAAATGAACTCACAGCTATTGTCGCGGCAGGACGAAAGTCTGCGACAAAGCCTCCGAACATCTAACATCAGACATCTTAAATCTTAAATGAATATTGGCTTTGTCGGCGTCGGTCGCATGGGCGCGAACATGGCGCGCCGACTGCAAGATCGACAATTCCATATCACGGCTGTTTACGATGTGAATCGTGCGGTCGCGACGGCATTGGCAGCAGAACTTGGTTGCGCCGCGTGTCAGGATCTATCGCAGGTTACGGCGGAATCCGATGTCATCATCACGGTCGTCTCGGACGACAACGCGATGCGCGAGATTTTCGGCGGAAGTGGCGACAACCTGTTGGTGAACGCACGCGGCAAACTCTTCATCAACTGCGCCACAGTTTCGCCAAAGGTACATGTCGATCTTGAAAAGCTAGCCGCCCAGGCCGGGGCGCAGACGCTCGAAGCGTGCATGGCTTCGAGCATCACGCAGGCGCGGGAGGGTTCGCTCTATTTAATCTGTGGCGGAAGTGAGGAAGCATTCCGCCAAGCCGAACCAGTCCTGAAGGCGCTTGGATCGACCGTGCGGTTCATCGGCAAGGCCGGTGAAGCCGCGAAAGTGAAAGCGCTCGTCAACATGGTGATGAACATCAACACCGCCGGCCTGGCCGAAGGTCTCGGTCTCGGCGCAGCGCTCGGTCTCGATTTGGAATTGTTGAGAAAAGTCTTTTCGCAAACGGGCGCGAATTCGCGCGTCCTCGAAACCGACGGCGAAGACATGCAAAACCGCGAGCACAGTTGTTTCTTCTCCGCCGCGCACGCTGCCAAGGACAGCGGGATCGCACTCGAACTGGCCAGCAATCTCGGCCTCGATCTGCCTCTGGCGCGCGCGACCAAGGAGCAATACGAACGCATGATCGCGGAAGGCCTGGGTGAGCTCGATAAATCTGGGATCGCCGAACTGACCTTCAAGGATCGACATAAACACTCCGGCAACCAGATTTAGTTGTAGACATCGCCCTGGAGCCGCTTCCCTCTGCGAAGCGCGGCGCTCGGGAATCCAGTCGCGCACGCGTCGCGTTGCCCAAAGGGCAACGGCTACAACATTTGGGGTGCGAGGTTGCGCGCCCTAAGATCGATAATCAACTGTAGCCACGGCGCTCTGTCGCCGTGAATCCGCCAGCGCCCCGCCTCGACCGAGCAAGGCGACTACAGCAGATACTCCCCGCGCGCGCAGAACCTTGGCTCGTTCCAACCCTCCCGGATAGCGGCTCAACGGCGGAGGAACACGCGCCGTCGTGTCCCTAATATTTGGGACCGACCCGCCGTCGCACAGCTTTGACGTGGCAGACGGCGCGGCGCCCTCCACTTGCGCGTGATGCGCGAACACCGGACTTTAAAAGAATGAAAACGGTCTGGCGCGTCTTTGCTTATCTCAAGCGTTACCCGTGGCTGGCGGCGGGAACATTGGGCTGCGCCATCGCCGGCACTCTCATGGTAATTGTGTTCCCGGCGGTGACGAAACGCATCATCGATGACGTGGTGCGGTTGCATCATCCCGAAAAGTTGCTGCCGCTGATCGCGCTCGCGGCCGTCGCCTTTGTCTTTCAACACGCTTTCAATGTCTTGCGTCTCATACTCAATAACACATTCGAACAGAAAGTGATTTTCGATCTGCGCAGCGATCTTTACTCTCATATCCAACTCCTGCCGTTGAAATGGTTCGATAATCGCGCTACCGGCGATCTCATGACGCGCGTGATTGAAGATGTGAACTCGGTCGAGCGCATGCTGATTGACGGAATCGAGCAGGGCGTCGTTGCGATTCTGCAGGTGATCATCGTGATCAGCGTGATGTTTTACTTGAACACGACGCTGGCGCTGCTCGCGCTCACCCCGTTTCCATTGCTCATCGCGGGCGCGTTGACTTACACCCTCACAGCGCACCGGCGATATCGTCTGCAGCGGCGAGCCGCGTCGGCGATGAACGCGTTATTGCACGACAATCTTTCCGGCATTCGCCAGATCAAAAGCTTCGTGCGTGAACGGGAAGAGCACGGGCGCTTCAATCGCGTGAGCGATCAATTGCGGCACGCCACGCTTGTGGTCATGCGGGTGTGGGCGATTTACAGCCCCTCGATGTCGATGTTCGAAGCGTGCGGCGCGATCGTCGTGCTCGGATACGGAAGTCACGCCGTGCTCACGGGCGCGATGCAAATTGGCGATCTCGTTGCTTCGCTGATGTTGATGGCGTTTCTCTACGACCCGATCAGCCGGCTGCATCAACTCAACCAGCTTGTGCAGGCCGGCCGCGCCGCGGGCGAACGCGTCTTTGAAATTCTCGACGAACCGGCCGAGCCGGGATTTTTACAGAAAGGCGAGTATCCGTCACGAGATGATTCCGCCTCTCCCCTTCGTGAAGGGGAGAGGATTAAGGTGAGGGGTTTGGCGGCAACAATTCCGAGCGCGGCAAAACCCTCACCCTCCCCTCTCCCATACGAAGGGAGAGGTGAAAGAATGTCGCGTGTCGCCACATCCATCGCCGGCGATATTCGCTACGTCGATGTGAGCTTCAGTTATGCGGAAGGCTTGCCGGCCCTTCGTCACATCTCATGGCACGCGCACCCGGGCGAAACGATCGCGCTGGTCGGCGCGACCGGCGCCGGAAAATCGACACTCGTGAGTTTGCTCGCCCGTTTCTACGAATTCACGGAAGGGGAGATCCTGATCGATGGAAAACCGATTCGGGAATACGGCATTCGCACGCTGCGCGAAAATATCGGTCTGGTTACGCAGGAGAGTTTTCTTTTCAACGGAACCATCCGCGAAAATTTGCTGATGGGAAAACCGGATGCGACAGACGCGCAACTGATGCGAGCGGTGGATGCGGCGAACGCGGCGAGCGCGGGGTGAAGTTGAGCGTGGGCGAGAAACAACGCCTGTCGATTGCGCGCGCGCTTTTGAAAGATCCGCCCATTCTGATTCTCGATGAAGCGACCGCGAGCGTAGACACGGCGACGGAGCGATTGATTCAGGAAGCGCTCGAACACCTGATGGCGAATCGTACCTCGATTGTGATTGCGCATCGGCTTTCGACAATCGTGCGCGCGGATCAAATTCTCGTGCTCGATCGCGGCCAGATCATTGAGCGCGGCAAACACGATGAGCTTCTCACCCTCGGCGGCAAATACGCGCGGTTATGCGAGCAAAGTCTGCTCGAGACGCGACCGGAATCGCCAACAACGGATCAGGGTGAAATCGTAGAGCCGCCGGTTTTCACGCCCGACGAGCGATTGTCGATCTAATCCGCCGCGGCGGATCGTCCATCAATTACTCGGAGAAGCTGAGGGGGAAGCGGTCGGTGCCGGTGAAGCCGGGATCATAATTGTCTGGCCGGCTTGCAACTTTAGCGGATTTTCGATGTGATTGTATTTCTGTAAATCGCT
>WNFR01008248.1_pt1 | contig 10539 bp, 10 predicted proteins | sample 5400221 | NCBI WGS metagenome assembly WNFR01 (sample SAMN13153357, study PRJNA577476) | soil metagenome | isolation source: 40 cm soil under Madrone tree | place: USA:California | collected 2016-06-14 | reverse complement strand
CGACGCCGACGAGCGATTCGTAATCGCGCTCCACCACCGTCTCGTCGTCCGGCCCATCGTCCCAGCAATGCATCTTCTCCACGACCGGCCCCTTCGCCGGCGCATTCGCTCCCTGCGGCGCGGTCCAATTGGGACCGCCGATGCGTTTGACTTCGAAGCTGGTTAGGCTCGTGTACTGGTCCTCTTTCATCACGTAGTCCACCGCCTCGTGGCTTTGGCAGAAGTAGCGCAGGCTGTCGTTGCGTCCGATGGAGCGATGGGCGATGCCGCCGGGAACCAGCATCACTTCGCCGGGCTCCATCTCGTAGACGCCGAACTCGGTTTCCACGGTGCTCTTGCCGCAAAATTGGAAATAGACCAGGTCCGAATCGATGTAGCGGAGAAAACTGTCCTGCACGCCCACCACGCTTTCGATGCCGATGCGGTGATATTCGTTATCGAGGATCACCAACGATTGATTGGGGACGCTGAGCATGTCGAAGGGGCGAAAGCGCGGCGTGTAACGGGTGCTTTTCGCCGTGCCCATCAAACCGGCCTTCTGGCGCTCGGCCCAAGCCGCCAAACCGGGCCTGGGAAAATCCTTCCAGGTGGTCATGAACTCGCCGATCTGTTTTTGTTTATAAACTTTTTCTTCCGCCGCTTTGGTTTCAGGTCTCCGATACATGATTCCTCCTTGTGGATTTAGTATTTTCTGTTGTTTTCTGTTGTTTTCTGCAAGAGATAACTGCTTGAAAAATATAAGATCAAATAACAGGCGATATCAACCGACAACAAGCAATATCAAACCTGGTAAGTAGGGCCAAGTAATTTTTGGTTTACGAGTTGTAGGTGTTTGTTTGAAATTTGAAAGGAGAATAATGGACCTATCAAAAGCCCGATGTGGCGAATGTAAAAAAGTACACAAGTTAGGTACGGGTACAACATTCATCTGTTGTGGAAAGGAGTGGCGCGTTCAAAAAAGACGATGGGTACCAGATTGATTAGCCGACTGAGAACGGAAAAGGACATCTGTTTGCTATGGGTTGGAGTTATTTGGACCCTTATTGTTGTTCTCAACCCAAATACTCAAACCGATTCGGGCATGGTGGAATTTCTAAGGCTTGGATTCTCGTTTACTGGTTGCCATTAGGAATGTGAACGGACTTTTTACCGGAAGCAGCAAGGTCTCTGAACCGGTTCGAAGGTTGTAGACTTTTAGAACCGAACCGCTTTTCGCACGATGCTAAGCTGCCCGCGCAGTTTGTCGATCTCAGTTTTATTATCTCGATATTGGACGGCGAGATCGTTCATCCGGCGAAGCAAGAACGCAACGCATGCCTGTTGAATTCCTCGAATAGCAATCCGTAGAGTTTCGCGCTGTTCTTCTTTTTCCCGATAATCACGCCGGTCTCCTATTAACCCGCGCCGATATCTTCGCACGAGCCATTTCTGATCGAGTGACTGCCCAAGAAAGTCGAGGGCTTCGTATAATTTAGGGCGGCGAATTTCCCTGGTTTTGCATTCTTCGGCAGCGCGTCGGAGGATATACAGCCCAAGCAAAATCCATGGGTCTGAGATAATACGAGGGCTTGGGTAGACAGTAATCAACGGCGATTTGGGCAAGGAACAACCCGAACCATTTTGTCAGATCTTCGTCATCATATGCGAGCAGTCGGTCCTGAAATCGGTGTACCTCAATGCAAAGTTTGCCCTCGCGAATAAGTAATACACTTGTTGCGGCACACCAATTGTTACTGTAGCCATGTACGGGCTGCGCATCACCACTGATCGTGTAGCCTTTATAATTCTGCGTTAGGGGAACTCTTTCCATGTGCTTGACTGTCGAGAGTGACTTAGGGTTCCTGTTCTGTCACTCCGAGATTGACCCAACAATATACTGAATTTAGCGCGAAGCAAAAACGCAATAGCAGCTTTACCTGTTGCTCTCAATATCTCTCAGTATTTGTCCGCTTGACCACCGGTTGACCACTGGAAGCTTTGCGGCATAGCGGTAAATTCCCTACCAAAGCCTTTTCTCAGTATAGATTTTCCATACATAGCTTAGTCCGTAAGAGAGAAGTTTCGATAATTTAAAAGGGAATGAAAGCGGAGATGTAACGATTTCTGGCGTGGCAAGTGAATTGCTCCTACCACCAAAAGTGGTAATAGCGAGTGAGCCAAAGGTATACCATTCAAACAAACTTGAAATCGGTTTGTGTCTCCAGGGAATTTAGTTTCAACGGTAAATAGAAACACCAATGGAGCAAACTTGAACTCATCTGTCCTTGTAGTCGATGACGAAGAAAACCTGCTCGTTCTTTTGGATAGAGTACTTTCCAGGGAAGGGTATCAAGTCAAAACTGCAATTGATGCATACGAAGCCCTAGAATTTTTCGATCAGACCAACATTGCCGTCGCCCTCGTAGATATTAGGATGCATCCGATCGATGGTATTGCTCTTTTGGTGGAAATCAAAAAGCGTTCTCCTTCCACTCATGTCATCATGATATCGAGCTTTCTCACAACGGAAACTGAAAGCCTTTGCATTCAATATGGCGCAATCGACTATCTTCCGAAACCTTTGGAGATTCAGAAACTAAACATCGCGCTTCGTGGTCTGCTCGCCTAATAAGTGCGCGACCGTTTCACTGGCGCGAGGTTGCCTTTTGGGGTGTCGTCAAATCTTCGGTATCGCCGTTCGTATCAAAGGTGAGCATTTCGCCCTCTGCGATATTTCTAGCCGCAATCGCACTGATCGACTCTAGCTCTAAAGCTTTTTTACAGCTTAGCTTGCCTTCTTCGTCTTTTATAAATTCCACAAAATCACCAGAGATCAGATTTCGGCAGCTTTTATATTCCACAGCATTGGTTTCTCCGGTTTCTTGGGCGGGTTCTATGGGATTCGGCACTTCTTTTTTTTCGATGTCTTTGTTGGGCCTGAAACAGTAATCGGACAATCGTGAATTGTGGCACTCTAGGCGAAATGGAGCGGCAATTTCAACGGGACGATGTTTCACGGCGAGCGGCGTGACGGTTTTTGATGTTATCTGGTCGCGCTGTAACGAAAAGATTCGAATTAAGAGCAGATTGCTTCCGGTTTCAATTCTAACTAGAGTGCGTGTACCATGACGACATAGTAAACGCCGACCAACCGGTTTAACGCATCATGCAACCGTCTCTTCTTTTCGTGGACGACGAACCAAACTTTTTGGTGCTGGTAGACCGAGTTCTTTCCAAAGAAGGCTATCGAATAACTACCGCGCTCGATGGCCGCCAAGCACTCGTCTATGTTGATTGCGTAGACTTCTCCTTCGCTGTTCTCGATATCAAAATGGCTCCGATTGATGGCATTGCAGTCCTGGCGCGAATCAAAAAACGCAGTCCATCGACGCATGTCATTATGGTCACCGGCTATCCAACAGAAGAGAGTCGCGCCGAGTGTATCAAACTTGGCGCGGACGGTTACCTGACCAAACCCATTCATCTCTCAGAATTGATAACTCTGCTCCGTGATTTAATGCTTTCGGACACCCCGCCGAGTTAAACGAGGATGTTATCGTGTAGGGGGCAGTGTCTCAGCTTGAATCAAAATCTGTGGGGGTTTTTACACGAAGCGAGTCTTTCGATAGTCGCTAGGTTTTTTTCTTCGAGCAGTTTTTTCCATTTTTGCTGTTTCTCGGCAATCTCTTGCTCAATTCGCTCTGCGGTTAGTTCCCGGAGTCGTTGAAGGAATAATCGTCTGTCGGTGGACGGTAGGATGAGTCAGAGGATGCGCGAGGCTATAAGACCATGAAACTTCCTCATGACTTTATAGGCTGGCTCATTCTAGATTTCAGTATCCTCGCCGTTATCTTAATCGTAGCGATCACTTATCTGATAGTCGCCTGACCCCACTCAACCTGATTCAATTTATCAGAAGGTCTGACAATTTTCCTCTAGAGTCTATTTCCGCGATTGGTCTCAGCGTTTGACAAGCTTTCCAACGTGTCAAACTGCTCTTTCGGAACACGAGCGGCTGAAAGAACATGGCGTAATTTATCCGACCAAGCCTTGTGGTGAACGACCGACTTGGCTCGCTGTTTTAAGATCAACGCAAGCGTCACGCAGAGCGACAATGACGATGCGCTCTCAGCCCGTTTAGGGTAGTGCCGCGCCCAAATCATTCCAATCTCTTCGTTCTCTAATCGATCCATTTAGGGGCTTTCTAATGCTTATCTGTACTGTAGAAAATTCTTCTTTATACATCTTCTGAGCAACGCGCATACCACTGTTACCGGTTAGTACAGATCAAAGGAAGAATTTGTCACACGCGGAAATATCAGTGCGCTTGATAGCCCATTTTTACCGGCAAAACATAGGAGTCCTCGCACGCGAGATAACAGCCGCCACCAAGATATGAGTGGGTTTTTCCTATCGCGTAGCAGAATGTATGAGGAGAAAGCCGACAGTCATGCGAGTTGATCCATTCGCCGCGCTCAAGGAAATTGGAGAGCTAGATATTCCCTAGCGAAGTTTGGTTGAACTCAATATAAATAAACGATCGGCAGCTTTAGATGAAAAAGCCAAAGCAAAATTTTTTCGTTTAGCGAGTCCGTTTGTCCGGTTTCCGTCAAAATGAAATATAATTTAAATTTTATTGACACCCATATGAATGTGGACTAATCATTTATAGTTTTTCGTGGCAATACACTTATGAAGCGAAAGAGCCGTCAATGCAGTTGTATTTGAGATGAGCGAGCGTATGCCTATTGTGGACACAAAACTCCAAGCGGAGCTTGTAAGCAAGAGTCTCGAATTGAGCGAAAAGAAACGAAAACTGGAAGAGGATATCAAGATAGCGGATGCCCGGAGCAAGTTGCTCCTCGAAAGCGATGCTCTGAAGGATATCGAAGCATATAAGACACGTTTTCCTCCAGAAGCTTGATTAGCACTCAGACGCTGGCAGAGACCCCGAGAAAAATCACTGTAGTAGCTGCCTTGTAAACTCTCTAATAGTTTCGCGATCAAGAACAGGGAACGGATTGTTAAACAAGCCTTTCTCGATGAATTTCCAAAAACAAATTTTTTATAATGGGAACCAAGAGATAAACGACCGAATCGGCGGAAGACGTAATCCGAAATGTGGGCGACAGAATACCCATTGATATAAATCAACTTCTTGAAGATCTATCGACGTTAAACTAAAGGGTGGATCACTAGCCTTCGGTCTCCCTCATAACCTGCCGCGCCTCTTTATCATCGCGCAATCCGAGAAAACTCGAATGTCCTAAATGTCGATTTTGGGACGGACCGCTTACCTCAACCGCCAATGTGCGCACGTTAAAAAATATGGCGACGGAGCTGCGGGGGCAAGTTCTCAAAGGCCGGTTTGACGGAACGCCGAAGGGCCAGCGCAAAGATTGCCGCGAAGTTGAGGACTCTGTGTGGTGCTACCACACGGTTACGTGGCGACTGTGAAACGGATAGCGGATCGGCGGATGATGCTTGCTGGTTATCGATTGGCGGACTTATTAAGGAGAATCCTGGCGAATTGACAGAAGCGATATTCTGCTGCTTACGACTCGGCTTTCTGGCGTTGCTTTAGCAAAACGCTGCCGTCACTCAAAATTCTACGAAGGGATGCTCGATGACTCAGCGACTAATCGAAGTTTGGGCGCAGGACGATGTAATACATTTTCTTCAATCGCTCTGCGCACGTCATTGTAGTTGATCGGTTTCTGCAAACAGAGCCGAAGACCGCGCTCGTGAAGGTCATACATTTCGGAAATTGGATGATTCCCCTCCATACCTATCAGCAGGGCATCGGTTTTCCTTATCGCGTGTCGCACAATCGATCTCCAGTCGGACATTTCGAGGTCGGCAATGAGTACGGAGAGATTTTCATTGTAATTGATATAGGAAACAGCCGCTTTAACGCTGTCTGCTTGGAACACTTGATATCCATCATACGTCAACAAACTAGCGAGTGCGGCCCGAGCAATGGGATGTTTGTCGGCAACGATCACCGTAAGAGGGAAATGCCTAGTCTCTGCTTCTATGTTCCTGAGCATTTATTCTCCAGGGAGAGCGAAAGTTACGTCTCTTTACAGCAATGGGTGTGCCGGGTCATCAGCGTTCATTGCTGTGCTAGGGAGAAACGCAAGGAATGTGTGGAATTTCCGGGATTTGGCTGGCAATGTACGCTGTTATAAGCGTCACGCGATTGGCAAAAGCAGGGTCGAAAACAGCTCGTTCTTTCGACACTTCTTGTCACGATTGACAAGAATGGACAACGAGGTTAGTAGAGCGGACCATTAACCAAATACCTTCGGGATTCTGCCATACACCGGGGTCGCTCGCTTACGCCCCACGATCAATCGCCAGCCGTTGAGTTGATACCCACACGCGGCACAGAAGCCGTTGATGGGGTGCTCGCCGTTACTTCTTGGAGGCTGACTCACCACCACACCGAAAATAGTCTTGGCACTTAGGGCAGTTTCGAGCGATGTACTTAGCCATGGGCCGGTGCGTATTGGCAAAATTTTCCTGACGAACTGAAACGTTAGCGAAGGCTCATAATCGAGAATCCAGACATGCGGTCGCGTTGTGTTCACTTGACTTATACTATCGGATTTTGAGACTCAGACCGACGTCTATTTGACCTCGTGTTTGTTTTTCTTATCCGGCTTCTCTGGGGTGGCAATAAAGTTTCCAGCCTCATATCTCGATGGACCTAAGTTCCCGAATATATCTATTGCCCATTCTGACGTTCTGTAATAAGTGCCGACAAATTGCCCTCTGTCGTTCATTCCGCCAAGGCGACCCAGGAACGCGGTCCCGGCGGGCACGTCATCGGGCCTCGGCGCGTTAGGCGGTAGCGGCAGGCTTATCTTGAAATAGTCGCCGTCATCGAAGAGAAATACGCACATGCCGGTGCAATTATTGTCCGTGTACCAACCGACAATCTGGCTGTTGTTGTTAAACCCAGTGATATGGGTTTGGTCGGCGCCCGTAAATTCTATCGGAGTGAATGTCCCATTGTCGTAGATGAACTGGTACTCCTCCCATGTCACATTATTGAGAGTGTTGTAATGTCCAACCATCTGGCCCTTGTTGTTGATTCCTCGAAGCCAAGTCCATCCGCCCAGGAGCTCGGCCAGAGGATTGTCTATCGAGCGATACTGATTTGTCGCTTTATCCCAAAAAAACGAGTGCAGGTGACGCGGCGGCAGGTTACAGCAAAACGGCGGCTCTGGCTGGTTAGCGTAGAATCCTACCACTTGGCCGAAGTCGTTGATGCCGTATCCCCAAGTAGTCTGCGCACCAGGATAAGCCAACAGAGTGATGCGTCCCCTCTCGGGATTAGCGACGAAGGCAAATAAGCCGGGCGCTCTAGCGTCATGGCCGCAATGTCCGACGATGTCCCCGTGGTTATTAATCCCTTCGCCGTCGGTATCGTTCGTCGTTCCGGGGCACTCAAAGGCCGGAGTTTCTCGGCTATTATCCTTGATAATGAGTGGCGCTGGAGAGGCAAACTGGACTAGCTGCCTCTCGACCAAGACGTTGCCCTTCTCGTTAATATCTATGATACCCCATACCTCGGCGTCGATTAGGGTGAGTGTATAAGAAGTTGACCTGATCGGCTTATGCTCAGCTCCGTAAGCCAAACCATGCACAGCTACCAAGTCTAAGCCTGAAACGAAAAGCTTGCACACCAAAACAATTCTAAAAATTGATTTCATGGATTTGCGCTCCTTTCATTCGGCTTCTGTTTGAATACTGAGTGATGAAACACGACATTAGCAAACTCTATACCGTCGATGAGAAGAAAAAAGTCTTTTGTTGATTTAGAGGGAAGTTCTGGTAATTCTGCGATGCGACGACGGGTAAAACGTTGGTCGAGAATTCTAGCTGCGACAACCGCCAAGCGCCCGGTTCGAGACTATATTTTGTCCGCGTCAATCTTAAATTGGTAAGTTTCGGTGAGCGGGTGCTTCAGGCTGGGTCATCCACGAATCGCTGTCTAGAACACACGGAATTTTGACAAAATGGTCATTGGAGCGTCAATACTGGCTAGAATGACAATGAAGTTAAGCCAGCAGAGCTGTTCCGGAGTTTTGACCGGCCACCCGCAGGCGTTACCACGACGGATGCCGAAGTCGATGCCGACCCAGATCAGGTTTGTCGAACCCATGTACGCGCTTGCGGTCCGGAAGCTACCCGAAGGGCCGGACTGGCTCTATGAAATCAAGTTCGACGGCTATCGGTGCCTTGCAGGAAAAGACGCAGGCGGCGTGCGCCTATGGTCACGCAGAGGAAACGACTTCACGTCTCAATTCCCCGCAATCGCCAAAGCTTGTGAAGATCTCCCGATCGGCACGCTCGTCGACGGCGAGATCGTCGCGATCGATGCGGAAGGCCGGCTCTCGTTTAATATGTTGCAGCATCATCGCTCCCAAGCTTCGGCCATTCGCTTTTACGTCTTTGACGTTCTCACATTCGCCGGCCGCGACATGCTACAAGAGAAACTCTTAAAACGGCGCGACGCGCTCACCGACGCCATGCGACCTATACGCAAGGCATCTTCGGTGGTCGACATTTCGCAAACCATCGCGGCGCCCGCGGCTGATTTGATCCTTGCCGTGACCGAGCTCGGCTTCGAGGGCGTTATCGCCAAGCGCCTGGACTCGCTTTATGAATCGGGAGAACGCAGCGGTGCCTGGGTCAAGTACAAGATCAACAAGGGCCAAGAGTTCGTCATTGGCGGCTTCACACCGGGCAATCCGTTCGACGCCGTGATCGTCGGCTATTACCAAGACGGCAAGTTACTTTACGCTGGAAAAGTGCGTGCCGGCTTTGTGCCGCACGTCAGGCGCGAGATCATGGAGAAGATGGAACCCCTGAAGACCGAAGCTTGTCCGTTTGCCAATCTCCCCGAGAAGAAAAGGACTCAATGGGCGCTGACAAAGGAGGAAATGAAAGACTGCCAGTGGTTAAATCCTAAGCTAGTAGCGCAGATCGAATTTACTGAATGGACGCCTGACGGCCATCTAAGACATGCGAGCTTTCTCGGACTGCGGGACGATAGACGCGCCGAGGACGTCATCCGGGAATGAGCCGGAGCGCACGATTTAGGGGATTTCTATCTGAGCGATATTTTTGATCGTCTGTCCCACATGCTTCTGAAGCAATAAGAGGATTGTCTCGGCGAAAATTTCATTATCGAATTTAAGCTGGCCGGTAAATCGATCTCCACTCGCCGTCTCAATCGTGATAAAGATCGTATTCCCCAAAACGCGCGCCTTTTGCACACGCTTAAGGGTACCGGCTTCGCCCGCGGCGCTCTCCACTGTTTTAGGGCCCGATATCCATTGCCATTGTGGCGGCCAGCTCGGCCTGCCTGTGTAAACCATCAGCGGATGATTGCGTACTTGCATTCGAAGACCCTCAAAGTAGCGGTCGACGTTAAAGACAAGATCTCTGAGATATTGATTTTTCTTGGGGGGAGGCTTTCTTCAGAGCTTTCAAACTGTCAATATTATAGATGTCTGACTAACGTCCTAGCAAGCGTTTTCGCAGCGAAAGTTGTAGGACGATAACCTACTTTGAACAGAGCGAATGATGATTGCGAAGGGCGGAACTGAGTTCAAAGTGCCTGACCACCAGGAGAGCGCAAAAAATTTGCCGCCGCGTGCACTGTCCGACAGCGAGATAGGCCGACTTTGGGCGAAGCATTTCCCGCAGTGGCGCGACAATCGCGACTCGTGCCAAATCTGTTTCGGGATCTGCGCGATCATCGAGTTCGAAGCGGCGCTGCGCAATGGTCCGACTCATATCGCCAGGGTGAACGACGCGCTGCAAGCGGCCGGGATCCGCCCGCAAGAGTTCGATGAGGTCAAAGCGGAAAAAGTGAAGGTCGATGCGCGAGGACTTTTATATCCAAAACCAGGGACCTAGAAAACGAAAAGAGCTTACGCCCTAGGGCTACCGCACATTAAAATCCCACCGCTCCGGCAGTTTCTCCAGCTCGGCCGTGAGGCGATCGAGCTCCGTTTTGACCGCGGCATCTTTCGTCTTCTTGTACCAGTTATTTAATTTTTGGATTCGCACCGCGAGCAACCCTCTCACGCAGGTATAAATGCCGCCGAAATAGACCCGCAGTACCTGTTGTTGACCTTCCGACTCATGACCGGATTGTCCGGCGTGGGGCCTTAGTGCATCCCGGAAACCGGCAACTCTCCATTTCGGCTGGCATATGGGATCGAGAAGATCCAGCGCCGCGCGGACTTCAGGAGTGTCGATATCGCGTTTCTTCGAGTCGAGAGTGGCGGCTTCCAGTATTTTTAGAGCTGCGAGAAGGCGCACGATGGTGGACCTACAAATTCCTGCTTCCAAGCACCGGCCAGCCGAGCCGGACCGGGTCAGCTTAACGATAATGTGGCGGCAGCTTGCGAAACAGTGCGCCGAACATCTTGTCTAAAGCTTTGCTAGAATCTTTGGGGTTCATGAGTTCGGCTATTAAAAAACCCGTGAAGGCACCGATGAGGGCCATTTCGCCTTTGATTTTGAAATCCCCTATCA
>WNFR01008247.1_pt1 | contig 10540 bp, 12 predicted proteins | sample 5400221 | NCBI WGS metagenome assembly WNFR01 (sample SAMN13153357, study PRJNA577476) | soil metagenome | isolation source: 40 cm soil under Madrone tree | place: USA:California | collected 2016-06-14 | reverse complement strand
TGACCGAGGACGAGCGACACGCAACGTTCGACGAATGCTTTGAGTACAACGACCATCTGCGCGCCAACGGACATCTCGTCGCCGAAGTACCTCTTCAGCCTCCGGAGACCGCGTTGACCTGTACTGGAAAAACGGCAAAGTCGCGACGACTGATGGCCCCTATGCGGAAACCAAGGAACAGCTTGGCGGCATTCAAATCCTTGAGGCGCGAGACCTCAATCATGCCGTTCAGCTTGTCTCACAGCAACCAGGCTTTAAGCATGGACTTGGACCGATTGAAATACGGCCGGTTGTGGATTTGAGCGAAATCATAAAGGAGAGTGAGCAGCGACGACGGCGAAAGGAGACCTCGCGATGAGGGCGGCCACGAGGGAAAGCGCGAGGGAAAGAATGATCAGGATCATGGCCTTGGTGCTGATGATCAGCATCGGTTTCCTTGTGCCGAAGGCGGCGGCACAGTCGGATAAATACCCGAAAATGGCGCCTGTCGACCAATACTTGATGGAAAGGAATGCTGAGATTCTGCTGGCGCGGAGCGCCGCTCCCGATTCCATATCCAGCGACGCGACGGTATTGGTTTTGGGACGGCAAGGCTATGAAACGGCGGTCCGAGGAAAGAACGGGTTTGTCTGTATGGTGGAAAGAAGCTGGATGGAGGCGTTTGACTCGCCTGAGTTCTGGAACCCGAAAGTGAGAGGTGCCGAATGCCTGAATCGCCAAGCTGCGCGATCGATATTTCCGATCGCCGATCTGCGGACGAGGATGGTGATGGCCGGCCACTCTAAGGCGGAGATCGTGTCGGCCGTTAAGGCGGCGTTCGACCATAAAAAACTGCCAGATCTCGAAAACGGCAATATGGTGTTCATGATGTCGAAGTCGGCATATCTATACGACGCAGGGGATCACAACGGACCACATGTGATGTTCTTTACCGCGCTCAAGGACGGTAAGGATTGGGGGGGTGGCGCATCGGGCTCGCCAGTTTTTTCCGGTCCTTACTGGTTCTTATCGTCGAAGGAACCGTCTCAGGCGAAAGGGCTGCCGCCGATTCTTGTGTTCGCAGTCGAAGTTGCAAAGTGGTCCGACGGAACGGCCGCACCCATGCATCAAGAGTAGATTGACCACTACGCAATCGAGACATCCCACTGAGCTCCGGCATGGCAACCCGAGTGGTCTGCCCAGCGAATTGTCGGCAACCCAAAAGTTATGAAACCCACTGGCTGCCTTCACGTACTTGGCTCCGATTCCGTCCTGTATTCACACAGCAAGCGGTTGTTCACGGCCGCCCGTGTTTATAAGTCACGGTCTTCTCACACTCTTTTCGTCCACCTTGCTCTGCGGTCTTGTTCCCTGGGACCCATGTGGGTGATAAGCGTGGCCCGCATCACCGAATCGGTAGCCGCCCGCTACGGCGCCTTGCCGGCGACCACGCCGATGTTGGCTACCGTCTCACCTTTCTTCATCGAGGGCACGGCGCAGACATACAAGACCACTCCGCTCGACGGCGCACGCGCTTCCCACACCGTCTTGCCGAACAGATCGCTGACGTAGCCGATTTTCATGCCTTGTTGCACGTACCAGCCGCGCTTGACCGTGGGATAGAAAACGCCGGCAGTTTCGCTGGTGACGCTGGCAATGCGCTCGATCCAGACTGGGCTCTGCACCGGAGGCGCATTGCCCTGCAGCATCTTCAGGTAGCGCATCACGTTCAGGCAGCCGTTGATCAGCGCCGTCACGTCTTCCGGTTCTACGGTGCCAGCGTGGCCCGCCTCGGCCGTGAGGGACGGCTTCCCCCGCAGGCTGGCGTTCGTCTCCAGATAGCGAGCGGTGTTCGGGTCGCGGGGGCGATCGGTTGAGAGGATGATCGTGTCGAGCCCGAAGGCCAGCACCATGTCTCTCGAGACGGCATCCTGCTGCGCGTTACCGGTCGGCGCCCAGTAGGAATACGGCCGCAGGCTTTCATCGAGATCGCCGCCGTGCAGGTCAATCAGGTAGTCGGATTTTTCTACGACCTGCTTCGTCATCGCCCACGACGCGCGCCCGGTCTGCGTTCCGTTGGGATCGCCCGGATAGAAACGGTTCATGCTCTTGCCGTCCACCGGGTTCACGTGCGGCACCTTCTGTTCAAATGACGCGATATTCACCAATGGGACGATAATGACCGTCCCGGAAATATCGACGGGATTGAGTTCCTGTATAAGCTTTTCGAGCGCAATGATGGACGCATACTCGGTGCCATGTGCGCCGGCCACCAGGGCGAGAGTCGGCCCGGGCTTCGGGCCGCGAATTACCGCAACCGGGATATTCGTGCCCACGTCGCTCCCCGCCGAAACTTCGATGAATCCCGTAACGGTCTTCCCGGTGACTGCTGTCGCGGTTCCCACAGTGAGCGCTGGTTGTTGTGCCGTGGCCGCCACGCACAGAACAATCAATGCCAGTCGCTTGCGCATATTCGCCACCTCCAGACCACGCTTGATAGTCGGCAAAGTATAACGCCGCCGGTCGAAAGCCACACAGGGTCCGCTGCCCTTGCCACCAACTTGCGCCTCGGCTCGCGCGAGACAAACACCAGCACTCCTAACAGACGAATTCAGGACGATTTCCTCGAATTGGACTTCTGGCCCGCGTGCGCGGAACCACGCCGACGTGAAGCCCGCTTTTTCCTGATCGGATTACTTCCGGGTAGCTCGTCACCCAGGAGGAATCGCCAACGTGACAGCAATTGGGGTCGCCGACTCATGATTCCCAAATACTACTTAGGCACTGGTTCTTGCTTTCTTCGAAAGTACATCTGTGGCGTGGTCCCCAGCATCTTCCGGAACATTTCAATAAAGGCGCTCACGCTGTCATAACCAACCGCAACAGCTGCCTCCGTTACAGACTTGCGCTGGGCAAGCATTTCAAGCGCAGCGAACAGCCGTGCCTGCTGCCGCCAACGGCCAAACCTACCTCAGCGGAAAAAGCACGCATGAAAGTACGGCGGGACATACCAGCAAAATGCGCCCAGTCGTCCAACCCACGGTCGTCGCCAACATCATCCAGCAGAGCATGAGCAACTCTGGCCAGCCTCTCGTCTCTGGGCAAGGACAAACGCAAAGGCTGTTGTTCAGGCTGCGCAATCTCATCACGAAGAACTGTGATTAGGCGCTTCCGCGCTGGGTTGAGCGGCTGCCGGGGATTCCATGTGAGAACACGCTGAACGATCGCAAACAATAACCCTGATGAGCTAAACAGACACGGCGTCCTGGGCAGTCCACGGCACATCTCCGCAGACAAGTAAACCATGGAGCCCGCCGCGCCTCCCACGGAGCGCGCCTTGTGCATGCAATCAGGGGGAATCCAGGCACAACGCTGGGAGGGAAACATCCACCGTTCACTGCCCGCTTCCACCACCAGCAGTCGCCGAGTCAATGCGAAGAACTGCCCACGTGCGTGACTGTGCTCGGGCGCCCAATCCTCAGCCGCGCGCCTCTTGAAAGCAAATGCGAGTACTGGTACGTCGCTTTCGGCGAGGCGGCTCAGTTCCTCCACATTCTTGGGGACTGAGAACATGAAATTTGCGAGATCGACCCTTTCCCGATAAAAATCGCCACTTTGCCGGTGGTTGATTGATGGTGCGTAGCACAGCAGCGTTCACCCTCACTTCGCGCAGTTTCCCGAACCCGTTGCGGAAGAAAACGAGGTGATCGTTCACGTTCGGGCCGCGGCGCTCAAACCCATCGATAAGCAAATGGCCAGCGGCTCGCACTACGCAGCGTACAGCAAACTGCCCGTCGTGTGCGGCATGGATGGAGTTGGGCGCCTTGACGACGGTACGCGGGTGTTCTTCGGTGGCCCTCGGCCGCCTTACGGTAGCATGACGGAACGCACCGTCGTGTCGCGGGCGCGCTGTTTTCCGATTCCCGACAACGTTAACGATGACATCGCCGCAGCTGTGGTAAACCCCGGCCTGTCTGCGCTTGGCTCCATCATTTTCGTCGGCTCGTAATTCGCTGAGAGTACCCACGTCGAGAACTTCTTCGGCATGGTCCGCCTCGGCTGCATGAAAATCATGCTGAAGTATTTGTGAGCGATTACTCGTATCGCAATGCCACCATGGGATCTACTTTTGCCGCGCGGCTTGCAGGAACAAAGGCAGCAATGCTTCCCACCAGCGCGACGGCGCATACGGCGAGCACGAAGCTGACTGGGTCAAAGTCAGAGACCTGATACAACATCGAATCGACGAACCGAGCACAAGCGAGTGCGAGCGGAAGTCCAAGGAGAACGCCCACTGCACTGATCAGCAAGCTTTCCCGCATGATCATCCAGATCACCTGCGCGCGTTGCGCGCCAAGAGCCATTCGCATGCCGATCTCAGTAGTACGGCGATTTGTGCGATAGGCCAGCGTGCCGTAGAGTCCGGTCGCAACCAGAAGAGCGGCAAGCGCGCCGAAAAATCCAGCGAGACGGGCGAACATCGCTGGCTGGGCATAAGACATCTCAAATTCGGCTTGTTGGGTCACCGGTTCTTCCAAGGGAGTGTTAGGGTCGATCTGGTGCACCGCTTTTGCGATTGACGGCTGCAGCGCAAGCGGCTGCGCCTCGGATCTGACCTCGATGTGAAACGTCTCCCCACCCTTCAGTTTCTGCAGAGCTGCGTAGTACGCCATTGGCTGGGGCTCTTCCGATACACCGGTGTATTTGCTGTCTTTGACCACTCCGACAATGGTCCGACCTCCGTCGAGCTTGTGGCCCAGCGGGCTTGTGTTCGGCAGAAAGCGCTTGGCGAAGGTTTCATTCACGACAACGACGGGCGGAGATGCGGGCGTGTCCGCGTCAGAAACATCGCGGCCCTGGAGGATGGGTACGCCCAGGACGTGAAAGCAGTCTGGACCCACGTCGTTGGTATTGATTGTTCCCCTTGACCCAAACTGATCTTTCAGATTGGCGCCATCGAGAACTTCACCGTGGTGGCTGCCCCAACCCGAGCCGAGGCGGTGCTCCATCATAGTTACGCCCTGCACACCAGGCAGCACGCCAATTCGATCGAGCAGGTTGTGATAGAAGGCGAATGTTTCCTGTGCGGTGTGCGCACGCTGAGGAGTTACTCCGAACACCAGGAGGCCCTCGGTTTTCATCCCCAAGTCTTGCGTCTGGTACTTGCGGAGCGTGCGCAGTAGCAGGCCGGCGGCAACCAGCAGCAGAAGACAGATCGCCACTTGTGAGGACATGAGAAACCGACCACCAATCGTGCGTCGTCGGCCGGGCGTCAGGCCGGAGCTCGTGGCCCTCAGAACACCGGAAATCGGAGCGCGCAGCGCGATCCTCAGAGGCGCCAGGCCGAATGCAAGCGCTATCAGCACCGAGACCGCCAGCGTGAATAACAGAACGTTGCGGTCCGGGTCCAGACCGCTTTCGATTTGCGACCAAGCAGCCAGGGCACGCGTTGCAAAGATCGCAAAAATCCAACCGAAGGCCGTCCCTCCCGCAATCAAGAGAGCGCTTTCCGCCAGGAGCTGACGAAATACATGCAAGCTGTCAGCGCCGATCGCCATCTTGAGACTGAATTCGCGCTGGCGGGCTTCATTGCGCGCCACCAGAAGCAAACTGACATTCGCGCATGCGATCAGCAAAACTAACAGAACAAGCGCCATCAGGATGTGCACTTGATCGCGGTACTGCTGCTTGTAGTCCTGTATGCCTTTCGCTGGATCGAAATCCAGCACCGGTTTCCAATTTTTCAAATCGATGTTGCCGATACCGATTTTTGTGGCTTCGCCGAAGGTTGACTCAAGAGTCGCCTCCGCCTGAGCCGGGGTAATGTTCTCGCGCAGTCGCGCCATCATGCGCAGGCACCACCACTTCGGAGTCCCGTAGACGCTGTTGAAGGCTGCGGGCTCGCCCCATGCATTCAGGTCCGGGCGATTTTGCAACGGAACCCAGAAATCGGTGGAGACGACGGGCTCCACGCCGTGAAATCCCGGCGCGGAGATTCCAATGATGGTGAAGGGGACGCTCTTGACAAAGATTGTGCTGCCGAGAACGGATCGGCTGAGTCCAAATCGGCGGTTCCAGTATGAGTCGCTGATCACCGCAACCGGAGCATGTTGTCTCTCGTCTTCCAGCGTGAAACCGCGTCCACGAACAATCTGGGCGGTCAGCCCGGAGAAGAAATTTCCGCTGACTTCTTCCCCTTCGGCTTCCTCCGGCGAATCGCCGTAACGAACCGCGACTTTCGCGACGCTGAGCGGAGCGTAAGCGATGAGATCGGCGAATACATCCCTGCGCTCGCGTAGCGCTTCAAAAACAGGCTCAGAGAATGATGTGTTCCCATTTCCTGTGCTGGCGACAGATGGCGGCCCATCCTGGCCGCTCCCGATGTGCACGAAGTAAAGTCGTTGGGGATCGCGCACGGGTAACGACCGCAACAGAACCGCATTCATCACGCTGAACACAGCCGTATTGGCCCCGATGCCAAGCGCGAGCGTGATTACCGCAACCGCGGTGAATCCGGGGTTTTTCCGTAATTGCCGCAACGCGTAGCGAAGACCTTGCGCCAGTCCGCTCATCAGGTTCGTCCTCCTGGACGCCGCTGCCGCAGTCCGTGGGCCAATACCAAGGCGAAACGAATTACGTCCGCGCCAGTCCTGCAGCAATGCTCTTACCAATATAGTGCAAGGCCTAAACTGTTGATGGCAAAGTACAGGAGAACACCGCTCTCGAACCAAACCATTCAAACGATGTCCATCATGGGTCCGTGATGTCCTGAAGCGAACAGGCAATCATCGGCCGGTCTGGGTTTATGAGACCGGTTGTAGTAGAAGTCCCCGTAACCCTCCTCCCCATTACGCCGTAACCGTATACAGAAGGGAGAGGTGCCAGTGCTGGAACCGCCCTCGGACGCAAAGAGCATCGCTCGGCGGCCGACCTTCTTCGGATCTGCGAAACCAGCTTGACTCATAAAGGCAAGGACTCGGCTCTCGGAGTTATCTTTCAGCCGGTGACTTGAGTGAAGCAACGGAGCCAGGAAGCAGTGCTCACCGTCCTCAGGCCCTTCGAAGTCGAGCATGCGAAATTCACCGTCCGGCTTGAGAACGCGCCGGATCGCACGCAAGGTCTTGCCCTTCTCGTCATGTGGAAGATAGTGAAACATGAACGAGGAGAACACACGGTCGAAACTCGCCTCTGGATATGGAAGGCCATCTCCAAATCCTTGGTCGAACTGGATAGAGACCGCGGCGCGTGCTGCTTTACGTCTCGCCCGTGCAAGAGCCCTCGGATCTGGATCGAATCCAACCACCGCGTTATCCGGATGAAGGCGCTTGAGGAGGGTAGTCAGGTGCCGGTGCCGCATCCGACGTCGAGCACTTGCTGGCCTGGCCGAAGGCTTGCTTGATCAAGAAGCGCCTTTCTCGCTGCATCACCGCCGATCCCGCGGCCCGACTGAGCTCCTTTCCGTTCGGCACTACCTCGGCGACCACTCCCAATTCGTGTGCGGTACGCGCGGTCAGTGGCTTGTGGATTCAGCAGGAATTCCTCGGCTCTTCCTGCTCCAGTGCGACAACTCCAGGTGGTAAAGATTCCATCGCCCGGCACAATGCCTCGGGCGAAATGCGGAATATCGTGGAAGGTCGCACCCTCGGCCGCCACAATCACACTGGCAAGTAGCGCATACTCGGAGTGCATATGGGCGCGTCCCTCGATAGCCGCGATCATCGGCAAGAATCCCACCGGGATACACCGAGGTGATGAGCTTTGAAATTCCGAAGTTCTCATTATCGAGCTGCCCTTCTTGTGCGGACAAATTTCAAAACTGATCACCTTACCGTCATATGGTCTCAGGTGCTATACCGCTTCCGTCTGTTCCCTCCTGAAGGATAGGTCGGAAAATCCCCAACCTTCTCATCTTGGCCAGCAGCGTGGTTCGTTTCAGTCCGAGTTTCGCCGCTGCGCCGCGTGGTCCACCGACGATCCAGCCGGCCTGCTCCAACGTTTCCACAATCAAAGCGCGATCGGAGTCTTCCAAGGTCATCGACGATGGTGAAGACTGGGCGTTGGAACTGAGAATAATGGGGCTCGTTTGCCTCTTTTGCAGAGGGTTTGGGAGCACGCCGTCCCGCGAAATGATAACCGCGCGTTCCACTAGGTTCTGCAACTCGCGAATGTTGCCAGGCCACGAATACCGCTGGAAGGCAGCCATGGTCTCCGGAGGAATCGAATCGACTTGCTTTCCCATGCGGCGGCTAAACAGCTTCACGAAATGCGTGACAAGAGCAGGAATGTCTTCCTGGCGCTCTCGGAGCGCCGGCAACAAGATGGGGAAGACGTTCAGACGATAATACAGGTCACTGCGAAATTGCCCGCGAGCTACCATCTTGACCAGATCCCGTGATTTAACGGCAGCCATTGCCGCGGGAACGTTTCGAGCCGACTTGTTTTACCGGCTGAACGTTTTCCCGATTGAGGTACCTCCTCTGCGCAAGCGGAATGAGGATATTCCGATGTTGGTTGAGTACTTCGTTAAGCGATACGCGGAGAAAGCCGGCAAGCAGATTCGAAAAATCGACAAGAATACGCTGGAATTATGCCAGTTGTATCCGTGGCCGGGAAATATCCGTGAGCTGCAAAACATCGTTGAGCGATCGGTAATCCTGACCAGCGGCGATACCTTTTTGATCGAAAAGGCTTGGCTGGCCAGCCCGGAGCCAGTCCGGCAAGAGTTGCCAGGTCCTTTGCCCGACACTCTCCAGAATCAGGAGAGAGAAATCATTGAGACCGCATTGGCTGAATGCAAGGGGAAAGTCGCTGGCCCAGAAGGTGCGGCAGCGAAACTCGGAGTTCCCCGATCGACGCTGGACTCGAAAATCAAGCAGCTGAAGATCAAGAAATACAAGTTTATCTCTGAGCAGTAGCAAGTCCCTCCTTTTCAGCTCCCGAAAATTCGGCAGTTCCCGAAGTCTCGTCATCCGACCGTAGCCTCTAGCCGTCTTTTTTCAATATGTTACATGTGGCCTCTGTATTGCATTTCCACTTGCGTTACTGGCCCGGGATGGTGGCAATGCAGAGCATCGCGACGACAACCGATGACCTTGAGAATCGAGAGATCAACGCGGCAAAGATTCACGGTGTTCACGCTAAGTGGGCGTATGGAGGCGACGCAGGTCCCGGAGCTGAAGGAGCTCTTTGATCGCGACTACCGCAACATCATTCTGGATTTGCGAGACCTGAGGCTGGCGGACCGCGACGCAGTGAGGTTTTTAAGGGGTTGCGAGGCGGATGGCATGAAGCTGGAGAACTGTCCGGCGTACGTCCGCGAGTGGATGGACAGAGAAGAAGATTGAGGGAACGACGACGTGGCACTGCTGCGGCTCAGGTTTGAAGGAGCAAGTCCATTGTGATGACTACGTTTGGTTCATGCATGGGAATTTCTCGTTTCCAAAGGGATTTGGAGCTTGATTGTGGCCTTGCCCTCCGAGACTCACACGACCAAATAGAGGATCATGGAAAAGGTGATTGAGTTTTACGTACCGAAGCGCTTTCGGAAAGCGTTCGTGCGTGCCGATCAGGCCCAACCGGGAAAGGTCATCGAATTTTGTTCGTGGGCAAAGGTGCCAGCATCGATTCCATTTTCTGGCGGGGTCATTGCGTGGCTCCTGTCAGGCACAGTGTCCAGCCCTGCTGCAGGTAGTGGGTAGTCTTAGAGACCCGACGTTGCGACGAGAGGATCCTGTTATGTCGGCGATAACAACGTTCATTGAAGGAGAGCCAACAGTTTGCCCCGGCGTCTTTGCCGAGCGTGCCCAGGAACTGGACTGCGTTGTGTCCCGATACCTGCCTATGTTTTACAAGAGGGCTTTGCGGTTCTTGGGGAACGCACCAGATGCGGAAGATGCCGTTCAAGATGCTCTCCTTTCCGCTTACAGGCATTTAGGGCAGTTCAGAGGACAAGCGCAGCTTTCAACCTGGTTGATGACAATCGTCACCAACGCTGCACGGATGCAACTACGACGCCGCCATAGTGGCTACTTTTCGCTTGACCAGGAGCAGGGGGAAGACGGCCTCACATTTTCGGAACGGTTACCCGACTCGAAACCAAGTCCGGAAGAAGTCTGCTCCACCGTGGAAGCACGAAACCGGCTGGTCGAGGGTGTTGAGCGGCTTTCACCAAAGCTTCGCAGAGCATTTCAGTTGCGCGATATCGACGGTTTGACGACGAAGGAAGCTGCGCATGTCTTGGGTGTCCCCCAAGGGACAGTGAAAGCGCAGCTCGCACGGGCGCGCGCCCAGCTTGCTGGAGTCGTGCGCCGTAAACCTGTCAGGCAGCGGTCCCGAACGGTTTCAGTTGGTAAAGCGCTCTCCACGAAAGGAGCCCCATCGGAGAATTCGATTTGGATCCCAGTGAGTGGTCCGTTCGGGCTAACGCCGGAAAATAAGGGTAATAAACAGGAATTTCTATGACAACAGCAATCAAGTCCGCAATTTCTCCTTTTGCGCAGCCCAAGCCGGAGCTCAACGCAAAGGCGATTCGCTTCCTCGATGAACAGGATGGCGTGGAATT
>WNFR01008246.1_pt1 | contig 10540 bp, 8 predicted proteins | sample 5400221 | NCBI WGS metagenome assembly WNFR01 (sample SAMN13153357, study PRJNA577476) | soil metagenome | isolation source: 40 cm soil under Madrone tree | place: USA:California | collected 2016-06-14 | reverse complement strand
AAAATGTTTGGCAACCGATTTCTCATCGCCCCCCAACCCCGCCAGCGACCAGGAGCGGGCGGTTTGGGCGTTCGTCATGGTTTCCAGGGTCGTAAACGTTTTTGAAGAGACGATGAACAGGGTTTCTGCGGGATCGAGGTCCTGCACAGCCTCCGCGAAGTCCGTTCCGTCCACATTGGAGACGAAACGAAATGTCAGGGACCGCTCGCTGTAGTGCCGGAGTGCTTCATAGGCCATGACCGGTCCAAGATCGGAGCCGCCAATCCCAATGTTTACGATATTGCGAATGCGCTTCCCGGTGTGCCCTTTCCATTCGCCACTGCGCACACGATTGGAAAAGGCCGCCATCTGGTCGAGCACGGCATGGACTTCAGGCACAACGTTTTTTCCATCCAGCAGAATCGTGGCATCCTTTGGCGCACGCAGGGCCACGTGCAAGACCGCCCGCTTCTCCGTGATGTTGATCTTCTCCCCCCTGAACATGGCGTCAATTCGCGCTCGCAAGCCAGACTCTTCGGCGAGTTGAAGAAGGAGCTTGAGAGTTTCGTCGGTCACTCGGTTCTTGGAATAGTCAAGGTATAGGCCTACAGCCTCGACCGCCATACGCTGACCGCGATTGGGATCGTCCGCAAAAAGCTGGCGCAGATGCAGATCGGAAACCGTTTTGTAGTGCGATTCGAGCGCCTTCCACGCCGACCGCTTTACCGCGCGCTTTTTTGCCGGCGGTTGAACTGGGGTTGCCATGGTCATGCTCCTTTCGTTTCAAAACTTGCTTACTCAAGCCAATTCATGGTACCCGCCAGAGCGACGAGAGGGAAGGTCGGCTGATTTCGCGTTGCGACAGGCACACCCCAAAACCACCCTGGTACGAAGGCAAGGCGCAAAGCGTCTGCTTCCGGAGCTCGACGTGATTATGCGCAGGATCTGGAACACCTGCCGGCTCCCGGCTTTCAAGGAACAAGGAGGATATGGTGGTGTGTAGAGACCTGTTACAACGCCTTGTTTCAACGCCGCCCGCAAGAAGAACACGTTCTCAAATTTCTGGGAAGTCTCCGTGGAGGCTCGCGGTTCCGGCGTGACTTTCTCATCCTCTCCGGAGCCGGGCGGGTAAAATGCCCGATCCTCGAACCTGGGACAACGAGATTAATTTACCAGATGTTTACAACGGATTAGGGTGGCATTGAATATCATGAGCATGAACAACTATTTTCGCGTTGTCGTGGGCTGCGTGGCTGACTGGCAACAGGAAACGCGTGGCCCTATTGTTTGTTTGGCACGGCTATTCCCCGGTCGGAGATTGGCTCTGTTGTGAAAACTTTCATCCTAGCTACTTTCCGTCGCAAAAATGCTCTTTCTGACATAGGTCAGGTAACACTACACGCGACGGATGTTGTCTTCTGTGGCGATTTGGCGCATGTCCATTCTCGTGCGCGAGGCGATGCGCGTGGACTGTGCCGGCTTAGCTGCTCTGTCGCGCAAGATAGCACCCCATCTGGATGAAGTTGTCTGCAATCACGCCCAGTCCCACCCAACGGCGCATGCCGTCCAGCCCGGGATAGAGGCAACGTCGCAATCCGTGTCTTCGTTTAAGCACGCTAATTCGGCCCTCCGAGCCAGTTCTCCACTTTTGCCCGTTACGAAACCAACGCTGGTGCTGAAGAAGTTTCCGCTCGCTACTTGTGGTTTTCTTGTTGGGCACCGACATCCACCGCACCCCCAGCGCTTGTCCCGCTTTCTCGTTCTCGCGCGAATAAAATCCCGCATCGGCGGCCACCCTGCGTGGGATTCGTCCCAACCTCTGTTGGTGCACCTCGATCGAAGACAGCAACAGAGTCGAGTCCGCAGGACGCTCGGCAAACACTTCGAAGTGGGTCACAATTTGATTTTCCGCTTCCTGAATCTTGACCAGCTTGCCAAACTCGTTGGGCTTGCTCGCTTTCCCTTTGCGAATGATTTCCGTGTGCGCTTCGAACACGCTCACTATTTTGCCCGACAACTTCGTGTCTCCCGCGAAAATCCGAATCCGGGTTTGTTTCATTACTTGCCGAACCCGCCCCACCATCGTCTCCAGCGATTGCGCTAGACCTTCCACCGGGGTGCGACGACGACGCGGCACCTGCTTCACTTCGGCCAGCACTCTCTGCGCCTGATTCATGACTTTTCGCGTCAAGCTGAGTAGCTCCCGATACTGCCGCTTCCTCCGTTCTTCTCCTGGCGGTCCCAGCAGCCGCGTCGATAAGGCAATCGCCAGGACTCGCTTGCGTATGCTGCGCATCCGATCCCGCACCTTGCGCTTCAGACCTCCCGACTTGGACTCGATCTTCTTCATGGTGCGCGTCAGTACCCGCGTGCCGTCCCCCAGCAAGCTGCTGTCGGTCGGATAATGAATGTTGCTTTCTACCACCGTCGTATCCACCCGCAACTTCCGTCCCTGCGTCACCCCTTGTTCCTGCGCCAGTTCCACCACCCGCCGGTGCAATTGCTCAATCACTTTCGGTTCGATCAACTGCCCCAGTCGTGCCAGCGTCTTGGCGTCCGGCACTTTTTCATCCCCGATGCGGGTAAAGGCGCGATACACCAGATTGGCCCGGACCTCTCGCTCCAGCACGTCATAGCTCCAGTTCCGGATATGCTTCAACAATAAGAGCCGCAACAATACTTCCGCGGGCGTTTGCATTCGGCCGCGGCTGCGGCTCTGCGGATGGCGTTCTCCCTGGGCTTCGTACACCGTGTCCAAAAGCTGCTCGTCTTCCAGTAGTTCGTCCACCAGCCGCATCCAAGGTTCCCACAACCCCTCGATATCTTCGGCCAGACCTCGATGCCACAGCGACGGTTGTTGATGACGTAGTTTGATCATGGTCGTCATCCTAATCACCGCTCCTGTCTAAAACAATCTGTCTTCAAAATGTTTTATTACTTTCTTGAATCCCACTGCTCAAACTGATCTTTCTGGCTCCTACCGTCGGCTCCAGCCTCCCTGATTACGCTCCTCTCATGCCTCACTTTTGCGACGGAAAGTAGCTAAGGAGTGGCGTTCATGAAGCGAAATAGGGTATTGGTTTTCGTTTCCGCCGTTGTCATGGCGGCATCTCTCGCTTCCTGGTCGGGTTCACAATCGAAAGTTCAGGCTCAGGAAAGGCAGCCACACATGCAAGCCGCCTTACGGCATTTGCAAGAAGCCCACGAGGAACATCGAGCAGCCGAGCACGACAAGGGCGGTCATAGAGCGAATGCGATGAAACTGGTGGAGAGCGCGATCACTGAAGTTGATGCGGGCATTCACTACGCCGACAAACACTGAGGGTAAAAACTGGTGAGCTGCAGTCGCCCGTGGGGTTTGCAGTCAGGTTGATACGTCTTGCGATTTTGCCGGAGGTCGTCGAAGCGGGTGGCCAGTTCGAGGGAAACCGACCGCTGTGAATTTCCAATCCTGTGACAGTTCACGGTTAGAATCCGGGCCACAATCCCCCGCTAGAAGCGGGTTCCCAGTGAATACCGAATGAATGTAACGACAGTTCTGTGCCCCTACTGCATCTCGGCATCGGGCGCTTACACCAACGACGCCGCTCAACGAGCGTAATGGCGATATTTCAACAGTAATACTCTCAGACAACAAGAAGAACTCTCGTGCGGAGTAGAATCGGCACCATGAGCGAACGGCTCTGGTGGCTCTTGGCTGTGCTGCTGAGTATGAAAATTTGCGCGGTCGGCGAGCACAACCGGTTTTGCCCTCCTGCCCCGCCGAATCTGGTAGCGGCTAAAAAGAATTGGGAGAAGTTCAAACCGGCTATTTTGGAGCCTACCCCACTGCGGAATGCTGAGCAGCTCTTCTATTTGTGCCGGGAAAGCGGAGCCCCGGCCGGTGCAAGGCGGTGAAGCCAGAAACTCGGCCGCGCGAGCTAGCGTGGTCGAGCGAGCGTCTGGTTAGCGAATGCTGTAAGGGCAATCAAGCAGCTTGGTCCGCTTTGATCGACAAGTACAAGAATCTGATTTTCTCGATTCCCATCAAATTCGGATTGTCGCGGGATGACGCCGCGGACATTTGTCAGGCCGTTTGTGTCGATCTTCTTTCAGATTTGCCCCGGTTGCGCGAGCCTCGTGCTCTTCCCAAATGGCTGATGCAGGCGAGCTATCACAAATGCCTGCGCTTCAGAAAGCAGAAACTCGATCTGCTCGATGACTCGGCACATATCGAGGAAAGGCCCGAAACAAAAACGGAAGAACTGCCCGAAGAAATGCTGTATCAGTTGCAGCGCGAGCAAATGCTGCGAGACGCGGTAGCCGCCCTTCCCGCCCGATGCAATCGATTGATCAGTCTGCTCTTCTTTGATGAACCGCCTCGTCCCTATCAGGAAGTAGCCAAAGAACTGAAACTCGCAACCGGCTCGATCGGATTCATCCGGGGGCGCTGCTTGAAGTTGTTGCGGCAGCGACTGGAGAAAGAGGGTTTCAGATGACCGAACCCCCTCCCGTGGAGAATCAGGAGAAGTTGCTGCAGGAATTCGCGGATGTGCCCGACGAGTCGGGTAGGCACGAGTTTCTTTCGCGCAACTCCACCCTGCTTCGGCCGGAAATCGTGACTGCACTTGCCGATCAGGCACGGGAAAAGATACGGGTCGACGTGCAGCAGGCTCTGCGCCTGGCTGACGCGGCACTCGCCATCGCCGGCCACATCGACAACAAGGAATCTTTGGCGCGAGGGTTGCGGGCGAAGGCGAATGTTCTATACGCCCTCGGCCAGCATACCGCGGCCGTCGATCTTCACCAACAGGCGGCCGCCTGGTTCGAAGCGGTCGGGCAGAGCCACGAACTGGCGCGCACGCTCAGCGGATCCATCCAGCCCATGCTTCTGTTGGGTGAGTACAATCGCGCGTTTGCCGCCGCTGAACGCGCGCGGCAGATATTCAGCACGGAGGGAAATGCGTGGCGACTCGCCCGGCTTGAGATCAACATCGGCAACATTCACTACCGGCAAGACCGCTTCGTCGAGGCCCAGGCTTGTTATGAAAGTGCTTACCGTGGCTTGTTGAATGAAAAGGATGCTGAAGGGATCGCCGCGGTCTTAAGCAACCTGGCGACGTGTTATATCAGCCTAAATGCCTTTCCCAAGGCGATTGAGGCTTATCGGCAGGCTCGCCAGTTCTGCCAAGAGCACGGCATGCCATTGCTCGTATCGCAGGCGGACTACAACATTGCCTACCTACACTACCAGCGGGGTGAATACAGCAAAGCCATCGAAATGCTGCGGGCTGCACGGCAAGCGTGTACGAAAGTAGGTGACTCGTACCACCTTGCGTTGTGCAACCTCGACCTGGCGGAACTCTATCTCGAACTGAACCTCAGTGCAGACGCCGCCGAACTTGCGCGACAAGGCTATGAGGGCTTCCAGAAATTGGGCATGGGATATGAGAGCGCCAAATGTTTGGCCTTCTCCGCCATCGCCGCCAGCCAGCAGGGACACGGGTTCGAGGGCCTCCAGCTTTTTTCGGAAGCCCGGGAGATCTTCGTCAGGGAAAAAAACCAGGCATGGCCTTCCCTGATCGACCTCTACCGTGCTTTGGTGTTCTACAACGAGGGGCGTCTCTTCGAGGCGCGGCGCCTTGCCGCCGAAGCGTTGGAATCCTTCCGCACACTTAACCTGGGACACAAGGTCGTGCTGGCTCAATTGTTGCTGGCACAGATAGCGCTGCGGACCGAAGACGTGGAGCAAGCCTACCACCATGGCCACGAGGCGATCGGCCACCTTGCGAACCTGGAGGCGCCAGTTCTGGACTATCAGGCACACCTGCTCATGGGGAATATTCATTCCGCTGGCGGCAAGGTCGACCAGGCGTACTCGTCCTATCAGAGTGCCCGGCAAGCTCTGGAAGCACTGCGTAGCAGCTTGCGCGGCGAAGAATTAAAGATCGCGTTCATAAAAAACCGGCTGGAAGTATACGAGCACTTGGTCGGACTTTGTTTGAGTCGCAGCGGTGATGGGGCGACCGAAGAGGCATTTGGTTATGTCGAGCAGGCAAAATCGCGCAGCCTGATGGACTTGTTTTTACGGCCGGCGCCCACGATCGCGGAAGACCATCCGGGCCAGAGCGAACTGGTGCGTTCCATGCGGGATCTGCGCGAGGAACTCAACTGGTACTACAACCTCATCGAACGAGAACAGCTTCAGCCCGAGCAGCCTTCACCAGAACGCATTGCAACCCTGCAGAAGCAGGCTGGAACCCGCGAGAGGGAACTCCTGCACATGTTGCAAGAAGCCACACCAGCCGATGCCGAGCAAGCCGGACTGCAAACCCCTACCAATCTTCCGATCGCAGCCATTCGCTCCGCCCTACCGCCCGACACCTTGCTGGTCGAATATTTTCGAGTTAAGGATCGCGTCCTGGTATGTTTGCTGGGACAGGAAACTCTTGAAATTGTTCCGGTAACGCTGGAAACGAGAGTGACGGGTTTTCTGCGCTTGCTGCAGTTCCAGCTTTCCAAGTTCCGGCTCAATGCGCAATACATCGAAACCTTCAAGGATTCTCTGGTGCAGTCCACTCAGGCGCACTTGACCGAGCTCTATCAGGAACTTATCGCACCTGTCTCCTCCCGGTTGCAAGCCAGTCATCTTGTCTTCGTGCCCCACGGCTTGCTGCACTACGTCCCGTTCCACGCTCTGTTCGATGGCACTCAACACTTGATCGAACGCTACACCGTGTCCTACTCGCCGAGCGCCAGCATTTTTGCGCTGAGCCAGAGCAGAAACGCAAATTCCTCCGGCGCTGCGCTCGTCTTCGGTATCCCCGACCCGCAGGCGCCTGCCATACTGGACGAAGTTCAGGCGCTTACCGGGGTTCTCGAACGGGCTGAATTGTTTGTCGGGCAAAATGCGACCGAACACGTTCTGCGAAACCGCGGACCCCAGAGCCGGATGATTCACATCGCAACCCACGGCCATTTCCGCCAGGATAATCCCATGTTCTCCGCCATCCGCATGGGAGATTCGTACTTGAGTTTGTTTGACCTCTATCAGCTCACGCTCCCGGTTGAATTGATAACACTAAGCGGGTGTTCCACTGGGCTGAATGTCGTCAGTGCAGGTGACGAACTCCTCGGCCTGGCACGCGGCCTCATGCACGCCGGCGCGCAGTCGTTGGTCCTCAGCTTGTGGGACGTTCATGACAAGAGCACGGCCGAGTTCATGACCGCTTTTTACCGGCTGCTCCAAAAGGGGGAAAGCAAGGCGGCTGCCCTGCGGGGTGCGATGTTGGCCCTGCGATCGAGCTATCCCCATCCTTATCAATGGGCTCCGTTCATCCTGGTCGGCAAGACCTGACTACCTGGAATTTTCTTTCTACCCCCTATATTTTTTCGCCCCGTACGGTCCCTTATTCCACAGAGTCCCAAAAAACTGAGTGACGACCGGAACTCAGGTCGACTTCCCCGCGGAGGCAGAGTTGACACATTTCAGTGAGGAAGCTTGGGCGGATTTCGTGCGCGACTTGGTCGCACCCACGATGAGAACGACGATGCAACAGCATGTCAATCACGGCTGCGCTAAGTGCCAGACTGCGATGGAGGTGTGGCAGCAGGTTATGTCTATCGCCAAGGCAGAGAACACCTTAACTCCCCCGGACGACGTGGTTCGAATGAGCAATAGCCAGTTTGCAGCTACGTTCAGTAAGGCGAAACACGGTATTCACCTTTTGTTCGATTCTGATCTGGCGCCGGTCGCGGCTGGACTACGTGGGCCGGTTTCGGCCCGTCAGTTTCTTTACGAGACGGATGACTACTACATCGACCTCCGTCTTGAACCGCGCCGGGACGCGGACTCCGCCTGCCTGGTAGGACAAGTCTTGAGCCGCTCAGCCAGCGAACGGGCAGCTCAAGAGGTACCAGTTCGCCTGCAGCAGGGAAGCCGGTCACTGGCTGAGACCGCAACCAATCAGTTCGGAGAGTTCCAACTCGAGTTCGAAGCCAGCCAAAACCTGTGGCTCTCAATCGGTCACGGTGCGGCAGACGAAATCGTTCTCCCCCTTTATGGAGTTCACAAGCCCAGCAATCGGAAGGGGTTAGCGTAGGCCACCATGGCCCAACGGTAACTCCATGGCGATTACGGCTGTAAGTTTAGCGAATTCCAATTTTGTCCTAGACTCAAGCAGCAGTCGAGTCAGAGGGGGAGCAAGTGGAAACGAAGCATCGGTTAACCAACAGCACCGAACATCACCTTAGGCTGCGGGCGCTACGTGCGTATTTCGCCCTTCTGTTGCTCCTGTGTCTCGGGGCCCAGAGCTTAGTAGCACAAACCGCGCCACAGACCCGACTGGTAGTCCTAGACAAGCTCGGTCTGTCCAACGTGCTCAACCTGTGCAAACTGCTCGGCTGCGCCGTGGACCACGGATTGGGCGATCCCGATGGCCAATTGTTTCTGATCAAGACGCCCAGCCCCCTTAACGTAATCGTCGGCCTACTGAACCTCAACCTGGGAGTGATCTCGGTCGAGACCGACCAGATCGTGCAGACGCAAGGCGCCGACGCGGGACCTGCTCCCACTTATCTGACGGACAGAACCCCGGTCAGTTATTACGGCACCACGGTTTGGCGCGGGTACGTAACGCAGCCCGGAAATCAGCTGATCCTGACAGATAAGACTCACGCAGCATTCAATACTGCTGGAGCGAATGTCATCGTGGCGGTGATCGACACTGGCGTCGATCCTACGCATCCTGTCCTGATGAATTCCCTGGTGACCGGTTACGACTTCACCCGCGGCAAGAGCGGCGGCTCGGAAGACGCAGACGTCAGCCAGTCTACGGTCGCAGTTCTCGACCATCGCATGCCGGCCAAGGTCAGCCAATCAACTGTCGCGGTACTGGACCAGTCATCCGTGGCAGTGCTCGATGGTCCGCAATATGCTGCCTTCGGTCACGGAACCATGGTCTCCGGCATCGTTCATCTGGTGGCGCCACAGGCCAAGATCATGCCGTTGAAGTCGTTCCATTCGGATGGGACCGGTTATAACTCCGACATCCTGAACGCGATCTACTATGCGGTCAACCATGGCGCGAAAGTGATCAATATGAGTTTCAACTATTCCACCTCTTCACAGGAACTGGCCAACGCGGTGAACTATGCCAATTCGAGGGGCGTGATTTGCGTGGCAGCAGCGGGCAATGACGGACAGCAGGCGACAGTTTATCCTGGCGCGCTCAAGAGTGTGATTGACGTGGCTTCCACCGGCGACAACGATATCCGCTCCACTTTCTCGAACTACGGAGCACCGCCGGTGTGGCTGGCTGCTCCGGGTGAAGGCATCATGACCACCTATCCCTTCGGCACCTGGGCGGCCGGATGGGGAACTTCATTCAGCGCGCCTCTGGTTTCCGGAACAGCAGCGCTCATGGTCAGCACCAGCCCGACCACGCTCTCACTGACGTCGGTGTTGACTGGCGGTGGTGCCAAGACCCAGGCGGGATCCGCCTTGTCGCATACCCAGCCGATCTCAGATTCTCAAATGGGATATGGGCGTCTGAATACTTACCAGGCGATGCAGGCGTGGCGTAAGGCGATGGGGTTGAAATAGCGTGGCGCAAGGCTACCCAATGCTCGCGCTAAACCAAATCTCGACTGATCCGCTGGGCAGCTCAGCTGGCTTGCGGATCAAGGAACTGGAGCAGCAGCAGCATTCGTTGCTAAAGTCGGTCATTTGCGGATTCAATCAGCTGCTCGATCTGCGCGACCTGGGCACTGGAGTTCACAGTACTCGACTGGCGGAGTGGGCTGTACGAGTCGCGCGCAAGTTGGGCATCCCGGAAGGCGATTTGTATCAGCTGGAAGTCGCCGCCTTACTGCACGACATCGGAAAAATCGGTGTTCCTGACTCGATCTTGAAAAAGGAAGGCAAACTCACCGACGCCGAACGTGCACTGATGAACAAACATCCGGAATACAGTTGGTCCATCCTGCGGTTGCTTCCGGGCCTGGAGAAGGCCAGCCTGTACGCTCTTCATCATCATGAGAGTTTCAACGGAGCTGGCTACCCAGCCGGGCTGAAGGGACAGGAGATACCGATCGGATCGCGCATTGTGTCGGTCATCGATGCCTATGACGCGATGATCTCCCACCGCTGTTATCGCCGGGGGCTATCGCATGAAGAAACCGGGCTGCGTCTGATAGAGAACAGCGGCACACAGTTCGATCCGGTTGTGGTGCAGACCTTTATGGAAATTGCCGAGCAAGAAGCCGCCGATGTCTTTGCGGCGACCGGTGTCGGCCCTTCCGCTGTGATCTAGCTCGCAGCGGCTGCAGCGGGCTTGAGCCGTTCTGATAAGGAGTAGAAAACTGAGCGTGTCGGAGCGTTCAATTGCGTGTTTCCGGCCTCCTGCGGGACAAATTGCGAAATGAAATGGCCGACCGACCAGCGGGACACGGAGTGACTGCCCCCGGCGCGGCTAGCTGCACCGCCCCGATAAACGATTCGATAAATCCGTCCGCCCCACCCACCGCGCTCTCTGCGCCGCTGCAATCTTCGCTTCGGCCTTCGCAGACCTCTTTCGGCGTT
>WNFR01008244.1_pt1 | contig 10540 bp, 9 predicted proteins | sample 5400221 | NCBI WGS metagenome assembly WNFR01 (sample SAMN13153357, study PRJNA577476) | soil metagenome | isolation source: 40 cm soil under Madrone tree | place: USA:California | collected 2016-06-14 | reverse complement strand
TGGTCCAAGGCAGCATGACCGCGCCGGGTCTGGAGTGTCGGTTTGCTCTCTGTGGAGCTCCGAAAGTCGTCTGCGTCAGCCCAACAGCCCGAGCAACACCTGGGCCGCGCCCTCGATGTCTGCCCGGATCGCCTCACCTGCGCCTGTCGCGTCTTTGCGCTTCAGCGCCTCGAGCGCGCATTCATGCTGCTGGTTCGCCATGACGTAGTTGCCGGAACCATGCAGGAGATGGAAATAAGGGCTCACTTGGAGCCACAGCCCCTCGATAATCGACAGCAAGGTGTCCGATCCCGAAGCGCGGTAGATGACGAAATGGAACTCGTGGTTGGCGCGGACATATTGATGCGGGTTGCCGTCGGCAACGGCCTTGCCCATGGCGCCGACCAGTGATTCCAACTGCCGCAGATCACGCGGCGATATTTTCCCGGCTGCCCAGACCGCGGCCATCGTCTCGATCTCCAGCCTCACCCGGTAGAGATCGCGTAATCTGTCCGCACTCAGATCCGGGATGCCCACGGACCGGCCGGAGACGACCGTCAGCGCGCGTTCGGCCGTCAGTTGGCGCAGCGCCTCGCGCACCGGCATTGCACTGACGCCAAAGGCGTCGGCAAGACCCTGGATGGTGACCAGTTCTCCGGGCGCGATGCCGCCGTCGAGGATGAGCTCCCTGATCCGTCGATAGATCTCGTCCGGCAATGTGGCGCGGGTCAGCGGCTTCAGTGGCAATTTTGCCGTCCGTCTGCGCGTCTGCTGCATGATTCCCAGTCCCCCAGGCGCCTCAACCATGCGCCGAAAAACGGCGATGCTCAATTACCTTGTCTATATCTAATATATGATTTATGATCAAATTAAAATAGGCTTTGCCCACTCATGGCGCTTCCGCGCCCGCCTGGTGGGTCCGTGGACCTGATCTCGGGACACTTGGACGACAAACGCGCGCGGGATATGGGAGGAGAAGCGATGAAAGCCTGGTCCAGCGCCCTGAAAACGGCCGCGGTAGCTGCCGTAGCCTTTGGACTGTCGGGACATGCATTCGACGCCGCTGCGGCGGACAAGTACAAAGTCTATTTGAGCATGAGCTATATCGGCAACGACTGGCAGGCTGAGGCCGCCAACATGGTCAAGGCCATGGCGGCGCACAAGAGCATGGTCGACAAAGTCGATCTCGAGGTTCAGGTGGCCGGCCCCAACGCGCAACGCCAGATCCAGCAGATTAACGCTATGGTGCAGGCTGGCGCGAAGGCGATCGTCGTATATCCGATTTCGCCCACGGCGCTGAACGCCGTGGTCAAGAGCGCCTGCGACAAGGGCGTCGTCATCGTCGCTTACGACTCGGCCATCACCGAGCCCTGCGCCTACAATGTCACGATCGACCAGGAGGAGGCGGGCCGAGTCACCGCCGAATGGCTGGCCAAGAAGCTGAACGGCAAGGGGAACATCGTCGTCATCACCGGCGTGCCCGGCACCTCGGTGGATACGCTGCGCACCAAGGCGGCCAAGGAGGTGTTCGCCAAATATCCGGATATCCACATCGTCGCCGAGGCGGTCGGCATGTGGAGCCAAGCCGTGGCCCGGACAGAGCTCTCGAAGATTCTGGCGACCCATAGCTGGGATCAGATCGACGGCCTCTGGATGCAGGTCGGGTGCTATACCGCCAACTCGATGGAGATCGAGGCCGGCAAGAAGGAGGGCGAGCTGAAGCCCTGCGCGGGCGAAGGGGCGAACGGCGGGCGCATCCAGATGCTGCCAATAGGAACCGAGGTGGAAGGCGCCAACGGCACCTATCGCCCGATGGGCGCACCGCGTATCTCCTATGCTTCGCCGCCCTACTCGGGCGCGCTGGCCTTCAAGCTTGCCGTCGAGAAATTGGACGGCAAGGATATTCCCAAGCTCACCAAGCTGCCGCTGCCGCTCGTGACCAACGACTCGGTCAAGCTATGCAAGGAAGGGACCTGGCAGGAAATGAAGGACGGTTGCAACGCCTTCCTGCCTTCGCTGGTGCCGAATCCGGGCTGGTTCGCTTCAATCTATTCGGCGGACACGCCAGAGGTCGGCTTCCCAGCGGCGCTTATCGGCCAACCGGAAGAATGACGATCGCGCGGCGCTTCGGCGCCGGTGCTTGACTAAAAACGGCCGGCGGTCTGCCGAATAGATCGAGGCGGACCGCCGGCCCCATGATCCTTCGCCGGCGAGGCGCGCCGCCTGATCCGAAGCGAAAGAGCCCGATAATGCCATCTGCTGCGGCCAGTCCCGGAGTCGCCATCGCTGCGCAAAATGCCAGCAAGTCCTTCGGCGCCACCAGGGCGGTGGAGGATGTGAGCTTTGAGGTGCCGACGGGCAGCGTGCATGCCCTGCTCGGCGAGAACGGCGCCGGCAAGTCGACCGTCGTCAAGTTGCTGAGCGGCCTCATCCTGCCCGATGCCGGCCAATTCCGGGTCTTCGGGCGCGAAGTGCGGCTGACCTCCCCACGCCTGGCCCATCAGCAGGGAATTCAAACCGCATTCCAGGAGATGACGCTGATCAAGGACCTGACGGTCCTTGACAACATGCTGCTGCCCTACGGCCCGACGAGCAGGCTCGGCACGATCCGCTGGCGCGAAGCGGAAAAGGCCGTGCGGCGGCATTTCGAGGCGCTGGGACTGGCGGGCATCGATCTCGCGGCCGAGACGCGCGACCTCGATCTCGCCCAGCAGCAGAAGATCGAAATTGCGCGGGCCTTGTTCCGCGGTCCTCGCATCCTTCTCCTCGACGAGCCCACGTCAACTTTGTCGGGCCCGGACGTCGAGTGGCTGGGACGCTTGATCGCGGAAGCGAAGAGCCGCGGCGTCACCATCATCTTCATTTCACACCGGCTGCGGGAAGTGCGTGCCTTCTGCGATTCGCTTACCATCCTCCGGAACGGCCAGCACATCGCCACCACCCGGGTCGACGAGGTCGACGACGAGGAAGTTATCCGGATGATTATCGGGCGGTCGCTGGCCCATGCCTTTCCGCCCCGGCCGACAGATCCCGGGCGCTTCGGACCCGAGGTGCTCGGCGGGACTGGGCTTTCCGCCGGCAGGCGGCTGAAGGGGGTCACCTTCTCGCTCCGCCGGGGGGAGATACTCGGCATCGCAGGCCTGCAGGGCATGGGCCAGCTCGAGCTTTTTCTCGCCTGTTTCGGCATGGTCGAGATCACCGCCGGCCGGCTCGCCGTCGACGGCAAGCCGGTCGCCATCACCTCGCCGGTCGATGCGGTGCGTGCGGACATCGGCATCAGCCTGGTGCCCGAGGACCGCAAGACCGAGGCGCTTTTCCTCAAGCTCAACGGCCGGCACAATACCTCGCTGCCCGTTATAAGCCGGTTCGCAAGGTTCGGCCTCGTCGATCTCGAGGCCGAGCGCCAGGCGGTGGAAGGTGTGCTCGGCGCCGTCAAGGTCGAACGACGCGCGCTATGGTCACGGGTCAGCAGCTTCAGCGGCGGCAACCAACAGAAGATCGCCATTGCTAAATGGCTGCTGGCCGAGAGCCGCATCCTGCTGCTCTACGATCCCACCCGCGGCGTCGACGTCGGAACCAAGCACGAGTTGTACGAGCTGATACGCGCCTATGCGGCGGCCGGCGGCGCCGTGCTGTTCTACTCGACGGAAATCCCGGAGCTGGTCAACCTCGCCGACCGGGTGGTGGTGCTCTATGCCGGCCGCATCCAAAAGGAGCTGGCAGGCGAGGACATCAGCGAAGGGGAGATCATGAAGGCAGCGCTCGGCGGTGTGGTCCGGGACGTAGCGCCCCGGGACGTGGCCGAATGAGCCTGGTACTCCCCGCCCTGTCGGGCCTTGGGCGCCTGGGCCGGCCGCTTCAGCGCTATAGCGGCCTTCTCGTGGCACTGGCCGTCTTTGTCGTGCTGGTCGCCATTGTCGATCTGATCAGCCCCGGCCCGTTCAGCTACTTCGAGGTGAGCTTCCTGTCGAGCGGCGCCGCCGCCTTGGCGATCGCCGCCATCGGCGAAACCCTGGTCGTCTGCTCGGGTGGCTTCGACCTTTCGGCCGGCGCCGTCGTCTCGCTGGTCAATGTCGTGCTGGCGAGCCAAATGCAGGATACGCCCGGCTCGATCCTGCTGTGGTCGCTGGCGGGTATCGGCATCGGCATGCTGACGGGCCTGTTCAATGCCTTCTTCATCGCCGTGCTCTGCCTGCAGTCGATCGTCGTGACCCTCTCCACCATGTTCATTGTGCAGGGTATCACGCTGCTGGTGATGGATAAGCCAGGCGGCGCGATCCCGCAGATGCTGAGCTCGCTCTTCGTCGGCGATGCGATCCCCAATCTGCTGCCAATGCCGCTGGTCATTCTGGCCCTGCTGGCGATCGCATGGCTCTATCTGAAGAATACGCGCCTAGGCACGGCGATTTATGCCGTGGGCAGCGATCCCGAGGTCGCGCGCTCGACCGGCATCCGCCTGCGCAGCGTCCAGTTCGCGGTCTATGTGCTGGCGAGCGGCTGCTACGGGCTTGCCGGCGTCTTCATCAGCGCCCAGACGGGCGCGGGCGATCCGCTGGTGGGCAATTCGATGTTGCTCCAGCTCTTCGCTGCCATCGTGGTCGGCGGCACGGTGCTCGGGGGTGGGCGCGGCGGGCCGATCGGCTCCGTCGTCGGCTCATATGTCCTGATGATGGTCGTCAACATCCTGCTGGTGCTGAACGTATCCGCCTATTACTCGACCGTCGCCGAAGGTTCGATCCTGTTCCTTGCCGTGCTGGCGGGCTCCCTCGGGCGCAACGCGCCGCTCGCCCGCCACATCCGGGAGCTCACGACGCGGCTTGGCGCCTGGCGCCGCGGCATGCTGCCTCGCCAACTCAAACATCACGAGCGACGGCTCGCCTTTGCCAGCGGCGTCGGCCGCCAGGCCGCATTCGCGCCGGCCCAGCCATCGTTCTGGCGCCGGCATGCCGAGAGCCTGCGCTACGCGCTGCCCTCATACGCCTGTTTGATCGTCGTCGTGTTGGTGACCCAGTTCGTGCTCGGCCATGCGCTCGTCAGCTGGCGCTACTACGATTCGCTGATCGTGCTGTCCTCGTTCTTGGCGATTCTGGCGCTCGGCCAGGGCGCGGTGATACTGACCGGTGGGCTCGATCTGTCGTTGCCCTGGTCGATCGCGCTTTGCGGGATACTGCTCGCCGGAATGGTCAAGGGTTCGGATGGCGCGCTCGTTTACGCCCTGCCGACCGTGCTGCTCATCGGCTGCCTGATCGGGCTCGTCAACGGGCTGGGCGTCGTCTTCCTCGGGCTTTCGCCCATCGTGGCCACGCTTGCCACCAACGGCATCCTGCAGGGTCTCGCACTGCTTTACAGCAACGGGACGCCCGCCGGATTCGCCTCGCCCAGCCTGCGCTGGTTCATGACCGGGCATCTGCTGGACATGACGCCCGTCGTACCCTTCATTGCGCTATTTGTCGTTGTTGCCGCACTTGTGCTGTCGCGCACACCCTTCGGCCGGCGCATCTACGGCATCGGCAACAGCGAGCGGGCGGCGGCATTGTCGGGCATCGCCGTCGGACGAACCCTGATTCTGGTCTATGTCCTCAGCGGCTTCTGCTCCGCTCTCGTGGGCAGCCTGCTGACCGGCTTCTCCGGCCAGGCGAGCCTCGGCATGGGCGATGAATATCTGCTGCCGTCGATCGCGGTGGTCGTGGTCGGCGGGACACTGATCACCGGCGGGCGCGGCGACTATCTGGGCATGCTGGGCGGCGTGCTGCTGCTGACCGCACTTCAGATCTTGCTGGCCGGGACGACGCTGCCTTATGCCACCCGCGCCATCCTGTTCGGCCTCGTCATCTTGAGCGCGGTGATGGTGCTGCGTGAGCGGAATTGAGCCAAGGAGAGATACAGTGCCAAAAGCCAAGAAAACCTCAGGCGTGCCCCGGCCCTTGAAGGGCCAGAGAGTTATTGTAACTGCCGGTGCTTCCGGCATCGGCCGAGCGATCGCCGATCGGCTGATCGCCGCTGGTGCCAAGGTTGCCATCTGCGACGTCTCCGAGGAGTTCCTCGCCGGATTCCGCAAGGCTCATCGCAAGGCCCCGGCCTTCGCGGCCGACGTCGCCTCCGAAGCCGATGTCGACGATCTCTTCAAGGTCGCCGGCCGGGCGCTAGGCGGCCTCGACGCTCTCGTCAACAATGCCGGCATCGCCGGGCCGACGGGCGGGGTGGACGAGATCGATCCGGCTGATTGGCGGCGCTGCATCGACATCTGCCTCACCGGCCAGTTCCTCTGCGCGCGCCGGGCCGTGCCCATGATTCGCAAAGCCGGCGGCGGCTCGATCGTCAACATGTCCTCGGCCGCCGGGCGCTTGGGCTATGCCTTCCGCACGCCCTATTCGGCTGCCAAATGGGGCGTGGTCGGCTTGACCCAGAGCCTGGCCAAGGAACTGGGACCTCACAACATCCGGGTCAACGCCATTCTGCCCGGCATCGTCCAGGGCCCGCGCATCGATCGCGTCATCGCCGCCCGGGCGAAGCAGGTGGGCGTCAGCCGCAAGGAGATGACGCGCCGCTACCTGGAGCGCGTGTCGCTACATCGGATGGTGACGGCCGACGACGTCGCGGCCACGGTCGCCTTCCTGATGTCACCCGACGGCGCTAGCATTTCCGGTCAGTCGGTGGGCGTCTGCGGCAACGTCGAATCGCTCTAGAGGACGGGATCATGGCTAAGGTTGCGGTCGTCGGCGCTGGATTGATCGGGCGAGCCTGGGCGATCAGCTTCGCGCGCGCCGGTCACGACGTGTCGGTGGTCGACAGCGAGCCAGCCGCCCTCGACAAGGCGCTCGCCTTCGTCGATTCGGTGCTGCCCGATCTCGCCTGTTACGACCTGCTGGAGGGACAGAGCCCAAGCGAGGTCCGCCGGCGCATCGCCACGACGGGCGATCTCGGAAAGGCGCTGGCGGGTGCGGCCCATGTCCAGGAGAACGCGCCGGAGAAGATCGAGGTCAAGCGCAGCCTGTTTCCCGAGCTCGACCGCCTGGCGCCGCCCGAGGCGGTGCTGGCAAGCTCGACCTCGGCCCTGCTGCCCTCGACCTTCACCGAAGGGCTTGCCGGCCGGGCGCGCTGTCTGGTCGCCCATCCCATCAACCCGCCCTATCTGGTTCCCTCGGTCGAAATCGTGCCCGCGCCTTGGACCGACCCCGCCGTCGTTGCCCGCACCGCAGAATTCATGAAGGCCGCGGGCCAGGCGCCCATCGTGATGAAGCGCGAGATCGACGGTTTCGTCGTCAACCGCATGCAGGGCGCCCTGCTGCAGGAGGCCTTCCGTCTGGTCGCCGACGGTTATGCCACCGTCGAGGACGTGGATGTCGCCCTGCGCGAGGGTCTGGCTCTGCGCTGGAGTTTCATGGGGCCGTTCGAGACCATCGACCTCAACGCGCCCGAAGGCGTACGCGACTATGTCCGCCGCTACAGCGGGCTCTACGAGAGGCTTTTCTCCTCGCAGAGGCAAGCCGCCGACTGGAAGGGGCCGGTGCTGGCGGAGATCGAGCGCGACAGGCGCAAGCGCTCGAAGCAGACCGATCTGGCCAAGCGCCAAGGCTGGCGCGACCGGCGGCTGATGGCGCTGCTCCAACACAAGCGCCGTGCAGCCAAGGACATCGGCGAGTAGGTGGGGCCGGAGGACTAGGTAGGAGGAACCATGGCAGCCAAGCGGAAGGTCATCATCACTTGCGCCGTGACGGGTGCGATCCATACACCCACCATGTCGCCCCATCTGCCGATCACGCCCGAGGAGATCACCCGCGAGGCGCTGGCGGCGGCGGAGGCGGGCGCCTCCATCCTCCATCTCCATGCCCGCAATCCTGAGACGGGACAGCCCGACCAGACTCCGGCCGCGTTTGCTCGCTTCCTGCCCCGCATCAAGCAGGGCACCAACGCGGTCATCAACATAACCACCGGCGGCAGCCCCTACATGAAGGTGGAGGAGCGCGTGCTGCCGGCTGCCACCTTCAAGCCCGAGGTCGCCTCCCTCAACATGGGATCGATCAACTTCGGGCTCTTCCCGCTGCTAGAGAAGTACAAGGACTTCAAGTTCGAGTGGGAACGCCAGCATCTGGAAAACACGCGCGACCTGGTCTTCCGCAACAGCTTCCGCGAGATCGAGTACGTCCTGAAAACCTGCGCCAACAACGGCACGCGCTTCGAGTTCGAATGTTATGACATCGCGCACCTTTACAATCTGCGGCATTTCCTGGACCGCGGGCTGGTCAAGCCGCCGCTCTTCGTTCAGTCGGTTTTCGGCATTCTTGGCGGCATCGGGCCCCACCCTGAAGATCTCATGCATATGAAGCGCACGGCGGATCGCCTGTTCGGCGATTCCTATCAGTGGTCGATCCTGGGCGCCGGGCGCAATCAGATCACGCTGGCCACGATCGGCGCGGCCATGGGGTCCAATGTGCGGGTCGGGCTCGAGGACTCGCTCTGGGCGGGCCCGGGCAAGCTCGCCAGGTCTAACGGCGAACAGGTCCGCTGCATCCGCCAGATCCTGGAGGGTATGTCGCTGGAGGTCGCCACGCCCGACGAGGCGCGGGAAATTCTAAGCCTCAAGGGCGGCGACCAGGTGGCGTTCTGAGAGGGAACCATGCTGCGAATCGAGATGATCATCGATGCGCGCGCGGCCCTGGGCGAGGGTCCGCTCTGGGACGTGGAGGAACAGCGGCTCTATTGGATCGACAGCCTGGGCCCCGCGGTCCATGTCTGCGACCCCAAGGGTGGCAGCCGAAAGAGCTGGCCGCTGCCCGAGCCCATCGGCTCCATAGCCCTGCGCAAGGAGGGTGGCGGGGCAGTGCTGGCGCTCAAGTCGGGCTTTCATTTCCTGGATTTCAAGACCGGCCAGGTCAGCCGCATCGTCGAGCCGGATCCGGGCAAGCCGCGCATCCGCATGAACGACGGCAAGGTCGATCGGCGCGGCCGCTTCGTCGCCGGCTACATGGATACCGAAGAGCGCGATCCGCTTTGCGGCCTCTACAGCCTCGGGCCCGATCTCAAGCTTCAGAAGCTCGACGACGGGATCATTTGCTCCAACGGGCCCTGCTGGAGCCTGGACGACCGGACATTCTATTTCGCCGACACCTCGATCAAGGCACTCTACGCCTACGACTATGACATCGCGACGGGCAGGGTCGCGAACCGCCGGCGTTTCGCCACATTCGACAAGCTGCGCGGTTACCCCGACGGGGCCACGGTGGACAACGAAGGCTTCATCTGGTCGGCCGAGGTCTATTCCGGCCGCCTCATCCGCTTCGCGCCCGACGGCTCGGTCGATCGGATGGTAGGATTGCCGGTGGGATCGACCACGAGCCTCAGCTTTGGGGGCCCGAACCTCGACATCGCCTTCGTCACCTCCATGGCCCGGCCAATCGCTGGCGTGGCGCCGAAGGAGAAGGAGGCAGGCGGGCTCTTCGCGGTCTACGGCCTCGGCGTTGCGGGCGTGCCTGAGCCGCGCTTCGCCGGCTGAGCGCGGTACAAGAACGACTAGGGAGGATACCGATGCGCATCGAAGTGCTGGTCGACGTGAAGACGATCCTGGGCGAAGGGCCGCTGTGGGACGTGGCGGAGGAACGGCTCTACTGGATCGACAGCTTCGGCATGAACGTCTTCCGCTGCACGGCGGATGGTCGGGAAATCCGGGCCTGGGACCTGCCGCAGAAGATCGGCTCCATGGCGCTGCGCAAGACGGCTGGTGCCGTGCTGTCGCTCGCCCGCGGCTTCCATTTCCTCGATTTCAAGACGGGCGACGTCGACCTCATCGTCGATCCCGAGCCGGGCAAGACCAACAACCGGATCAACGATGGCAAGGTGGACAAGCGGGGGCGCTTTGTCGCCGGCTCCATGGACACGATGGAGGAGGGGCCGAACGGCACCCTCTATCGCCTCGACCCCGATCTCTCACTGCACAAGCTCGACGACAAGATCATCGTCTCGAACGGCCCCTGCTGGAGTCCAAACGGAAAGATCTTCTATTTCGCCGATTCCTGGTCTGGGGAGATCTGGGCCTACGACTACGATCTCGACACCGGCAACGTCTCCAACCGGCGCGTCTTTGCCAGGATCGACACTTCGACCGGCGGCGCGGCGGACGGCTCGACCGTCGATGCCGAGGGCTGCCTGTGGAATGCCCAAGTCTATGACGGCAAGCTCATCCGTTACAGCCCCGACGGCAAGGTCGAGCGAATTATCCAGATGCCGGTCAAGAAAGTGACCAGCGTCATGTTCGGCGGCCCAAAGCTGGACGTGCTCTACGTGACGTCCATGGCCAAGCCACCGCTGCCACGCTTTCCCGGCGATGGGGTGCTGCGCGGCAGCCTCTTCGCCATCTACGACCTCGGCATCAAGGGCGTGCCGGAGCCGAGGTTCGCGGGTTAAGAGCCAAGGCCAATAGTGCGATAAAGCTGGTGAGCCGAAATGCCCTTCTTGCTCGCCGCCATCAAATGTGTGGCGAGCAACCACTCGTTCAGCGGAATATCCGATGACGCCCTGCGGAAGCACAGTTGCCGCATCATATTTGGACTCGCAGAGTCAACTG
>WNFR01008242.1_pt1 | contig 10541 bp, 11 predicted proteins | sample 5400221 | NCBI WGS metagenome assembly WNFR01 (sample SAMN13153357, study PRJNA577476) | soil metagenome | isolation source: 40 cm soil under Madrone tree | place: USA:California | collected 2016-06-14 | reverse complement strand
CGCGCCCCGGAATGACAACAGGGGCATAGAAAATCTACGCAAACACGCTGTGATCGATCGGTCCGTTCGGCACGACATAGCCATAACGCGTGTTGGAAGGCTCAGGACCCGCCTTCTCGTATTCCGCCTTCATCATCGCAAAACGATCGCCGCCAAGCTCCAGCATCGCGCGCTTCGGCTGGATATCGTAAAGCCGCGCGTTGTTGCCACCGAAGATCGCCGATTTGACCGGTCCGTCGGCGGCGCCGAGCGGGGCGTAGCCGAATTTCCTTTGCATCGCCTCGGGGATTTCAAGGCGGCGCAAGCCTTCGATCTGCCATTGCGGCGCGCCGGTCCACAGCGAGTCGGTGCCCCAGCAGACATGATCGACGCCGAGCCCCTTGATCAGCGTGCCCATTAGCGCGGCGCAGACGTTCGGCTCTGCGACCAGCGTTGTTGCGAACAATTGGCCGACGTCGCCGTACACATTGCTGACGCCGTATTGCGTGGGGATATCGGCGAGATCGCTGGTCCAGGAAATGCGCCCGGTGCGCTCGAACTCGGCGAGCGCCTGCTTCGGATCACCCCCGACGTGGCGGTAGGCGGAGTGATAGATAATGAAATTGAGCTGCGGCCAATCCTTGGCTGCCTGACCGACATCGGCAACGTCGGCGAAGCCGCGCAGATTGGGATACTGTTTCTCGATTCCCGGCGCGAACAGCCCCTTGTGGATGCAGACGTTCTTGATGCCCGCCTTCACCATCTTCTCGTAGCCCTTGTAAGCTACCTTCTCGTCATCCATCCGCCAGGGATAACGGCTGATCTCCTTGTGGGTATTGTCGCCGATGGTGTAGCCCTTGCAGGATTCCGGTTTCAGCGCCAGGCCGGCGTCGAGCTTGTCGAGCCAGCCCGGCTGGCCCGGCGTGAAGATCGAGTGGCAAAACACCCGCCGCGAGCCGGCCTCGTCGTTGATCTTCTTGCGCGCATCCGCCATCTGCTCGTTGGTCAGGAACCAGTCCTGCTCGATGTCGGAGGGCGCCGACGAGATCAGCGAGATCTTGGTGTCACTGTCGAGGAAAATCTCCTTCTTGTAGTTGTTGAACTTCAGGTCCTCGATGGTTTGCTCGCGGCTGCCGAGATCCTTGTTCCAGCCCGCCTTGCCTACCGCATTGCGCATGTCGACGAACGTCATGACGCGGGTGTCGTCGCGCAGGAAGTGGGTGTGCATGTCCATGATGAACTGGTCCTTGAGCGCGTTGGCACGCTCCTGGGCCATCGCTGGCGTTGCGGCTTCCGCACGGGTCACGTCGAACAGCGGCCCGTAGACTTCGTTCATGGCGACGAAAGATGCAGCCATGCCGGCGGCGGTCTGGAAAAATCGGCGGCGGTTCAAGCCCTGGTTGCCGCCGAGATCGTCGGCCATGGCGAGCAGCCGTGCCTCGACTTCGCGTTGCCGTTCGTTCTGCGGGTCCGGATAAAATTCGTCGCTCGCCACGATCTGCGTCGGGATCGGCGTCTGGTACTGACATAATTCGGACGGCATCAGTGCGGCAAGTTCTGCATCGGTCAGTTGGTTGCTCACGAATTTGCTCCCTGGTTCATGCCCCCGCGGTTAAGCCCCTTGGCGGGACGGCCGGAAGACTAGACCTGTATTTGCCCGGAGCAAGCCTGTTCTGACGTGCCGTCCAGTATTCCGCGCTGCAGCACACGGTGACTTCCGGGTGAGTGCGGCGTCTGCTACAGTTGCTGTTGCTTGCGAAAATTTAAACGGACGCTGCCGGGCGTTGCAGCGCCGCACAAAAATCCACAAAAAGTCAAACAGACTCATCGGAGGGAACCATGAAACATCTCGATCATCCGCTGGCGCGGCGCGCCGTCATCAAGGGCGCGGGACTTGGCCTCGTTGCCGGAACGCTGGCGGATGCAATGCCCACGCAGGGCGCGAGCGCAGCAGGCTCGGAGGGTGAAATCTGGAGCAGCGAATACTGGGCAAAGAAGGGCGATGTCCCGCTGTGGATGTATCGCAAGCGGCTCGGCGCGCCGAAGGCGGGCGAGCCTTCGCGGCCGGTGCTGTTCTTCGTCCATGGCTCGTCGGTCACATCCAGGGTATTCGATCTCAATGTGCCCGGCCATGGCGAATATTCCGTCATGAATGAATTCGCCCGCTATGGCTTCGACTGCTGGACCATGGACCATGAAAATTACGGCAAGTCGGGTCGCACGTCAGGCAATTCCGACATCGCCAGCGGCGTCGAGGATCTGAAGGCGGCGGTTGAAGTCGTCGCCAAAGAAACCGGCCGGCAGAAATTCCATTTCCTCGGGGAATCCTCCGGTGCGTTGCGCGCCGGCGCCTATGCCATGGTGGCGCCCGAGCGCGCCGATCGGCTGGTGTTCGCCGCCTTCACCTACAAGGGCGAGGGATCGCCGACACTGACAAAACGCGCCGAGCAGTTGGCATATTTCCGCTCGCACAACATGCGCAAGCGCGACCGTGACATGATCCGTTCGATCGCCACCCGCGACAAGCCGGGCACCAGCGACCCCGCTGCGGTCGAGGTGCTGGCGGATGTGGAGATGCAATTCGGCGACCAGGTTCCGACCGGCACCTATCTCGACATGACCGCCAATCTGCCGGTGGTGAAGCCCGAGAAGGTGGTTTCGCCGGTGCTTTTGGTGCGCGGCGAATATGACGGGATCGCCACCGTCGCCGACCTCGAGGAGTTCTTTAATTTGCTGCCCAACGGCGACCGCCAGTTTATCATCCTTCCGGGCACCGCCCACTCGGTCGCGCTCGCCACCAACCGGCAATTGTTCTGGCACGTCACCCGGGCGTTCCTCACCATGCCGACGCCGATCGCCACGTGAGTCGACCGTCACAAGCGCCGTCCTGCCCGGCCTTGTGCCAGCATCCAGGTCTTTCTTTCTTGGCTAGAAACAAGGCGTGATGGCTGGGACGAGCCCGGCCATGACGAAGGCGGCGCATTTTTCGGAAATCGGTCAAAATAATTTGCGTGGGGTGTCGGGTTCGCCTGTGCCGGTTCGTTCTTTGATCGGATCACTCGAAAGGAGCCTGCCATGGTCAAACTGATCTTCGTCAATCTGCCGGTCAGCGATCTCGCCCGCGCCACGGCCTTCTATCAGGCCGTCGGCGCCGAAAAGAACGAGCAATTCTGCGACGGGACCGCCTCCTGCATGGTGTTTTCCGAGACCATTCACGCCATGCTGCTAACCCACGACAAGTTCCGCCAGTTCACGCCAAAGAAGATTGCCGATGCGAAGACGTCAAGCGAGGTGTTGATTTGTATCTCTGCCGACAGCCGGGACGCCGTGGACGACATGATTGGCAAGGCGCAAGCGGCAGGCGGTGGCATCGATCCATGCCCGAAGCAGGACTACGGCTTCATGTACGGCCGCAGTTTCGAGGATCCCGACGGCCACATCTGGGAAGTGATGTGGATGGATGTCGCGGCCGCGACGGCAGCGCAGTCCGCAACGGCCGACGCCTGATTAAAGCCATCGCACAAAGGCGCTCATTGATGTCAAAAGTTTCACCCTGCCTGTGGTTCAACGGCGAGGCGGAAGAGGCCGCGAAATTCTATGTTTCGCTGCTGCCGGATTCCAGAATCGAAAACGTGCAGAAGAACAGCGTCGATAGCCCCGCCGGGAAGGCCGGCTCGGTGCTGGTGGTGCAGTTCACGCTGGCTGGCCAGCCCTTCATGGCGCTGAATGGCGGCAAGGCTTTCGATTTCACCCACGCGATCTCGTTCAAGATCGATTGCGCCGATCAGGCCGAGGTCGATCATCTCTGGGATGCGCTGTCGTCCAATGGCGGATCGGTCGAGCGATGCGGCTGGCTGAAGGATCGCTATGGCGTGTCCTGGCAGATCGTGCCGACTGCGCTGGTGCAGTATCTGGGCGGTCCCGACCCCGCCGGCAGGCAGCGGGCGATGCAGGCGATGATGCAGATGGTCAAGCTCGACATCGCCGGCCTCAAGAAGGCCTATGAGGGCAAGTCGGCGGCGTGAAGTTGAGCGCCTATTAAAGCGGGAGAGGCAGGACGCCGTTATCCGCCGGTGACGGCGAGAACGGCTTCCTTGATCTTGGCTATAGCGTAATGCCCGACCTGCTCGAGTTCGATATGCGGCATGTTCGGCATCTCGTCGGCGCGCGGCAACATCTTGTGATGCCGACCGCGCGCGAAAATGAACGGAAGTTTTGGCGGGCCCGCCGAGCGGCTCTTGCGTAGATCCCTAGTAGTTCACGCGCAATCCGACGCCGCCGTGGATCGTGTTGCCGACCGGCTGCGGGCCCGCGGTGCCGTTGGCGAAGACGTCGGCGACCCAGCCCTTGGCAATGCGGAAACCGAGGCGGCCGCCATATTCGAACCAGCTCTGGTTTCCGATCGTCGGCACCGCGGTGCCGTCGCCGGTCACGGTGCCGACAATGCCGGAATGCGTCGCAAAGGACTGCACGAATCTGCCGTTGACGTTGCCCTCGACGCTGTTGCCGAACAGATGCGTCCACTGTCCGCCGATTTTGACGAGGCTGGTTCGATCGGTGCCTGATGCAATCGAGGCGTCGAACGGATTGAACGCGACGGCCGGGTCGGTGTAGCCTTTCACCCGCTGCCAGAGCTGCCAGACTTCGACGGAGGTGGCGATTTCGTCGCGCGGCGAAAACCGGCTGATCCATCCTGCCCGGCCGTAGGCGCCGTAATCCTCGCTAGTGGTTTGGCTATCAAGCGTCACCGGGCCCAGACTGGTCATGTAGCTGCGGCGATAGCGCACCTTCTGGAATGGCGACAGGATGGTGCCGATGTCGAAGAACGGCCGTGACGATCCCCAGTCGGCGAAATCGTAGCGAAGCGCGAACGCTCCGATCGGCGCGCTGGTGACGCTGTATCCGCCTTCGCTGTATTGGGTGTAGGCGATGCCCGCCAGCAGCGACAGATTGGATGTGAGATTCTTGCGGCCGTGAATGCCGGCCGAAAACGATCCCGCGGAACCGAACGCGCTGACGCAATCGCTGCAGTTGACCTGTTCGTTGACACCGAGCAGCACCGAGCCGAGTACCTGGTTGGTAATCATCTGGTTGAAGCGTTGTTTGGCCAGATCGCCGATCGATCCGCCGCTGGAATCCGCGCCGGTCGGCGTTGGCGACGGGCTTGGAGAAGGAGTTGACGTCTGCGCCGATGCCGGAACGGTTTGCACCTGAACCAGCGCAAGCGAAATCGCTGCGGTGAGCGCGGCCGATACGACAAAGCTTCGCGTGATTGTTGCCATCGTCAGCGCCCGCACAGCATGCCGGTGGGATCGCTGCCATCATCGATGGGAGGCGTTACCGCTGGAGTGGCGTCCGCATAATCCGTGACGGTGCAAAGCCCCGCCGCTGCCGCGCAGGCCGCGGCGAAGGTCCAGGGCGGGTTGTTGGTCTTTTGAATCGTGACCTTGCCGCCCGCCGAGGTGATGATGGCGGTATCGCCGGGCTGCGTCAGGTCGATGCATTGACCGCCTGTCGCGCAGACGCGCGACATGCCATCCTGCAGCACCACGGTGGTCTGGCCTCGCTGCGACAAGATATCGAGGGTGGTGCCGCGCACGCCGATCGACGCGAGCGACGTGGTGATCTTGTAGGCGGTTTTTTCCGAGTGCCCGGTGACGAAGCGAAACGCGCCGGTCGTCAACCTGATCGCGATATCGCGGTAGGTGTGCTCGTCGTTGAAAACGGTGCGGTCGAGCTTGATCGTTGCGCTGGGACCGAGCGACAGATTGGTGCTGTCGGCCATCACCAGCCGCGCCGCGCTGGCGAGGCCGGTGCGCACGATTTCGTCGCGGAGCACGCCGTCGCCGACGTTGATCTGGCGGGTCGCCGATCCCACGACGCGAACGACTTCATTCTTGATGACGGCCGCTTCGCCGACGCGCGCTTGCGCGTGAACGGGGCTCGCCGCAAGCCCTGCCAATATGCAAAGCGCGGAGATATAGAGAACGTGACGCCAATTCATTTCATTACCGATCAACTATCCCATCATCGTACCGGATCGCGCGCGCCTGCGATATTGTAAATTTATCACAAGCGGCGCCCAACAAACCCGATGGTTAGTGACCGCGAAATCGAAATGCGTTCAATGCAATGGATTCAAAAGCAATGGACTTAGGAAATTTGCCCGCCCACACTCGATTCACTCAACGCCATTAATCTGTGAACATCGTGCACGAATCACCTTCCGTTCCGAAAAATACGACTGCGCGAAGCGCCATTATCGCCGTCATCATATTCTTCACCGCGCATTTCGCGCTTCTGGTCGGCGTGACGACGCCGGAAAAATTCTATTTCGACGAAGTGCATTATGTGCCGGCCGCACGGCAAATGCTGGAGCCGGTGATATCAACGCCGCTGCTCAATCCGATGCATCCCCGGCTGGCGAAGCAGTTGATGGCACTGTCGATCCGCACCTTCGGAGATGTCCCGCTGGGCTGGCGCTACCCAGGCGTGCTGTTCGGCGCGCTTGCAATCGTCGCGATGTACCTCTGTGGCCTCGCGCTGTTCGCGGCCCAAGGGCCTGCCGTCGCGTCGGCCTTGCTCGCGTTTTTCAACCAGATGGTGTTCGTGCAGTCGCGGATCGCGATGCTGGATATTTTTGCGCTCGGGTTCGGCCTGTTTGCGATCGCCGCGTTCATGCACGGCTTCCGGAAGCAGCGGCCGCATATCTGGTTCGGCTTGGCCGGTTTAGCATTCGGTCTCTCGACCGCCTGCAAATGGAGTGGATTGTTCGCGCTCGCGGTCTGCATCGTCATCGTGACCGTAATTCGTCTGATGCAAAGCTGGCGCATGCTGCTCGCCGACGGCAAAATGCCGACGACTGGTACCGGCCGGACCTGTGGCCCGATTTCAGATATTATCATTTCGCCGCGTGCTTCGTGCTCATTCCGGGAACCGTCTATCTCGCGACCTTCACCCCGCTCTATGGATTGTCGCTTCCTGATATCGTCGAAGCGCAACGCCGGATATTTGGCGATAACACCACGACCGCGATCGCGGGCCACATTTATATGAGCGCATGGCCGTCCTGGCCGTTTCTGGTGCGGCCGGTCTGGTATCTTTTCGACAAGATCGGCGACGACCGGATCGCGGCCGTCGTGTTCCTCGGCAATCCGCTGGTGCTATGGCCGGCGCTGCCGGCGCTTATCGTTTGCCTGCGCGACTGGATCGTGACCCGCCGGGTCGACGCATTCCTGATCCTGTCGTTTTATTTCGGGCCTTATCTGGCCTGGGCGATGCTGCCGCGCTCCCTTGGATTCCTGTATTATTATCTGCCGTCCGCAACGATCGCGAGCCTGGCGCTGGTCTACGTGCTGAGGCGGGGCAACAGCCCCCGCTGGCTGTTATGGGCCTTCGTCGCGATCGCATTCGCAGGCTTTGCCGCGATGCTGCCGATCTCGGCCGCGTTCGTGGGAACGTCGATGGAGACGTTCAACCGGCTGATGATCTTCCAGAACTGGATTTGAGGGGGATCGCAGGTCGCGATCCCCGCAGGCCTCCAGGGCCGCGGGCCGCCTTTTTTGCTGTGGCTTGCCGGCGTCGTCGGGAGGGCTTAAGCAGTTCGCGGGCGATCCCAGCCGCAAAGCCGTCGCCGCAGCGCCGACGTGCTGACAATAAATCGGCCAGATGCGTATTTAAGAAGCCGCTCGCCAAGAAAAACAAAAGACAGCGAAGTAACCCGCCCTTGTTTCAGTCATCGAGAAGACAAAACGAATACCAAGGATATCGTACGGTCACGCCGGATCGCCCGGGATCCTCGATGCCCATATTGATCGGCGCAGCCATCATCGCCGCGGCCATTTTGCTGTCCACGCTGATCACGGCGGTGGGCACGAGGTTCGCGGGGGTGGAGAGCCCCTCCGAAGAGACCCTGTGGCTGATCGACCGGCTCACCGGCAATGTTTACAAATGCCAGGCCCCGGGACGCGGCAAAGTTTCGTGCGAGCCCGAGATCGCGACGGGGAGCATCGGGGAGCGGGCGAAGAAATGAGCGCCGGTCTGCCTGGATATGCTTGATCGCCCGGCCACGCCCGCGTAGCTCGCCCAAGCATATTTCCGCCTCTTCAAGCGCGCGAATCCGGCTACATTGCCACGCGATGTCCCGTGCCAATAAATCCTTTTCCCTGACCAAGGCCGAGGCCAGGCGCATCTGGCTGCGCGCCCAGCGGCTCGACACCCAAGCGCCGTTCGGCGAGGGGCCACAGGCGACGGCCGCCGCGGTTGAACATCTCGGCTATGTGCAGATCGACACCATCAACGTCATCGAGCGCTGTCACCATCATATTCTCTGGAACCGCATCCCCGCCTATCGGCGCGCGAATCTGCGTCAGGCCCAGAGCGTCGACAAGAGCGTGTTCGAATACTGGACCCATGCTCTGTCCTATGTACCGGCGAAGGATCTGCGCTTCTTTCTTCCCGCCATGAAACATCACCGCCGCGAGGGTCACAAATGGTTCGGCTCGGTCAGCACTGCGGATTTGCGCAAGGTGCTGACGCTGATAAGGCGAGACGGCGCGCTGACGATCCGCGACATCGACGACGACGTGCTGGTGGACAAGGAGCATCTGTGGGCCAGCCGCAAGCCGTCGAAGCGGGCGCTGCAACTGGCGTTCTACACCGGCGTGCTCACGATCAGCGAACGCAACGGCATGCTCAAGACCTACGAGCTGACGGCGCGGCATTTCGGCTGGGACAAGCCACCGAAGCCTGCTTCAGCTGCGGAAATCACCACGTATCTGCTCGACCGCGCCCTGCGCGCGCAAGGCGTCGTGAGCCTGGACTCTATCTGCCATCTCGATGCGCCGAGCAAGCCGGGGGTTCGCCGATTGATTGAGGCAAGAGTGCGCCGCAAGGAGTTGGTGGCGGTCGCGCTCGAAGGCGCGGGCAAGCAGGAGCATTGGGCCGAACCTGCGACGCTGGAGACCGCAGCCGATGGCGCCTCCGAACTGCTGCACATCCTCTCGCCGTTCGACCCGCTGATCATCCAGCGCAAGCGCACCCATCTTTTCTTCGACTACGAACATCGCTTCGAGGCCTATGTGCCGAAGGAGAAGCGGGTGTTCGGCTATTTCGCGCTACCGGTTCTTGCGGGCGACGATATCGTCGCCGCCATCGATCTCAAGACCGATCGCAAGGGTCGCAAGTTGCTGCTGCAGAAATGGAGCTGGGTCGGGAACGGTGCGCGAAGGGGCGCGCGCAAGGACCTGAAGCGCCGCATCGAGGAAGAACTGCATCGTTTCGAGCGGTTTCAGCTGGCGGAGTGAGGGCGGCGTTTCAAGTGGAATCGCTGCATACATCGGGAGGAACCGTCAATCAACGTCCGTCAGTTTTTGATACCCGAAACTTCAGCTCATCCACCTTCGATAAAAGAAATTTTAACAGAGGAGAGGTGTTCGCCTCGTTATATCCGATGACCAGGTCGACCATCGGAGGTGCGCCCTGAATCGGTCGACTGACGACCGTTTTCGGCAGCAGCTTTTGAGCATAGAGCGGAAGCAGACTGACGCCACCGGTGGACGCCACCAGCGAAATCGCCATTGCCAGGTTCTCGGCCTGATGGTCGGGTTTCACCCCGACAGGCTTGACGTAGTCGTTGATAACAGCCCATAGGGTCGGCGCCCGGATCGGGGATACGCCGATAAATGTCTCGCCGGCGATGTCCTGCGGACGGATTGAATTCCGCGCAGCCAAGGCGTGATCGCGCGGCATCAGGACGATCAGCGGATCCTTTCTCAACGGTCTGAATTTCAAACCGGGCGCCTGCTTCTCCGGGCGTAAAAAGGCCAGGTCGATTTTCCCGCGAATGAGACCCGCAGCGAGGTCCGGCGAATCCTGGCTATGGATGACGACTTCGGTGCCGGGTAGTTCGGCCTGCAGGATTCCCATCACCGCCGGAAGCCAATCCATCTCGTAGCCGGTCAGGAAGCCGATCGCGAACGATGCCCTCGCGCCTTGCGCGGCTCGCCGTGCTGCCTCGGCGGCTGCCTCCGCCTGAGTGAGCGCCAGCCGTGCATGGTCGAGAAAGGCCTTGCCTGCCGCGGTCAATTCGATGCCGTGCACGCTGCGGCTCATCAACTGGACCCCAACCTCGTATTCGAGATCACGGATTTGGCGGCTGAGGGAAGGCTGCGCCGTGTGCAGCCTTTTCTCAGCCGCGAGCGTCAAGCTGCCCTCCTCGGCGACCGCGATGAAATAGCGAAGGTGCCGTAGCTCCATGACGCCTTCCATATCTCCAAGGCATGCCCCCAAGCTTACAAAGTCTTTTTCGCGGGCGCCATTGGAGACTACATGGCTTTCAACGAAAGCACCTGCGACTGGTTCCGGTCTCTAAGCCGTGGGCCAGAGGGGCGCCCCACTTCCATACTCTGCCGGTAGGGCAGCAAATTGCGAGGATTACAAATGAGCAACCCAGTAGTCTTGATCACTGGCGCGTTGACCGGCATCGGCCGCGCCGCCGCCGTCGCCTTCGCCAAGAAGGGCGCGAAGGTGGTCGTTGCCGGTCGGCGTGATGAGGCCGGAAA
>WNFR01008241.1_pt1 | contig 10541 bp, 7 predicted proteins | sample 5400221 | NCBI WGS metagenome assembly WNFR01 (sample SAMN13153357, study PRJNA577476) | soil metagenome | isolation source: 40 cm soil under Madrone tree | place: USA:California | collected 2016-06-14 | reverse complement strand
GGAGGCAGGAGTTGACCTCAGCGTCGCCTCCCATCTTATCGAGGAAAATTCAACGGGAGGAAACAGCCTTGTCGGCCTGGCGATGGACAGAACTTTGCGAGGGTTGATTGTGCTCACAGATCCGGTGAAGACCGGGTCACGAGAAGTGGTCGCGGAACTTCAGCGGCAGGGATTCAAAATCTATTTGCTGACCGGTGACAGTTCGCAAACCGCTTTCGTTATCGCCAAACAGGCAGGCATCGATTCCGAAAATGTTTTCGCGGAGGTCCGTCCGGAACAAAAAGCTGAGATGGTCAGGAAGCTGCAAGTTCAGGGGGAGCGGGTGGCATTTGTGGGCGACGGAATTAATGACGCACCCGCGCTGGAGCAAGCGGATCTTGGCATCGCCGTCAGCCGGGCGAGCGATATTGCGCGCGAAGCGGCGGACGTAATTCTGCTCAACTCGGAAATCGAGGCGGTCCCCGAGGCTCTTGGCCTGGCGCGCGCTACCTTGCGCACGATCAAGCAAAACCTCTTTTGGGCATTTTTTTACAATGCCGTGGGCGTGCCTTTGGCGGCGGTGGGACTGATGAGCCCCATCCTTTGCGCCGCAGCCATGGGATTGTCGGATCTGGTAGTAATTGGCAATGCCCTGCGCCTTCGCCGCTGGGGCAAGTGATTGCAACCGGGGGGCAACATCCAAGGTCCAAACGTTTCACGACGATTGTTGCTTAATTGGATCTTGAGACTTGGATCTTGGAGGTTGGATGTTGATCGATCAGTAATTTGTCTCCACCACCCGTTGTCCTCGCGGCCCACCCGTATGATGCGGCTCATGCGGACGCTGTTGCTTTTTCATTAATTCTTCGAAATGTGTCCGTTGCCCAGGCGTTAAGACTTGCTGGAATTCCTCTTTTGTCCGCTGCAACTCGGCTCGCATCTCCGGCGCGACGGGTTCCATGATCTTGCGGGTCCGTTCCTGGCTTTCCTTCAGCAGCTTGTCTATGCGCTCCCGTTGCTCGGCACTTAAATCCAGATCGCGTTGGGCGCGACGCAGGAATTCGAGCCGTAAGCCGCCGGGAGAAACAGTTCCCACTGGCCGTACTTGGCTGAGATTGCGTGGGCGCAGAGGGCCTTGGACTCGTTCCGAATGGCGCGCGACCAAAGCCCCGGTGACTACGCCGGTGCCAAAGATCAACATCGTCGCCAGAATGACCTTCCAGGTGTTCACCAGGCCTAATCGGCAGATTGTTCCTGGTCCGCCGCGGCCAGGACGGCATTTTCAAATTGCTGTGAAATGTCGACGCCCGGGGCGGTGTTCGTGGGGGTGAAAAGCGACCACCCAGCCAATACCAGCATGATCGCTATGCATGGCGCAGCCGCGCGCCAGAGCGCCCTGGCCCATAACGACCACTCATCGACCGTTTGCGCCTTCAATTGCGCCATGATCCGCTTTTCAAATGCATACGGCACGGCGTCACTTACTGGGCGGGCGCGGGCCACAGCGATCAATTTTCGTTCCAGTTCGGCGAGATTCATACAGCCTGTGACTGGATAGACGGTTTGGGCCAGGGCGCGGTTACAATGTGAAATCCGAAATCCGAAGGTCGAAATCCGAAAGAATTCCGAATAATGAAATCCGAAAAATGACGCCATTGGCGGTCTTCTCGGGCGGATTCCGGATTTATTTCGGGCTTCGGCCTTCGGGGTTCGGATTTACTCAACGGCGCCTCACAAGTATTTCTGTTTCGCGATTTTGCTGAGTGCCTTTCGCATCTCGGCTCGCGCCCGGAACGCCCGAACCTTAACCAGCGGTACGGACCAACCGGTGAGTTTCGAAATTTCCTTGACCGAGCGGTCTTCGATTTCGAGCAAAGTAATAATGAGACGCGCGGGGGGCGAGAGCTGCTCGAGCAGCCGCTCGACCAGCATCCTGGCCGCTTCGGCATTTTCCGCGGCAGTTTCCGGCTGTTGCACGAACCGCTCCAGCCAGTCGTTTTCCGGTTCGGTCAGTTCCGAGAAGCTTGTCTCGCGATTGCGTTGATGACCGCGGAGGAAGTCATAACACGTCCGCACGGCCAGCCTCATCAGCCAATGCTCAAACGGAGCTTCGCCGCGAAAACTGCTTAGCTTTTGAAACGCCTTCAACCAAACCTCCTGGACAATATCTTCGACTTCGCTTTCCCGCCGCGCGTATCGACGCGCAGTGGCAAACACTCGGGGCGAGTATTTTTCGACCAACGGCTCGAAGCTGGCGCTGTCGCCTCGCAACACCGCGGCAATGAGCTCCGCTTCGCTTTGGTCCATCCGGGGGCAATGTGCCAGAGCGGCGTGAAGCGTGGAAGCGTGAAGCGTGAAATCTGAACCAAGCGGGGCGTTATCAATTTCACGCCCGACTTTCAGGCTCCGACGCTCCAGAAGCTCCACGGTTTTTTTCTTTTTCGTTTGACCGTCTGCAGTTTTTCCGTTACCCACGAATAACGGCCCCAATGCAAGAAACCGCATTATGGCTAAAAAATTCCTGGCTTTGCCACGACGATAGATGCTGAACACAAAATCATTTCTGGCGGTCGATTTCGGAGCCGGCACTCTCAAGTTGGCCGAGTTCGAGGTTAATGAAGCCGGAGGTTTGCGGCTAAAGCAGTATGGCCTTAAATCCCTTGGCGCAGAAGGGGCGCAGGAATCAACGCGAGAAGCCACTATCCAGAAAGCACTGTCGGCCATGCTCACGGAAAAGGGCATCAAGGCCAAGACTGTCAATGTCTGCGCGCCGGGGTTCCACGTCTTCTCGAAGTTCGTCAAACTGCCTCCCGTCGATGCCAACAAAGTCACCCAAATCATCCAGTACGAAGCCCAGCAGAACGTTCCCTTCCCGCTGGCGGAAGTCGTTTGGGATTACCAAATCCTCGGCTCGACTCCGGGAGGCGAATTAGAGGTGCTGCTGGTTGCCATCAAGGCCGATATTGTCGAAGGTCTTTTCCGTGTTACTGAATCGGCCGGGTTGCATTTGCAAGTGGCGGATGTCTCTCCCGCGGCATTGTGCAACGCTTTTCGCTACAACTACGGCGACCTCGAGGATTGCACCATGCTGCTGGATATTGGCGCCAAGACCAGCAACCTGTTGTTTTTCGAGAAGGGCAAAGTTTTTTCCCGCAGCATTAATCTTGGCGCGAATTCCATCACCCAGGATTTCGCCAACGAATCCAAGCTCAAGTACGACGTCGCCGAGAAAATCAAAATCGAAGAAGGCTTCGTCAGTTTGGGTGGCGCTTACGAAGAGCCGGAGAACCCGCACCAGGCGGCCATCTCCAAGATCGCGCGCCAATTCATGACCCGCCTGCACATTCAGGTCAATCAGACGATGCAATTTTACCGCGGCCAGCAAGGCGGCTCGGCTCCGCAGCGGCTCTTTTTGTCCGGTGGCGCTTCGATCATGGCTTATACCGCGCAATTTTTTGCCGAGAAACTGAACGTGCCGGTCGAATATTTCAATCCGTTGCGCAACGTTCAAATTGATCCGGCCATCAATCTCGAGGACCTCGCGCGAGTTGCCCATTCGTTCGGTGAAGTGATCGGCCTCGGTCTGCGCAATCTGGCTCACTGCCCGGTGGAGTTGAATCTCATGCCCGAGAGCACGCTCAAATGGCAGGCGTTCAATCAGAAGAAACCTTATTTCATCGCTACGGTCTTCAGCCTGGTTGCGGTTGTCGCCGCTATGGGTTTCATTTTCGGTCAATTGGCCGGGGTTAGAAACGCGGCGCTGGAAGATTTGAAAAAGGAAGTCAATCCGCAGGAGAGCAGAGACGCCCAATTCAAAACCGTGCTGAACAATCTGAAAAAAACCGAGAAAGACGTCGATCAGGTCGTCCAATGGGTTGGCGACCGTTATTACTGGGCCGATGTTCTGACCAATTTGCGGACCCTTTTGATTCGCGTCGAGACTGGCGCTCGGACCAAGTTCCGCAGTGATGCTGGGGTTTGGATCGAGCGGTTTATTACCGCGCCAGAGGTTGCCGAAGGCGAACCGGGTGCAGCACCCGAAGGCGCCGCCGCCGCGGCGCCGTCAACGTCGCGTTTCGACAATGAAGCGTTCCGTCGCCGTTACGGGCTGGATGGAGTTAAATCCACGCCTGCTCCGGAAGCCGCGCCGGCTGACCAGGGCGGAGGTGGCGTCCCTATTGTAAAAAAGAAAGGCAACCCAAACGAAATTGACACCCTTGATGTCACATTCAAAGCCGTCACCCTGGCGAGCGTCTCCGCCTCCGCCAATAGCGAGTTGGGCTATGCAGTGCTCAATGAATTGCGGAACGACCCGATGTTTGTGCGCGAGGAAACTGATTTCGTCGGCGGCCTCACGGCGGACGAACCGCCGGGAGTTTTCACTTTCCGCATGACGGTGAAGCTCAGAAAGCCACTCAAGCTCTAAACCAGCTATGGATTGGATCAAACGAAATCTGTACTTTGTCATTGGCACGCTCATAGCCCTGGCGCTGTTGGGTGGCGCGGGGTGGTATTTTTATTCGGGAGTAAGATCCAATGCCGAAGTGCTGGACAAACTCCACGAGCAATACGCCACTCTGGCCCGGCTCAATGGCGCAAATCCTCACCCGGGCCGCCCGCCAAACAGCGATAACATCAAAATCGGCAAAGAGCAGCAGCAGCAATTGCGCGGCTTCAAAGAGCAGGCCCAGAAATCCTTCCAGCGAATCCCCAGCATTCCTGAAGGACCGAAGATCGCCGGCGAGGAGTTTATTAGCGCGTTACGCCACACGATCGATCAGTTGCAAAAGCTCGCAACCAATTCCAGCATCGTCCTGCCCTCCGATTACAGCTTTTCGTTTGCCACGCAACGGCAACAAATGAAGTTCGCCACCAATATCCTTGGACCCCTTGCGGTGCAATTAGGCGAGGTAAAGACCATCTGTGATGTCCTGTTCCAGGCCAAAGTCAACGCCATTGAGTATGTGCACCGCGAGCGCATCGCGCCGGAAGATGCCAGCGGCGCCACGGATTACCTGAACGAGAAGTCCGTCACGAATGAACTCGCGGTCTTGACTCCCTACGAAATAAAATTCAAATGCTTCACTCCCGAACTGGCCTCAGCTCTGAGCGGGTTTGCCAGTTCCCCCAATGGGTTGCTCGTCAAGACTATCAACGTGGACCTGGCGCCCGCCGTCGAAGTTGTTCCGGAAACGACGCAATATGTGCCTCAGCCGATTCAGCAACCGGTTCAGGAGCTGCAGCAGCAAAGCAAGCGGAACGAAGACGCGTTTAAACGGCGTTATGGCCTTGATGGCCGTCGAAATACTCCTTCGCCGATTCCGCAGCCTGTCGCTCCCCAACCGCTTCCTGCTGCGACAGCAAAACCCGGGCTGCAAACTGTGCTGAACGAAAAACAACTGGCGGTCACCCTGATGCTCAACGTGGTCAAAATGCTCCCCTCCAAGTAAATGGACTTTGTCAAGAAACATTACGAGAAGATTATCCTGGGCATTGTCCTGGTTGGCCTCGCGGTGGCCGTCGCTTTCATCCCCTTTAAAGTCTCAAATGAAAAAAAGGAGCTTGATGACAAGCGCATCAGCCTGATTCCGCGCAGCGTCAAACCGCTTACGAATCTGGACTTAAGCCTGCCGGAGATGGCGCTCAAACGTGTTGCCGCTCCTGCCGCAGTGGATTTTTCCGCTCCCCACCGGCTCTTCAATCCCATGCCATGGCAGAAAACCGCCAGTGGCCAGCTCATCAAATACGACGATAGCCACATTGGTCCCAAGGCCGTCGTCATCACGCGGGTCGCTCCACTTTACCTGATGATCTCGCTCGATAAAGTGAATATCTCCGAGGCCGGACCGCGCTATGTTATCGGCATTCAAAAAGAAGCCGCCGCCGCCGCCTCCCAGCGGGTGAAAAAAGAAACCTATAGCAAGCCGAATGATAAGAATGATGTTTTCATGCTGCGCAAAGTGGATGGTCCGCCGGAGAACCCTACCAAACTCACACTCGAGTTGAACGATACCGGCGAGGCCGCCGTCGTTACCCCGGAGCAGCCTTTTAAGCGCGTCGATGGCTATCTTGCGGACCTCAAATACGATCCAGAAAAACAGACCTGGAACAACTGCCGGATTGGGCGCCAGCTCCACTTCAATGGCGAAGATTACAATGTCGTTGCTATCTCGCAAAGCGACGTTGTATTGTCCGCCAAATCAAATCAGAAGAAATGGCCGATTATCTATAATGCCACTAACAACTTGAGCAGTACTTCAACCAATCTCAACGCCTCACCTTGAACCAACGACGTAATCTGAACCGCGTTTCCAACCAACGCAATCGAACACATGATCAAAGCTGCCACCCTGCCACTCGGACTGTTGCTCCTGCTCGCCACCTCTGGCATTTCCTCTGCCCAGGTACCGCCGGGTCAAACCGCTGTCGATGAGGTCATCCGCCGCCAGGCGGCCCATATCACCCTGCGCGAGCGGCTCGACGCTGCTCAGGCTGCAGTGGACCGCCACGATCTGGCGACCGCCGCGACTCTCTATGACGATGCCTGGGCATTGATCCAATCCATCGGCCCCGGCGTCCCAGAGGAACGCGAGCAGACGCGCGCCGGTTTGGCTATGGTCCGGTTGGAATTGGCCACCGCCGCCCAAAGACGCAACGATCTTCTCGCTGCCAAAAAGAATATCGACGATTTGCTGCGCGTGGATCCCACCAATGCCGCGGCTCTCGATCTGCGCGATTTGAATAACAAAATGCTGCACGAGCAAGCGGGCAAAAGGCCCAGCGCAGCGGTTGAGGGCCAGATCCCGGATCTTGTCCAAGCCAGAGTCAAAACCAGCACGCTGGTCCAGGATGGCCGGATCTTTTTTGAAAACGGCAAAATGGATGAAGCTGAAGCTCGGCTGAAGCAAGCCATTAAGGATGACCCGGAAAATCAGGCTGCCTTTTATTATTTGAATTTGGTCCGCGAGGCGCGTTTCAAGGAAGCCTTGAGTAACCGCGATGTGAGTTCTCGCCAGGGCCTGCTCGAACTCGAGCAAGCCTGGGCTAGTCCCCCGAAGCGCGAATTGCTGCCCCTCCCCAATCCGTATGCGCGCGCGACCCTCATCAATACCAGCAAAGGCCGCCAGCTCATCATGAGCAAGCTTGATCGCATTCGTCTGGATAAAGGGTGGGACGGCCTGCCCTTGAGCGAAGTCATTAAAGATTTGGGCGATGAATCCAAGCGCCGTGACCCTGACAAACGCGGGATCAATTTCATCATTAATCCCAATGCCGATTCGGCCGGCGCAGCCCCAGTCGCCGCTATCGATCCGGCGACAGGCCTGCCCGCCGCGGCGCCCCCGCCTTCCGAGCCAATTGATGTCGGCGGGACTTTGGTCAAAATCAATCCTGCCCTGGTGGATGTCCGGCTCGCCGACGTGCTCGATGCCATCATCAAAGTCGCTGACAAGCCAATCAAGTACTCGATCGAAGATTACGCCGTGGTGTTTTCGGTTAAATCGCGTGAAGCCACGCCCCTGTTCGTCCGCACATTCAAAGTGGACCCGAACACCTTCATGCAGGGAATGGAAAGCGTCATCGGTTTTCCATTTGGCGATATTACAACCAGCTCGGGAGGCGGCGGCGGTGGCGGTGGCGGTGGTGGCGGTGGCGGTGGCGGCGGCGGAGCTGGCGGTCAGAGCAGCATCTTGACTGTGCCGCGCGTGCTGCTTTCTGGCGGCCAGCAGGGTGGTGGCGGCGGCGGTCTCCAGGGCGGTGGTGGCCAGGGCGGCGGCATTCGCAACGTCACGCGTACTAATCTAACGGAGAACGTTAACCTGCAGGTCGTGGCCTTCTTCACCGCTCTGGGTGTGGAATTGGCTCCACCCAAGAGCGTCTTTTTTAATGATCGCGAAGGAAGCTTGCTCGTCCGGGCCAGCGCTCAGGATCTTGATATCATCGAACAGGCTATGCAGACGCTCAACGTGGCGCCGCCGCAGGTTAATATCAAAGCGAAATTCATCGAAGTGGCCCAAAATGACAACCGTGCGTTGGGCTTTGATTGGTATCTCGGAAATGTCTTGATGAACAATAGCGCGATGGGCTTGCAGGGTGGCACCGCGCCTTCCTTCACCGGTAAGCCAACGATGGCCAATCCTGAAGGCACTTTTCCCGGCAGCCTTCTCAACGGCACGACCATCCCTTCTTCCGCCACCGATGGGCTGATCACGAGCGGTCTCCGCAATACCTTCGGCAGCACTGCGAGCTCTATCCCTACGGTTGGCACTTTCAGCGGCATTTTGACCGACCCGCAGTTCCGGATGGTCGTCCATGCCCTCGAGCAGCGCCAAGGCGTGGACCTGCTCAGCGAGTCGTCGATAACCACCCTGAGTGGCCGGCAAACCGAAATCCAGGTCGTCGATTTACGCATGATCGTCACCGCGCCTAACCTGAATCAAACCGGGACCGGCGGTGGAGCGGGCGGGTTGGTGGGCGGGGCCGCCAGCGCGGGCGCGGTCGGCACCACGCTCAATTATACTACTCAAATTCTTCCCTTCGGTCCCACCTTGGATGTGATTCCCTACGTCTCGGCCGACGGTTTCACGATCCAGATGACGATCATCCCGACCATTACCGAGTTTCTTGGCTATGACGATCCGGGCGGCTTTGTGCCGCAGGCCCAATCCGTCAGCGGCGGCGCCGGCGGCGCGGCCATTCCCATTGTCGGCCAATTGCCCCTGCCTCACCTGCGCCTGCGCCAGGTCACCACCAGCGCCATCGTTTGGGACGGCCAAACGGTTGTCCTGGGCGGCCTCATCACCGAGGACGTCACCAAGGTCAAAGACAAGGTCCCGGTGCTCGGGGATCTGCCGCTGGTTGGCCGCTTGTTTCGCAGCGAATCTAGTTCTACCAGTAAGAAGAACCTGGTCGTCTTTGTCACCCCCACCATTATTGATCCGGCCGGCAACCGCTTTCATTCCGAGGACGAAATGCCGTTTGCTCAGGCCGGCATTCCGGTGCAGAAACCTGTAGTAGTTCCGGTGCCCTAAAAAAATAATTTTACCCTCGAAAAAACCGTGTCCGGGCAAATAATGATTTACAAACCCGATATGACTTTGCTAAAACTATGTTACGCTATGCTATTATCGTTGGTGCCCGGCCGCTCCACAAACAAGCGTGGCCAGGACTCCACGGCATTGCTAATGACTACTAACTTTATTTCACCACTGCTGTGCGTTGCCGGAAGACTTGCCATGCTTGGCGGGTTGCTGGCGATTCCCTTGCTGGCCAGGGGACAGAATGCCTTTTCTCCCGGCGGGAATGATTACGTCATCGCAGGCGCGCTGGCCGGGGACCAAACCGCCCCGCAAGCGGCCGTGAATGCCAGCGGCGGCTTTCTGGTCTGGCAGGACAACGCGGTCAACACCAACGGCCTGAGAATCCGCGCGCAAGGTTTGAACCGCGGATTCACCCGGTCGCTGCTGCCCTTCGTGGTCAGTTCGCTGGCGAATAGCGCGAGCAGCGGGGATCAGGAGAAACCGCAGGTGGCGTTGCTGAAGAACGGCGGGGCGGTGTTCGTCTGGCAGGGTGGCCGGTACGGTTTTCAGAAGATTTACGCCCGGTTCGTAGGCGGCAATGGGGCGTTCCTCACGAGCGACATCCGGGTCAACACATACACCAACAGTTTTCAGGTGAATCCCAGCGTGGCCACTCTGGCGGACGGCAGCGTTGTGGTCGTCTGGTCAAGTGATCGACAGGATGGCGACCTGCAGGGAATTTTCGGGCAACGTTTCACAGCCACCGGCGCCAAGTTGGGCGGCGAGTTTCAAATCAACCAATGGACTTCCAAAAATCAGCGCACCCCGGCCGTGACCGCCCTGGCCAACACCAATTTCGTTGTCGCCTGGGTTTCTGAATTGCAGCGCGGCTCCTCAACGGTCGATATTTACGCGCGGATCTTCAATCCTTCCGGCATTGCCGTGGGTAGTGAGTTTCCGGTCAACCCCAGCATGACGAACATATGCGCCAACCCGGTGCTGGCTGCTTCCCCGCAGGGTGGCTTTGCGGTTGCCTGGAGTCAAAAGGATGACCAGGTGTTTACCGCTGGGAGTCAGGATGGGGTGCTCGTCGCGCCGGTTCAAACCTCGAAGTCACCGAATGGTTGGGACGTTTTCGGGCGGGTCTTCAACGCGGATGGAACCTCTGCCAAAGGAGCTGTCTGCTTGAACACGATGCGATACGGGGACCAGTACGGTCCCAGGCTCAGCGCCATGGGAAGGAATTACCTGGCGGTCTGGACCAGCCTCGGCCAGGACTCCTCCGGCGAAGGCGTTTTCGGTCAGTTCCTCACTGGTGATGGCGGCCTGGCCGGCGTTGAGTTCCGCGTCAATACCACGACCGTCAGCCGGCAGATTCACCCAACCATAGCCTCGGATGGCCTCAATCGGTTTCTGGTGGTCTGGTCGTCTTTTGTGGCCGGCACCAGCTTCGATCTGTTCGCCCGCTCCTATGATCTCATCCGCCTTGAAATAGCCGCCACCCCGCAAGGTGTGACGCTCTCCTGGAACACGCAACCGGGCCTG
>WNFR01027093.1_pt1 | contig 10542 bp, 7 predicted proteins | sample 5400221 | NCBI WGS metagenome assembly WNFR01 (sample SAMN13153357, study PRJNA577476) | soil metagenome | isolation source: 40 cm soil under Madrone tree | place: USA:California | collected 2016-06-14 | reverse complement strand
GAAATCCGTCAGGGTTCCGCTCCGGTTGTTGCCAATCGCCCTGCCCCAAGTAAAGACGAGAAAACCAACCTCCTCCAGAGCGAAGTGGAACACCTCGTTGTGGAAGCCAAACGTCTCCGCATTGAACTTGACGATGTCCAGGGGGCCATCGCCAGACATTGGGCCCGTCTCACGCTAAAAACGGAAGGCAAGTCCGACTCCAGCAAAGGAGGCCGCTAGCCGCTCATGCCCCAAGCTATCCATACTGACCAGCTCAGCAAGCACTTCGGCCGTGTCATTGCTCTGGACCGCGTCAATCTCGATGTGCAGGAAGGCGCGCTCTACGCCCTCGTCGGCCAGAACGGCGCGGGTAAGACCACCACCATCAAAGTGCTCATGAATCTGATCCGGGCGACGGGGGGCTCCGCTATTGTTCTCGGAACGGACTCGCACAACATCCGTTGGAAGTCATACACCCAAATCGGTTACGTTTCTGAAAATCAGGAAATGCCCGAATGGATGAAGACCGGCGCGCTCTTGAAATATCTACGGGAGTTCTATTCCACCTGGGATTCAGACCTCGAACAATCTCTCGTCAAGCAGTTCGATCTTCCGCTCGACCGAAAAATCAAAACCCTATCCCGAGGCATGAAAATGAAACTGGCTCTTGCCAGCGCCCTGGCGTTTCATCCACGTCTCATCGTTCTCGATGAACCTTTTGGCGGCCTCGATCCGCTCGTCCGCGATCAGCTCATCGAAAGCCTTCTAGAGCGCGCCGCAGAATCCACGGTATTCATCTCTTCTCACGACCTCGCCGAAATCGAAAGCTTCTCGAGCCACGTTGGCTTTCTCGAATCCGGCAAACTTCTCTTCTCCGAGGAGATGTCCACACTCTCTACGCGCTTCCGCGAAGTGGAAATCACCACAGAGGCCGCTACCCCTCTTCCCGTACAGCTACCCGCGTCCTGGCTCCATCCCAAATCTTTGGGCGCACTCGTTCGTTTTGTCGACTCCCGCTTCGACGAAAACAAAACTCTCGCCGAAATCCACCGCCTTTTCCCGAATGCCAAGGACGTTCAATTCCGTGCTCTATCTCTTCGCGCTATCTTCTTGGCTATGGCCCGCAAACCCGAAGAGGCCTGACCCATGACCAAAATCCTCCACATCTTCAAAAAAGACATTCGCCGCCACTGGCTCGAAATTCTCATCTCCCTGGCCCTTCTGGCCCTCTACACCCGCCGGGAACTTCATCTTTGGCAGAACTCATCGGACATGTTTTTCTCCTCTCCATTCAGCTTTCTCCTCTCCGGTAGCTATATCCCTTTTTTTCTTGCGCTTTCTTGGGTCTTCCTCATCCTTCGCGTTGTGCACAGCGAAACTCTTGTCGGTGATCGTCAGTGGTGGGTTACCAAACCCTACCAGTGGTGGCAGCTTCTCCTCGCCAAACTTTTCTTCATCTTTGTCTTCGTCTCCGTGCCACTATTCCATGTCCAACTTCTCCTCCTATATCACGCTGGCTTTGCAACGCTCGCCAATATCGGCCGCCTTTTCCTGATGCAGTTCACCCTCCCGCTCATCATCATTGTCTTTGCCTTTGCTCTTGCCTCCCTCACGAAAAATCTCGCACAAGCCCTGCTGGGCATCGGTATAGTGGTCGTCGTTCTCATCGCAGGTATCTGGCTCGACTCTATCACCAGCCACATGACCGGTGACTCCTCGCGAGTCATAGACGCTCTCGAATCCCTCCTCCTCTTCGGTTCACTCATCCTTGTGCCAGTCTGGCAATTCGCTCGCCGTAGAACCTGGACCTCTCGGGCTACCATCGCTGCGTGTGCCGGCGTAGCTACGCTTCTTTCCCTCATTCCTTTCAGCAGGAGCGTCGAGCAATCCTACCCACTCATCTCCCTCAGTGCCTCTCCCGCACAGTTCTCGACCCCTACCATTCCAGAGGCCCCGGACAATCCATCTGGCTTGCCGAGCTTCATGTCAGAAGCAGTCCTGTCCATCCCACTGAATGTGTCTGGAGTCCTTCCAGGCTCGGTCGTTCTCATCAATGGCGTGAACTTGACCGTGGATTCTTCCGATGACACCCATTGGACCCGTGGCTGGGTCGGCCAATACCAGCAGCTTTGGCCTGGGAGCCAACGCCAGAATCTCAACTATCAGGTCAAACGGAAGGAATATGAGAAAGTCAAGGCGAAGCTTCAAAACCTGCACATCCAGCTTGCGCTCTCCGAATATCAGGAGGCCGACGCTCGCACACTTGTCCTTCCCGCCACCATTTTCCGCGACAACGATCTCGGCATCTGTCGTCTCTCGATGAGAGGCTATCAAGTCCTCGAATGCCGCAAACCCTTCCATTCCCCCGCCTACATGGGCCGTTTTGATGCCCCTCAGTCGCCGTGTGGATCTGTCCGGAGATTTCCAAATAACTCTCCCACGAATCTCGATGTGGCATACGCTTGGTCAGGTCCAACAATCGAGGTCTTCCCAGACCCTGGCCTGAATCCGATTGTTGACTACCAAGTGAGCTTTAATCCCGTCCCCCGAATCCCCGATCCCCACAGCACATTGCCAATCGAGTACAGCGCTGTTTACCTTTGCCCCGGTGCCGAACTGCGTCTCGCTCGCCCTGTCTTCAAACGCCGTTTCCGCATCCAACTGGAACTCCCCGCCGTCCATCTTCAGGATCTCGTCGAGCGTTATTCGTTTGGCGGAGCCGGTGTCTCGATCGACCTACGCACCCCCAGGTAGGCATGTAAAGATCCCAGCGATGCAACCGGGACCGTTCTAACCTTGTATCAAGACTTGAGCATTTTCAGCGTCATCGATAACTCCTGTATTGGGCGAACGAATCTGCCCGGTCGCAGCACTCAAGCCGCCAAAACAGGACTAGAATGTGGCGATGCGCCGATTCGCTGCTATCGCCCTATTGTTCGTGGGCAAAGCTGCCTTCGGTTCCCCTCCCGACCCGTGCTCGCTCAGTTCGACGGCAACCGATGCCACAGTCACTATCGCCATTCCGGATGGCCGGACCTCGTTTCGAGAGGGTGAACTTATTCCGCTAGTGCTGTCGTTTACGTCTACGGCGGACAAACGCTACTGGGCCGACAACCGCAATTATGACCGCAGCGGCCGACTGAGCATTGAGAGCTATTGCGTCGAACCCCCGGCGCGTGATCCGCTCGCCGATTATTTCCGCGCTGGCGCCTTTATGGGAGGCGGATTAGGCAACACTCAACAGCTTTCCGACAAACCATTCACCGCGACTGCCGAGTTGAATGAGTGGAGACAACCTGCGCCCGGACACTATCGGCTGTACGTTGTGAGCTATCGGGTGTGGCGTCCACCGGACCCGGGCGAAGCGACTCCCTACGGCCGCGTCTCGCTGACCCTGCGCTCGAACACGATTGAGTTCGAAATAATCAAAGTGGATTCCGATTGGCGCAACAAGCAATTGCTGGACGCCACCACGGCTTACCAGAACGCGGCTGACGACGAGCAGAGAAAAGCAGCCCGTAAACTGCGGTTTCTGAACACGAAGGTATCGGCGGAAACACTCGCAAAGATGTTCTGGGGTTTGAACGACCAACCCGGAGGATGGGATCTGATGTTCGGGCTTTTCGGCTCGCCTTACCGTGCGGAAGCGACTGCGGCCATGCAGCGTGAAATCAACAATCCCGACCACCCGATCACCCAAGATTTCTTGCACACGCTCACCAAGTTGCAAATCAACGCCGATACCTCGTGGGACCCGCCGGCGTATGATTCCGCGCATCCGGAAGTTTCGCAGGAGTATTGGCGCAAGAGGCAGACGCATGAACGTGAGCTGATGCAGGCGGCGATCGCGACAACCGTAGCGGCTCTCTCGCAGAAAACGGGCCGCGCTCGCTCCCTGACGGTGCAGGCGCTCGCAGAATCTTCTGATCTGCTTGATGGCTCGACTGCATCGCAAATTCGCAAACAGCTGATCGCTGCGTGGGGAGGTCTGCCGGAAAAGACGAAGCAGGAGTTGATCCAGTATCGTTGGCCGCTCATCGCTGGGCCGGACATGTTGCCCACCCTTAAAGCGTTTGCATCGCGCCCGGCGCCGCCCTTCCGGACTATGGACGCGATGGCCCGCGATGCCGCGATCCAACATATCTACGAGCTCGATGCCACGGAAGGACGCTCGTTAATTCTTCGCGACTTGCGCGACCCGCGGGCACAACCCTCCATTTCGCTGGTTAAACTGCTCAGCGCCGATGAGCTACGGCCAATCGTTCAGGAAGCGGTCGGAAGAATCGAGAAGAACGACGCTCGTGAGCTCGATTATCACTTGGTTGAGCTTTATGGGGACGCACCGGCGCTGGTCGGAATGAAGACCGTGTTTAACGACCACCTCGGTCAATGGGCGTGCGATCCGCAAACGGCCATGTTGCGCTTCTTCCTCAGACTCGAACCTGAATTCGGCGCGAAGGCGGTGGAAGTTTCGCTCGCCGCCAGGAAAGTGACCGGTTGCTACCACTTCCTGTTGCAGGAATTGGGAGACGCTCTGCCCAAGGTCGAGCCACTAGCGATTAGCGCGCTCGACGACACCGACCTCGAAGTCGCCAACGATGCCGCGCTGGCATTGGGGCACTGGGGAACGGCAAGCGCGGAAGCGGCGTTGTGGGCGCGGCTGAAGCGCTTTCACCAGCAATGGCAAGTCCGTGAGGGCGAGTTGCGCGCGACCCCCCCGTACACTGATCCGATTGCGCGCGCGACAGCGCTGGAGAGCACGCTCGTGAACTCCATCGCGACAGGCACAAACTGGATATGCGGCCCCGAAAAACTAGCGCAACTGAGCGCGCTCGCTTCGCCTCGGCAGCAGATACAAGTCGCAACCTGGAGTAAGGAATGGGCGCAGGGCCAAGCCTTGATCCTGCCCAACTGGTATCCCGAGGGCCGCTTGAGCTTCGGGGTGCTGCAGTATTCGAATTTGGATGAGCAACAGTTCAGGGCGAAACTGTCCCAGATGCCGCCCGGGATGAAGTTGTACTTTCAGATCTGGAAGCCGGGACAGATTTCGCCACCCGTGAGCATGGAAAAGCAGGAAGCAGTGTTCGAGGCGTTGCACAGTCATGCTGCGCAATTCGAGGTGGGAATCGAAAAGAAGAGCGATCCTTAGGATCCTCAGAAACTGCAGGTAGGAGGAACGCTTAAGACAAGCCCGGAGTCGGGAGAGGCTTAACACATCTCAGCACTGCCCTGGGCGAAGAATGGCCACTGATAAAACCAGAGCGGAATTGACGGCACGATAAAAACACTGTTGAGCACTCTAGTGGCTGCTGGCGGACTTTTCGTGCCACCTGGTGGCGAGACCCAATTCGCGCCCAAACGCTTCTCTTAGCCAGTCTGGTGGGTTATGCGTTGTCTTGATTAATTCGCCAGCGATGAAACGCGCTAGAGGCTCTTCATGGATTGTTTGTACGACTCTGGAATTGTGTTCAGCGGCACGGACTGCCCTCCGCGACTCATTCGGACCAGAATGCGCCCAACATTCAGGTTGGGGTCTTCCGTAGAGATGAAAACGACTTTCGTGGCGTAACCAGCGTCTCTAGCGCTCTCCAGTAATTCGGTGTCTACGACGAGATCCTCAACCGCAAAGGAGCGCTGCTCGCGGAGGGCTGCTTCGCGCTGGTGCGAAATCGGGGGGATGAGGGTAGGAAAGGCTTCTTTCAAATGGGCGTCGTAGAACGTGGTCTTACCTGCGCCCATCGGACCGGCGATGACAACCAGCAATGGTTTCTCTTGGCTCAAAAGATGTCCTCATCTCGCTGTTTTGCGTGCCGTGGCGTCTGCCACCCCGCGCTGGAACCTTCCCGCAACTAAAGCTACAGGGTACCGTTTCCCAGAAGACGCAACCTCGACGGTTCTTTTGAGTTTGGGGTCATACTCGTAGCGTGAGCCGTCTGGAAACGTGCTTCTCGGTCCCTCTTGCCGGCCAGCAAGATTCCCGAGCGCCTCTACCAGTCGCTGGCGCTCCGCCGTGCTCATTTGGTCGTAGCTGGCTGACTTCCGTGTTGGCCTAGAGGGAAGTCTTGGCTTGGTTAACCGTTGTTTCGAGTAGTAGGCCGCCAACCCGCTGTTCACGAGTTGATTGATCGAGCAGCGTCGGGTTTCGGCCACGTTATGAAGCTTCCGAATGAGGCGCCGAAGCAGGACTACCTGTGTCTCCCGTGCGGTTTGTTTCTTCTTGCCTTGGAGAGTAACAAGCTTGGCGGTGTCGAGGTTGACGGCGAGCAGCGCGTCGTTGATCGAGGCGGACAAATCCCCTTGGTACCTCCGCCTCGCGCGAAGCAGTTTGTCCAGACCGACCAGCAAGCGTACGTTGAAGACATCGAAACCGACGTTTCTACGGATTGCCACAGGCCGCACCAACATCCTTATGAGGGGTCCGCGCGGCGGCACTGCCACGGCGGTCCGCTCCGTACGATATGCACATCGTCCTGATGCATGCTTCAACCAGACGGTGCGGAAAACACCTTTTCATCCTGTTTCCCTTTGGTCGCCGGTGCCGCAGGCGGAATGATCTTTCGTCATTGTTGTTTCCCACCAGTGAGGACCTCCTCCAGCGTAGCTTTGTTCCGCGTCGCTACCTCCTGAGCGGCGAGGTGGAGAATCTTTGTGTATCTGAGTCTCGCTCGCGCGCGGGCCGCAGGCAGCACGTCCTCGGGAGGTTCAATCACGCAAGTCAGAACGTACTGCAACAGTGAATTTGTGAGGGCAACTTGTGTGTGGACCAAAGTGAAGAGGGACTGTACCTCCTTCGCCATATTCGCGAGGGTGGCCGCGATGCGGGCCTCCAGCTGGGCTGTCGCTTCCGTATTATCGCCCTGCCGAAGTTCGTGCTCACAGGCGGTAAGGATAAAGGCCTGTTCGGAGCGAAAGCCACGCTCACTGGCGGCAGAGCGCACGCGGTCGCGAAATTGCCTGCTCGGGAACAGCAAATTCCGCTCGATTCGATGTTTTTTCATCAGATTACCTCCTCGTCTACCAGGTGGCACATTTGTGCCACAAATCGCTCGAATTCCGCCACCGACTAAAGGTGTGAAGCAGTTTGACTTAAGCCCTAAATCAGAACGCACATCGCCACATTCCTTTATGTTCCAATACCCACGAACAGCAACAACAAATTCCCGCCCACCGTCCCTCTCTGTCCCCTAGTTGTCGTTATTTGTTTCCGACTGTCGCCTTTTGCCGCCAACTGTCCCTCAGTTGTCCCCTGCTTGTTTCAACGTGTTGCCAACTGTCGCCAGCTGTCCCCGGGTTGTCCCAATCTGTCCCCAATCGTCCTTTGTTATCCCCCGGAGCAATTTCCTTTGCCGCCCGATTTCCATGATACTATACATATACACCATCTATGTCGGCGTCAACTCCAAATCGCTTCTGCCTGACTCTGGAGAAACTCGCTGCCGAACCGCCTAGCACGAAAACCGCTTTGATCCGCCTCCTGCTGCCTGCGATTGAAGGAGCCTTCGCCTCAGGAAAGACCTGGAAGGACGTATGGCAATGCCTTGCAGACGATGGCCTGAACATGAGTTACGAGACTTTTCGGAAAGTCCTGTCGCGAGCCCGAAAAAAGGCGCGCGCATCCGCGGCCCCAAGCGGAAAAAGTCCTGAACTCCCGAGCGTCGTGTCCCTAGGTGAAGCGGACGCCGCGCCGCGTGATCCACTGGCGAATCTAAAGCGGCTAGAGCAAAACCGGCCTGGATTTCACTGGCGAGCTACCCCGAGTGTGAAAGACTCGGACATGTCGTGGGCCGAATGGCGTGAGAAGAACAAGCGCCAGTGAGAGCGGCACAAAAAAGTGCGCCACGTTTCAGTGCCAGACGGAAGTATTCCCGTTCGTTCTAAACTACGATTCAATGGACTCGTAACCCCCGCACTAAGCCCGTCTGGAGTGGGACACCAGACCCTCGTTTCACTTCACTGCAAAACGAGCGGGCGGCACAGAGGCTCGCGCTTCCGGATTGTAATAATCGTAGAGGATGGACTCTGAAGACTGTGCTGTCATCGGGAATCGGGCCTTCAGCGAAAAGGAAAACGTCGTGCCACCGGCATGCGGCCAGAGATAGAAGACCACGCGATCAGGTTGAACTTCATAGCTTTGCAGGTCCCAGCCAGAATCAGCGACGGCGGAGTCTAGGGAAGCGCGATCTACGTCTGCGCCCGGAGGCAAGCCGACTTCAGCCAGCATCATGCCGTAGCCGTGAAAACCGACGCGCTCAGCATGAACGGTGCAACGAATGGAATCGCCAGGAGAGGCCGTGGGGCGGTCGAACTGGACTGAGTATCGCAAAGACTCCACGTTACCGCTACGAACGGAAGAAGTGGTCACCGCGGAATCAGTCCAAGGCAGGTAGTAGGTCGCGTTGATATATGCGCTGGCGTGCGTGGACGGGCCGCCACGAATCTCGATGGTGTGCTTTCCCGGCGAGAGGAATTGTGTGAGGTCGGCGCGTTGTGGTGTGAGTTGACGGATATCTGCTGAAGCCGAAAATTGTGGGCCGGATTTTCCGTCGACGAAAATGAGCATGGGCGAACGGGATGAGTCGACAGTGGAGGTGGGGCCCAATTGGTGGATCAACGTTTGCAGAACGTCAACCGTCGCCTGTGTGGAGTACCACACGCCGTACTGATCCTTGTTCGTCAACAGGAAGAGAGTCCCCCGGTTGAGGGAGCGATCAAGCTCAGTCGAAGAATGGCTTTGCTGTTTAGCGATGGCCAGGGCATCGAGGACGAGAGCCGTAGTTTCGATTCGACCAGTGTATCCCCAACCATGAAAGATGGTGTTGCGCTGAAGGTCCCAGTAGCTGGCTTCACCTTCGGAGTGTTCGAGAGAGAAGAGCGTAGCGATCTCTTGGGACGCGTCTTCTGTCGCGGCGAGCTTGGCGAGTGCAATGAGGGCGATGTCGTAAGGGTCGGAATTGGCGTGACTGGATTTCGCGAAGTACTCGATCGCCTTGTGTATCGCTTGGCGCTCAACTTCGATGTCCTTTTCCTTGGGGTTGCGATGTTGAAGATCACGCGCGAGGACCTCGACTACACAGGCCGTCTCGTAAAGTGCAGAAATCTCCAGGAATTTGCCTTTTGAATCTTTCTCCATCCAGGCGCCCTGCGATGTGGCCTGCTGCAGCAACCAGCGGCGCGTAGCAGCAATGATGTCTGGATCCACTTCTGTGAATTCCGAAGCCTCCGTCAGGAACCGAAGAGCGTACGCCGACACAGGAATTTCCGGTTCGCCCTTGCCCCACAGGGAGAAGCCGCCGGCGGGTTCGCGGTAGCGCAGCAATTTCGCGTAGGCCAGCTTAAGGTAATGGCTCGCCCGGGCATCGAGTGGAGAGGAAGGAAAATGTTGGGACTTTTGAAGCTGTAGCCAGAGCAGGCTGGGATAAGCCGAGGAGATGGTTTGCTCAGCACAGCCATAGGGTCGCTCCATGATTCCTTCGATCGCGTCGCTCACGTGGGCGATCAGATTGGGATAGAAAACCAATTCGGCTTCGACCGATCCAGGCAGAGCGCTCGCCGGGATTTCAACCGAAAGCGAGGTGTTGCCAAGGAAGATGGAACTGGACTGGGCAAGGCGTTGCTGGCCGTCAGCATGGATTCGGAGTTTCTTTTCGATGGCGTCGCTATCGTTTGCCGAGGAACGGTTGAAAGCGCTAAGGCGCTGCTTGGCGTCCTTCGTGGGCACTGCGGCGCGGAAGGAAAAAGTCTGCTCGGCGTAGTCTCCGGCGGGAACGTTGAGTTGGACCGTGCGCGGGGAGAGGGTCTGGGACCACGGCTCTGCGGCCCAGTCGAGCGAGACAGATTGCGGCTTATCGAGATAATTGCGCACGGTCACCGGCAATTGGATTTCGTCGCCAACGGTGAGGACTTTAGGAGGTTCGAGCTCAGCGAAGAAGGGAAGAAAAGCGCGGATGTCTGTAGAACCCGTGGCGATATGTCCATCTAGGGTGGAGGCGATGACGGAAACTCTCCAGGTCGTGATGCTGTCAGCGAGAGGAACCTTTACCGTGGAGTGGCCGGCGCGATCGGTGTGAATTTCGGGTTGCCAGAGAAGCGTTTCAGGAAAATACTGGCGGAGACGAGGCGTGGCCAGGGGGATGTTGATTTGACCGGAAGCGGCCCCCGATTTGGTGGTGAGGTCGACCTTTCCCGCAAGAACTGCGACAGAGGACAATTCGGTCTGGACCTGGACATTCTCAGCCGAGACTTCGACTGTCTCCGTGGCGGCACCAACGTTTAGTTTGACCTCGACATCGGTAACATTGCTAGACAGCACTGGAATGCTGGTCAGAACGTAAGAGCGAAAACCGGGGCTTTCGACCAAGACCCGGTAGCTGCCCGGAGGAAGATTGGAGAGCAGGCAGAGTCCCTGATCGTTGGAGGTTCCCTCGTAGGCGACTCCCGTAGCTTCGTTGGTGAGAGTGATCTTCGTGTTGGGGATTACTGCACCGGTGGGATCCTGAACGAAGATACGGACCGCACCCGAGTTGCCGCTGTAGAAGGGCTGGAGTTTCTGCGGAGTGGCGGGCT
>WNFR01008237.1_pt1 | contig 10543 bp, 6 predicted proteins | sample 5400221 | NCBI WGS metagenome assembly WNFR01 (sample SAMN13153357, study PRJNA577476) | soil metagenome | isolation source: 40 cm soil under Madrone tree | place: USA:California | collected 2016-06-14 | reverse complement strand
CGAGCTCATGGCTTCGGCCCGTAGGCGTTGCGGCGAGTTTTATCGAGCAGCAGGTCGACGGCCTCCTGCAGGAGCTCGTGGCGATCGCGGCCAGTCTGCTCGGGTAACCGCGCGAAGGCCTGCGCCTGGGCCTCATCGAGCCGCAGTGCCGGCTCAATACCCAAGGCCGTGATCCAGCGGTTCAAGTCGCGATCGCCGCCGGCGAGGTGTCGATGAACCTCCTGCTTGCCGAGTCTGTCGTAGCACAAATAATCGAGACAAGCATTCGCGAGCCGCGTGTCGAGCGCCCGCAGGTCGGTGAGATCAAACGGATAGTCCTGGCCGTTGTAGAGGCCAGCCAAAAAACGCACCAGACGGCCCGCCTGGCCCGTGGTCGGATGCTCGCGGATCGCCGTCTCGAGGATCTCGAGCGCCGGCCTCGCGCGCTCCATGATCGCTTCGGTGCCGTGCTCGAGCGCTTCGGTGCGCTCGAGCTTCTGGCCACCGACGATTTCCTGCCAGGCTTCATTGAGTTCCTGGGCCTGGGCTTGATTCGCGACCTCGAGGGTGACGGCGATCTTCTTCATGGCGCGAGTGAGGTTTTCTTGTAATGGGCCCACGCCTCGGCGACACTGGGTGTCCCGAGGCCGCTTGGCTGCCAACCTGCGTCCCTCAGCGCTGTCGCGCGTTGGGCTTCGCTCAGGCTGTTCCACCATTGCATCCCAGCCAGCTCATCGGCTGTCGGCTTGCGGTCTTCGTCGTGTGTTGGCATGTCTTCGGCCCTCCGATCTCGCATGCATTATATCTTGATAAAATATGTTATCAAGAGTAAGTAGAGGCCAATAGGCATGGGGAAGGGCACAGTTCCCCCCCGGCTTGATTGCATCGCCTCGTGACCCGGATCTCACCGTGCTCGGTCAGGTTCATTGAGCAGTCACATCCGATGGGGGCAACGAGTTCCCTTGTATTCAGGTCGGGAACTTGAGCTTGTGCTCGATTTGCTGAAACCGTGGCTCCTTGCGCAGCGGATCGAGCAGATTGTCGACCTTTAAAAGAAGCAGTCCCGGATCCTTGAGCTGGTAGGTTTTTTCGATCCAGTCAAGGCCCCTGGGAATATCTCCCCACTGTGCGTAGATCTCGGCATACTGGACGGCGGCGAGGTCGCCGTTCTCGGCTTTGAGCGTGGCCAGCTCCTTTTCCGCCTCGGCGCGCAGGTGCAGCTTGTCGAGCGCTATGGCAAGGCACAGGTGATTTTGCCAGTCGATCGGAGGGTCCGCGCACGACTGGCGCGCGGCCTCGAGTTCCCCCAGCGCCAGCAACGCGAGGCCGCGATCCGATGCGGCTTGTGTAAGCTCGGAGTTGAGGCTCAGCGCACGATCGAATTCCACGATCGCTTCGCGGTACCGGTGTGCCCAATGCAGCGCATTACCCGCGCCTCTGTGAACGCGCGCAGACAGGGGATCCAGGACCACGGCGCGCCGGGCACCGGCCACGGCATCGTTGGCGCGGCCCCTTACCGCAAAAAAGGTGGCCGTGATCATCTGCACCCACGCGTCGCCAGGCGACAGCGCCAGGGCGCGATCGTATTCGGCCGCCGCATGCGTGACGTCGAGAAATCCTTGCTCCAGTACTAATGCCAAGGCCACATGGGCATCGGCCAGGCCGGGCGCGAGCGCCACCGCCTGCTCTGCCGTCGCACGCGCCTGCTCGAAGGTCTTACGAAGGTCCGATTCCGGCACATAGCCGGCAATTTCCGCAAGAAACATCGCTTTGCTTGCGTAGGCCCTTGCAAAGTGCGGGTCGAGGCGTATTGCCTCGGAAAGTTCGCCGATCGCAGTCGCATACTCTTCACGGGTGTGCGCGATGTCCTTCCAACGCAGGCCGCGCAAGTAGGCATCCAGCGCCTGCGGATTTTGCGTGCCACCCAGCTCGATCGTGGCAGCCTCATCGGCCAGCAGCGTGGCCTGCAACGCCTTGGTGACCGCCGTGGCGATCTCGGTCTGAAGCTTGAGGACGTCCTTCAGATCACGGTCATAGGTCTGCGACCACAGATGAAAACCCGTCACCGCATTAACCAGCTGAGCGGTGATGCGCACTCGCGTGCCGTCCTTGCGCACGCTGCCCTCCAGTAGCGCCCCGACGTTGAGTTCGCGCGCAATGTCAGCAAGCTTGCGGTCCTTGCCTTTGAAGAAGAATGAAGACGTGCGAGCCGCCACCTGGAGGTCGCGAATGCTCGTCAGTGAATTGAGCAGTTCCTCGGACAGTCCGTCCGAGAAATACTCCTGCTTCGGATCGCCGCTCATGTTCACGAATGGCAACACGGCGACCGAGTGGCTGGGCGGGGAGAAAACCGGCGGTGGCTCCTGCATTTCGCTGTTGCGAGCCGTGCCGGCGCCCGTATCGGACGGCGCGGGTGCTGGCGCCCGGATCGGCACCAGCCCGACGACTGCAGCAACAGCGAGCATGGCCACTGCGGCGGCCGCGGCGCCGGTGCGGTGCCGCAGCACAAACTTCCCGAGGCGATAGGCAGGACTGTCCGGCCGCGCCTCCACCGGCTCGCCACTCAAGTATCGCTGCAGGTCCTCCGCCAGCGACGAGGCGCTGTCATATCGTTCCTGCTTTTCCTTGGCCAGCGCCTTCAGCACGATCGCATCCAGGTCCCCGCGCAGCCGCCGCGCCAGCTTGTCCTGCGTGGTGCTGCGATCCGCCCCGGCGTCGGCCCCCAACTGCGTGCTGGGCCGCTCCACTGGGGCAGTAACGATCGCCTGCTCCAGCAACGTGATGGAGGCCTCCGCCTTGAGGCGGTACGGACGGCTGCCCGTGAGCAACTCGTACAGCACCACCCCTAACGAGTACACGTCCGCGGCCGCATTGATCACCTCTCCGCGCACGAGCTCCGGGCTGGCATAGTCCGGCGTCAGCGCCCGCCCGTAGATCTGCGTCAGCTCGGTCTGCTCGTCCTCGCGCGCCAGCAGCTTGGCCACGCCGAAATCCAGCAGCCGCGCCTGCCCCGTCTCCGTCACCAGGATGTTCGACGGCTTGATATCCCGATGGATCACCTGGTGGCCGTGCGCGTACTGCACCGCGTCAAGCACCTGCAGGAACAACTTCAGGCGCTCACGAATGCCCAGGCGATGTGCGTTGCACCAAGCGGTTAAGGGCTCGCCGTGCACATACTCCATCGCCAGATACGGCAACCCCTCGCGGCTGACTCCTGCGTCGTACAGCCGCGCGATGTTCGGGTGTTCCAGCCCCGCCAGGATGTCGCGCTCGTGCGCAAAGCGGCTCGCCAAATCCTTGCGAGGTCGGGACAGCATCGGCAGCTTCAGCGCCACCTCGCGCTTGAAGGCCCCATCGGCGCGCTGCGCCAGCCACACCTCGGCCATGCCTCCGGCCCCCAGCAGCCGCATCAGCCGGTATGGTCCGACCAACTCCCCGGCCTGCAGGCCGTTGCCGGGCTCGGCTGCCTCGGCACCATCGACTTTGGGCAGCGTCGTTAAATTGTTCGATCCCTCGGCCACCGCATCCGGCAACAGCGCCTTGCTGAGTGCCGGCTTCAGGTCTTCGTATTCAGAGGAAAGCTCATCGAGCCAGCGCCGCCGCCCTTCCAGATCCAAGTCCAGGGCCTCGTCCAGCAGCCGGTTCATCTGCGCCATCCGTGCCGCCGACAGCATTCCCATCCTCCTGCAGATCCCGCGGCACCCTCGGACGGGACCGCTCCCTCAAGAGCCGACCGCGCTACTCCAATGCCGCCGCCAGGATCGCCCGCGCCTTCTGCCAGTCCCGCTCCACGGTGCGTTCGGTCACTCCCAGCGCCTCGGCGATCTCCCGCTCGCGGTAGCCGCCAAAGTAGCGCATCTGCGCCACCTGCGCCAAGCGGGCATCGGCCTGCGCCAGCACCTCCAGTGCCTCGTGCACCTTCAGGATCGTTTCCTCATCGCCCGCGAGATTGTCGACCACCTCGGTCGACAGCATTAAATGCGGCGCATCGCCCCCGCGCCGCTCCGCTTGGCGCTCCCGCACGCTGTTCAGGATAACCGAACGCATCACCTGCGAGGCGTAAGCAAAAAACGCCCGCCGGTCCTCGGCCCGCAACTCACCGGCCGTCACGAATCTCAAGTAGCACTCGTGCACCAGCGAGGTGGTCTCAAGTACCGCATTGCGGCCACCGTCGCGCAAGCGAGATCGCGCCAGCCGCCGCAGTTCATCGTAGGCGGCGGCAAACAAGGCATCGCGCGCGGCGGTGTCGCCCGCGTGCATCTGCTGTAATAGTTGCGTGACCTGGGTCATCGAGTCGCTGCCCTGCAAAACCTGCCCAGCCGAAATGCCTGCGAACTCCTATTGGACCCCGGGCGGCCCAGATTGGCAAGAACGCCTCTTCTTCTTCTTCCCACCATTGGCCGGTCCGTGGCTCGAATGTCAACAAATGACAGTCCGCCGTGTCCTTAACAGTGATTGCTCCGGGTAGGGGCGCTTTCTACCGCTGAACAAATCGGCCCAGTCCATGTCGGGAAGCGGCGAGAAGGTGTGTCTGTCAACATGAGGCGCAACTGGCGCCGGATTCAGCCAACCACGGTCTCGAGACCTGCGAGCGCTGCCTTGTATGCGGCGAGCCGCTGCGCTACTTCTGACGGTGGAACGCAGTCGAATCCGTCCGGGCTGATAACCCCTGGCTCTTTGATCCGGGCCCAAATCCCCAGACTGCGCTCAGCCAAAGAAATCGCCTGCGTCCAGTGCTCGATGCGTTTTTGCCGGGCCAAACTGGTCTCGGCGGCCAGCGCGGCCTCTGTCGACGCGAGTCCCGTGTAGGAATCCGCCGTAGAGTAGAGCGCCTGCTCATTGGGGTGGCTGGAAGTGGTTTCCGGCTTGGCCAGTGCCAGGGCCTCGTCATACATTTCCCGTGCGCTCTTGAGGTCTCGCGAACGGGTAAGCATATCTGCAACGTTGTTGCGGATGGCGGCATGGCGCAGACGGCCATCCACGTTTGTGGGATCCTCCGATTGTATCCGCACGATCAAGGTCAAAGCCTCCCGATAGTAGTGCAGGGAGCGCCCAACGTCCTCGCTCCTGCGAAAAACATCTCCTGCCGTACTATAAATGGCGACTTGGAAGCCGCGAAACTCAGTGTTGTTGGGGCTGAGTTTCACGACTTCCTTGATAATGTTCATCGACTGGTCGATCGCTGAGACAGCCTCGCCCTTTTGCCCCACCCGGGAAGTCGTATCCGCGACATTGGCGTAGTCTATTGATAGACCCAGCTGCGCTTTAGCGCTGTGAGGATCGATGTGAGTAAGCCTCTTAGACACTTCCAGAGCACGACGATTAATGATAGCGGCCTCCTGGTAATCGCCATTTCCCAAATAGACCTGCTGCACGCGACTATAGATCTCATCCAAGTGTTCCAACATTTCGACGCTGTCGGAAGTCTTGGCCAAATCCTCAAAGACCTTCTCGCCTTGGAAATAATAAGGCAGAGCCTCACGCCGTTGACCATCCAGCAGCAACTGGTCTCCCATACCAATGACAGCGATCGCCGCCTTGCGCTGGGCCGCAGCGTCGTTCGGCCGTAGGGCCACGACCCGTTGAGCAACTTCCAGCTGCTTGCGGCGGAGTGTGAGCGATGTGGAATTATCGCCCAGATTTGAGGAATTGAAGTTACCCCCCAGGATGCCGGCCTCAGTCTCATAGTCATCCGTCAATTCTGTGAGAACTTTGATGCTATTAGGGTGAGCGCGATTGGCTTGCTCGCTAACCTGTACGGCAAATTTGCTGGTTTTCAGCGCCGCCCTGCTGTCGCTGCTGACGAGGAGGATTTCGGCGACTAACCGCGAGGACTCCGCCAGTCCGACCGCGTCCTCGACGTTTTCTGGATTCGACGCGAACAGGCTTTGCCGAATCGCCAACGCCTTCTCATAGCTCTTTTGTGCACCGGACGTGTCGCCGAGATTGGCGCCATAGGGATAGCCTTGCACGTCGCCAATTCTTTTGTAGCCCGCGGCCAGCTCGCGTTGCAAGGACCGATCACCCCTGGATTCCCGGGCAAGACTGTCCAGATATTGCAGCGCCTTCGCGACAATCAGTTTGCGCGCAGGAGTTGTTCCGGGCAGGTCTTGGATTGAGTCGTGGATGTCGAAGATCAGCGAGTTGGCCAAGCTGCGCACATCGTTGAAGCGTTGCTGTGCGACGCGGGCTTCGCGAATGGTAACGGCCAAGGCCACCAGCAGTGTCATAGTAACCAGTGCGGCCGCGACGACCGCGGCCTTGTGCCGGACTACGAATTTCCGTGCCCGGTATCCGACTGTATTATTGCGTGCGACGACTGGGAGATCATCGAGATGGCGGCGAATGTCCTCGCCGAACTGTTCGACCGATGCGTAGCGGCGCTCCGGTTCTTTGCGCAGCGCCATCAAAACGATGTTGTCGAGATCACCGCTCAGACGCTTGTGTAATTTTTCCGGCGATCCTTCCCGCACCGCACTTACCATGGCCGGCGTGAGTTCCGGTTTGTGGCCGTCCATGGTCGCGGTTCGCAGCACGACCGCGCTCGGCCTTTCCGGCTCGAATTCACACACCGCGCGCAAGATCGCGTCCGGAGTCCGGTTCGGCACACGATAAGGATGATGTCCCGTCAGCAGCTCGTAGAGCACCACTCCCAATGAGTACACGTCGCTAAGCGTCGTGATCGTCTCGCCTTGAATCTGCTCTGGACTGGCATATCCCGGCGTCAGTATCCGCAGCAGCGTCGCGGTTGCTTCCAAACCAAGGATTTCGCCGGAATCGAGAATCTTGGCAATGCCGAAGTCCAAGAGCTTGGGGACTCCCTCTGCGGTCACCAGGATGTTGCCCGGCTTCAGGTCCCTGTGAACGATCAATCGCCGGTGCGCATAACCCACCGCGGAACACACTTCCAGGAAGAGCTTAAGGCGGCTCGTGATGGTCAAATTGCGATTGTCGCAATACTCATCGATAGGCTGCCCTTCAATCAGATCCATCACCAGGTAGGGCGTAGCTTCCGGCGCCATACCGCCATCGAGCAGCCGCGCGATGTTGGGATGATCGAGGCTTGCCAGTATCTGTCGCTCGTTCCTGAAGCGAGTCAGGATCTGCGCGGATCGCTGCCCCGCACGCACCAGCTTGATGGCCACCTGCTTCTTGTATTGGTCGTCAGCGCGAACGGCGCGGTACACCTCACCCATGCCGCCTGCGCCGATTTGCTCCACGATCTCGTAAGGCCCCAGACGGCGGCCGATCATCGCATCGCGCCCAACGTTCTCCTCGCTGAGCGAGCAGAATTTCGGCAGCGTTCGCAGTGGCGCGCCGTCCCCCAAAAGCGCCCGGCGCAGCGCGGACTCCAGCCCCCTATGTTCGGACGGAAGGCGCTCCAGCCACAGGCTACGACCCGGCTCGTCGAGCTCCAGCGCCTCGTCCAGCAGGGCGCTCATCTGCGCCATCTGCGCAGCCGAAAGGCCCATCGCCCCCCCCAACGGATTGTCCTCGACGTTCAGACGAATTGAACGTGCTCAGGGCATCGAAGGCTGCCCTGAAATACCTGCCTCAGCCGAATGGTCCGCGACTATCTATTGGACCGCGCCCGGCCGAGCTTGGCAAGAACGGCTTTTGCCATTCGCATTGTCCCTCTGCAGCTCCAAGTGTCGGGAAATGACGGTCCCCCGCGGCTCTAACAGTGAGGCAGCCCAATTCAGTCCGCTCGACAACAACGATTCCGATTTCAATTTCAGGCTGCGTCACCACCATGAGCATTCAGTACGAAGGATCGCCCCGCTTCAGCGCCACCGGCGTCTCAACCGGGGAATAGAAATCATAAACAGTCTTACTCCGGCCGCAGCATGGGGTGCGCCGTGATGCACCGAGTGCGTCCCCGAGTACACGCCCGACTTGCCGTCCAGATTGAAGGACCGCATCGAGTGGTTCGGCGCGGACTGCGCCGAGCGAATGTGCGCCGAGTCCCTTTCGAAGCGATCGACCGAATCGATGTCGGAAAGTGCCGGAAGAGCGTGTCCGTATTGGCGAGGGGGTCGTTTGTGCCCCTCTATCGAGCCCGCCAATTCAACCTCGCAAGGAGATCATCATGAAGCAGACAATTCAACGACTTCTGAATCCAGCTTTAGCTGGCATTACAATCGCAGCAAACATCGTCCTGGGATCGGTGGCGCTCATTGGCCCCGCCTGGTCGCAGTCCTCGCCGGCTGAGGAGCTGTTCGTTATCGGGACCGACAGTCAGGTCTATGCGCACAAGCTTGACGCGAACGGCAATCCACTGGGCGACTATTTTTTGGTTCAATCCGGCCAAGTCAAGGCTCTGGCAACGGTCGATACCGCCTCGACTGCGGCCTCTGCCGCCGGCACCGCCGAAATCTTTGTCATCGGGACCGACAGTCAGGTGTACTTCAAGCAGTTCAACTCCAGCGGCGATGCCGCTAGCAACTACTCTCTCGTCCCAGGTCAGGTGAGCGCCATTCTCCCTGTGGCCAGTCTCATCGGCTCTGGGTCCTCCAGCTCCCTTGTGATCCAACTATTCGTCATCGGAACCGATGGTCAAGTCTATGTTCACCAATTCGACCACAACGGCAACCCAGTGGGGGGCTATGCTCCAATTCCAGGCGTAGTTAAGGCAATCGCCGCGGGGCATGCGCAAAGCGGGTCTTCACCGCTGCTATTCGTAATTGGCACGGACAGTAAGGTATACATGCATAAGTTCGACATCAATCTGAACCCTACCGGGGCTTACATACAGGTGCCCTGCGGGGCGGGAGCAGCTCCATGTCCGGTGGGGGCGATCACTGCGCAAACGGGCAATCCGGTCGCCGTTGCGACTGGCGCCGACGGACAGGTTTGGGTGCAAAATCCGCGTGGTATCTTTGAAGCTGTTCAAGACGCGCCTCCCATCCTGAATCAAGTGAAAGGCGTTTCGGTGAGTTCTGTTAACCCGTTCTCTGCGGGCAGCTGGCCGACATATAACCCCACCGACAGGTCATTGCTTTTCGTGATTGGAACAGACAACCAGGTGTATGAGCATCTGTTCGACGCGGGCGGTAATCCGCTGGGACAGTATGTGACCATTCCAGGTGTAATCACCGCGATCTACGCCCATCACGAGCTCTTTGCCATCGGCGTGGACCACCAAGTGCTGTTGCACAAGGTAGACCAGTTTGGCGCTCCTTTGGGAAACTACATCACTATTCCAAATCAAGTTAAGGCCATCGGTGGGGAGGCATTTCTCCCACCCTTCCCGATATCGTGAGGCACACGGGGACGTTTGTAAGTATTAAGAAGAAAGTAGTAGTGGTCGGTGCGGCCTCCGGAACCGGGCAGAGTCCCGGTTCCGGAGGGGACCACCCCTCCAACAGCCGACCACACTATTTCAGCACCGCCGCCAGTATCGCCAGTGCCGGCAACCATAGATTTTCCGGACCGCGGGGCAACCGCGCCGACACAGCCCGGGATGCCAGGATACTGACTGCGGGGTCCTTAACAGTGATTGCTCCGGGTAGGGGCGCTTTCTACCGCTGAACAAATCGGCCCAGTCCATGTCGGGAAGCGGCGAGAAGGTGTGTCTGTCAACATGAGGCGGTCGCAGCTGCCGCCGGATTCAGCCAACCAACCTATTAAATCTTGACGGAGATCACCCATGAAGGTGAATCTAAACGTGGAGGCTGGGTCTTCCGCGAAGGCAGTGTGTCAATTGGGTGTTGTCAGGGGTACTGAAGGGGGTCGATCATGACGCTCAACGTCAGATCCTGTGCTACCCACAGTGGGCTCCGTAGTTTCGTCGCGCAGATTCAGACCTGGCGTTGCCAATTATTGAAACGCTTCTCAATCGCCCTCCTCTCGATGTGTTGTGGAATGACCTTTGCGCAGTCGCCCGCCGCGTTGACAACTCCCCCTTCAGACAAATCGGCGAGCCCCACTCAATCCGAAGCCAGTCCATACAAGTGTGCAGAGCCTCCCTGCCAGAAGGAGCTTTTCGATACTGCCATGAAAATGATTACTGCCAACCTCAACAACGCGCAAGCCTATTACAAACTCGCCCAAAGCATGTGCCCCGAACTCGACGTGGTGTACGTCGATCGACCTCTGGATTTCAAGCTTGTCTGCCCGGACGGCACAGCCGAAGCGCTCAACAAAAGCCTGGCACTCGCGCCGAGTCGCGTATTGGCAAATCTGGTGAGGAAGCGTTTGGCAAGAATAACGGTTTCGTCGGGCGACACGGGCGCTGCGCCGGCAGCATCGGAAACCTCGTCGACTATCAACAGTGGCGGCGCATCCCCGCAGCGGCAGACCCGGGCTGGAGTTCTGGATGGCATTTACGTCGGCCTGGGCAGGAGTGGGAACTATCTCCATGTAGAACACAGCTTCATGTTGTTTAGTCCCGATGGCCTGGTCTACCGTGATTTGCCACAGGATGGGTTGGATGGAATGAGTGTGGCAGAACTCGCCCGCCGGCAAACCGACAAAGCTCTTGTTGGACGATACTCAACGAACGGAAATCAAATCAACATCGTTTGGGGGGACTCCACCCGGGCCTCGCTCACGTTTGACAACG
>WNFR01008236.1_pt1 | contig 10543 bp, 16 predicted proteins | sample 5400221 | NCBI WGS metagenome assembly WNFR01 (sample SAMN13153357, study PRJNA577476) | soil metagenome | isolation source: 40 cm soil under Madrone tree | place: USA:California | collected 2016-06-14 | reverse complement strand
CGGCGTCGGTCGGAGTATGCACGATGGCTTCGCCGCGCAGATTGAACGAAGTGTTCATGACAACCGGTACGCCCGTGCGTCTCTCAAACGCGTCAATTAGACGCCAGTAGAGCGGATTAATTTCCTTCTCAACAGTTTGCGGACGCGCGCTGCCGTCCACGTGCGTCACTGCCGGTATTATGCGTACTTTCTGGTTTCCTTATTGGGGGTATCCTGCTGGACGCCCGGTCCAGCTCAAATTATTTTCGAACGTTCTACACCCGCCGAGTTCATCGCATCCTGCCCATCTACTACGTTTGGGCAGCGCTATACAGTGTCACGGGTTACGCAATTGTGAGATGGGCCTCTCCTGACAATGTGGCAACCGTGGCAGGCGCCCTGCACCCGCTTACTTATCTCCTTTTCCTGCAAAATATTCTCAAAGTACCGACCTCGCTTTTCTCCCACTACATGGTCTCGCCAACGTGGTCCTTGGCAGTCGAGGAACAGTTCTATCTGGTCGCACCATTTGTCATCCGTTATCTGAGTGTGCGGAGATTGACCCAGGTCTTGGTCGCTTGCGTCCTGGGCGCTCCAGTTTTGCGTTACTTCGCTTTTTCCCTCCTGCCGAATGGTGCGCAGACGGCATATATACTCATGCCGTGTCGCGCCGATGCCCTCGCCATGGGAATGCTGGCGGCGGTCGCATGGAGGACGGCAGCGAAGGATTGGCTTCTGCGGCAGACTATTCTGTTGAAGACCATGTCGGGCGTTTTGGTAGTAGGTGCCTTGGCGATGACCAAATGGATGCCCGGGCCCCGAACGGCCCTTGAAGCCGCTGTTCAATACTCCTGGATCGCACTGCTATACACTTCGATTTTGCTGACCGCACTTCTCGACAGTCGAGGTCTTGTTGCACGGGCCTCGCGCTGGAAGTTCCTGCGCGAATGCGGACGAGTCTCCTATTGTTTCTACTCATTCATCTGGGTATTCTCGGCGTTTGCCATTGGATATTCTTCGGCACCCTTCCCCACACTGACGACTTGAGAGGCTTCGGTGTAACCGTGCTGGCTGCGGGACTCGCGTGGATCATTGCGCAGCTATCCTGGAAGTATTTAGAGAAACCGCTCATCGATCGGGGGCATGCTATACGCTACAATCGCTGACGGCGATTTCGCCCTGGACGTGTAACGCGCTTATCGGACAAGCCCGCACTGGAACGAAGATGTCGGCCAAGCTTCCGCACTTTTGAAAGAATCAGAGTGTCGTTAGAGTTTTCCTCCAACTAGGGTAAGTCTACTGCCATTACCGAGGGCAAGCGTGGCGATCAATTCCGTGCCGGCACAGGCGAAAGACGACGTGGCAACTGTTTGTGCCATCAGGCTACTGGCGGCCATCCTCGCCAATGTCCTGCACGAAGGGTTGGGTCACGCTGCGACGGCGCTCCTCACCGGTACAAAATCGAGTTTATTGACGACCGTCGCCTGGTCCAGCGACTTCGACTCGCGATTGGTTGCCGCGGGGGGAACACTGGCGAATCTTGCAGCCGGCATGGTCTATTGGATTGCACTGCGTAGCGCGCGAGGCGCATCCATTCGATTGCGTTTTTTTCTGCTGACAAGCCTTGCGTTTAACCTCTTTGCTGGCGCTGGATATTTCTTCTTTTCTGGGGTCACACATTTCGGGACTGGGCGCAGGTGACTGCCGGGTTGCACGGGCACTGGCTGTGGCGGGCGTTCCTGATCATCGTCGGAATGGCATCTTACTTCGAGGCTGTCCTGGTGATGGGCATCGGGTTAGTGCGGTACGTCGGAATTCCGAGGAACGAGTCTCGCCGCTTGAGGAAACACACTCATTCCTTATTTCTCAGCGCAACTCCTTGTGTGCGCGGCCGGACTCTTGAATCCGATTGGAATCCAACCGGTGTGGCAATCTGCCCTGCCAGCAACGGCGGGAGCACAGTCCGGGCTTCTGTGGTTGAGGTACTACATTCCGAAAGGAACAGGTCCCAAGCGACGATCAGATAGCGTTGACAGAAGCTACGTGTGGATCACGGGGACAGTAGCCCTGTCGGTCGTTTTTGTTTTTGTGTTAGGGCGCGGGATTGTTCTGCACCGCTAGATTTCCATCAGCTGGATCGCGCCGCGATGGCCAAGATCGAGAACAATCAGCGTTTGCATCGCATGCTCGACGTTCGACGACCGGCCCTGAGACCCCGCACTCAACTCCTTCCATGAGAAGGCCGGTCCATGTCAAGAGTGAATAGCGCTCTCTCTTTGGTCCTTCTATCTTTTCCGTTCAGCCAAGCCGCCTCTGTCGCCACCCTTCCATCCGCACTCTTGTGTGAGCGATTTTCGCTCGGTGCCAGTGGGGTGTTCTCGATTCAGTAGGTGCTGCCACCTGATTATCGTCCTCTGCTTCTCTTCATCAGAAAAGGCAGGGCCAGGAGTTAGCCGCAGTCACCTAAACTCGGCGGTCGAGCTCGGCTGTTCGGCACAAACTCTTTTTATGCCAGTTCAGGGCGCGCATTACATTTTGGGGCCTTTTGGAGAAGATAGTGATTTGCGGCGCTGGGGACAGAAGCTCGCGGCACGAGGAGGGAAAAACGCCAAGAAGCGGGCGGTGGTGGCGGTGGCGCGCAAGCTTGCACAGGTGAAGGGTGTGGGGGAATCTGATCGCCACCACCTATGTCCTGACCCCAGAGGACCCGCATCGATTCCGGAAGAGTCGTGACGCCGGATGTTTTGTCGGGTTGCAGCCCGGACGGAGGAACTCCGGTGAGAGTGAACCACAGATGCGCATCAGTTTGAGCAGCGCCGTTTCCGGATACGTCTCTGTGGCCATTTTTTCGATCCGCCGATCGTATTCCTGAATGCGTTCGTTTAACGATTCCACCTCACGCAACAGCGGCTCCAAAGCTTCGCGCAACCCCGCGCTTAATCCACTCGTGATTTCCCGACGGACCTGCTGCGTGCCACACTTGCGCAGCCGTTCGCCGTAGGACTTCACCAATCCTCTCGCGGCGTTCACCAGCGCAGTTCGAGCGCTCACCAGTCCCGCGCGTGCACGGATCTCCGCCAGGTGCAGCTGCGCTTGGACGCTGCGATGTTGCACGGGCTAAGCAACTCCGGATCGATTCGTGCCAGTCGCGCCAGCGTGCGCGCATCCAGGCGATCCGTAAATAGACCTACCCGATGTACAGAACGTACACAACGTGCAATCATACGGATTCGATCACAGCTTTTCGCGGCCTTCCTTAATTGCAGTGCTGATCCTTTGGGATAATCCATAATCGTCGGCGCTTAGTTCTTCGTCTATTGTCAGCTGTTGGCACTGAGCGCAGTCATTGGACCGAGAGCCAGACTCGAGAAGGTTGTATTTCGAAGCGAGCTGATGGATTCGCAGACGAACTGAATTCAGCAAGATGATTCCCCGTTGGATAGCGGTCAGCCGTTGGGTCGAAAACCCGAGAGCCCGCAAAATATTCCCCACCGCGCGTGGGTTCATAACGAGAAGCTCGCCCCGCCCCTCGAGAATCCTATTTGTTGTGGCAGTGAGTTCGGCAACGCCTATGTGTTTCTTCTGAGATTGGTGCGCGCAAGAGAGCAGAGCTTCGATGACAACCCAATGCAACTCTTTTGCCGAATCACCGTAAACTGGTTGGGCGTCCTGCTCCTTGAGAAGCGGGCGGAGTTGCTCCTGAAGTTCTGTATCGCTCGCAACCGCACCGCCCAAGCAACGCGCTAGATCGCGAGCCCCAGAACTGATCTCAGGAACATCAAAAATCGATTCGCGAACCACACTGTAATTCTTCAAGCGGAACATTTCAAGTTTAGGTTGGAATTCTTCCACGATTTGCTCCTGCGCATGGACATCAAGAACCGGAAGTGAGGTGTCCAAGTCCTTTCCCGACAATTCAATCGTGAGCCAACCCGGTAATAGACCACTAAGCGCCTCTTCGACGCACAAAACCTTTGCGCAACGTGCTTTGAGAATGCGCCCTTTCGAGACGATTTGTGCATCGTGCGAGTTGGTAGCTTCCAAAAAGTTCAGGAGCTGTGGAGTTAGCTCGCAACGCTCGATCAGGAGGCTCGGCGTTATCTCCATCGGCAGCGAGCTAAATTTAGCAAGGCCTGCTTCGCCAAGAAGTAAAGCGCGGCGAAATAGACAGCGCAGAAGACGCAAGAGTTGGCGACGCGCGGGCGACGGCGCCCCAACCAGTGCAACGCAAACGGGGACTTCCGTGAATTCGACTACCCAACTCGCCAACACCGCATGAGTCAGCAGGCGGACCTCCGTTTCTGGCAGGCCACTGTATCGCTTGATGATGTCGACGACGGCTTCGAATATTTCACGCGTGGTTCCAAAGGAAGCAACTCGCGATGGAAAGTGGATCTCTCGCGTGAGGGTCGCGTCGACCTTAGCCGGACGATAGACGCGCCATTCCACATTATGAAAGTCCATCGGGAAATTCTGTTGCACTAGGGTTCTCTGGCCATCCCAAAAAAGAAGCTTTAGCTGGCTCCCGGCGGTCCCGTCTGCAAGCAGGTCGATCATCCATTTGGGTTGAATCTCTCCAAATGTGTCGACATATCTTTTGTTCATAATAGTTGCTTTCTGATCGGACTCAGGGCACCGTGCCGATTTTAGTCAATAATATCCGTGAGGTCCCCACTAGCTTCCGGCATAAATCCGATAGCAAGAGGATGGTAAGGCTTTAGTGACCTCGAGAGAAAATCTTTGGACGGAGCGTTACACCAGATGGCAATAGCAACTAAGGCAAAATAGCTGCACTCGAGACCCGAACTGAGGAGATGTCGATTTTACACGGCATGGGGCCGTTTTAGGTCGGCAGTCCTATACCCATTCCCGGTGGAATAGTACTTTCGTCTCAAGCTTTATAAATTCTTTGCACCTGGGAGCCGGTCGGTAGCCATTTTCCAATTCCAGGCTGTATACCTATGGTTAGGGACCTTCGAACGATCACCAGGAGCAGACCGATTTGAAAAATAGCCAAGGACATGAGTCGATGGAGCAATCGACGCGGGCGCTTCATCTTGTGGCGAGTTTCAACCAGAAACGGCAACTCTATGCATTCTTCTGCGAAAGCCAACCGCTGGTGACGATCTGGAGTCACGGGCTAGCTGTACGTTGCCCATTCTGCGGAGCGGAAAATCCATTATCGGGGACGACGAGTGCTCAAGGATAATTCGAACTCCTGAAGACAAGCATGCCAGCCTCGCAACGTTTGCCCGCATCCTTTGCGGCTGAAGACCAGAGAAGTTCAAGCTCCAAAATCTAATCTACTTTTTTCGTTCTCGTACGGGCAGTTCCCGAATTCTTAGATTCCAGAGCTCAGTTAGGGCCGCCTCAATGTAGTTTGTAACTGATCGCTTCTCCTTTTTAGCCTCTTCAACGAGACGGCGCTTGAATTCAACGGACACACGAAGGTTCAACGTCTCAGTCTTGCCCATCTCGCGACCCCTCAGTCGACTGAGCGCGATGCTATCGGAGCACTCCCGGAGCGTCAAGTCACACGACACCTTGAAGGCCCTAGTTGACATGTAACGCTTATGGCGTTACATTAGCGTTACATGGAAGGAGCTTATGAAGAGGGACCTATCTCAACTTACTCGTACGAACCTAAAACTTGCAAAGCGAAGATGGCCGGGACACATAAGCAAATGCCAGATGGAAGCTCTTAGATCGCTGACCGAAAACTATGGATTTGCGATTGCGCTCGGTGACGTGACTCTTCTTGATGGAAGATGGTACGTAACCAATGCCGGTCTCTTACGACTCGCGACGCGAAGTCGCTGCAAGGGCATTCAAGTCCAGACGATAGCCGCCTTGTGTGATCCAAGCGCAAGTCATTGGGTGTTCAAAGCAATCGTGTATAAGTCCGGCGGCTCGAAAGGCTTTGTCGGTCACGGGGATGCAGATCCTTCGAACGTATCCCTTTTGGTACATGGAGCCGAATTGCGCATCGCTGAAACGCGGGCCGTTAACCGTGCTTTGCGGAAGGCTTATGGGATAGGCCTCTGCTCGGTCGAGGAACTAGGATCCTTGTCCGATAACTCTGTCCGTGCGCGTGATCGCCAACAATTGCCAAGTGAATCGCGAAACGGCTCAAACAATGGTCAGCCCCGTTTGCGGGATCAACTCTGCCTGCTGATCCGCGAGCACAATCTCAATCCCGCTCTGGTTAAGGCATACGCCGCCGATTTCTGCGGCACGCCGTCCTTGAAAGAAGCAAATCGAGATTTGGTCCAGTCCTTTGTCTCGCACTTGGCGGCGTGTGCCAAGGAAAACAGGGACATCTTGGTCTGCCGACTAAATTCCTACGCACCACCGTTCGGGGGCTAAGCTATGAGACGTCAGATTCCGGGCTTACATTCTCGAAATCAGGATATAGAGGCCGGTCTTAATGGCGTGTTTCTGGTTCGCGTCGACCGAGCCTGGTATCGCCGCCATTCCCACAAACCAGTCCTAGAGCTTCGATTTGTCATCTTGGAGCCGCCGTCGTTTCAAGGCCGACCATTTTTCGGCTGGCTGTATTGCACCGAGAAAGCCCTTTGGAAGCTACATTGGTTTCTCCGAAACTTTGGCTACGATGCCGACCTGCTCAACCGCGATCAAGTGGACGAAAAAGCTCTGGCAAACCTTCACGGCGTTGTTGGTACCTCGCACAAAATCGTGCATGGGCACTCTTACCAGAATCTGGATTCGTTCGCCCCAGCCAGCGACTGGGAAGCACTCTCACACATTTCCCCTAATGACGTCGGTGCGCAAGACGGGCGGGGAGATTCCGATGGTCTGTAGCTACACGCAGATCCGCCAATATCTTCGCTGCCCGCGCAGCTATCGCTACCGCTACTTCGATGGCTGGCGGGAAAAGTAGACACGCGCGGCTATGGCTTTCGGCCGCTGTTTTGAAAATGCTCTGGGAGCTTACTTCCGCGAAGAGGATTGTAGCGCAGCCCTGTTCAACGAATGGGAGGCCTACCGCGATACTCCCTTCGATTTCAAAAAGGGAGAGACTTGGGATCGCTTAGTACATCAGGGAGTCCATTTACTGCAGAGGTTCGCACAGGACAGTCGTGTTCGCGTCCACAACCCACGCAAGAATTTCCAGATCAAATTTCTGCAAACGCTGACAAAAGGCAGCGAATTTGTCGCTTATCTCGATGCAATCGGTGAGATCGACGGCGTGCGCTGCGTGATTGACTGGAAAACCACAACAAGCCGTTACCCAGACGGCCCTGAAGGTTTACTTTCACTCGATCCACAGCTCATTTGCTACTCGTGGATCACTGGCATTCCGGAGGTGGCCCTGGTCGTTTTTGTGCGGAAGCATGCTCCCGAGATTCAATATTTGCGAGCAAGTATCTCTGAGGAGCAGCGGCAAGAATTTGGCCGGTTAGTAGAAACCACCACTAGCCAGATCGAAGCGGGTCATTTCAATTCCCATAGCGGCATTCGGTTTCCTCAAAATGGATGCGTAAGTTGTTCCCATCTGGGACTCTGCCTCAACAACGACCACTTAATAGCGGCGAAACTCATCCGCAAGCCGGGAGCGAGCGACCTTGATTGGCTTGACGAGCTTGTGGACTAACGGGCGGGCGGCCTTGGCACCTGAACTAAATCGCCGACGCGCAGTGTTCGTTCTTGGCAAGATCGACGAGATCTTGAGCTGGGAGAAAACCAAAGAGCAAGAGAAGGATGCACGCTTTGTCGAGCTTGGGGAATATCTGTGTGAGGTCAGATCGAAGCAGTTCTGGAGGCTGGAGAGACTAAAGTCGTTTGATGAATTCCTGGCAAAGCGTTTCCCTGACTCGCGGCGGAAGGCCTACTACTTGATGGCTATTCACGAGAACCTGACGCGGATTCCCAAGCAGCAACTTCGCGAGGTGGGTTGGAGCAAAGCGACCGAGTTGGTCAAGGTGGCGAGGAAAGATGGAGAACGATTCGATTGTGCAACCTGGTTGCACAAAGCCAAGGAACTACCGAAAGAGGGGTTTAAGGGGGAAGTCGAACGCCATCTGACCGGCAAAGAGACGGAGCCCTGGGAGATTATCTATTTCAAGCTCTATAAGAGCCAACTCCCCGTGGTCGAGAAGGCCCTTGAAACCGCCGGTCTGATGCTCGGAACCGATAAGTCTCGCGGTTACTGTCTGGAAATGATTTGCGCGGATTTTCTCGCGGGCGCCAAATTAGAAGACCCTTGTCCGTCGGGTTCGGCGTAGCTCGCTGAGGAATTCGATGCGCCTACGTAAGAAGCAACCAAGGCTCAGGCTGAAGCCAGAAGACTACGGCGTGCTACGAAATCAGGTTCTGAAACGAGATAGTTGGCGATGTCAAGACTGCGGCGCCATGAAGGACTTGCAGGTTCACCACATCAAGCGTAGGAGCCAACTCGGCAGCGATGTGGCGGAGAATCTGATTACACTCTGCGCCAGTTGTCACGGAAAACGTCACGGCCGTTAGAGTCCTAGCCAGGAGGTGTAAAGATGCCAGTTGAAATCATCGGGGAGGCAGGCACACCCGGCGCGAGCCGTGAATGGATCGACGCGGAATGCCAACTCGCGATTAAGCACCTGATAAAGATTTGCGGTGAGCCCCCACCCGAGATGGAACTAGAAGTTCAGTGGCAGGAGCATGACTTGGGCGGGTATCCGACGATTGTTCTGATCTGGGAGGACGCGATGCGTGGTGCCCCTTGGGAGTACATTGAAAAGTGCGAGGAAGCCCTGACTGAATATGAAAACCGTTGAGACGTCCCGGATGATTAATTTCGTTTTCTAGGCTGGCAAACGCAGCTGAGCACCATTGCGACTCCATCGATCGGCTTGTGATGTAACGTTCTTGTTTCTAATTTGCTCTCGGATCAAATTGTTTCGGAGTTTGATGTATTTCGCCACATTCATCGCGCCTCATCGCGCGTCTTGCTTGGTGAAACGGTGGCGAGCATTGCTTGGGCACTATACAAGAGCGGGGGGAGGGTAGTAACTGTGCTCGACTCTGGTATTAACCTCAGCAAATGCTAGTGTACAATCGCGCATGGTCCTCAATCATGCGGTCGAGCCGAAAAAGTCGATGTGCGCGGTTACGTGCTCGGTCCCCAATCGACACAATGAGTGAATTATCCTGCAGCAGCGTTCTCATGCAAGCCGCCAATGCGACTGCATCGCCCATGGGGAATAGCATGCCTGAATCGCCGACAATCTCTCCCAATCCGCCAATTTGGGAAGCTAGAACTACCTTCCCTCGCATCATATGTTCCATTGCAGAAAGCCCGGCCGTCTCTTCCCAGATAGAAGGCATCACAACAGCGCACACATCTCGCAGAGCGTCTTCTAAATCAGAGCCCGTCAGGTATCCAGTAATACTGACAGCCTTTAACTGTTTGTCAGCTATTATTCGTTCTAGTTCGGAGCGCTGTGGCCCGTCACCAATTAGTTGCACTTGGAACTCTAGACCCTCACGCTCCAGCAAGCGGCTGGCTTCCAAAAGGACGGATATGCCTTTCTCTTTGACAAATCGACCTACAAAGGCAAACGTGAGCTTTGCTGGTAGTTTTACCTCACCGTGCAGATCTTCAACACCATAGTAAATCGTTCGCATGCCGGGAATTGCATGACGCTCAAGCACATGATGCGATATGGCTACGTTTGACGTGGCCTTTCGTGTGAGCAGCGTTCGCGGCACCATAGTCAGAATATCCACTAGCGCTTTTGGCTTGCCGATTTCGGACGCCCGACATTGCAAACACTTAGAATAATTGCGGGCCTGAAAGTAACCGGGGCAGATGGCGCGATCGGGTATATGGACCAACAGACCATTGGGGCAGATCGCTTGATATCCGTGATGTTCGATTACCACGGGTTTCCGTGCAGCTTTTGCCAGAAGCAATGGCAGAATAGCTGGTCCAGCGACGTGAATAACGTCAGCAGTCCGGATGAGCCGCGAAAGTCTGAGCAACTTCGGTTGACGCACAACCACAAACGGGAGAGTGCTATCGTCAAAATATTGACTGGCCGTCTGGGTAACCAACGTCACTTCAAACTCGTGTGCTCCATTATCATGGCGAAGATTACAAAGCCCACGTGCGAGTGACAGAATACTGGTTTCGACACCCCCGACGCTCGGGGTGAAGAAGTGTGAATAGAGAAGCAGTTTCACGCAGGGTTCAACTCCCATTCAATTCTATCTTGTTTCGCGGCGCCGGACGGTCGTACCTTTGATTATCGTTCAATGCTAGAATTCCTAACGCGGAACCGGAATCACAGTTGTTTTCGGGGGCCGAGATTAAAAATGACTGATCCGCACGTCGAACGATTGATCGCATGCTCTTACGGGTGCTCTTGCTCGATCTGCTCGCAACTGCTTGTCCAGCACTGTGATACATGCTGCAAGCTTCAATATGTCGAAGAGCTGCTGCGCAACACCACGCCATCCCCGCAAGACAAAGTTATTGCCGCGATTGGAGACATTCTCATTAAGGAAGGCAAGAACTGTAAGAAGCGGAGTTGGCGTTGCAACCTGTTTCATCGCAAGGTCAGCG